>Ga0315287_10001760_pt1 | contig 20208 bp, 19 predicted proteins | sample YL17G11_0_MG_FD_205037 | JGI IMG/M metagenome (GOLD analysis project Ga0315287, IMG submission 205037) | Sediment microbial communities from Yellowstone Lake, YNP, Wyoming, USA - YL17G11_0 | ecosystem: Environmental > Aquatic > Freshwater > Lake > Sediment | place: USA: Wyoming | collected...
TTCTATTATAATAAACGGATATCAATCATCGTTTTCAATTCCAGAATTGTGGAAGGAATTCGCGATGCGTCTCGAGCATGTCCTCCAGTACTGCCTGGACCTTTTCACCCTTCGGGCCGATCGGATTGACCAGCAGCGCCTGGTAGGCAGCATCCCGGTCGCCGTGCACAGCCGCTTCTACAGTCAGCAGCTCGTAGGCTTTCACCGCAGCAATCAAGCCAAAACAGGAGGTAGGAAGCGGTTCAGTGGGGATGGGGGTAATGCCGCTCTTCCTTACTTTTGCCGGCAGTTCCAGAACCCAATCTGACGGCCATTCCTTTACAGCCCCCGAATTGCGTGTATTCACAACGTGAGTTTCATTTAGATCATTGTAATGAGCATTTAGTAGTTGAGTGGCAACCGTCGAGTAATATGCACCTCCGCGTTTCATGAGGTCAGCAGGAGGTTCCTTTAAGTTGGGATCGGCATATTGCCGCAGCAGGTCCTTCTCAATCTCAATTACTTCCTCACCCCTTGAAGGCGGCCATGTTTCCTGGGCGCGGAATTTCTTGTCCGTATAGTAAAAGTATTGCAGGTAATAGTTTGGCACGAGATGCTGGATTTCCACCATCCGTGGATCCCATTCCGGGTGCTCCTCGGCTTTTAGTTCAGCGATGTAAGCGGAGATCACTTGAGGCCAGACGTCTTCTCCATCTATGGTGAATCCTCGGTGCCAGGAGAGGTGGTTCAACCCAAGTGTCTTGAGATCCGCCCGGGAGGGATCCACTTTCTTCCCGGTGGCCTTTTCCCAACCTTCGAGAATTCCCATCTTGGTGGTGATCGGGACATTGCATACGCCGACGCTGGGGACATCCGGCGCATACTTGCTCAAGGCCTGGGTGACCAAACCAGCCGGGTTGGTGAAATTGACCAGCATCGCACCTGGAGCCAATTCCTTCATGTCGCGGGCGATGCCCAGAATTACCGGGATGGTTCTCATGGCCTTGGCCATGCCACCTATGCCTGTCGTTTCCTGACCTATAAGCCCATGCCGCAGCCCGAGGTATTCATCCCTGACCCTGGCTTGCATCTGCCCCACTCGAAGCTGGGTGGTGACGTAAGAAGCGCCCTGTACCGCCTGTCTCTGGTCTGTGGTCAGGATGACTTTGAACGGAGAACCTTTTGCCTCCACCATGCGCTGGGCAAACCCTCCCACGATATCAAGGCGAGTGGCATCGATATCCATCAGCCAGAGTTCTGTGATGGGGAAGGATTTGACCCTCTCAAGAAATCCATTTACGAGTTCGGGAGTGTAGGTGGAGCCTCCACCAAAAACGGCAACTTTCAACATGAGTTTATTTCTCCTGAATGAATTTATTCCATACCGATTGACCCATTAGGTGCTATTCTCCGGTTTGAATTGATTATACAGCGGCAGTCTGCAAATTCTGCAAACGCCATTGCTGCAAAGTGCGTTTCTTGATCTCGGCTCTTGTCGATAAGACCTCCTTCATTCTTCCGAAATAAACATCCGCCGGTGTCACATTATCCAGCGACTCATGATAACGCTGGTTGTTGTAATACATCACGAAGATGGCAATCTCGGCTTCGAGCTCTCCCGGAAGAAAGTCGTTCTGCAAGTTCACAATATTCTTCATGGAGCGGTGATAACGCTCGATCTTGCCCCGGGTCATGGGTTGGTAGGGTGCGCCCCGGGTGTGTTCGATATGTCTGTATCCAGGAAGTGTTGCAGCTCTTTAGAGACATAACAGGAACCGTTGTCGGAAAGCAGGCGCGGTCGGTGTTCCACCAGCACATGATCGAGACCCGTTTTTGCGAGGGCGATCAGAAGTGTATCCTGTACATCGCTGGCAGACATGGTGGGAGTCAGCTTCCCCTGGCCTAGCCCGCCAGGGCAGGCAGGCCAGTATATAGCGCGAGTAGTCATCCAACGCTGTGGAGAGATAGTACCAACCCCAATTCAGGATCTTGAATTAGGTGAAATCGGTCTGCCATAACTCGTTGATCCGATGGGTCGGATGCTTGAACGCATCAGCTGCACTCACCACTGTGAAGGCCGGGCTCTCCACCAGGTCGTAGCCCTTCAGAATGCGGTAGGTGCTTGATTCCGAGATGAAATGGCCCTTTTCATCGGTGAAAAGCCAGGCGATCTGGCGCGGCGAGCGGTCCGGATGCTCCAGGGCCAGGTCCACCACCTGCTGTCTCACCTCTGGCGGGATGCGGTTCCATATCTGGCGCGGATTGGGGCGGTGATCGATCACCCCGTCCGGTCCATCCTCCTGATATTGCCGGTACCAGCGGTAGAAGGTGCTGCGCGGCACATTCAACTCGTCCAGCGTGCGTTTCACCGGTAGGCTCGAATGTTCGACCAGGTGGAAGATCTCGCTCTTTTCCGCTTCATCCCGGCGAACACCACCACTTGCGTGCTGGTGCAAGTGTCATTCGTCCCACGGCATTACCCTGCCCAGCAAGCTTTTTTCCCTGGCACCGCCCGCACACCCCGCTTAGTTCGCGGGGCAGGTGGCAGGTGTCAGCACGCGGTTCTTCAAAGACAGCTCAGCCACCATCGCCTTGAGCTGCTCGTTCTCGCTGCGCAGCGCGTCAACTTCGTGGCGGTCGGCTTCCCGTTTAGTATCGCCAATCAATCGCTGCTTGCCCGCTTCCAGAAATTCCTTGCACCACTTATATTACATGTTCAAGTGGATACCTTCGCGGCGGCAAAGTTCGACGATCTTTTCTTCTCCCCGTAAGCCTTCCAGCACGATCCGCACTTTCTCTTCGGCTGAATATTTCTTGCGTGTCTTCCGCCGGATCTCGCGGACAGTGGCTTCTACTGAGGTTGTTTCTTCGGCCATTTTCTGCTCCTTGGTTTGATTGATTCAACCTGAGTTTGGCCGGAAAACCCAACTTACTGAGTTTTGAATAAAGAATGTCATCAAAAACCCTAAAAATGTCCTTAGAATCGGCCCTTAACTGTGACAATGTTTTTTCAAACATCAGTAGCTTTTTCCCCTAAACTGACTCACAGGTTTTGAGGCGGAACACTTGAATTAGCCTTGTGATCTGTTGACTTACACCGGAATTTACCCTAAACTAAGTCGAGTGGAATGTCCAGAATGCCGGAGCTTTAATGGTCGCCCTGCCGATGCTTCTCATATTCATCTTCTTGGGATTATCCTTCATGGGTGGGCTTGTGGCAGGCTTGGTTAATGGTTGATCGCGGCATGAAAGTAAACCCAGAAACATCTATCCTTTTTTTACGGATCATTGAATGACAAAATCTTTAGCAAGATCAATCGGCTTGCTTACTGCCGCTGCTTTTTATTCTTTTTTTATCTTTGGGTTTACAGATAACCTCAAGGGAGCCACACTCCCGCCGCTCTTAACCGAAATGGGCTTGAATTATTCCATCGGCGGGACGATTCTATTCGGCGCGTATGTTGGCTTCATCATCGCCACCCTGTTCACAGGAATTCTCGCAGATACGATCGGCAACAAGGCTGTCCTCCTCCTGGCGGGGGCGTTTCTTATATTTGGCATCCTGGGATATAGTTCCTTCACGTCGGTACTTGGGTTGATTGCAGCGATGGCGGTCATCGGCATGGGACTTGGCTCGATTGAACTTGGAGCCAATTCAATCATTGTAGATATTCACCCGCTTGATAAGGGTCGTTATCTGAACTTGATGGCTGTCTTTCATGGCCTGGGATCCATGCTGGCTCCATTATTTGCAGGCTGGCTGCTGATTTCAGGCTCGTCCTGGAGGTCTGTCTACCGGTGGGATCTTGCTCTGGTTGGGCTGATGATATTGTTTTTCTTGTTATTACCTTATCCTCATATTCCAAAATCAAATACTGAAAAGTTTGACCTTTCACACCTGGGGAAAGCCGCCTTTGCCCGTCCCATGGGTTGGTTCTATTTTGCAATTGCGGTATATGTGGCCATTGAGCTGGGGCTGGCCAGCTGGCTCGTGACTTATTTGCAGGATATACGTCAAATATCCGTTGGGGCGTCCGCGATTTATTTATCTGTTTTCTTTGGGTTGGTCATGCTGGGACGATTACTGGGAAGTTTCGTTGTGGAGAGGGTGGGATATTTACGTTCCATTTTGTATGCCACCATTGGGGCTACGGTTTGCATCGGATTGGGAATATTCGGTCCGACTCCCTTATCCCTGCTTTTACCTCTGGCTGGTTTTTTTCTTTCGATTGTCTTCCCCACCCTCACCGCCGCAGTCTCGGACCTCCATACCGAAAACATGGCGTCTATTCTCGGTCTGCTGTTCACCTTTGCCGGGGTGGGAGGCATGCTGGGTCCCTGGCTGATCGGCCTGGTGGGCGATGTGCTTGGACTCAGCCTAGGATTTGGCATTAACTTATTGTATTGTGGTTTATTATTGGTTATCATGCTTGTGCTTATCAAGGAGACGAACCATGACGGAAAAGCTGCTTAACTGGGGATTTCTATCCACGGCGAAAATCAATCAGCGGGTGATGCCGGCGTTTCGCGATTCAAAACGTAATCGCCTCCATGCTGTAGCCTCGAGGAAGCAGGAAACCGCCGACGCCTATGCCCGTCAGTGGAAAATTCCCTTAGCTTTTGGTTCTTACGAAGCCATGCTCGCTTCACCGGATGTTGACGTGGTCTACAATCCGCTTCCGAATCACCTCCACGCTGAATGGACCATCAAAGCAATGCAGGCCGGAAAACATGTTTTGTGTGAGAAGCCGTTCGCATTAACAGTGGAAGAAGTGGACTCGGTTGAAAAAGTCGCGAAGGAAACCGGGAGATTTGTTGCAGAGGCGTTCATGTACCGCCATCATCCGCAGACGCTCAAAGTCAAGAATATGGTGGACGATGGAGTCTTGGGAAAGATAAAGTTGATTCGCGGCTCATTCACATATCAATTCACGCGCGAGGACAATTACCGGGCTGTTCCGGACATGGGGGGCGGTGCGCTTTGGGATATCGGTTGTTACCCTCTGAGTTATGCGCGCGCCATGTTGGGCATGGAACCGCTCGAAGTGTTTGGCTGGCAAGTAAAGGGTGCGTCCGGAATCGACGATTCATTTATGGCCCAGATGCGTTTTCAGGGGGATGTATTTGCCCAATTCGATTGCAGTTTCGTTGTCCCTAACCATACCTTCATGGAAGTGGTCGGCGATGAGGCGACGTTGATCATCCCCATGCCGTTTACTCCCATGTCTAAAGAATTTCTTTTCCTGACAAGAGGAGATAAGACCGAGAAGATCACGGTCAAGGCAACGGGACTTTATCATGGCGAGGTGGAGGACATGGCTGATTCGATCCTTCTCGGAAAGCCCCCTCGCATCAGCATGGCGGACACGCGCGCCAACACCAGAGCCATCCTCGCCTTATTTGAATCTGCCAAGGCTGGAAAACCCATTTCACTGTGAATCCCGATTTTTTTCTGACTCGAACACTTCGCAATCATCCCCGCGGCGAATCCATTGCCCGTGTGCTGGCCGTAGCCCTGGATGCTGTTGAGCCTGGGCGTGCGGTTGGCAGATTCGTTTCCTTCGAAGGCGAAACCCTGAAGATTGCCGGAAGCCCAATTACAGTTGAGGGAAAAATATTCACTTTGGGAATCGGCAAAGCTGCTGTTGCCATGACTCGGTCTTTGGCGAATATTCTAGGTCGCCGACTGGCTAGTGGATTGGTCGTAACCAAACACACCACCGGAAACCCCATCTTCGGTGTGGATGTCATGGAAGGCGGGCACCCAATTCCAGATGAGCGAAGCTTGATCGCTGGTAGTCGGTTTGAAGAATTCATTAGCGGGATAGGGGAGGATGACCTGTTGATCTGCCTCATCTCAGGAGGAGGCTCTGCGCTTCTGGCTTCTCCCGTGGAAGGTGTTTCCCTTGACGATTTGCAATCTCTCACAACTTCATTGCTTGAGTGCGGAGCGCGAATCGACGAAGTAAACATCCTTCGCCGGCAGCTGGACCGGTTGAAGGGCGGAGGATTGGCACAAATGGCAGCGCCGGCGCATGTGGTGAGTTTGATCCTTTCGGATGTGGTGGGCAGCCCGCTCGAAGCAATCGCTTCCGGCCCGACTGTTCCCGACCCGACGACGGCTGCGGATGCTCTTGAAGTCCTCGAGCGGTATGGACTTTCTAAAAAAACACCTAAGAGCATCCTCAAAGTATTGCGGCGCGGCCAAAAAGATAAACGTCCATCTCCCGAAAACCACGTTCAGAATATTATTGTGGGCAGCAACCTGATGGCAGCCCAAGCTGCCCTTCTTCAGGCGCAAGAGGAGGGTTTCCATCCTTATTTGCTGCAGACGGACCTTCAGGGTGAGGCACGCGACGTTGCGATGGATTTGTCCATCCAATTGAGATGGGCATGGAAAATGGGCGATCCTGTTCCCCGCCCGGCGTGCATCGTCGCTGGAGGCGAAACGACGGTCACGGTACATGCAGATGGTCGCGGAGGCCGGAACACCGAACTGGCGTTGGCGGCCGTCAGCGAGTTGGCTGATTTCCCCGATGTGATGGTGGTCACCCTCGCCACGGACGGCGAAGACGGTGCAACCGACGCAGCGGGTGCTGTCGTGACCGGGGATACCTGGCGCAGCGGCATCGAACTCGATATGAATTCATCAGAATTCCTGAATCGGAACGATTCCTATACTTATTTCAACGCATTGGATGATTTGCTCAAACCTGGCCCAACCGGTACGAACGTCAACGACCTGACATTTCTTTTCACTTTTTGAAACAGACAGGCCACGGGGCAATTTTTCAGTGTTCCTGGCATCCAAAAACATGTAGAATAGTCTTATCAATACCGTGACCTATTATTTATCAACCTAGGAGGATGCAATGGACCTTGAAGGAATGGCTTCGGATATCTTAAGCACGGTCGGTGATTTCATAAATACCATCCTGGGTGGGGTGGTCAATCTCTTTAATACATTCTTTAGTTTTCTCCCGCCCAATTTGCGCACAGGTTTTGGCGTGGTGATATTTATCATCATCGGGATCATCATCTTTTTCCTGTGGCGCAGGGATTGATTGGATCCCGGTAACTTACAGGCGATTTTTTGAGGGTTAAACTTGGCTGACTGGTCCGAAGGTTATATAAAATCAAATGGGTTGAAAATTCACTATTACCGCACCGGCGGGGATAAACCGAAGGTGCTCTTTAACCATGGAGCGGGAGATGATGGTTTAGGCTGGACGCGCGTGGTCAAGGAATTGGAAAATGAGTACGATGTAATCATGATGGATGCACGCGGCCATGGTAAATCCGAAAGCGGAAGAGGGGACTATTCCACTGCACAACGGGTTGCTGACATTACGTCGTTTGTCATTATAAGAAAACTGGTTACTACTCAGGCATGGTTACGACACCGCCACATATAGTGGTCGCATACGCTGAAGGCGAAAATCCGCCACGGGTTCGGCCACCCTATAGGCTATCAAAACCGGAAGGCTCATCTTTTGTGCCACCTATAGCGTTTCTATCTAATTCAGGCTGAGCAGTTACGAAAACTGTAAGAATATTTGGTTAGATCAAAATCGAGCTTATTTGGGCTCGATTTTGATCTAACTTGAAATCGCTAACCTACGTAATCGCACCAGGCTTCGTAGCGTGCATCCTTGCCGCGAATCGCCTCATGATAAACGTTCTGAATGGCGCGCGTAACTTCCCCGGTCTTTCCATCGCCGATCTTGCGGAAGTCAATCTCACTTAAGCCAATGCACTCGGCTGCAGTGCCGACCACGAATACCTCATCGGCAGTATACAGCTGATCCCGGCTGATTAGTATCTCGCGGATGGTGTGCCCCAGATCCTGCGCGATGGTGTGGATGGAATGGCGGGTAATCCCCTCCAGTACGGGGGCTGTGGAGGGGGTGTATATTTTCCCGCGGCGGACGATAAATATGTTCTCTCCGGTACATTCCGCCACATACCCTTGAGCATCGAGCATGATGGCTTCCTGGAATCCCAACCGTTCCGATTCGGTCTTGGCAAGAATACTATTGGCGTAATTGCCGGAGACTTTTGTCTTGGTCATCGTAACGTTCACATGGTGTCGCGTGAACGATGAAATATTGGCACGGATGCCCTTCGCCAATGCTTCCTCTCCAAGGTAATTACCCCATTCCCAGGTGGCGATTGCCAGGCTGGCTTTTCCTCCGTCCACGTTTAAGTTCCAACCACCACCATTCAAGTACATGATCGGGCGAATGTAACAATCCTTGAATCCATTCGCTCGAACAGTATCCTTGACTGCTTTCACTATCTGGTCAACCGTGAAGGTGATATTCCGGAAACCGAAAACCTCAGCTGAATCGATCAGGCGCTCGACATGGTCGCGCAAGCGAAAGACAGCCGGCCCCTTATCCGTATTGTATGCGCGGATTCCTTCGAATACAGCCGCGCCATAGTGCAGCGCCGGTGTCAGAACGTGGATGGTGGCTTTTTCGAATGGCACCAGCCCGCCATCCATCCAGATGAATTTAGATTCCATGCCCATTTGAAAATTCTCCTTTTTGAAATAAGGATGAACGAAGCCTGGCTTCGCCCATCCGAAAATTACAGTCTTCCGATAATTTCATCGGCCATTTGGCGGGTTGTTAACTTGCCTCCGATGTCGTTGGTGCGGCAGCCAGCAGTAATGGCAGCCTCCACTGCGGATTCGAGCACAGCCGATTCCGTTTCCAGTTTGAACGAGTGGCGCAGCATCATGGCGGAAGAGAGGATTGTCCCAACCGGGTTGGCGATACCCTTCCCGGCGATATCCGGAGCCGACCCGTGGATTGGTTCATACAAACCGGGACCGCCGTCCCCCAAGCTGGCGGAGGGCAGCATGCCCATCGACCCCGCCAATACACTGGCTTCATCCGTCAGGATATCGCCAAACATATTCTCGGTGACGATCACATCCATCCAGGCAGGTCCCGTGACAAGCCGCATGGCGGCGGTGTCGACAAGAACATGTTCGAGCGCGATACCGGGATGCTGCGCTCCGATCTGTGTCGCGATCTCTCGCCACATCCGGGATGATTCCAGGATATTTGCCTTATCCACCGAAGTGACTTTTTTCCTGCGCCCGGCGGCAAGTTTGAAGGCTAATTCCACCACGCGGCGGATTTCGTAATCATAGTATTCGAGCGTATCAACGGCATGTTCGTTCCCATCCTTCATTTCGCGCAGTTTGGGCTGGCCAAAGTACAGACCTCCGGTCAGCTCGCGGATGACGAGGATATCCACGCCCTTCAGTTTTTCAGGCTTGAGCGGGGATGAGTCGCTCAAAGCAGGATGGACTTTGACTGGGCGGAGGTTGGCGAACACGCCCAATCCCTTGCGAAGGGCAAGGAGACCTCGCTCGGGACGGTCCTTGGCGCGAGGGTCATCCCATCTGGGTCCACCGACTGCGCCGAGCAGCACCGCATTGGAAGCCTGACAATCAGCAAGGGTTTCGTCGGTGAGTGACGTCCCGTATTTATCGATCGAGCAGCCGCCCATCAAACGTTCGGTAAAGGAAAAGGTATGACCGAATTTTCCGGCAACCGCGTCAAGGGCACGAACAGATTCATCAATGACTTCGGGGCCGATACCATCGCCGGGGAGTAGGAGAATATTGAATTTCATGAAAATCCAATCTGTAGGGGTGCAACGATGCTGCATCCAAAAAAATAATATCAATGTGCGATCAATAATCCGTATTCCACCGAATCAACTAGCGCCAACCAGCTTGCTTCGATGATGTTCGCACTCGCACCGACCGTGCTCCAACGCTGGGTGCCGTTCTGGGTATCGATCAACACACGGGTGGTGGCTTCGGTGCCGTTATCCGAGTCCAGGATGCGGACTTTGTAATCCGCCAGGTGGAACATGGCAAGCTGCGGGTAGGTCGGGACAAGGGCTTTCCGCAACGCAAGGTCGAGCGCGTTGACGGGGCCGTTTCCCTCAGCAGCGGTATGTAATACTTCTCCTTTTACCCGGACTTTGACCATTGCTTCGGCGAAAATGCCGCGCCCGGATCGATGTTCGACGTTGACCAAAAAGTCGATCAATTCAAAAGGAGGTTGATAATACATTTCCTGGCGTTTTAGCATCATTGCTACAGAGGCGTCAGCAGCTTCAAAGGAGAAACCGCGGGCTTCAAGCTCTTTGATCTCGTTGAGCACAGAAATCACTTCGTCGCCTTCCACTTCCACACCGTGTTCCTCGGCCTTGCTGAGCAGGTTGCCGCGCCCTGACAGGTCGGAGACAACCACCCGCATCTTGTTGCCGATCGATTCAGGAGGGACATGCTGGTAGGACTGAGCCGATCGGCGCATCGCCGCGACATGAACGCCACCTTTATGGGCGAAGGCGCTCCTGCCAACGTAGGGCAGGTGATCATTGGGCGTGATGTTGGCCACCTCATCGACAAAATGCGATAACTCGGTCAGTTTGGTCAGGTTGCCATCAGGCAGACAGCGCATACCTAACTTGAGCTCCAGGTCAGCCAATATAGAAACGAGATTGGCATTCCCGCAGCGTTCCCCGACGCCGTTGATCGTGCCCTGCACCTGGACTGCTCCTTCGCGTACGGCTACTAGCGAGTTGACCACGGCGCATTCGCCGTCGTTATGGGTGTGGATGCCGATCGGGTGCTGAATGGTCGGTCTAATTTCACGGATGATTTGCTCGACCTCCCACGGCATGGTTCCGCCGTTGGTGTCACACAGCACGACCGTTTCCGCTCCTCCGCGGATGGCAGCTTTGAGCGTTTCGACTGCATAGGCGGGATCGGCTTTGTACCCGTCAAAAAAATGTTCGGCGTCGTAAATGACGCGCCTATCATTTGCACGCAGATAAGTGACGGACTGTTCTATGATGCGAAGATTATCCTCAAAAGTGGTGAGTAATACATCGGTGACGTGTAGCGTCCAGGTCTTGCCGAAAATAGTGCAAACGGGCGTGCGGGCATCGAGCAGCGCCTTGATGTTGGCGTCATCTTCAGGCCCGCCTTTGGCACGGCAGGTCGCGCCGAAAGCAGCGACCCTGGCGTTTTTCCATTCCATGTCACGAGCGCGTTCGAAGAATTCCGCATCCTTTGGGTTCGACCCGGGCCAGCCGCCTTCAATGAAGGACGCACCCAGATCATCCAATTTTCGTGCGATGCGAACTTTATCACTGGCGGAAATATTAAATCCTTCAGACTGGGTGCCGTCCCGCAGGGTGGTATCGTAGATTTGGATAAAAGTCATAATTTCTCCGGAACGAAGGATAATCGACCTTCGTCCTGCGTTTATTTATCTTCCCGATTCGAATGCCGTGATTTCTTTTTCGAATCCCAAAATATAGCCGAGTTCGTCGACGCCGTTGAGCAGGCAGGTCTTATTGAACGGGTCGATGGGGAAAGAAACCGAGCCATCCGGAAAAGAAAGTGTTTGGGTTGCGAGGTCGACGGTCAGTTCGGCACGGGGAGCTTCCTTGGCAAGGTCGAACAGCATCTGGTGTGTCTTTTCGTCCACGATGATGGGCAGCAGGCCGTTCTTGAGGGCATTGTTGGTGAAAATGTCAGCAAACGATGTACTGATAACAGCTCGAAATCCATAACCGGTCAATGCCCAGGGAGCGTGCTCGCGGCTCGAACCACAACCGAAATTGTCTCCCGCTAAAAGGATCTGTGTCCCTGCTGATTCGGATTTGTTGAGAATGAATTCAGGTTTAGGAGAGCCGTCGTTGTTGTAACGCCAATCGGCAAACAGGTTATCGCCCATGCTGCTTTTATCAGTTGCCTTCAAGAAACGGGCAGGGATGATCTGGTCGGTGTCGATGTCGTTGGCCGGAAGTGGAATAACCCGGGATGTAAGTTTTAAAAATTGAGCCATGTCAATATCCGATCATTGTACGTGGGTCGGTGATCGTGCCTGAAAAAGCAGTTGCAGCAGCGGTCAACGGAGAGGCGAGGAAAGTGCGCCCGCCTTTGCCCTGGCGGCCTTCGAAGTTGCGGTTGCTGGTACTGACGGCATACTGACCCGCTTCGAGCTGGTCGCCGTTCATCGCGATGCACATCGAGCAACCCGCTTCGCGCCATTCGGCGCCGGAGGCTTTGAACACCTTGTCCAGACCCTCGGCTTCGGCCTGTTTTTTGACATCCTGTGAACCGGGGACGACCATCACCCGGGTGTTGGCATCCACTTTGCGTCCTTTGAACAGGGAAGCTGCAAGTCGCAGGTCGGATATGCGTGAGTTGGTGCATGAGCCGATAAAGACGACATCCACCTTTTTACCGAGCAGGGATTGCCCGGGCTGTAAGCCCATGTAGGTCAGTGCTTTCTCGAGGGCTATTTTCTGGTTGGTATCGCCCAGTGAAGCGGGATCCGGCACTCGGTCAGTGATCTTCATCCCCATGCCGGGGTTCGTGCCATAAGTGATCATCGGCTCGAGGTTGCCGGCATCCAGCGTGACGGATTTGTCATAGGTCGCGCCATCATCAGTGGGAAGGGACTTCCAGTGGATAACGACATTTTCCCAAGCATCACCTTTGGGAGCATATTCGCGGCCTTTCAGATATTCAAAGGTGGTTTCATCAGGAGCGATCAGGCCAGCTCGTGCGCCGCCTTCAATGGACATGTTGCAGATGGTCATGCGCTCTTCCATCTTCAGTCCTCGAATGGCGGAGCCCGTGTACTCAAAGACATGCCCCGTCCCGCCGCCAATGCCAATTTTGGCGATCAACGCCAGGATGATATCTTTTGCCGAGACACCGGGAGCCAATTTTCCTTCAACCCGGATCTCGCAGTTCTTGGGTTTTTTCTGAAGCAGGCATTGAGTGGCGAGGACATGTTCCACCTCGCTGGTGCCGATGCCGAACGCCAGCGCGCCGAAAGCACCGTGCGTGGCGGTATGGCTGTCGCCACAAACGATGGTCATGCCAGGCTGGGTTAGTCCGAGTTCCGGTCCGATGACGTGGACAATGCCGCGGTGAGGGCTGGTCATGCCGTGGAGGGTGATTCCGAATTCGCGGGCGTTGGTCTCCATCTGCTTGATCTGGGCAGCGGCGAGCACATCGACTATCGGTACACTAAGCGGGGTGGTCGGGATGGAGTGGTCCATCGTCGCCACGGTCCGCTCCGGACGGCGGACTTTCAATCCACGCTGACGCAGGCCGGTGAAGGCTTGCGGCGATGTGACTTCGTGAACGAGGTGCAGGTCGATATAAAGGATGGCAGGGGAATCCGGTTGTTGGGTAACAACATGGGAATCCCATATTTTTTCAAACAACGTTTTAGTCATACATTATCCCTGGATATCGATATTTCCTTTCCATCTCAGATGTGGATTCGGAAACAACGGATGGGTTTCTCTTGGAAATGAGATTGCTGACATCCCACCCTTTGGGTACGGTTTGTGGTTCAGGGAACGGGTCAAAGATCGATGTCTGGGCTGATTCGTTTTCCATGGTTTTTGCGGCGTTCATTTTTTCTCCTTTAATGATTTTTTTATAGCATCACACCATAATCATGCTGTTGGGCTTCGTCGCTTTCAGTTTGAGCGATGATGAGCTTGTTGAGGGCGGCAAGGTAGGCTTTCGCGCTGGCAACAATGATGTCGGTATCTGCTCCGTGACCGCCAAAGACACGCGCATAATTGGTCTCCTTTTGGGCATCCATTTTTTTGATGGCTTGCTTGGGTTGGACGCGCACCGTCACTTCACCCAAGGCATCAATACCTTCAGTAATGGCATGAATATTAAATTCAAGCAGAGAGGCAGGGACTTTTACAATGGCGTCAATTGCCTTGTAAGTGGCATCTACCGGTCCGGTTCCAATGCTGGCGTGGGTGTGGATTTTGCCGTCGGGACCGCGCAGACGGATGGTGGCGGTGGGTAATCCCATCGTTCCGCAGGCCACTTGCAGACCATCCAACGCAAAAATATCACGAGGTCGGTAGAATTCATCGGCGATAAGCGCCTCCAGGTCAAGGTCGGTTATGACCTTCTTGCGATCAGCGAGGTCCTTAAAGCGGGAGAATGCCTTATCGAGCTCGGTTTCATCGAGGGAGTGCCCCATCTCAGCCAGGTGCGCACGCAGGGCGTGGCGTCCGCTATGTTTTCCGAGCACCAGCTTGGAATAGTTTACGCCTACGTCCTCGGGACGCATGATCTCGTAGGTCTGGTTGTTCTTAAGCATGCCATCCTGGTGGATGCCGGCTTCGTGGGCGAAGGCATTTGCCCCGACGATCGCCTTGTTCGGCTGAACAGCCATGCCGGTGTAATTGCTGACAAGTTTGCTGACACGGTTGATCTGGGTGGTATCGATTCCGGTTTCCAGCCTGAATACGGGATGGCGGGTCTTGAGCGTCATTACCACTTCCTCGAGCGATGTGTTACCCGCCCGCTCGCCAATACCGTTGATGGTCACTTCAGCCTGGCGCGCTCCGGCCTGGATGCCCGCCAGCGCGTTGGCCGTTGCCAGGCCAAGATCATCGTGTGTATGTACCGAGACGGTCACATTTTCGATCCCCGGCACATTTTTCATGATGCCCGCAATCAACGCACCGAACTCGTCAGGCGTGGTGTACCCCACAGTGTCCGGGATGTTCAACGTCGTAGCACCGGCCTTGATCGCTTCTGTCAGCACGACATAAAGAAAATCCGGCTCGGATCGCCCGGCATCCTCGGGGCTGAACTCCACATCGTCGCACTTGCTTTTGGCATAGACCACCATCTCACGAACGCGCTCGATGACCTCCTCAGGATCCATTTTAAGTTTGAACTTCATATGGATTGGGGAGGTGGCCAAAAAGGTATGGATGCGAGGATGAGCCGCACCTTTTACAGCTTCCCAGGCTTTATCAATATCAATTTTGTTGGCACGCGCCAACCCGGCAATCATTGGCACCTTCGCATCAGGATTCCCTTTTGCCGGGTTACCCACCTCATTGGCAATGCGCCGTACCGCTTCCAGGTCATCGGGCGATGCAGCCGGGAATCCGGCTTCGATGATGTCCACTCCCATGCGTGCCAATGAGCGGGCGACCTCCAGTTTTTCCGCTGAGGTCATCGATGCACCCGGGGATTGCTCACCGTCGCGCAGGGTTGTGTCGAAGATCTTGACGTAATTACTCATAAAGGAGTCTCCCGTAAAATACGCACAAGCGCGGCTTACTTCTTCCAATTTTCCGGTCGTAAAGATCGTACTGCGGCGCCAGCCTGCCACATTTCCGAATCGCGAATTACAGCAAGTTCTTTTTCCAGCCCTTGACGGTAATCGGTGCGGGAATTTGCTTCCAGCGTGATGCGCGCTTCGTTGCCGGATTCCACGCTTTTATAGAGATTGCTAAAGACCGGCGCGACGGCGTCGCGGAACCTGTCCCTCCAGTCGAGTGCGCCGCGCTGGGCGGTGGTGGAGCAGTTGGCGTACATCCAGTCCATGCCGTTCTTGCCCACCAGGCGGATGAGCGACTGGGTAAGTTCCTCCACAGTCTCGTTAAAAGCTTCGGATGGGCTGTGACCGTGCTTGCGCAGTTCATTGTATTGGGCTTCCATCACGCCGGCTAACGCGCCCATGAGAATTCCGCGTTCTCCCGTCAGGTCGCTGTAGACTTCGTTCTTGAAAGTGGTGGGGAAGAGATAGCCGGCGCCAATGGCGATGCCAAGCGCGATCGTCCGCTCTGTGGCGTGACCGGTGTAATCCTGGTGAACAGCGAAGCTGGCATTGATGCCGGAGCCTTCGAGAAAATTCTCGCGAACACTTCGACCGGAACCCTTCGGCGCGACCAGTGCCACATCCACATGCGGAGGCGGGATTACGCCGGTGTCCTCTTTGAAAGTGACCGAGAAACCGTGCGAGAAGTACAACATATCACCTTCGTTCAGGGTCTCAACGATTTTGGGCCACTGTGAACGCTGCCCCGCATCCGAAAGCAGGTATTGGATTACCGTCCCGCGCTCGGCGGCCTCTTCTACCGAGAAGAGCGACTCGCCTGGAACCCAGCCATCCGCGAGAGCTTTGTCCCAGTTGGGTGTACCCTCGCGCTGACCCACGATGACCTTGATTCCGTTATCGCGCATGTTCATCGCCTGGGCGGGACCCTGAACACCATAACCGAGCACTGCTACTATTTCATCTTTCAGCACCTCGCGTGCCTTCTCAAGCGGGAATTCCTCACGAGTGACGACTTCCTCGATGGTTCCTCCAAAATTGATTCTTGCCATGAATTCTCTCCTGTAAGATAATTTCTTCTACCGATGATTGCAGCTTGCGACTAATATTCCGCCAGGCCTGACTCATCCACTTCGTGCCATCCATTGCCGTTCGCGCCCGCTGTCCGGCGAATACCTGCGTATGCGCCGCGCGTCATAGCCACCTGTCCTGTGCGCACCATCTCCATAATGCCGATCGGGCGCAGAAGTTCGATCATCCCTTCGATTTTCTCCTCCGTCCCGGTCACCTCAACGATAACCGAATCGGCTGCCACGTCCACGACATGGGCACGAAAGATTTCCGCCAGGTTATTGACCTCAGCGCGCTGTTCAGGACCTGCTTTCACTTTAATGAGCGCAAGGTCGCGTGCCACGGAGGGCTGTTGGGTGACATCCTGCACATCGATGACATTGACCAGTTTGTACAGGTTCGCCTCAATTTTGTGAGCGTCCATGTCGTCATGGCACTCCACAACGATGGTCATCCGTGAGACATCGGGTTTTTCCGTCCGTCCGACCGCCAGCGATTCGATATTAAAGTTTCGGCGGCGAAAAAGGGATGCCACCCGGTTCAATACGCCGGGTTTATTTTCCACGAGTGTGATGAATGTATATTGCATGTCATCCTCCTACTTGGCATTTCTAACCGGACGCCGGATCATATTGTCCAGGGCTGCTCCAGCCGGTACCATCGGGTAAACGGCTTCTTCCTGTTCCACGCGGAACTCCAAAACCACAGGTCCTTTCGTTTTACGAGCCCATTCAATGGCATCTTTTACTTCATTGAGTTTGGTCACGCGCCGTGCCGGGACACCGTGCGCGTCTGCCAGTTTGACAAAGTCCGGGCTGACCATGTTCACCGCTGAATAGCGTTTTTCGAAGAAGAACTCCTGCCATTGGCGGACCATACCGAGGAAATTATTGTTCATGATGGCGACCTTGACATTGGCGCCCTCCTGCACGGCAGTCGTCAGTTCTGCTGCTGTCATCTGGAATCCCCCGTCACCTGCGATTGCCCAGATCTCCTGGTCTTTGTTAGCAAACCATGCCCCGATCGCCGATGGCAGTCCGAAGCCCATCGTCCCGGCACCGCCTGAAGTGATCCAACGATTGGGTTTATCCAAAGCGTAGTATTGAGCCGTCCACATCTGGTGCTGTCCCACATCGGTGGTGACGATGGCGTTGCCGCCGGTCGCCTCCCAAATATCACGGACCAGGTGGGCAACATGCAATTTTCCATCATCATCCCAGGCCATAATGCTGCGCTGATCGCCCTCAGAGCGCCATTCTGCGATCTGCTGCATCCATTCCTCGTGATCGTATTCGTCGACCAGCGGGACCAGATCGGTGATCACGTTTTTCAGGTCGCCGACCAGAGGCACTTCCACCTGGACATTTTTATGAAGCTCGGACGGATCGATTTCGATATGGATTTTCTTGGCGTTAGGCGCATACGTCTTGAGCGTGCCGGTCACCCGGTCGTCGAAGCGCATCCCGAAAGCAAGCAGCAGGTCCGCATTCTGAATGGCAAGGTTGCAGTGTGCCTCGCCGTGCATACCCATCATCCCGAGGTGCAAAGGGTGTGAAGCAGGGAACGCGCCAAGCCCCAGCAGGGTGCTGGTGACCGGGGTGTTGGTCTTAACCGCGAAGACCTGCAAAACATCCTCCGCCCCGGACATCAAAATACCATGCCCGCACAATATCAAAGGGCGCTTGGCCTTTTCGATCAATTTAACCGCCTGCTCCAGCGACGATTTAGGTGCGTGCGTCGGAGGCTGGTAGCCAGCCAGATGGACAGTCTCAGGGTATACAAACTCAGTCTTCTCGATTTGGGCATTCTTGCAGATGTCGATCAGAACGGGACCAGGCCGGCCACTGCGCGCGATATAGAATGCTTCTCGCACCACCTCGGCGATCTCTTCGGCGCGAGTGACCAGGTAATTGTGTTTTGTGATCGGCAGGGTGATGCCGGTCATATCCACTTCCTGAAAAGCATCGCCGCCTATCAGATGCGCCGCAACCTGGCCGGTGATGAACACCACGGGGGACGAATCCATCATAGCTGTAGCGATCCCGGTCACCAGGTTGGTCGCACCGGGTCCCGATGTTGCCATCGCCACACCCACTTTGCCCGAAGCGCGCGCATACCCGTCCGCCATATGGGCGCCGCCCTGTTCATGCCGAACAAGCACATGGTGAATGGTGTAATTTAGCATGGCATCATAGATCGGCATGTTCGCCCCGCCAGGATATCCGAACACGACCTCCACGCCCTCACGAACCAGACATTCCCACATAATTTCTGCGCCGCTAAGTTTCATAATTCCTCTCCTATAAAATTCGACAGTCGACCTAAAATTGCCTTCAATAATTAGAAATCCGTCATCAGGACCGCGCCCGTATCCGCGCTGGTCACAAAATATGAATATCGTTTAAGCCACTTGCTCGTCACCTTGCTTTTGAATGGGGGCAGAGCCGCCAACCGTTTCTGGAGGATGTTCTCGCTGAGACGGACATCCAGTTTCCGGGCTTCCAGATCGATCTCGACGATATCCCCGTTTTCAAGCGCCGCGATCGGGCCACCCGCAGCTGCCTCCGGGGATACGTGCCCGATACACGCCCCGCGCGTGCCGCCGCTAAAGCGCCCGTCGGTGATGAGCGCCACTTTGTCGCCCAATCCCTGCCCCATGATCGCGGAAGTCGGCGAGAGCATTTCCTGCATTCCCGGACCGCCTTTTGGACCTTCATAGCGGATGACGACCACATCGCCGGGCTGGACCTGCTTCGCGAGGATTCCCGCTAACGCGTCATCCTGGGATTCGTAGATTCGCGCCGGACCTGAAAACTTCATCATCCCCGCGCTGACGCCGCCGACTTTGACGACTGCGCCATTGGGTGCCAGATTACCGAACAATATCGCCAACCCGCCTCGATTCGAATGGGCATTCTCATAAGAGCGAATTACTTCTTTGTCTTTGATCTCAGCACCCTTTATGGATTCCCCCAGGGTCATTCCTGATACGGTCAACCGGTCGAGATGCAGCATACCCGTCCCGCGCTGGACTTCGTTCAATATGGCCGGGATCCCGCCAGCGCGATGAACATCCTCCATGTGCCATTTTCCAGCCGGCGAGACTTTGCATATATGGGGGACTTTTTCCGCTACAGAGTTGATGCGTGAGAGCGGGTAATCCACTCCGGCTTCGTTTGCCAGAGCCAGCGTATGAAGTACCGTGTTGGATGAACCGCCCATTGCCATATCCAGAGCGAAGGCATCATCAATCGCTTCCGCAGTGACGATATCGCGCGGCTTGATGTCCTGCTCAATGAGGGTCATCACCTGAGCCGCGGCTTTCCTTGCCAGCGCCTCGCGTTCGGGAGTTTTCGCCAGCGCCGATCCGTTGTATGGCAGCGCGAGACCGATGGCTTCCATCAAACAGTTCATCGAGTTGGCGGTGAACATCCCTGAACACGATCCACAGGATGGACAGGCATATTTCTCGAGGGTCAATAATCGTTTTTCATCAATTTTCCCCGCAGAGAACGCGCCAACTCCCTCGAAGACGGAGATCAGGTCGAGCGTCTCACCGTCGGGTGTTTTCCCGGCGGCCATGGCTCCGCCGCTGACGAAGATCGTCGGGATGTTGACCCGCATCGCCGCCATCAGCATCCCTGGGACGATTTTGTCGCAATTGGGGATGCAGACCATCGCGTCAAAGCGGTGAGCTTCGATCATCGTTTCGACACAATCCGCGATCAATTCCCTTGATGGCAGGGAATATTTCATTCCCTGGTGTCCCATCGCGATGCCATCGTCCACGCCGATGGTATTGAATTCGAAAGGGACACCCCCGGCAGCACGAACTGCTTCCTTTACGATTTTTCCAAACTCTTGCAGATGGACGTGACCAGGAACTATATCTACATAGGAATTGACAATGGCAACGAACGGTTTCCCGAAGTCATCATCCTTCAGTCCTGTCGCGCGGAGCAGTGCGCGGTGTGGTGCTTTATCGTAGCCTTTC
>Ga0315287_10001762_pt1 | contig 20200 bp, 20 predicted proteins | sample YL17G11_0_MG_FD_205037 | JGI IMG/M metagenome (GOLD analysis project Ga0315287, IMG submission 205037) | Sediment microbial communities from Yellowstone Lake, YNP, Wyoming, USA - YL17G11_0 | ecosystem: Environmental > Aquatic > Freshwater > Lake > Sediment | place: USA: Wyoming | collected...
TGTTTGGGTTTTTTTGGGGCGGGGGGGGGGGGGCCACGGCGGTTTCTGCCCTTTTTTTTTTTTTTTTAACACCTTTTCCCCCCCCCCCCCCCCCCCCCCCCCCCCTAGGTCAAATGGCATGTATTACGGGGGCGAGCCGGCGGCATGGACGACGGCACCCGCCATCCCGGACGGAGCCCAGTTCGAGCATTCGGCCACTGCCAAAGCGGTGGCCCGGGCGGAGGGTGGGGCAGGTAAGAACAAAGGTGGAGAGAAGGAGAGGAGGAAGGATGGAAGGAGAGAGTGTGTGTCTGACCGCGCTCTCGTTTTTTATGCGTCGCGCGCGCCCTGTTGCTGCTCCTCTCCATTCTCCGCACGCCTCACACGCCGCGTCGACCCTCATCTCCGCACTCTACTATCGCAGGCCCATCTTCAACCGCGCCCCCAGGCGCCGTAAAAAAACGGATTGCAGCTGTGGCTCACCCTCTGGCTGGCCTGGGTGGTTTTTCTGTTCCACTGGCTGGGACGGCGGGCGCAGCTCGCGGCGTCGGAGAAGTCGGCGTGGGCACAAAACGGGCCAAGCCCGCACCTGCTGGTGGAGCAGGAGGGGGAGGGGGTGCGGGGAAGGCGGCGGCCAAGCCCCTGTCCGAGGAGGAGCGAGCTGCTATCGAGCGGCGAGAAGCGGCACGGAAGCGGGTGGCCCAGCGGTCGGCGGCGTACTTTGGAATGTGATAGGCAATGCAAAAGTGTGCGGTTGGGCGGAGGACAGCGCCGCGCGTGGTGCGGGAACAGAGGATTAGTGGGGCGTGCGGTGATAGGCTGGTCTGTGATCAATGCATGAAAAGGGCGACGCAGGATGGGTGTGTCCAAGTCTTTCAAGTCCGCGCGGTTCTGCGCAGGTGCGCGGTAATGTTGCGCGGCGTCCAGGGGCAATGCGGAGATGAAGGCAGGCCGTCCACTAGACTCGCGGGCCTAAATGAGCGTTGACCCAAATGCGGACTTACGCTTACGTAGGCCCCGCGTGCCCGCTCGGCACGGTATTGCCCTTCTATCTGCAGCTATTCGTGTGCGGCGATGCCCTCACTAATCTCCGCAGGCCGGTGCGGCGATGTACATCCTTCTCTTTGTCGAACGGTACGATAACAGGCGTTACACTGCCCCACCCTAGTCCGCACCTCTTCTGCTCCCGCCCCTCGCCTTCCTCGCACTCTCTTATACCGCCACTGCCTCCACATCGGTGGCAGGCTTCAGCGCAGCGCCTGTCTTGGCTTTCAGGCGCTCCTCCAGGGCGCGCTGGCCCCGTTCGCTGGAAAAGAGGGTGAGTATGAGGAGGAAAGTGAGTGAGGAGGGGTGCTCAATTGTGCGCAGGGGTGCGGAGGACGGGCGCGTATGAATCGCCATGCGCTGTAGGCGTGAAAGTGGACCCTGCGGAGCACAGGGTGCGAGTTGCGCTGCAAAGCAACGGGCGACAGGCAGCCGCAGTCGCGTCTAAGAAGGAAAGTAAAAACTCACCGCCGGCGCTGGGACGCCGTGTCGTCGACCTTGCCTCCTCCAACCGGCGCGCCGCCGCTGCCCAACAGCCCGTCCGCCCCGCCCGCTCCAAACTTCGCAGACGAAACCACCGTCTGCTTGACCCGGTCGCACACCTCCGCCATGGCGTCCACGACGGGCGTCACTGGGGCCGGGAAGAAGGAGGCCAGTCGAAACTCAGCGCTCGCATCGCCACTGGGGAGAAAAAGGAGGATGAGTGCTTGACCCCCCCGGCCCACCACCGCCCGGACCCCTTCTTTCCACCCACTCCATGAACTTACCGGCCACCACCCTCCCGCGCCTGGAAGAAGCGCAGGTACACCCAGCCCGCGGCCGCGCCCCCAAACAGGAGCGGCGAGATAGCTAGCCCCCGGCCGACCAGGGCAGCCCCCACGCCCACACACCCCACGTACAGCCCCGGCACGTGCTTCATGCGCAGTTTGACGACCTGGGCCAGCGTGACCTCCCGGTCTGGCATGGCCTGGGCCACACCCACGAGGCAGGCGGCGACCAGGCCGGCCGCTCCGTGGCGGGGCGTGTGGAGCAGGAGCGCGCGCGCGGGGCCAGCGGCCGTCGCGCTGAAGGCCAGGTAGGACGCGGCCATCGTGCTCACGCTGCCCGCCGCATCCGCGATGATCAGGAAACGGGCCCACTCGGTCGTGCCCCACAGGGGCTCCAGCACGGTCGCGCAGGCGAGCAGGGCGGCGGCGTGGAAGATGGCCTGGTTGAGAGGGTGGGGTTGGTTTTTTTAGTGGGCCCCCTGTGTTGTGTCCTTTGTCGTGAACCGCATGGCGCCCTTTCCACCATTTAATCCGCCTTCCCAACCCCCGGAAGTCTTACCTGGACACCATTACTCTCAAATAGGCCGGCAGTCAGGAGCGTCCAGGGCCGCATAGGAAAGGAGCTGATTAGCGTTGGAGACAAAGATGAACGTGAGCGCGAGTCCGGTCGAACGCGAATGCAAGGGGGGAGAGCTGCCGTCCCCAGCTGCACGCTCAACAGCCCTGCCCGGCACTTCCACCCACGCAGGTGTGCAAGAAATCTAATTCCTCATGCCTCTGCCGGGCGCGCGCCGATCATAAGTCTCCGTCAGGCTGCCATCACACTCCTCTCCACGCCCTCTTTCCCTCTCCTCTTACCTGCCAGGGGAGCACCCTAAATACGGCCCGACAGGGGCGACCAAGCCCACCACACTCAAGCCCAGGAGAGTGACGGCTAGACCGGCTGTCCCTGGGGATATGCCATGCGCGCGCAAGGCCGTCGAGACGCGGGCGGTGACCATCGGGATGAAGTAAGATGCGAAAAGAAACAAAGAGTCGAGGCAGCCATCCCGCCGTTCACTCTCCGTTTTTTTTGGCGCCTCCATCATCGATGTCTACCCCACCCCCCCTCCCAGACCACCCCCTCCTGGCCAAAGCAGTCGACCTCCTCACCGCCACCAAAGCCCGGGTCCCGGGCGTGCTTTCCTTGTCCCGCACCCGGGCGGCGTGGGCGCCCAATGACCCGTCGACAGCGCCGCCGCTTGCGTTTGAGTATGCCACCCTGACGGGCGCTCTGCAGCGGGCCAAAGGCAAGCCCATGCTGCGGGTGCCGCTGACCAGTGGGGCGCGCGTCTTTGTGTTTGGTGCGGTCGCGGACACGGACACGGTGGTCGACCTGCTGACGCCGCTGATTGCGAGGGAGCAGGGGGCAGCAGGCGCAGCTGGAGGAGGTGGCGGCGGTGGGGGCGCGGCCGCGGGCGGACCACCACTGCCACCCTCCCGGGCGGCCGCGGCGAAGGACAAGGCGGTCGCGAATGCCAAGACCAAACTGTTGGCGGAGGACAAGTGAGTGGAGGGGTGGGGGATGGGGATGGCACTGGCTCCTGCACGCTCCCCCCCAGGTCCAGCCAGACCTCTCGCACGCTCTCACTCTCTCTTTCCATTTCTATTTTGCAGGGACCTCCAAGGCCTGTACGACCAGCTGGTCGGCGCGGGCGTCCTGACGGACGTCGAATTCTGGCGGGGGCGCCAGGACGTGCTGCGGGCCAAGCTGGCCGGTGGCCCAGCCGCGATGGCCAGCACCTCCAACCGCCAACGCCTGGGCCTGGCGTCCGCCCTGCTCACCGAAGGCGGCCCGGCCCTCGACGGGTCGGGCCCGGCCGGCAACGGCCCGTCCTCTTCGGCCGCAACCTTCCGCCTCACCCCGGAATTGGTGCACCAGATCTTTGCGGAGAAGCCGTACGTGCGGTCGGCGTACGCGGCGGCCGTGCCCCGGTCTGTGGATGAGCCCACCTTTTGGAAACGGTACATCAAGTACGAGGCCGCCCGGCGCGCGCGCCGCAAAGCGAGGGCAGAGGGGAAGCCGTTGGCGGGCTTGCCCGCCGAGGACGAACTGTTTCGCCAGTTCCGAGATGAATCCAGGGCGGTGGCGCGCACCGCGGACGCAGCCGCGGTGGGTGTGCGTGGCGTGGACCCGGCGGTGGACCTGGCTGCCGATGCGGCCGACGGGGGGGCACTGCCCGGGTTTGGGCTGGCCCGCGATGGGCGGGCCGACCCGGCCGGGGCATCCAAGCACAGCGTGGTCCACGACCCACGGGATGGGCTGGCCCACGAGCTGAACCGGCATGCGACCATCGTTTTGGGCGGCGTCCCGGCTGACCTGCCGGAGGACACGGCCGCGGCCGCGCGCGTTCTGAAAGGGGCACCGCCATCGCGTCGGGGTGGGGGCGGTGGTGGTGGCGCCGCACCTTCTGCGCGGGCGCCACCTCCCCATCCCCACCCCGACCGTGAGTCCACGCCTGACGACCAGCGTGCCGCCCTGTGGCGCGCCCGGGCGGGAAGTGACCTGGTGGACCTGCGGCCGCCCCCACCGCCGGAGTACCAGCGCCTGGCGGTGGCCGACCCTCGCCATTACTTCACGGCCGCGCCTGGTGGGGCGGATGCGGCGCTGGGCGGGGCGGCGGCCAGCGTGTTGCCGCCGCCGCCTCCGCCCTCCTCCCTCCTGGCTGCGATGCGGTCCCTACAGGACACGGCGCCTGGCAGCCTCGCCGCGTCTGCCCTGTCGGGTGCCCCCAACCTCCTCATGCCCCCGCCTGCAGCGGTAGCCGCCCTGCGCGCCTCGGCGGGCGAGGGTGCCGCCGCCGCCGCGGCGGACGCGGCCCTATTGATCGGCGGGGCCGCCGTCGCGGGCACGCACGCCGATCCGGCGGTCGCCCTGACGCCCGCCCTGCAGGCCGTGCTGCGCCAGACCGTCCTCGCCGTCAACGAACTGTTGCGCCACCTGTGGGGTGCGCTGCCCGCGGCCACGCCCGCCCGGGCGGCCCGGGTGGAAAGGGTCACGGCCGCGCTGCGGGCCCAGGGCGCCCGTGTGCAGGCGCTCCAGGACGCGGCGGTGGGCGCTGAAAAGGTGCATGTCATGCGGGTGATGAAGCCGGTGGAGGAGGCGTTGGGCCTGGCCTTTGCCCGGGTCGAGGCGGGGATAGCATAGTTTTGTAAGCGAAGGCTTTTTCATTTCATTTCCTCTTTATGTCGCGCTCACGCCTGCCCTCCTTGGCGGCCGCGGCCTGGTCCAGGCTGGCAGGTGGTAGCCAGCAGGCGAGCAGCAGCCTCGCCCACCAGCCGCTGCTGGCCGCTGCAGGGTCGGCGGGCGCGGCCCGCTGGCGATCGGCCGCGGCCGCGCCGTCGCCGCCGGCGCTCGCCGCTGCCACCGGCGCGGCCGCCCCCTCCACATCCGCCACTGACGAGGACGATGAGGCCCCGCCGCCCGGTTCGGACAAGGCCATCTACGGCGGTCAGACCCTGGCGGCCATCCGTGCTCGCATTTTTGGGACCCACCTGGGCGACGGCCGGCCGTCAGGGCGCAAGCTCCTGCGACGCGCCCTCATCGGCCCGGCCGTAGCGGCCTACTACCCGCCCGACCCGGCGGCCATGGACCCGCTGTGGGTAAATGTGGACGACACCCGGCGGGTGTCCAAGCTGGAGCGCATGAAACGGCGGGGGAAGGCGCCGCCTAAGAAGGGGGAGGGGAAGCGGGCGGGGAAGAAGAAGAGGTAGGTGGTGGGCGGCGGGCTCCATGCAAAGGCCACAGTTATCTACATGTTTTCTTCACACACGCCTCTTCACCGCCGCCGCCCCGTCACGAACCGCACGACCCCGCACATGTCCTCGTGGACGGCCACGCCCTCAAAGTCGTTGCCGCCGATCAACAAGGCAGCCACCAGTTCTGCCTGGCCGTGACCCGCCGTCTCCAGGCCGAGGAAACCGCCGGGCGCAAGGGCGGTCGCCGCGGCAGTGCACAGGCGGCGCAGGATGACCAAGCCCGCGGCGTCACCGCCATCCAAGGCCAGGCTGGGCTCGTGCAGTCCCACCTCAGGTTGTAGGCCGGGCATCTGGGCCTGCGGAATGTAGGGCGGGTTGGAGAGCAGGCCGCGGAGGGGTGGCGTGCCAGGCGGCAGGGCGGCCAGCAGGTCGCCCTCCACCACACGCACGGTGCCTTGCAGGCCCAGGCGGGCCACATTGGCCCGCGCCCAGCTGGCCGCGGCCGGACAGACGTCCGTCGCCCACACGGTCTCCGGCACCCGCAGGCCCGCACCCCGGAAGGCTGACATAAGGCCCGCCGCGACCGCGCCGCTGCCTGTGCACACGTCGGCCCAGGGGCCGCCACCGGTGTGGTTGTTGATTGCCGCGTCGCCCGCCGCCTTGACGGCACCCACGGCCAGATCGACCAGCTGCTCCGTCTCCGGGCGCGGGCAGAGCACGCCCGGACCGACAGCCAGCACCAAATCCCGCCAGTGCGCGGCCCCGACCGTGTACTGAAAGGGGACCCGGTCGTTCAGGCGGGCGGTCCAGCGGGTGGTCAGGTCCGCGAGAGGGGTGCGCAACCAGATGGGAGTGGTGGAACCGGTGCTGTCTCCTACTAGCCTCGCTGCAAGGGCGGGCCAGGCCGGGGGTGCGCCCTGTGGTGGAGAGGGTGGCGGCTCTCCCGCGGGGCCAGCAACGCCAGCGACCGTGTCCTCCAAAAACCAGCGCAGCTCGGACTGGAGGGAGGGAGCGTGAGAGAGGGGGCGCGCGGCGCTGCAAGCCCAGTCTTCTCTCTCTCTCTCTCTCTCTCTCTCTCTCTATCATTCGCTCGCACCTGCAGTTCAGCCGCGGACGGCCCGCCATCGGCGGCCAGGCCGTCGCTGCCCAGAGCGGCGACCGCCGCGCGCGCCCAGGCAGTCCAGGCGGCGAGGTCGGCGAGGGTGGTGACGGCGGAGGGCGGGCGTTCGACGAGAGGGGTGCGATCCAAGCTGGATGGGGCGCCCGTGCCAGTCGCAGTGGCAGCAGCAGCAACAGTAGAGGCGGACGAGCTTCGCCGGCGGCGAGAGGTTGATGGAAGAGGTTGGCGGCCGACAGTGGTGACGCATGGGGGTGGCGGGTTTGCCGACCGGGCCGACAAGGCGCCACACAAGGCCCGCCGCGGGCTGACATTGACGCCAGGGTAGGTACTCCTGGTCGACCTTGCCACAGCCAGGCGGGCGTGGCGGAGGAGGGCGGCAGCCCGCATGCTGAGAGACAGGCTAGGACTCGTCTTAGTCTGGCAAAAGCGACACCAAAAGACGTGGGCCGTCCCCTTTCACCCACTTCTCCGTTTCAGGACGCGCGCGGCGTGCTCCTCTCCTGCAGGGCCCGCACAACACACCCAACTCGCTTCGCGGGGGCCACCGGGTCGCAGCGCACCCTTGAGCTCGCGGTGAGGCACCCCAGCGCGTCAGCGCTCTCGCCTCCCCCTGCGTGCCCGCCGCCGCTGGCCCGTGCGCTTGTGCGGCGCCCCAAGCCCCGCTCTCTCTCTCTCTCTCTCTGCGTCCCGCGCCGCGCCCTCCTCCTCCTCGCTCGCCATGCCGCCGCCTGCTGGCGCGCCGGATGGCGAGGACTGCCTGGGGCCCAACTCCAAGTACTACAAGGTAAGAGAACGGAGGGTGGGAGAGAGAGAGCAGGGGTCACAAGCGACGGCGGGGCGCCGCTGCAAATCGGCGGTCAAAAGCGGGTGGGGCCGTGCCTCCGCGCTCTCAACTGCCCTGCCAGGCCCGCGCCGCGTGGTGATGGGCCCTGGGCGTGCTTCAGCACGGGCCCCCACAATCAATCACCACGCGAAGCGTTGTGGGGTGGGGTGGGGGCAGGCGACGGGGCTGAGAGGGCACTCTCTTCGACCTCAACCCTGACCCCTCTCTCTCATTTTCTCACCACTCACCCACACAGCTCCGCTCCCTCAACTCCGGGACCTTCGGCTTCGTGGAACTGTGCGCCGACCGGGCCACTGGGCAACAAGTCGCCATCAAGTTCATCGAGCGGGGCGACAAGGTGACCAAGTACGTGGAGCGGGAGATCCTTAACCACCGCATGCTGCTCCACCCGCACGTCGTCCAGTTCAAGGAGGTCTTCCTCACGCCCCGGTACCTGGCCATCGCCATGGAGTACGTGCCGGGCGGCGACATGTTTGAGTACGTCGTTCGCAAGGGCGGCCTCAAGGAGTCGGAGGCGCGCTGGTTCTTCCAGCAGCTCATCGTGGGCGTCGACTACCTGCACCGCATGGGCGTCGCGTCCCGGGACATCAAGCTGGAGAACACGCTGCTGGACGGGTCGCCCCGGCCCCTGCTCAAGATCTGCGATTTCGGGTACTCCAAGCACGAGAAGTTCCAGTCGGCGCCCGGGTCCCGGGTGGGGACGCCCGCGTACCTGGCGCCCGAGGTCATCATGACGACCAAGGGGCAAACGTACGATGGCAAGGTCGCCGACATCTGGTCGTGCGGGGTCATGCTTTACGTCATGCTGGCGGGCGCCTACCCCTTTGAACGGCCGGAGGATAAGCACGACACCCAGAAGCTGCAGAAGATGATCCAGCGCATCCTTCGCGTGGAGTACGACATCCCGGCGGGCGTGAAGGCGTCCAAGGAACTGCGCGACCTGCTGTCCCGCATCCTGGTGGCCGACCCGGCGTCTCGGGCCCCCATCGCCGACATCCAGGCCCACCCTTGGTACCAGAAGGATTTGCCGCCCGGGGTGGCCGAGATGAATGACAACCTGCCGTCCCCCGGGCCGGGCGTCCAGACGGTGGAGGAGATCACGCGCATCGTGGCGGCAGCCCAGGCGCCGCCCGCGGGGCCAGCGGGATGGGAGAACGACGAATTCATCGACTCCACCATGGACGCCGAACAGTTTGAGAACCAGTATGATGAGTGGGGGGCGGGCACGTCGATTTGAGAGTATGTGTGTGAATGGGGCGGGCGTGTGTGGCGTGTGGGAGAAGACTTTAGCGTGGTGGATGGAGACGGTGGATGGAGAGTGGGCGGGAGAGTGAGTGTGGTGTGTTACGAGTGTGTGAGAGAGAGTGTGTGTGTACCACATGGGAGACGGTGCGTCTTCTATTTTAGCATTACACCTCCGCCTGTGCGTGGTGTGCGCGTGTGTGGTTTGAGAGCAGGCAGCACGCGAAAAGCAGTAGGGAGGTTGCGATGACAAATGAAAAAGGTGAAAAAGAAAAAAAAGAACAAGAAAAAAAAAGGGCCCACACCACCACACCCGGCCGCGAGACGTTTCTTCCTTTCTCTGCCTCCGCGCCCGCGCCCATCACAATGGCGGCGGCGGGCGCGGACGTCGACATTAGCGGCCTGCTGGGCGGGGTGGCGGAGTACGAGCCGGTGCGTGTATGATGATGGTGGTAGAGACTGCACTCATTTTTTTCTTTTGATCGCTCGGCTCTCAACTTCTCTCCATCACTCTCAGCTCTCCGTCATCAACCGGGGTGCCTTTGGCCTCGTTATCCTGTGCCGGGAGACCGACAGTGGGGATTCCGTCGCAGTCAAGCTGATCGAGCGGGGGCACAAGGTAGGAGAGAGAGTCCGGGAGAGGAGACACAGACGCACTGGGGGTGAAAAAGAGAAAAAAGAGACGGTGCACGAGAGAGAATCCCGGCCCTTCGCTCCACACCACAAAACCGCCATTTTTTTTAGGTGAAGAATCCACACAAAAAACGCTCCCCCCTCCAGGTCACGGAGTACGTCCAGCGTGAGATCATCAACCACCTCCACCTGCGCCACCCACACGTCATCTCCCTACGAACAGTCTTCCTCACCCCCACCCACCTGGGCATCGCCATGGAGCACGCGGCGGGTGGGGACCTGTTCCAACTGGTCACGCGCGCGCGCGCAGCCGGGTGCGGGCAGGGCGGCCTGCCCGAAGCCGACGCGCGCTGGTACTTCCAGCAGCTGGTGTGCGCGCTGGATTACTGCCACGCCATGGGGGTCGCAATCCGGGATGTAAAGCTGGAGAACACGCTGCTGGACGGGGACGCTGACCGGCCGCTCATCAAGTTGTGCGATTTCGGGTACTCCAAGCACGACCGCTTCCAGTCGGCCCCGGACTCGCGGGTGGGGACGCCCGCCTACCTGGCACCCGAGATCGTGCTGTCCACGGGCGACCGACCGTACGATGCCAAGGCGGCGGACGTCTGGTCGGCGGGCGTGGTCCTGTTCATCCTGCTGACGGCGTCCTACCCCTTTGGCCGGCCCCAGGACGACGCCCTCCCCGCCGACCAGCGCTTGCACACCATGCTCCAACGCATCCTGTCGGCCGACTGGCCCCGGGCGGCGCTGGCTGGTGAGGGCGGTGAGGATAGTGCCGACCCGTCCACCTCACCCAGCCCCCGCCCGGGCACCGCGTCCCAGGCGTGCGTCGACCTGCTCGCCCGCATGCTGACGGCCGACCCGGCCGCCAGGGCCAGCCTGGCCGAGGTGGCCGCGCACCCCTGGTTTGTGGAGGACCTGCCTCCCGGCGTGTCCGACCTGAACACCCGCCTGGTCGCGGAGCAGATGGATTCGGCCGCGGTGGCGTCCCGCCAGCCGGCCGTAGAGGCGGCCATGGCGGTGCTGCGCGAGGCAGCAGTCGTGGTGGCGATCAACAGTGAGGGCGAGGATGAAGAGTTTTCATAAATGTGTTTTTTCTTTCTCAGTGCGCGCGAAAGAGTGGGAGGCTGGGGTGGGGGGCCGCCGCGACCAGAAGCTGCCCGAATTTGAGTGCGCTGACGACGGCACCCCGCACTCCCTCCCCCCTTCTTCTCGCGTGATCAACGTATCAACGTATCAACGTGTCGACGTATCAACGTATCATGTGTCAAGTTCAATATGTGTGTGCGCGCATGCCGGGGCGTTTTAAAGCCACGGCCGTGCTGGTGATGTGAGAGACGGGTTTTTTTATTTACGGGAGTGAAAGAGAGAGAAAGATGGACTGTACACCCTGTAGAAGGAGGAAAGAGGGAGTGCCTCGGGAACCACACACCCCTCCTTTGTTTTTTCCGTCGTCATGCCTCCATCCGCCCACTTCCTCCTCGCCTTTGCCCTGGCCGCCACCTTGGCCCTGCCCGCCTCCGCCGCAGTCCTCGGTGAGGGAGGGTGCGCCTGTAGCGACGTCCGCCCGCGCGTCGGTTCAGGGGCGACCCACGTTGAGCGCTTCGCGGTCGGGAAGACGTGCGCCGAGATCCGGGATGCCGGGGATTGCAGTGCCGAGTGGATGACGGACACTGTCAAGGAGCTGAGCGGTGATGGCTACTGCATGGTGATACAGTCAAAGGGAGAAGAGCGGGGCGTGTGTGGCGCCCCCGTCGCCACCACTCTGTTCAGGGCGGGGGCCTCACCAACAAAGCATTCACCTCACCATCTCTCATCCAGATCACGTGTGGGAAATGCTCCTGCTGCGCCCCCGTCGCCACCACCCTGCGCAAGGCGGGCCTCGCCCGCCTCCTGGACGCCGCCAAGGGCACCCCCTACGAGGAAGCCTTTGCCGACCCAGCCTGGATGGGCGCCGTCCTCGCGCCGCAGGCGACGGCGGGTCCCATCACATCCCAGGATATCGACTCCTACATCCTGCCGCCTGTGCCGGAATGGGGCAATGCCACGTGGACGGTAGATTTGCTGTCGGCAGAGCGGAGCGTTACGACGGCGGGCGGGAGACGGCTGCCCGTGCGCGGCGGCGGTGGGGTAGGCGGGGTTCAGGTTGGGCGTGCACAGGTGGTTCAGGGTGACATAACGGCTTGCAAGGCGGTGGTGCATGTTGTCGACAAGGCTGTAGTGTGAGAGAATGTCGGCCGCGCGCGAGTAGTCCAGGGCGAAACTCTAAGCTTGGAAGGTGGTCGTGGAAAACGGCGGAGGCGGTAGCATATGTCGTGGACACGGCGGTTTATTAGGTGTGAGAAAAAAGTGTGAGGGTTAGGTCTGTTGTTGCCTGTCTTCTACACCATTTCCATTTCACCGCCCACCTCCACCTCCACCCCAACCTCCCGTCACCACAGAGGCAGGCAGCCTCGCCAGCATGGGCGCCCCTCTCAACTCCCCGACCCCGACCTCCCGCGGCCGCTTCTGCGGGGTCAGCCCCGCCGGCCAGGCCGCTGCGGGCGCGGCCGCTGGGAGGCCAGGGGGCAGCCCGTAAGCGACCGTGCCCGTCCCCGTCCGAGGAGGGGCTGAGGCCTCGCCCTGGCGGGCAGTGATGTTGCGCCAAAACATGCGGGTGGAGGCGTCGTGGATGGAGGGCAGGCCAAAGCCGGCGACGCCGCCCGGGTCATCGCCTGGGTCGCCACCGTCGGTGCTGCTGGATCCGCCGTCATCGGAGGAGGCGGCCCCATTGACGCAGCACCCGGCGCATAGGTCGGCCGGGTCCCGCCCGGCAGGGGTGGTGGTGGAAGTCGATGGGGCAGCGCGCAGGGAAGCCGCGACCGCCGCCGCGAAACGCCGTGGCGCCGGGTCGACGGTTGGGGCATCCTCCTCTCCCACCGCGACCAGCTGCCCAGCCCCAGCCACGCTCTCCAGCGTGGCGGCCACCGTCTTTGCGACGGCCGGGTCACCACCCTTCTCGCCTTCCGACCGCAAGCGACCCGCCGCCCAGGCCAAGGCCGCCTCGGGGCCGGCCGCCCCTCCCTCCCCCGCCAGCTCTGGCTCCTTCTGGCCGCACCACCGGCCCGCCGCGGCCAACAGGGCGGCCCGCCCGGGGGCGTTGCCCGCCAGCAAGGCCACGACCCGGGCCGCCACGTGCGCGTTGGCGCCCAGGCGGGGCAGGGAAGCAAACAGGACGGCCACCAGGACGGAGGCCTGGGAGCCGGGCGGCCCGTCGGACGCGCCTCGGGCGTCCTCGCCCGCACTCGGGTCGAGCGCAATCGCCGGGTTGCACAGGGCGGCCGCGGCTTCCAGGGCCATAGTGACCATCGCGCCCGCGGCGGCGGGGGAGGTCGGTGGGACGGCAGGGGTGCGGGGTGGGGGTGGGGCGTGGGTGGTGACAGGCGCGGTCGCCCCACCAGCCGCGGCGATAGGGATGAGGCGGGCGAGGAGGCGGGCCAGCGCGTCGACCGTGCCGAGGTCCAACAGCGCGGCTTTCAGGGCCGGGCGGTAGGCCAGGGGGACGACGACTTCCAGGGCCCGCCGGGCGGCAGCATGGGCAGCTACCACCGCGCCCGGAGCGGGTGTGGCAGGCGCCGCCGCCGCCGCCGCCCCCGCGGCCGCGGTCTTCAGGGTGTCCACCAGGGGCCCCATCAAGAATACGCCCATGCCTCCACCCAGGCCGGCCGCCCGGGCGACCGCACGGACCAAGGCCGCCCGGACGAGGGCGGGCTCCGCGGCGGCCGCGTTGGCGACCAGGCGGCTGAGGCCCTCGGCAACCGGCACGCACGCCCGGGCCAGGGCCGCCCGGTCTGCCATGCGCGAGGGCGGCGGGTGCGGGCGGGTCGACCGGACCGCGCCCGGTGGAGGCCACTCGGGCGGCAAAAGGTCGCCCAGCAGGGCCAAAACGGCGAGGGGCTGGGATGGAGACAAGGCGGCCGCTTCCGGTAGGGGAGCGGTCTGGGCGGAGGCGGCCCGTCCCGCGGTCAGGGCCGCACCCAACAGGTCGGGCGTCCAGGGCGGGCGGGCAGCGGCTGCACCCCCACCCCCTCCTGCCCGGTCAATCCAGGCAGCCAAAGCGCGGGCGGCCGCGACGCGGGCGGCCAGGAGTGGGGCGGCGCCCGCGGACGCAGAGCCAGGGGACCCACGCAGGGCGGCCAAGGCCTCGGGCGACGTCGCGGCAGCCGCGTACAGGGCGAGGAGGGCGTCCTGCAAAGCTGCTGCCCCGCCCGCTGCGCCCAACCCCGCCAGGCGCCGCAGCAGGGCTCCAGCCACCCGGGCGGCCACAGTAGCCAAGCCCGCCGCCCGGGCACGCAAGGTCGCCGCTGTCGCCGCGTCCAGGGCATCCCCGCCCACATCCTCCCACAGGCCGTCCGCGGTGGAGGCGACCAGGCCGGCGGTGGAGACGCGCACCGCGGCCTCCACGACTGCCAGCCCGCCCGCGTCTGCCGCCTCCCCCGCGGCCCGGGCCCCGCCGCGCTGGCTGAGGACGGCAGCCAACAGTGACAGGCGCGCATGGGCCGCCCCAGCCATCGCCGCATTCAGGCAGAACGCCCTGACGGACGCCGGGTCCGGGTGGCGCACGCCCCGGCGGCCAGCCTTGTCGGGCAGGACCAGGCGGGGCAGGGCAGTCGCCAAGCTGAGCAGGGTTCGGGCCAGCCCGCCCGTGGCCGCGGCTTCTACAGCAGCCGCCCGGGCGTGGACTTCGGCAGCCGCCGCCAGGCCCGGGTCCCGGAACCCGCCCGCCCCGGCGGGGCAGGACTCGGCGGCCCGGGCCATGGCCCGCCGTACCCGCCCCGCCCGCCGCTGCCAGGCAGACAGGGCGGCAGGGGACGAGTCCCGGGCGAGCAGGGCGACCAGCTCCGCCGCGTACCGGGCGTCGGCCCGCCAAGCAGTAGAGCCAGCCGGGTCGCCATCCGCGCGCGGGGCGCGCGGGGCAGAGACAGCGGCCAGGGCGGCATCAAGGGCGGCCGCGTCGGACGCAAGCGCGCTCACGACCGCCCGCCGCCCGGCTTCCGACACGCTCGCCTCCACCAGGCGGGCCAGGGCGGGCGTGGAGGCTGGTCCGCCGACAGCGAAGCTAGCCGCATCGGTTGCAGCACCCAGGGACACGCGCAAGCCGGCGGACGGGCCGCCTGCCTGCTCTTCCTCTCCGCCTGCCAGGGCGGCCGCCAGGGCTTCCAGCGCAGCGCCCTCGCCCAGCATGGCCCGCGCCCCGCCGGCCGCGCCCAGGGCCAGGGCCACCAGTTTGGCGAGGTGGCGGGACAGGGGGCCCACCAGCGCACCCGCCACCGCACCCGCGCTCGTGTCCGGTGGCAGCTTGCCGTCGGCCTGCAGGCGGGCGGCGTGCAAGGCAGGCGCTCGCGCGGCTGCCGCGGCGGCCGCCCACACCCCCGCAGCACCCAGCAACACGACCGCCGCCCTGTCCGGCGCCCGCGGGCTAGCAGCCGCGATGCCCGCCCGGGGGTCCACCCGGGCCGCCACCGCGTGCGGACGGGGAAGTGGGGCGGTGCGCGCCAGGGCAGCGGCTAAGCGGTCGGCGGCCGTGGCCGCAGGCGCGAGCGCGGCCTGCACTGTGCGGGTGGTCGCCCCGCCGGGCCCAGCCGCGGCTTGGCCCGCCGCCGTCGCGGCGGCCACAAACGCGCGGGCCGCGCTCCACACACCTGCCCGGCTGACGATGGACAAGCCGGCTGTCACGACAGCGGGGTCCAACGGGCCAGCGGCCAGGAGCGTGGCGACCCGGTCGACTGGAGCAGAGGCGGGCTCACCGTCCACCCCGACCGAGGATACAGGCACGCTGACCCCAGGCACGGCCGCCGTCGCGGCGGCCAGGGCGGCGATCGCGTCGGCCACTATTGCCGAGCCTGAATCCCCATCCCCACCGCCCCGTTTGAGAACGTCGCCCAGGATGCCAATCCCTCCGCCCTCCACAAAGCGGCGGGCTAGGGGAGGCGCCCAGCAGGCAAGGGCTGCAACCGCGACGCCCGCCACCGACCTGGGCGACGGGTCGGCGGCGGGCGGGGTGCCGGCCAGACTGCGGCACCAGGTCAGGGCAGCAGCAACGACGTCATCCATGTCAGCGTCCTTCATGGTCGGCGCGTGCTGGTGGCCGTTGGCGGCGGGCGGCGGCGATGGCGCACCACCTTCATCGCCGGTGGGGCTGCTGCCGCCCGCCGCTGCCGCCGCAGCTACCCGGAGCCCGTCCACCACGCCCGCCCCGACGGGCGCGGCCTCGCCCGCCGCCCGCCACAGGTCTAGGATAGGGGTCACAGCAGACTTCAGCGCACCAGGCACCACTTCCTCGGCCGCCCGGTCGGCCGCCGCGACCGCGGCTGCAGCAGCCGGGTCGAAGGCGGGCGGCGGCTTGGTGGCATCGACCTCCGCAGCCGCCACGCCCGGTTCCACCCCCGCCACCGCCGCCAGGTCCACCCCAAACAGGGACACCGACAGGGTCTGGTATTGGCCATGGATGACCAAGTGGTCGGTTAGGATGGGCTGTGGGCAAAGAGGAGAGAGAGACGGAGATGAAGAGCGGGAGGGGTGGGGGGTGGGGGTGGGGGGGTCGGAGAGAGAAAGAGAGCGTGGGGGAGAGACCCCGCCCGCTCTCTCTCTTCCGCCTGCCAACTCACCGTCAGTTCAAAGGCCCGCGCGCCCGCAGGCGGCAGCCCCAGGCCCGCTCCGACACACGCGAAACGGCTGGCCAGGGGTGACTCCAAATCCCGGGCAAAGACGGTGATGGAGACAGACGCTGCAGCCGCGGCCGCTGCCGCGGCGCCCGTCACGCCATCACCGCCGTTCTCACCATCCCGCCCGGGCGGGTCCAGGCGCAGGGCACGCAAGCGGACGGGCCCGGCTAGGCGGACCTCTTGCAGGCCGCCGCCGCCGGCGGTCAGCGTGCGCCGCAGGAGCAGGGCATCGCCGGCCTGCATTATTTCCCTTTTTTTGTCGATCTGTTCTTTGGCCTATCGTCATGGTCTTGTCGCTCACTCTCTTTTCATCGCGTCCCGCACACCACCCCGCCCTCCCTCTTTCATGGCCCCCCGCCCTCCGCCCCTGGAGCCCACCGTCAAAATCCTTCCCAACTGGGCGCTGGCGGGCGTGCTGGCGGCCTTCGTGGGCGGGACTTATTGGTACGCGGTGCAGGCTGCGTCGCCGGCGGACGCGGCGGCCGAACTGGTGCAGGAAGCCGAACGCCAGGCGGCCGAGGAGTCGCCGTGATGGCCGCCAACCCGGGCCGCCAGCCAACGGCCTATGAGACCCGGGTGTACGCTGCCTGTTCGGCGGTGCCGGCGGGGCGGGTGACGACGTACGGCGCCATCGCGGCCGCCCTAGGGCGGGCTGGGTCGGGGTCATCAACCACACCCTCCTCCTCCTCATCTGCCCGCGCGGTCGGCCAGGCCTTGCGCCGCAACCCGTACGCGCCGACCGTCCCCTGTCACCGGGTCATCGCGGCGGGCGCGAGACTGGGCGGCTTCTCAGGCTGCGCGGGCGACACCCCTTCTACCCGCAAAAAGGTGGCTATGTTGAAGGCCGAGGGCGTCGTGTTTGGCGGGGTGGGCGGCCTGTGCGACCCGGGCGTGGTCATGGGGGCCGACGAACTGGCGACCCGCCTGCAGGCTTCCTTGAAGATCGAGTGTGCGTATGAGAGAGAGACAACGGGCGCTGAGCAGGTGTAAAAACAATAGCCCAGAGGCAACAAAGCATTACATACATACACTTCAATTCACCCAAACATGCCGCCGCCAAAGCCCGGGTTGCCGCCTCCCGGCCCGGGCGGCATGATGTCCGGGTGAGGCGGGCGCATGTCGGGCGGCCCGGGCGGCGGCCGTGTGAAGTCGCCGGGCGCAAAGCCGGGCAGCCCAGGCGGGGCGACGGGGTCCCACCGCGCGCCGGGGGGCAGGCCCGGCGGGGGGATGCCGCCGCCGCCGCCCGGCGGCGCGCCCGCCCCGCCAAAGCCCGGGTGCCCCCCGAACAAGGGGTCGCCCGGGCCGACGTGCATGCCGCCGCCGCCGTACCCGCCCGGCATGGGCGGGTGGAAGGGGCCGATACCTCCAGGGCCGCCCGTCAGGCCGGGCAGGCCCGGGCCCAGGCCGGGCGGGTAGAGGTCGTCCTCGCCGGGCGGGCGGGGGTGGCGGGTGCCATAGGCGCCACCGCCGTCGCCGGGCCCAGCCGGGCCGGGGCCACCGCCGCCGCCCGGCGCCGGGACGCCACCACCACTCCCACCAGGCACGCCCACGGCCGCGCCCTCACCGCCGCCACCGCTGCCCAGCCCCGCCTCCAGGGCCGCCGCCAGGGCGTCCAGGTCTTTATAGCCCTCCACCACGCCACCCTCAACTCCGCTGTCCTTGGCGTAGGCATCGACGGGCAGGGTGACGGTGCGTGGCCCCGCGTGCCCACCGCCGACCTGGCTGACAGCCAGGGCGCCGCCAACCACGGCTGCCTTGACCAGAGGCGACGGGCGGTGCGCTGGGGACGTGTCGGTGTACCGGAACGCGTACGCACCCGCCTCGCTGCCTGCATTCCAGCCGGCGATGGGCGCGTCCGGGGCGTCGGCGGGCGGGGTGGCTGTGAAGGGGGGTGACGAGGTGGTGAGCGAGGCGGACGCTTTGGGGTCGAGACTCTTTCTCTCCTCTAGCTCAACCACTCACCATCCGCCGCCTCGCCCACCGCCACCAACTTATATCCCTGGCCTAGCATCCAGGCGTGGACGGCAAAGGCCAGGCGGTCAAATGCCAGGCGATCCGGGGCGGAGCTGGGTGGAAAGAGAGTGGTTTGGATTGGTGATGATGAGGAGAGAGCAGCGTGCAAGCTCCCACGCGCGCCCGCCCTCTCACTCCTCTGCCTTACCTGAACACCGGCTGGGCCGCCCGCAGGATGGCGGCCAGGAGGGTGGCCATTCTTATGGCGCAGCACAAGGTACAGGGAGAAAAAAGTGCAGTGACGAAAGGTCGCCTCGCTTCTGAAGCGAGACGACACTGTCCTCTTCATTCTCTCGCCGTGCGGGCACCCCATTCGTCGCGAGCCGCCGAGTCGCGCCCCTCTATTCACGCACCCAGCAGGTCGCTCCACCCTCTACCCCGCCCAGCGGCATCGAAAAGCAGGCCCTTCCCGCCCCGGATTGGCACGCCTTTTTTTTCATCGACGCGCGTACGAGGTTCTCACCCCAAAATGCTGGTGCCTGGCCTGTCCCGCCCGCCCCGGGGCCTGGTTGGTGCGATTGTGCAGGTGTGTGAGATGAAAGGGTAGATTTGTGTGGAAGTGCAGGGGGTGTGGGGCTGGAAAAAGGCACACCGCTCGTGCCTGATGGCGGCAGCGGCGCGCGCCCTCCTTCAGTCGCCGGTGCGCCCTTTTTTCTGAACCAGCCGCTCTCTCTCCCCCACAGCCCTCCCGCCGCCCCGCCCGCACCCTCGCCCGCGCGGTCGCCCCGACCGCCCGGGACCGTTCCCCCTCCAACAACGCCGGGCCCTCACCCCTGCCCTCCACCTCGTCCCGCGTGTCGACGACGAGCGGCCCGGACTATGTCAAGGAGCGGCTGATGCGGGATGAGTCGCACACGGAGGACATCTACCTGGCCGCCCGGACCCGCGAGATCCGCAAGCACTTCCCGACCGCCCTGGGCGTGGACGACTTCCTGTCCCGCCTGGAGGTCTCCCTGTTCTCCTACGGCTTCACGGGCGAGAACGCGATCGCCATGTCCAACCTGTGCCGGGACGAGATCACGGCAGGCCTCAAGCACAAGCTGGACCACGTCTTCGGGTCCGCCTTCAACACCAACGGCCTGGGCGGCGTGCTGACGTGCGGGGTGACGGGTGTGAAGGCCGGCCTGTCCCACTCGCCCATCTCCGCGACGAGCGGCAAGGAGCGGTACGTCTTCCTGTCCTTCCCCCACATCGCGATCGACTGCGAGGGCGTCGTCGGCGAGGTCGTCCGCCCGGGCCGGCCCGACCCGTCCTGCGCGTGCGGGGCGCTCAACGCCGCCCTGATCGAGATCCAGAGGGACGGCCTGGACGCGGCCTGCTCCCAGCCGGGCCGCCACGACCCGCTGGACCCGGAGTACTCCATCCTCAAGCAGCGCCTGGCCAGGCGGATCAGGTACGAGGGCCTGGCCGACAAGGTGGCCGGCCTGGACCTGGTGGAGATGACCCGGGTCGCGGAGCGCACCATCACGGACGACCTGGAGTACCTGATCAAGCACGCCGTCGCCGGCCGGCGGGCGGACTACGCGGTCATCACGGGCGTCCAGGTCCACTCCTGGGGTCGCCAGTTCAAAGGGGACGCGCCCAACATTGAGTACATCGCGCCCTCCACCGTCTACACCGTCGTCGCGGGCGAGCGCACCGACCTGGACCTGTCCCTGATCCCGCCGCTCACGCCCCGCCAGCTCAAGGTGCTGGCCGCCCATGAGGCCTTCGATGGCGGGCACGAGGGCGGCGGGGGCGGCCACGACGGCTCCCACCGGCGCCGCCTGGCGGCGGGCGGGGGCGCGACGACCGTGGTGGAGGAGTCCAAATCGCATTCCGTCTCGCGCCGGCGGGACACGGCCCGCTTCTCCAAGCTCCTCCAGGAGAACGATACCCTGGAGGTGGAGACGGCCGCCCAGTGGCCTGGGTGGCAGACCAAGGTGCGGGCCCGGCCGTCCCGCGGGGCGGGCGACTCGTCTTGCACGCTAGACGAGACGGACACGTGAGGAGAGAGAGAGAGAGAGGGGGGGGGGGGGGGGGGGGGAGGGGGGGGGTGGGGGGGGAGGGGGATTGGCAGCGTGGGTATTTTTTAAAAAAAAAAGGCCCCCCACCCCACCCATAAAAAAACCGC
>Ga0315287_10001763_pt1 | contig 20199 bp, 13 predicted proteins | sample YL17G11_0_MG_FD_205037 | JGI IMG/M metagenome (GOLD analysis project Ga0315287, IMG submission 205037) | Sediment microbial communities from Yellowstone Lake, YNP, Wyoming, USA - YL17G11_0 | ecosystem: Environmental > Aquatic > Freshwater > Lake > Sediment | place: USA: Wyoming | collected...
CAGGATAAAGCCCAACCTCTTCAAGGCCGTGAAGGGCCGTGCGACGTCTCTGGTCGCCCTGAAGAGGTACATCGACGCATTGCGCTCCTACGACGATTTCATGAAGGTGGAGGCGGGCTCGGCCGAGGCATGGTACGAGAAGGCCGGCGTCTACGAGGCGATGGGAAAGCACGATAATGCGGCCGAATGCCTCGACAAGGCCGTTTCGCTCAAGAAGGACTACGCGGACGCCTGGTTCCGGCTGGGGGCGGCCATGGGCCACCTGAAGAAACGGGAAGAGGCGCTTGCGGCCTACGAGAAGGTCGCTGCATTGAGACCGGATTATCCAGAGCTGTGGTACGCCCGCGGCTCGGTCGAGAAGGAAATGGGCCGCCCCGAGGCGGCACTGGAATCGTTCGCCAAGGCGGTCAAGCAGAACCCGCGCGCCATCGCAGCAATGTTCGCATCGGGCGCCTGCCTCATGGAGATGCGGATGTACGGGGAGGCGCTGGCCCAGTACGACCGCGCACTCGTCATGAATCCGAGGCACAGCTCCGGTTTGATCGGGAAGGGTGAGGCCCTGCTGGAGCTGAGACGTCACAAGGAGGCCATCGACGTCTTCGACAAGGCCGTAGAGGTGAACCCGCGGCTCGCCGCCGCCTGGGTCGGCAAGGGCAAGGCCCTCGAGGGCTCCGGCCAGCCCGCCGAGGCGGTCCAGTGTTACGAGAAATCGGTCCGTGAGAACCCGAACCTCGCAACCTCATGGCTTCAGATGGGCCGTATATTCATGGGCATGGGCGAACTGGAGCAGGCGCTCGAAAAATTCTCGCGGGCGACGGAAGTGAAGCCCGATTATCTCGAGGCCCACTACGAGAAGGCCCTGTGCCTTGACAAGCTCGCCCGCGGCCTTGACTCGCTCAAGTGCTACGAGAAGGTGCTCGAGCTCGACCCCCGCAAGACGCTGGCCTGGCTGAGGAAGGCGCACCTCCTGATGGAGGTCGGCAAGCTCGAGGAGGCTCTGACATCCTACCAGCAGGCGTCCGCTCTTGCGCCGGACTACCTCGATGCCTGGTTCGGACGCGGCCGTGCACTTGCGGCACTGGGCCGCTGGGACGACGCCGGCAAGGCGTTCAACAAGGTCATCGCCCTCAAGAAAGACCACATGGATGCCTGGGCTCATCTCGGCCGTGTACTGTGTGAGACGGGAAAATACGAGGAGGCGCTGGACCACTTCGACCGGGCGATGAAGATAGGCGGGGAGAACAACGCGCTCATTCTCAACAAGGGCGTCTGCTACCTCAGGATGAAGGAGGGCGACCCTGCGCTGGCGCTCTTCGACCAGGTCATCAAGGAGGACGAGGCGAACACGGAAGCGTGGCTCAACAAGGGTGCGGCGCTCGAGCTTCTGGGAAAGAGGGACGAGGCGCTGGCCTGCTACGATCATGTGGTCCAGATAGACGAGGGGAACGTCGAGGCGTGGGTGAAGAAGGCCGGCGTCTGCTCCGTACTGAAAGACTACGATGGCGCGCTCTCGTGCCTGGATGTTGCCGAGGATTCCAATCCGAGAGCTAGCGAGGTCTGGCTGGCCAGGGGAAAGCTCCACCGCGTCACGGGCGACCATGCGGCCGCAAAGGCGAGCTTCGATAGGATACTGGAGCTCAAACCGAACAATGTCGAGGCCCTGCTCTTCAAATCCGATGAACAGATGGCACTGGGGGACCAGGCAGGAGCGCTCACGACGGTGCAGCATGCGGTGATGGTGGCTACCACCAGGCCGGATGTCTGGCTGGCCAAGGGCAAGGTCCTCGACGGGATGAAGAGGAACGACGAGGCCGCTGAATGCTACGAGAGGGTCGTCAAGCTAGCGTCGGACAATCCGGAGGCGCACCTGAGGTACGGCGTGTCGCTGCTGAGGGGCCGCAAGAACGCGGAGGCCCTCGCAGAGCTGGAACGCTCCATCGAGATCTGGCCGGCGAGCGCCGAGGCCCTCGAGATGAAGGCGATCGCACTCGAGCGGCTGGGACGTTCCGCGGACGCGCTCGAGTTCCTGGCCAAGGTCGAGAGGACCGTGCCTCCGAACGCAAAGCTGCTCCTGCGCAAGGGCATCATGCTCACCGGCCTCGAGAGGTTCACCGAGGCCATCGAGAACTACGACCGGGCGCTCGAGATAGACCCGCGCTCCATGGACGCCTGGTTCAACAAGGGTCTGGCGATGGAGAGGCTGGGCCAGTACCACGAGGCCATGCAGGCCTACGACAAGGCCATCGAGAGGAATCCAAAGGACGCCGAAGCATGGATAAGGAAGGGTGCTGCCCTGCAGGGTCACGGCTCGCCCGAGGAGGCGCTCAAGTGCTATGACAAGGCGCTGGAGCTCGACAAGGACAACAGCGGCGCCTGGCTCCAGAAGGGAATGGCCCTTCAGGAGCAGGAGCAGCACGCTGAGGCCATCAAGAGCTTCAAAAGGGCGCTGGAGCTGGAACCCACGCTCTCTGGCGGCTGGCAGTCCAAGGGCATCTCGGAATTCCGCACGGAGGATTACGCGTCCGCATCCCAGAGCTTCGGTCAGGAAACGGAACTGTCCCCGGGAAGCATTGAGGCATGGTTCTTCCGTGGCGGGGCATTGGGGGCACTGCAGAAACATGCAGAGGCATTGGAATGCTTCGACAAGGTCCTCGCACTGGACCCGACGCACTGGGAGGCCTGGAACCGGAAGGGAAGCTCGTTCGCGCGGCTCCAGCGGTACGAGGAAGCGCTCGCTGCCTACCGCAACGCTACCAGGTACAAGCCCGATGCGGCGGAGGCGCACTACAATTCCGGGGTCGTGCTGCAGCACCTTGGACGCCTCAAGGAAGCGCTGGCAAGCTACGATACCGCTGTCTCGTTGATGGGCGCGGATGTCGATTTCTGGTTCAACCGTGCCATGGTGCTTGCGGAGCTCGGGAATGCCGAGGAGGCCATCAAGAGCTACAGCCAGGCGCTGGAGCTCAAGCCTGGCCTCATCGAGGGCTGGGTGAACCAGGGGAACATGTATCTGGCCACCGGCAAGCTGGACGATGCGCTCGGCGCATTCGAGGAGGCGCTGAGGCTATCGCCCGGTACCGTGGAGGCGCTCGTGAACAAGGGAGCGGTCCTTCTCCAGAAAGGAAGGGTCAAGCAGGCCGAGGCCGTTTTCGACGATGCGTTGAAGGGCAACGACAGCAGCTCGGCCATCTGGACCGGAAAGGGGGCGGTCCTCGGAGCGCAGGGCCAGCCAGGCGCTGCCCTGGACTGCTACGAGAAGGCGCTCAAACTGGACCCCAGGAACGCCCATGCAATCTACAATCGCTCCGTCGCTCTGGATGCTATGGGGAGAAGCACGGAAGCGTTCGAGGGCTACGCCAGGGCACTCAAGGCCGATCCGACGATAGCGCGGGCCCATTTCAACCGTGGAGTTATTATGCTCAGCGAGGGAAGGTCCGAGGAGGCGTTGGCGGCCTTCGAGGCTTTCGGGGTGCTGGCCCCTTCCGACGAGCGCGGGTTCCACAACAAAGGTCTGGCGCTGGTGAAGCTCTCCCGCTACAAGGAGGCGGTGAAGGCCTTCGAGAAGGCGCTCGCGCTCAAGCCCGGGTACGAGGCCGCAAGGAAGGCGAAGGAGAAGTTCGCCAGGAAGGCCGGGAAAGCCTGATTCTCGAGCTTGAATAATTCAAGGGTATTGCGAAATCTGGTAGGTACCACGCGCGCTTTAAATATGGCGCACGCCGAGAACAGTTGCGGTGAAATGAATGGCGGCAACATCGGTTCGGTACAGGCGGTATGCGGGGGTCGGAAGGGGGAGCGTTGTCCTGAAGGCCGGAGTGAGGCCCCTGTTGGCTGTGGACCGGGGAGGAAGGGCGAGGTATCACTGCGGCCGGTGCGATGTGGGCCTTGAAAGGGACTGGAGGTTCTGCCCGGAATGCTCGAACTCCATTGGTTGGGTCGTGAAATCCTAGCCGGCACCTCGGATTGGGGGAAATCGCAGGACCCCCGAACCGACGCTGCGGAATCCGCAATATGAGATAACGTTTGCGAAACTCGCTAGATTAATATTTAATACCCCAAGGCAAATAGACGTGCGGTAACAGCGTTGGCGGATGTTTCTGACTTGAAAACTGCCGAGGCGGCCATCGCTAAAATGGAGGAGACGCTCCTCCGGAATGCTTTCGAAGTTGACCTCTCCGAGGCAAGGGCAGTCCTGGACAAAGCATGGGAAGCCCTGAAGGCCGGCAGGTGCGAGGAAGCGCTCAGGCTCACAGAGGAGAGCCGACACAAGATGGAGAACGCCCGCCTCGATTATGTAATGGATGTCATTGCGGTATCCGAAGAGCACCTGAGCGCGGCGGCGGAGCTGGGCGTGGACACAAAGGACGGCCAGCACTCTCTCGACAAGGCAAAGGAGGCGGTCGAGCAGGGGCATTTCGACCTCGCCCTGGAGCGGGCTGTCAGAAGCTCCGAGGAGATCGACAAGGCCCACCGCATGCATGTTCTCCGCTCCATCGCCCGCGGATGGCGTTTGGTCAGGGCGGCCCCGGTGCCGGACCCCAAGGCCCGCGAGATTCTCCAGGACGCCGAGGGGCTCCTCAAGGCCAAGGAATACGGAGCCGCCAACGAGAAGGCCGGGGAGGCCCTGAGCGTTCTTGAGAAGCCGCTGGAGGCAAAGGTCGTCGAGGAATTCCTCAAGGAGCCGGAAGCCACTGTGCCCGAGGAGCTCGTGCAAGTGGTGGAACCGGAGCCTCTCGAGGGGAAAATCACCCAAAAGGAACCTAAGAATATTCCCGAGATGAAACCGGAGAGGACACCGGCGCCGGTACCGGCACCGGAACCTGTGGAATTCCAGCCCGATGTGCCAGCCCGACATGTGCAATCCCCTGCGTTGACATTGCGCACACCTTCGGAAAGAGGACGGGACAAGGGCCGTGGTCGCACAACTGAAAAAGGACTTGTCAACGGGACCGCACTGGCGTTGGAGAGGGGGCTCACCAACGGCAACGGGCTAGTGAACGGCCGCGGATTGGTCAACGGCAACGGGCTCGTCAATGGGCTGCATGCAAAGGGCCATCCCGGTGGCATGACCGAGGATGCACTGCCGTCTGCCCATAGGAAAAGGAAGCAGAGGCTTCGCATCATTGTGATAGCGGTCGCTGCGGCCGTGATGCTGAGCATGATGCCCCTTCTCACGATTCTTCTGCCCAGCACCAAATCGGGGCTTTCTATCGACGGTGATTTCGGGGACTGGAGCGGAAAGACGCTCTACGACGACGGGACGGGCACTGGCGCGACTTCCGCGGATTTGGACATCGTGCGATACGGCGCCGCAAGGTCCGACGGCAGCATGCATTTCTATGTCAAGGTCGCAGGCAGGATGCTCTCCGGGGCGACCTCCGGCAAAGGCGTGGACACATTCAACATCTTCATCGATACCGATGGGAACGCGGCCACGGGATACAGGCTCGGCGGCATTGGCGCGGAACGCCGGCTCGAAATTTTCGGATGGGAAGGCATCGTGAGAGGAAGTTCGCTCTACCAGTTCTCCGGCACGAGGGGCACATCGGACTGGAACGGCTGGCAGTCCATGGGAGGAGCGGCAGCCGCTGCTTCCGGCTCGGAGCTGGAGGCCTCGGTCGCGGCAAACGAGGCCGGCGTTGCGGATTCCGCAAAGTTCAGAATTCTTTTCCAGAGCCAGGAGACCGGCTCCCAGCGTTCGGACCTGGCCCGCGCTCTTGTTGGCGCAAAAGCGGGCGCTCTCGTGGTGAGCCAGGTCGACACTGGCGCATCCATCGTGCAATCAGGCCAGCCGGTGACGCTGAACCTCAAGATGGAGGCGCTCGGCCGCCCGATGAGGGCCACGGGCATCACGGTCACGCGCCTTGGAAACGCGGACCTGTCCTCGGTTGGGGATGTGACGGTGAAGCGGGGAGGGCAGACGCTCGCCTCCGGAAAATTCACGGCAGGCTCGACGAAGCTGACGATGGCGATGGACCTGCAGCTCATAAGACTAGATATCGTGAGCATCGACATTCAAGCGAACATTGCCACTGGGGCCGCATCGGGAAAGACCATTGGATTGGCCCTCGATGGGCATGACGCCGTGGCGGTCGAGACCGGCACCACGACGGTCGTCCAGGCCGCCCTCGCAAACCACTATATCGGCGCTGCTCCGAGCACGATCGTCATTGATGGCGCGTTTGCGGACTGGGACGCGATACCGTTCAATGCGGACCCTGCCGGCGACACCAACAATTCCAACATCGATATCCGGGACACGAGGGCCACCAAGGGCAACAGCACCATCTCGTTCTATGTCGCGGTCGATGGCAGCCTGCTGCAAGGGGCAATGACCCCGGCCGCAAAGGCGGCAAGGCCCGGCCCGCCGGGGCCGTCCGTGCCTCCGGGACCGCCCGGCCCCGTCGTCGAGCCGCCCGTTCTCGTAGGCGCCGACACCGTGAAGGTGTTCATCGACTCGGACGCGAACTTCACGACGGGAAGCCCGTTCCAGGGGCTGATGTTCGGCGCGGATTACGTCCTCGCCGTCACCGGCAGGGAGAGCGCAATCCTCACAAGGGAACTGTTCCAATGGTCCGCAGGCGCATGGAAGCCCATTGCCGGCGCAATCGTCCCGGAGGCGGCACTCGCAGGAGAGAAGATGGAGCTGCAGCTCCCCATCGCCCCGATGGGCATCACGTCGAGCTCGACTGTAGGCGTTTACATCCAGGCCTCGGATTGGCGTGACGTAAAAGATTCTATTACGGACCCGATGGTTCTTAGGGACCCTCTGCAACTCAACGGTGAAGGTGAGATCTATTCCTCCAGCGATGGAAAAGCATGGACATATGAAACGGATATTAGTTCAGATACATTCGTAGACCTTTGCACGGATTTGAATACGGGATACGTCTACGCCCTGGCTAATAATGGGTGGGTATATGAATCCCAAGGTGCCTGGACAAAATGGAACAATATTATCACGTATGCAACTGATGTGGATGATTTTATTGCGATAGCTACAGATTCAAAAACACCGTATTATTACGCAATCCATACAGATGGAGAAGCATTTATTACAACAAATGGTGTCGCTTGGGGGAATTCGGTAGGAGATATCGGTGCAAATACTGATTATATCGATATGTGTATTTGTAATGGTACAGATAAATCAGCAAAATTGGCGGCGATTCGGAGTACGACAGGAGACACAGCATACCTTTCGATAGACAGTGGAGTAACATGGAAAGCATTGGGAGGAAAGAATGTCGGTGACGACGGCAACAAAGAGACGAACACGGGCATTGTTCATGGGACGGGTTGGAACAGTTACTTTTATTTCTTTATCCTACAAACGGATGGAGATGTCCGTTATGATTTTGATGGTAATTCTGCTAATCCGTGGAATAGCATTGCCGGCCCATTTGTTATGACCCCAACAACATGGGTGGATATTGCGTATGAGACATCCTCCAATAAGCTATGGACAATTACATCCACGGGAAAAGTATATTCAAACCCGATAAAAACCGCCGGTAATCCCGGGGATATGAGCGGGTGGGATACTTCACTCGGCACCACGAAAGAGACAGGCGTCGTCGCCATCGCCGTGAACGAGATACCGGAGTTCGGGGAGGTTGTCGTGCCACTTCTTGGCAGTGTGGTGATGTTCTTCGTCTTCCGCCGCCGACAGCGGGGACGGGGCCGACGCAGGGACATGTGATATCCGCCTGAAAATGGGCGTTTTTAGGGGTCATTTAGGGCATATTTGGGACCAAAACATTTTAATTCCCATCGCAATATCAAGGGATACTAACAGAGGGAAGGAGTGTAATGACCACAGTTTACGACGTACGGCCCGACAGGTTGATACCGAAGCTGGCCGAGAAGCTCAAGCAGATTCCAGAGATAGCGCCCCCTGAGTGGGCACCCCACGTGAAGACCGGAACCCACAGGGAGAAGCCCCCGGAGCGGGCCGACTGGTGGCACGTGAGGATGGCCGCCATCCTCAGGAAGGTCTACGTCTACGGCCCCATAGGGACCTCGCGCCTCGCTTCGGCATACGGCGGAGCCCGGGACAGGAGGGACGCTCCCAACAAGGCAGTCTCGGGAAGCGGCTCCATAGCCCGCACCGGCTTCCAACAGCTCGAGAAGGCTGGTCTCCTCACGGTCATCAAGGGAAAGGGCAGGATAATCTCGGCCAAGGGCCGGAAGCTCCTGGATGCAGCCGCCCGGGAGGCGCTCAAGGAGACGCCCAAGGCGGAACCCGAGCAAAAGCAGGTGATGCAGGTCCCCATGCCGGTCAGCAAGCCGCCCGCGGAGGCCCCAGCACCCAAACTGACACCATGAGGTGAAAAGTGAGATGGGTGACGACGAGGAACTGGATGAGCTGCGGAAACGTAAACTGCAGGAACTCCAGGTCCAGCAGGAGCAGATATCCGAGGTGAAGGAGAGGAATGCCGCCCTGGAGTCCCAGAAGGCGGCGATACTCCGCGGCATCCTCACACCGGACGCGCGAGAGAGGCTCGGAAGGCTCAAGACGGCCTACCCGCAGGTGGCCGCCTCGGTGGAACAGCAGCTCATAATGCTGGCCCAGTCCGGAAGGCTCGGGAACCAGCGCATCGACGACAACACGCTCAGGCAGATACTGGAGAAAGTGGTCCCGCAGAAGCGGGATATAAAGATCGAGAGAAGGTAGGGAGAAAGATGGCACACAAAAAGCCCCTCGGAAAGAAGCTCAGGCTGATGAAGGCTATCAAGGAGAACCGCCGCGTGCCCGCTTGGGTGATGCAGAGGACCTCGAGGAGGTTCACGAGGCACCCAAAGAGACATCATTGGAGGCGGGGCTCGCTCAAGAAGTAAGGTGATTTGATTGGCTGGCGATGAGAAGAAGGAAAGGTTGCTGACGGTGCCCTTGCGTTACCCGCACACAATGCAGCGGACCGAGCGCGCCGATTATTCGATCAAGGAAATCCGCATTTTCGTGGGCAGGCACATGAAATGCCCCGCTAAAAAGGTCTGGATAGCTCCCGAGGTCAACGAGGCCATCTGGGCGCGCGGGAGGCAGAAACCCCCGACGAGGCTCAAGGTCAAGGTAGAGAAATGGCCGGACGGGGCGGTCGAGGTCTCGATTCCCGAGAAGTGAGTCCTATTCTTGGGAGTCGGTCATTTTGCTGAAACGGCTCGTCATCAACGGCAATAATTACCTAGGCGTGTTCTGCCGCTCCAGCGACGGGCTCGCGCTGGTGTCGGCTGACGCGAACGAGCATGTGATCGCGGAGCTGCAGGAAGCGCTCGAGGTCCCCGCCGTCAGGATGACCATAGGGGGCTCGAGGGTCGTGGGCGCGCTCTGCGCCCTCAACTCCAATGGCATAGTACTCTCGGAACTCGTGGGCTCGGACGAGCTTGCGTTGATCAAGCGGATAGCCAAGAAGGAGCTCCGCGCCACAAGGGTTCCCGGGAGGCTCAACGCCCTGGGCAACAATGTGCTCGTCAATGACAATGCGGGCCTTGTCCATCCCGATATCGGCAAGACGGCGCACAAGAAATTGATGGACGTGCTGGGCGTCGAGCTCGTGAAGGGCACGATTGCGGGGATGAGGACCGTGGGCAGCGCCGCATCGGCCACCAACAAGGGGATACTGTGCCACCCCAAGACTACACCGGACGAGCTCAAACAGCTCGCCGAGCTTTTCAAGGTCCCCGTCACCGTGGGGACGGCAAACTACGGCTCGCCGATGATAGGCGCGTGCGTCGTGGGCAACTCGAAGGGCGCTGTCGCCGGCCTCGATACGACCGGCATAGAGATGGGCCGCATAGAAGAGGCGTTCGGCTTTCTCTGATGATATCCGGGAAAGATTGAAGAAAAAATATTATCAGGACCAGAGAACCTGCGAGACGACCTTGCCTATTCCGTCGGGGACGCGACCGTCCCAGACCCGCAGGACGTCCCCGAAATCGTGCTCCGCTTCCTTGAGTGTGCGCTTCATGCTGTCCCTCAACGTGTCGGGATATTCCTGCCCCGAGACCACGACGGCGAGATAGAGGAACTTGCCGCCCTCTATCACGACGGTCAGGTCGCCGTGCTCCAGCTTCCTCAGGATTCCGCCATCGGTCTTGAAGGCGTCCCGTATGAAGTCCTGGATGACTATGAGCATCCCGCTCACGCTGCTGCTTGCGACCTGGAGCCTTCCGCCGGTGTACTGGAACACGAGGCGGCCGTCCTCGTGGATGAGGAATATGTACTCGATGCGGGGCAGGGCCGGCTTGGCGGCGGGCACCGGGGCTTCCTTCATGTGCTCTGCGACCGGCCGACGGCACTCCGGGCATTTATTGTCCAGAGATACGTCGACACCGAGAATCTTCTCGGCCGCCGAAAGGAAACCTGCCATGTCCTCGACGCTCGTGACCACCGCATGCACGGGTCTGGAGTTCGAGAACGGCGGTGCCGTCGGGTCATTGACCTCGATGCACACCAGGGAGGAAGGTGAATTGGCCACATACTGTTTCCTGCGCCTTATGGAGTAGCCGAGCCCGGAGAACGGGACATCCTCGTCCGCCGTGCAGAGCTCCTTGATGTTCGAGGCAGGGATGGTCAGCGAGTAGAAACCGTGGCGGAGCGTGATGCCGCTCTTGGCAACCGTGTGAGGCATCATCAGCGGCACCGCCCCGAAAATGATAATAAGCACTATCGCGACGAGCCATATGGCGAGGAAGTAGATGACCTCGGAGACGAAGAGCAACACCAGGCAGCACAGCACGAAGGTTAAGAAGATGATGACGAGGAACCAGGTGTAGGGATACTTGCGGCCCGAGGCGAAATCCATGGATTGGGGGCCCTTGTCCTCGGGCGGCCCGTTCCTCGGAATCTTCTTCATTCCAGCCAACCGGACCAGCACTCCTCAGGCGGCCCTCCGCCGCCTCTGCATAACTATCAACATAATGGCGAGGGCCGAAAACAGCATCGGCAGCTCCAGGCCGGGTATGAACTTGCTCTCCGGCTTCTTCGCCGGCGGTTTCACGACGAGGACCGTGTCCAGGTTGATGTGTATCTGGGCGGTGCCGATGTTCCCCGAGGCGTCCATTGCGCGTACGGTGAGGTTGTACCTGCCCGGTGCCTTGTCCCCTGTCTCGAAGTAGGCTTTGAACTGCCCGTCATTCAATGAGCCCGTGATGCTCTTCCAGCCCGTGCCTCCGAGGCTGGCCTCGACCCTCACGACCCCGATGTTGTCCGTCGCGGTGCCGGTGAGATTTATCCTGTCACCGACAAGGCTGATGGCGCCGGTCGACGGCGTGGTGACCTCCACGACAGGAGGGGCGGTATCCACAAGGCGGAACGTCCTGGCCGCGCTTGCACGGTTCCCGACGGTGTCGACGGCCAGGACCGTGAACGGCACATCGCCCGTTTCGGTCAGACCTTCCGTGGCGAAGCCGTATGTCCAGGAGCCATCCGAGCCAAGGTAAGGTTTCAGGTTGACGCTGTTGCCCTCGATAGAGAGCGTGAGCGTCCCGATGCCCGATGTGTCTCTCGCTGTTCCTTTGAGTGTCACCACGGTCCCGACCTCGAAAGAGGCCAGAGCCTCCGGGGCCAGTATCTTCACATCGGGAGCATTTCCGTCACGGACGTCGAACGCCACCGTGACGTTGCTGGACCTTCCGGCGAAGTCCGTGGCCTTCGCCTCCACAGTGTGCAGCCCGCCTCCCAATCCTCCGGAGGGAAGGACCATGCTCCATGCAGTGCCGCAAAGGGGCAGGTCGTTGTAACGTCCGCCGTCCACCCTGTACATGAGCGTGCGGATGCCCACGTCGTCCGTTGCCCGGCCGCGGAGATCTATGTGCGATTCGAGCTCGTAAACGGCTCCGTACACGGGCGCATCTATGTCGACCCTGGGCGCCTGGCGGTCCAGGATGATGCGAACCGAATCGAAGCGCTCATAGCCAAGCTCGTCGACGACCTTTGCCCATAGGATGTGAGGGCCGGAGGAATAGGAGCGCATGTTTGCCTCCCATTTCCAGGTGCGATTTGTCATGTCCAGACCCGAGGTCATATTGATGTAGGGGTCCGCGTCAACCGTTATAAAGAACGAAGCATGTGTACCGCACACCGCGAACTTTCCGCTCACGGAAAGGGGCTGGTTGCCGTCATTGATGCTGTCGACGGTCGGAGAGGCTATCTTCACCTCGGGATCTCGGTAGAGCAGCTTCACGGTGATGTTGAGATGCACGGTCTTGGAGGTCTCCAGTGTGTCCTTGTTGGAGAGGCACACCACCCAGGTGACATCGGGCGGCAGCCCTCCCGACAAATATGCCAGGTCATCGATGTCATTCATATTTTCGGGGGCGCCGGTCGGCTCTCCCGACAGGTAGCGAGAGAAGTTGACGGCATTGCAGATGAAGAAATCCAGTGTTGCGGATTTTACCGGCTGTACCGTTGTGGTCGAGGTCTCCGGATTGGGAGGCCTCTGCTCCCCTGAAAGGACTTCGAATCTGGTATCGACCAGCAGGGACAGGCCTTGGGACGGATATGACGTGAGCTGGGGCGCCGGCTCGGGGAGCCTTCCGGGCAATGTGAAATTGAACGAGTAGTTCTGGCCCGTGCTTATGTAGGTCTTGTTCTCGAATGCGCTTCCGAGCCTGCTGATGACCTTGATGGTGAAGTTGTTGTGGGCCAGGACGAATGTGGCCCTGCCCTGGCAGTCCGTGAAGTTCCAGATGGCCGGGTACGGGGCCGACACGCCCTCGACCGGGGTGGACTCCTCCGTGAGCCAGTGACTCATCATCAGCACGCGCGCACCGTCCACAGGATAGCCGGCGGAATCCTTCACGGTGACCGTGACATTGGATTGGATGGACAGGGGCAGGTATTTCTCCGTTACCTCGAAGGCGTAATCGTCGCCCCGCCACTTCGATATGCCGGAGCCCCCGCGCTCGCCCCAGCCATACCAGTAGTTCATGTAGTTGTCAATGACCGAGCCGCCGTCGCTCCAGTAGTTGTCCCACTGGTGCCAGCCCCTATCGTAGAATTCTATCCAGACATGGTCCTCGGAGAGCAGGTTCGCTCCTCCCGCGGGTATCAGCGCGGAGCGTGCAGCTGCGATGGTGAGGTCCTGGAGCTCGCCGCAATTGCCATTGTGGGTCGTTGCAATCCTGACGGGCTGGATGGGGCGCTCCCCGTCACCGCTCTCGCGCTCGTTGAGCGGCAGTGTCAGCTCGACCCAGTTGCTGACAGCCTCTATTGCGTGGTCCTTCCAGCCAAATGGCCTCGAGTTGTTGTGGCCCGAATTGTCATAGCCTCCGGGTGCGCCGTAGGCGACGCCGTCCCACAGCGTCTTGATGCCCAGCAGGATGTCGCGGAGAAGCGGCGGTGAGGAGTCCTTCGGATAGCAGTAATCCGGAACGCCGTCCCCGTTGTCGTCCGTGGGCGGGTCGGGCGGGTACTGGGTGTCCGCGTTGGAGAACAGGTAGCTCCTCCAGAACTTGCCGACCGGCGGCGCTGCGCCCTCTCCGGGCGAACCGCTGGGTACGCTCGGGTCTATGTAATCCGGTATCTCGTCGGTTATCTTGGGATGCACTATGTACCAGTAGTAGATGTCCCTCGGGAGCTCGACCTCTTTCAGGGAGCCGGAATCGTTTATCATGTACCGCGTTGTGGAATAATCGTCATAGTCCACGATCCGCACGTAATCGAGGTAGACATCGTTCCCGTATATATCGCGGGCGTTCTCCATGTACAGCTCCGGATGCGATGCCATAAGGGCTTCCTTCGCAGTATGGGCTATCGAGAACGCAAGCTCGTCCACGCACTTGGGCTCGATGCTGTTGATGGCGTCGACATAACCTTTCGCTATCCCGTAGTTGAGCATCATCAGGTGCGAGGCGGGGTCATAGTACCCTATTTCGGGAGTGTAGCCGTAGAAGGCCCATGTCTGGTACTTGGGGTCGACGGAAGTGCCGATGTTGTTGAAGAGGCTGAAGGGCCCTCCCGCACCGCCGACGACGAGGTCCGTCCTGTTGTCGCCGTTGAGGTCGGCAAATGAGGGCGCCGCCGAGGCCGCGACCTGCACGCCTGCGAAGACCGAGGGGTCGTCAGGCGCCCAGGCCGGGACCGTGGCCGTGCCTATGTTCTGGAAGCAATGGACAGCCCCGTTGCCCGCTCCGACGGCAATGTCAAGGTCCCCGTCCCCGTTCAGGTCCGCAACTGCGGGCGCCGCCGGGCCCGGCACGACCGCAATGGCCGAGAAGAGGAGCGCACTTGCGGTCTTGGCGAAGCGAGGGTTCGTGGCGTTGCCGGTATTCTCATAATATTGGACCTTGCCATTCCCGTCGCCGACGAGCATGTCGGCATCACCGTCGCCGTCCATATCTCCCAGCGCTGGGCCGGCAGGCACGGGAACGCTCACGCCGGCGGAGGTCCTGGTCCACCCTTCCTCCTTGTTGAATAGAAGGTCGACCGCACCGTCGACGCCGAGAGCAAGGTCCATCCGCCCATCTTTGTCGAGGTCTCCGGCGGAAGGGGAAAGCATCGGCGCAGTGTCGTTGGGACCGCTCCACGTGAATTGAGGGGATTGGTCGTTGAGAAGCACCGGCTCGTACGCTGTGCCCCCGTTCCTGTAGAACCCGAGGCTCATGTACTGTCCGCCTGCGATGACGTCGACGTCAGTGTCGCCGTCGAAATCGGCGATGGCGCACCGGCCGTTTGGGCCCCAGCTCAGCGTGGCCTCGGATAGCTCCTTGAGCTTCTTGGCGAGGTCCGCACGGAGCCATTCGGGGACGCGGCCAAGTGCCGTAAGGGTGTCCGTGGTCATGCCGGTCTCGAACGAGGGCAATGCCATCTCATGGATCATATGGTCGGGACCTATCGTGAGGAAATAGCGACCGTCCTTCGATATCTCGACGGTCCTGTCGATGGTGTCGAGGAGCACCTGATGCCCGGCATCCCTGCCGCCGGGTTCCGATGTGATGGTAGGCGGAAAGGCGGAGAGCGCCATGATGACGCAAACGGCCAGCGAGGTCAGGGTACGCATATTCGTCAGTATACGAATTGATTCACATATGGATAAAAGTATAGGTAAGAGAAGCCCGGATGGAGCATTGACAGGCAGGATTCGGGCCCGGAAGGGGGCCTTGAACCGGACCCTGAGATGGTGGGATACCTGACAATAGGAGTGATTCTGGGGGTGGGGGGAGGGGCCATCGAAAGACGGGTCAAATGCCACGTGAGGGGCTGACAGGGCCAGCGCCATTTTTCGAGTTACTATCGGTAGGGTCGCTCGATGACGGACCATTCGAATGTTGTATTATTTTTCGAATACTGTATTATTTTTCGACGGCTGTCCTATAACCCTTATATACGCTCGGCGCCAACAGGAGTACCACAGGTGACGAATATGCGGAAACTGATGGTAATGGTGCTGGCGTGCGTGATGGCAACGAGCCTCGGGGGCCTGGCCCTCGCTCTCGACCCCTTGAACCCCTCGGATGCGAAGCGGGACGACGACGGGGACCAGCTGAGCAATCTTTTGGAATACATGTATGGAACGGACCCTCTGAACGAGGACACCGATGCGGACGGGCTCCCTGACGGCTACGAGGTCAATTACGACCAGAACAGGGCCATTTTCCCCGCCAACAACGAGTGGGCCCGCTTCGACAGCGACGACGACGGCGTGAACGATGTCAATGTTGACCCGAACTACAGGTTCGACCCTGCCTTGAAGAACGCCCATGACCTGGCGGACCAGGATGGCTGGGACACCTACACGGAGTACATGATAGGCACAGACCCGACCAACCCCGACACGGACGGCGACACCCTCAGGGACGACCTGGACCCCAGGCCATTGATACCCGACGGCAGCCACAGCGGACAGGACGATGGTTCGTTCGAGGGACAGGCGCAGGGAACCGGAATGGGAACAGCGCTTTCGGCGCACTGGGACGCATTCGTCCTCCGGGGCTTCTAAGGCCCCGGAATCTTGAGCTCAACACCTCTACTTTGTTTTGGGCCCGGGCCGAAGAACACACCGGCCCGAGGCCGGTGCTTTTCCATAATGGGTGATTCTATGCATCAATCCCGCCGCTTTGCGGCGGGCATCTTAGCCCATTATGTAAAGGCCCGGGAAAATAATATTATATCACTGATAAATCTGGCAGTGGCCCGAAACGATGGCCATTAGCCTCTCCATGAAATCGCTCTCGTGAAGGGCCCCATCGATGTCCAGCTTCTCGTTCACGACGGTGCGGGGCGTTCCCTCGACCTTGTACTTCTTCGAAACATAGGTGAAGTCGCCGGCGTTGATTATCTCGGCTTTCACCCTTGGGCTCTCGATGGCCAGACCGACCACCAGCTTGGAAACGCGCGGGCAATACGGGCACACCGGCGTCACGAAGGTCTTGATGTTCAGGTCCTTTTTGATGGAGTCGAGCTTCTCGAGGGTCTTGGGTTTCAGGCCCGACAGGCCCTCGGAGGCATTCTTCAGGGCGTCCACCAGGACCGGGAGCTGGTATCCGAGAGGGGTCCCGAGGAAACGGAGCGAGCCTTTGTTCTTGCCCTTGATTATCAGCGTCGGGAAGAACAGGACGCCCATCTCCGTGCACACTTTCTTGTCGCTCTCCGAATCGTAGACTTTGACGATTATCCTGGGATTGGCCTCGTGGATGAGCTGGCATATCTGCAGTGTGTCCACGACGGCCTCGCCTATGGTGGGCTGGCCGAAATAGAGCAGCTCCACGGTGCCCGTTATCGATGCCGCGGCAGCCTTTATCTTCACAGTCATGGGCTTGGATATCTTCTTGAACCTCGGCGGCTCCGCCTTCTCGTCGGGCTTGCCAGAGACCACGGCTGGAACGGTGGGGGGAGGAACGGGCGGAGGAGCGGAACGGAGGGGGGAAGCGGCCGGCGCGCTCGACGGTCCGGTGCCTGGTGAGGATCCATTCCGTTTCACGGACGGATATTCGGGAGGGTGTTCATTTCATTTTGGTGCGCGTTGGCCGCAAGGGCCATTCGGCACTCCTCCACCTGCTGTACAGGTGGCGTCGTCCCGAACTTCGCCCCCTTCAATCATCTCAGGCCTGAAGACTTGAGCGTTCCGCCAAAGTTCGTGAAGCAGGGCAAGGTTATATATTCCGGAGGCGATTTTCGGCCTGCCGGACAGGAGGATTTCGAATGGACTGGGGAATGAAGAACAGGATGTCACGAATAATCAGGCCCAAGACCGGAAGGACCGTGATGCTCGCCGTGGACCATGGCTATTTCATGGGTCCCACATCCGGGCTCGAGAACTTCCACAAGACCATCAACCCGCTCCTGCCCTACGCCGACACGTGCATGGTGACGAGGGGGGCCCTTCGCAACTACATACCGCAGGAAAGCGACACGCCCATAGTGCTCCGCGTCTCCGGCGGAACGAGCATCCTGAGCAAGGAACTGCTGCGCGAGGGGATAATCGCCAGCGTCGAGGAGGCCCTGAGGCTCAACTGCGCCGGCGTCGCGTTCTCGATAATGGTGGGCGCTGAGTTCGAGCGCGACACGCTGCTTGCGTTCACGAAGCTCATTGACGAATGCGAGCGCTACGGTATGCCGACCATAGCGGTCACGGCAGTCGGCAAGGAGATGGTCCGCGATGTCAGGTACATGTCCCTTGCATCGAGGATTGCCGCCGAACTGGGAGCCCGCATAGTCAAGACGTACTATGTCGACGGGTTCGAGAAGGTCGTGGAGACGTGCCCCGTGCCGGTGGTCATCGCAGGCGGCAAGAAACTTCCTGAGCTGGATGCCCTCAAGATGACAAAGGCAGCGCTGGATTCGGGCGCGGTGGGAGTTGACATGGGCCGGAACATATTCCAGGCCGAGAACCCGATTGCGATGATAAAGGCCGTGAGGGCGGTCGTGCACGACAAGCACACGCCCGACGAGGCATTCGAGCTCTACAAGAAGCTGATAGCCGAGAAAGTTGCACATAAATAGCACGATGCAACTTTGGAGTGTATCGAAAGGCAAGCTCGAATATACTTTCGATACAACAAGAAAGGAAAATGAAGGTTGCCGAAATGAAGGTAGCTGTATACTACAAGAACGACGAAGTCCGGCTGGAAGAGAGGCCCGTACCGAAGATAGGGCCCGGCGAAGTACTGATGCGCATCGAGGCCAGCGGCATCTGCGGCTCGGACGTCATGGAATGGTACCGCATCAAGAAGGCGCCTCTCATTCTGGGCCACGAGGTGGCCGGAGTTGTGGAGGAGGTCGGGGACGGCGTAAGCAGATTCAAGAAGGGCGACAGGATAGTCGCCGCGCACCATGTTCCCTGCAACACCTGCAAGTACTGCCTGCGCGGGGAATATTCCGTCTGCGACACACTCCGGAGCACCAACTTCGACCCGGGAGGATTCTCGCAATTCGTGAGGCTTCCGAAGATAAACGTCGACAGGGGGGTGTTCCATCTTCCCGACGAGCTCACGTTCGACGAGGGAACTTTCGCGGAGCCTCTGGCCTGCGTGCTCAGGGGCCAGCGGCTCGCCGGCTTCACGCCGGGAGAGAGCGTTTTCGTGCTGGGGAGCGGCCTGTCCGGACTGCTCCACATACAAGCGGCGAAGGCGCTCGGCGCCGGCAAGATTGTCGCCGCCGACATCAGCCAGTACCGCCTCGAGGCTGCCCGCAGGTTCGGCGCGGACGAGGCATTCATTTCCGACAAGGACATCCCGGAGAAGCTGAAGAACATATACGGCGGCCTTGCGGATTTCGTGATAGTGTGCACGGCAGCGCCCCAGGCAATAAATGCGGCGTTCAAGTGCGCCGACAGGGGCGGCAAGATATTGTTCTTCGCCCCCTCGATGCCAGGCGAGACGTTCCCGTTCCCGCTCTACGAGCTCTGGAAGGACGGCATCAACATCTACTTCTCCTACGCGGGCCCGCCCGGGGACACGCTTGTGGCGCTGGACCTTCTCAGGACCAGGCGCGTGGATGTGAAGGGGATGGTCACCCACCGGCTGCCTTTGGCCGAGACCGGCAAGGGTTTCCAGATGGTGGCCAAGGCGGGCGATTCCATCAAGGTGATAATTGCGCCCTGGAAGTGAGAATTGCGGCCCAAAAAGGGGCAAAGTACGGTTCTGAAAGAATTGATGGAACGGTCATTGGGAGAGAAGCTTCTCCGCCAGCGCGCGGAAGGCGTCCTCGACGTTCGCGCCCGACTTTGCGCTTGTCATCATGTGGGGGTGCTCCAGCTGACGGGCGGCCGACTCCGCCTCGTCTGCCGTCATGACACATTTCTCGGCGAGGTCTGATTTGTTGAAAAGTATCACGGCATTCGTGGAGCTCGTGAAGGACCTGAACTGGTGGTCCCACCTGAAGAGGTTGCGCAAGGTCTCCCGCCTCGTGAGGTCGCACACGAGGAGAGCGCCTTCCGCGCCCCTGTAGAAACCGGGCGTGACCGATGTGAACTGGTGCTGGCCCGCAATGTCCCAGATGACGAGCTCCACGCTGCGCTTCTTCCCGCCCGTGTCGAGCTCCAGCGATTTCTCCATCACGCTCGCGCCTATGGTGGAGAGGTAATCCTCGCCGAACTGGCTGCGCACGAACCTTCCCACGAGGCTCGTCTTTCCGACAGCAGGGTCGCCGAGTATGCATATCTTCTTCACCACGGGCCTGGCCTTCAATTCCTGCGACCTCCCGTTCCCGGCTTCGGTGAGGACTGCTTCCCGGCCAGCTTGAGCGCCATCTCCTTGACAAGCGAAAGCTCGGGCGCGGAGGCGTCTGTCAACGCGGCGGCGACCATCTCATTGGCCTGCGCCGCGTCGTTGGCGTCCTGATGATGGAGCGACAGGTGAAGTTCGGTGTACACGATGCCGTGGGTGTCCCCGATGCCCCTGAATTCCGTAAGGGCGGAGCCGTAGAGCCTGAGGGCCTCCTGATTGTCCCCGAGATTGGACCTGACCCTGGCAAGGTGGAGCATCGTGTAGGCGCGCTCGCGCCTGTGGCCCGGCGCGCAGAGCGCCAGTGCCTGGTCTAGCAGGGTACGGGCCGCCGGGAATTCACGGGGCTCGGTGGCGAGGTTGGAGATGTAGTTGAAGACGGCTATCTTGAGGCGCTCGTCGGATTTTCGCCGTGCGCCCTTGACGGCGCTCCGGTAGGCGCGGGAGGCCTCGGACTTCCTGCCCTCGAGCCAGTGCAGGTGGCCCATACCTATCCCGGCCTTGGTGGACGCGTCATAGCAGTCCTCCTTCCTGAAA
>Ga0315287_10001764_pt1 | contig 20196 bp, 13 predicted proteins | sample YL17G11_0_MG_FD_205037 | JGI IMG/M metagenome (GOLD analysis project Ga0315287, IMG submission 205037) | Sediment microbial communities from Yellowstone Lake, YNP, Wyoming, USA - YL17G11_0 | ecosystem: Environmental > Aquatic > Freshwater > Lake > Sediment | place: USA: Wyoming | collected...
CATTCTCTGCGGCGGCGCCGGCTCGCGCCTGTGGCCGGTCTCGCGCGAAACGCATCCCAAGCCATTCATTCGCCTCGCCGATGGCCAGAGCCTGCTGCAAAAGGCGTTCCTGCGCGGTGCGACCCTCGCGAACGCGACCGAGGTGATCACCGTTACCAACCGGGAATTGTTCTTCAAGACGGAGGACGAGTATCGCGAAGTAAACAAGGCGAGGGTACCGACCGCGTACATTCTCGAGCCGTTCGGGCGCAATACCGCACCTGCCATCGCGGCTGCGGCGATCCACATCGCCAGAACACATGGTGAGGACGCGATCATGCTGGTCCTGCCGGCCGACCACCTGATCGCCGACCAGGCCGCCTTTGCCGGCATGGTGACAAGGGCGACTGACCTGGCGCAGGCGGGCAGGCTGGTGACTTTCGGCATCAAGCCAGAGTCGCCCGAAACCGGCTACGGCTACATCCAGGCGGACGGCAATCGTGTGGTGCGATTCGTCGAGAAGCCTTCACTCGAAATCGCGAAGTCCTACCTCGCATCCGGGGACTATCTCTGGAACTCCGGCATGTTCTGTTTCAGCGCGGGCGCCATCCTGCGCGAGCTGGAGCGCTGCAGCCCGGAGGTGCTGTCTGCCGTCCGATCATGCATCGAGCAATCGCGCGTGGCGGAAGGCGCCGCAGTCACGCAGCTGGAATTGAATGCCGAAGCCTTTGCCATGGTGCCGGATATTTCGATCGACTATGCCGTGATGGAAAAATCCCGGGATGTCGCGGTGGTGCCGTGCAATATCGGCTGGAACGACATCGGCTCATGGGATGCGGTAGCGGAGCTTTCCGCGCCCGATGCGGAAGGCAACCGCGTCCACGGCGAGGCGATGCTGCACGACTCCGCCGACAATTTCATCCAGGGCGAAGACCGCATGGTGGGAGTGGTTGGCGTGAACAACCTGATCATCATCGACACGCCGGATGCGCTGCTGGTTGCGGACCGCAGCCGCGCGCAGGATGTGAAGCACATCTACGCCGGGCTCAAGGCCAGGGGGCACGACAGCCACAGGCTGCATCGCACCGTGCATCGTCCATGGGGGACCTACACCGTCCTCGAAACAGGCGACAGGTTCAAGATCAAGCGCATCGAGGTGAAGCCGGGCGCCGCGCTGTCCCTGCAGATGCACCATCACCGCAGCGAACACTGGATCGTGGTCCACGGCATGGCCAAGGTGGTAAACGGTGAACGGGAGTTCCTGCTCGATACCAATGAGTCCACATATATCGCGGCCGGCCATAAACACCGCCTGGAGAACCCAGGTGTGATCGCGCTGGTCATGATCGAAGTGCAGAGCGGCGAGTACCTTGGCGAGGACGATATCGTTCGCTTCGAGGATGTTTACGGCCGGGCTCAGGCCGCGAAGTAGCCGGCAACGCAAGGCATCGCTCACTTTTTCCCCAATGATGACCGACCCCAAGCCGCCTGCGGGTGACTCCAGCGCGCGTGCGCCGCTTCGTTTCGCGGTCATGTGTTCGGGCGTCTCGATAAATGCGTGCTGGGTCGAAGCAGTTCGTCGCCTGCAGGCTGCTACCGGGGCGGAACTCGCATTGTTGATTGTGGACCCCGCCCCTCCAATTCGCAGCAGCGCGATGACCGAGCTGCGGAAGGTGCTTGCATTCAGCGACAACCTCTGGCACCTGCACAACCGGATCTTCCGATTGGATGCGATGGCAGCGCACAAGCAGGTGCCCCTTGCCGAGCTCGGAGAGGGCATTCCGCAGCGCGCGTGCCAGACGACGCTTCGGGGCGAGTGGTCGCAGCATTTCCATCCGGACGATATCGCTTACATCCAATCGCTCGATCTCGACTTCATCCTCAAGTTCGCCTACGGCATCATCAGGGGCGACATTCGGACCGCTGCACGCCACGGGGTCTGGTCCTTCCATCACGGCGACGAGCAACAGTTCCGCGGAGGGCCACCGGCGTTCTGGGAAATCGCCACCGACGTTCCCTTGCAGGCCGCGATCCTGCAGCGGCTAACTGAGAGGCTCTATGGTGGAATCATCCTCGACAAGATCTGGGTTCTGGCTGAGCCGCTAGGCTATCGCCGAAATCTTGCGCGGATCGTTGCGGCGAGCCTCGACATGCCGGCCAAGGCGGCGCGAGCGCTACAGCATGGCCGGATCGAACGGGTGGCGGCAGCGCCCCTGAGTACCAACGCACGAATCCACTCGGCACCAACCGATCGCGAAATGGTCGGATTCCGGGCCAGGGTCGCGGCCAACTACTTCCATTACAAGCGAGAGAACCAGGTTTTCGAGCGCTGGAATATCGGGGTGGTGCGGGCCCCTATCAGCCGGTTCCTCGATCCGCACTTCCGCCCGGAGATCGAGTGGGCCCCGTACCATCGGCGCGGCCACGGACTCGCCGATCCTTTTTCGCTTCCGGAAGGGGAAGGCCTTCGGGTCCTGTGCGAGGAGTACAGCTTTTTCAAGGAGCGCGGCTGGATTTCCGACCTGTTCTGGAATCCTCGCACCGGCTGGGGCGGGGTCCGCACAGTCTTGGAACAAGACGTGCATGTGTCGTATCCGTATCCGGTGCGGCACGAAGGGCGCATCTATTGCACGCCCGAATGCGGCGCCCGTAATCGACTGACCCTCTACCGGATCGAGGCCGACCGATTGGTGCCTGAGCGCACGATTTTGGAGGGGCCGAGGCTGATCGACTCCACGATCGTGGAGCACAGGGGCCGGTGGTGGCTGTTCTGCACCCGGGCCGACGACGAACCCAATGCAAAGCTCAACATTTTCCACGCACCTTCTGCCATTGGTCCATGGACGCCGCATGCGGGGAACCCGGTAAAGATCGATATCCGCTCCAGCCGACCCGGAGGCACGCCGTTTGTCCACGAAGGACGCCTCTATCGTCCTGCGCAGGACTGCACGGTGCGCTATGGCGGGCACATGGCAATCAACGAAGTCACACGCCTGTCGCCGGACGAATTTGGAGAGATTCCTCTGCGTTGGATCGGTCCGTTCACCGACGCCCCTCGTACACATGGCTTCACACGTTATATTCATCCGGGGAATTTACGCTGGTCGACGCTAAGTGGAGCGGTCTTAACTGGCCGGTACTGCGCGTGAACCTTGCCCGGAAACTGGGAGCCTCCATCCAAATATCACCAAGGCCTGTTCGGCCGATTACTCGCCCGATTCGCGTCGCATACCTGATTGACGGCATGTCGATCGGTGGCACGGAGCTCAACATGCTGCGTCTCGCTTCCCGATTGGACCCAGACCGGTTTTCTGTTGTCATAGCCTACGGTCGCGAAGGAAACCTGCTGCCGAAGTTCGAGGCTGCGGGGCTGAGGTTGAAACAGTTCGAATTCACTTCCCTCAGGTCACCAAGGGCAATCGGCACCGTGCGCCGGCTCCGAAGCTGGCTCAAGTCGGAACAGATCGACGTGCTGCATACTCATGACATTTACAGCAATGTTTTTGGCGCGCTCGCGGTATCGTCGGGTGATTCTACGCGGCTGATCATGAGCCGCCGCTGGGGTATCGGACAGTACAATCGTCTTCTGGAGACAGGGAACCGCCTCGCCTACACGAGAGCGGACTTGATCCTCGCCAACTCAAATCAGGTCGCCGTGTCGCTCCGCAATGATGAAAGCGTGCGAGCGGACCGAATCGTAGTGGTGCATAACTTTGTCGACGAGGCGGTGTTCGCGCCGGAAATGGCTGCGAAGCGCACGGAGTTCCGCGAGGCACTCGGCGTTCCACCGGATGCCCTCGTGGTCGGCACGATAGCGAATCTGCGGCCAGTAAAGGATCAGGCCACACTGCTGCGGGCTATTGCGGCCCTGCCTGCCGGAATTCCACCGGTACACGTTGTGCTGATCGGCGAAGGGGCGAGCCGCAGAGACCTGGAGGTGCTCGCCGGCCAGCTCGGCATCGCGGCCCGCGTCCACCTCATCGGCGCGATCCTGGACGCCTCAAAGTACCATCACGCGTTCGATGTCTCGGTGCTGACTTCCGTGCGCGAAGGGTTTCCGAATACCTTGGTCGAGGCGATGGCGGCGGGTCGCCCTGTGGTGGCGACCCGGGTAGGTGGAGTACCCGACGCGGTAATTGAAGGTGAGACGGGGTACATGGTCGAAGCGGGTGATCATGCGGCGTTCGGGGAGCGCTTGGCGCGGCTGCTGACCGATCCCGACCGCCGGGAACGAATGGGCCGGGCGGGGTACGAGATCGCCGCCCGCCATTTTCACGAAGCGGCCGTGGTTCCGATGCTGGAAGGGATCTACCGGCGGTTGCTTGCGTTAACCGAGGCTCGACGGGCGACAAGTCGCTGATGCGCTTGCTTGACTTCATCGCCAGTTGGCGACGCCTTCGCAGTCAACTGCTGTCTCGGTTATTTCCAGTCCATGAAGAGTGGTGCCCGTCATTCCCGGTTTGCGCTAAACGCGATTGCAAACTGGATTTCAGTCTTGTTTGGTGCGGTCGTCGGATTCTTCCTGACTTCGAACGTGGTCAATCAACTTGGCCCGACCCAGTACGGCGTTTGGATGCTGATCGCCGGACTTGTCGGCTATTCCGGTCTCCTCGACCTTGGCATTCGCGGAGCAGTGAATCGCTATACGGCGCGCCTGTATACGGCGGCTGAACATCGGGAATGCTCAATGACTATCTCGGCAGCATTGCGATTGTTCGGGTTCCTCAAAGGCGCCTGATCCGGGGCGCCTGAAGGCGGGACGTACGCTCCCCTCCGAGCCATTCGAGGCGAGAAGGAGTGAACGTCTTGAAGCCGAATTTGCGCATCATGATCGCCACGCTGCTGGCCAGTGGGGTGATGCACCGCGAGATCGAACGACGCACTGGGGTGGATCGCAAGACCATCCGGCGCTACGCCCGGGCAGCAAATTCCCCCGGGGTGGCCACCGGCTCGGAGGCCGTGGACGGCCAAAATCCCCCACCCCGGCCACCGGCTTTGGCCGCCGGCGCCATGCCGGGGTCGACGACCTCGGCGTGCGAACCGCACCGCGCGTGGATCGAAACGCAGGTCGGGCTCGGTCGCAACGCGGTGGCCATCTACCAGGATCTGGTCGAGGTGCACGGGTTCTCGCACCGCTACAACTCGGTCAAGCGATTCTTGGCGGCGCTCAGGACGCGCGTGCCGGAGCGCTTCGACGTTCTGGAGTTCCTGCCCGGGGAGGAGGCGCAGGTCGACTACGGGCAGGGCGCGCCGACGTTGAGCGCGAGCGGCAAGTACAAGCGTCCGTACCTGTTCGTGATGACGCTCAAGTTCTCGGGCAAGAGCTTCCGCAAGACGGTATGGAAGACCAGCCAGGAGATCTGGGCGCGGCTGCACGAAGAGGCGTTCCGCACCTTCGGGGGATGTCCGACGTACGTCGTCCTCGACAACCTCAAGGAGGGGGTGATCCGGCCCGACATCTACGCGCCGGAACTGAACACCGTGTACGCCACCATGCTCGCGCACTACGGCGTGGTGGCCGACCCGTGCCGCGTCCGCGATCCCAATCGCAAGGGCGCCGTGGAAAGCGCGATCCAGCACACGCAGTCGACCGCGCTCAAGGGGCGGCGCTTCGAGACGCTGGAGGCGCAAAACGCCTGGCTCTCGCACTGGGAGGAGCGCTGGGCGGCGCAGCGCATTCACGGCCGCAAGAAGCGCCAGGTGCTCGAGATGTACCGCGAGGAAGAGCCGCACCTGAAGAGGCTTACGGCACAGGGCGCTCGCTGCTTCCGGCAAGTGAGCCGCACGGTCGATGACGCCGGGCTCGTCCAGGTGGACAGCTCCTACTACGCTGCGCTCCCCGCCGCGCCCCCGAGCCGGTGCGCCTCTACTGGAGCTAAAACCCGAGACTGCCGCGCCGTGACGTCCTCGAACTGGCCGCGCTGAAATTCATCGACGAGCGCGAAGACGTGCTTCTCATCGGCCCGCCGGGCACCGGCAAGAGCCACGCGGCCAAGGCGCTGGCCATCCTCGCCGTGGACCGTGGCTACAAGGTCCTCTACCGTGAGGCCCACCAGCTCAGCGAGGACATGGCCGAGGCCCGCGAGCTCGGCACGCTTCGCAAACTGCGTGCCCAGCTCAAGACCGCCGAGCTGCTCCTCATCGATGATCTCTTCCTGCGAAAGCTCCCCGCCAAGGCCGGCGACGAACTCGCCGACGTGCTCATGAGCCGCTACGAAAAGGCCTCCACCATCGTCACTTCCAACCGCCCACTCGAGGACTGGGCGCGCCTGCTCGGCGACGTGGTCGTCGTCACCCCGCCCCTCGATCGCCTCATGCATCACGGGCACTTGCTCAAGTTCGAAGGCAAGAGCTGGCGCCTGAAGGAAGCCGCCGCGCGCGTTGCCAAGAACCCGCCAACCCGGTAACTTCCAACCGTCCCGCCGCCCTCAGGGTGGGGGAATTTGGGTGGCCACAAGTGGAGGAGCTTGGGGTGGCCATCCGGGGATCGTTCAGTATCATCTAGTTTTCTAGGTATATCCGATCCATGACAAGTAGCGCTCGTCCTTCACGTTTTGCGCGAAACACAATTGCCAACGGGATTTCGTTGTTGTTCGCTGCAGTCGTCGGATTCTTCCTGTCGCCGTATATCGTCAAGCAACTTGGCCCGACTCAATACGGAGTCTGGATGCTGATCGCCGGATTGGTCGGCTATCTCGGTATTCTTGATCTCGGCATTCGCGCGGCGGTCAATCGTTATACGGCGCGGCTTCATGCAATGGGCGACCATCAGGAATGCTCGTTGACTATTTCGGCCGCGTTGAGGCTTTTCGGGTTTCTTGGAATCCTCGCGATAGCCCTGTCGGGCGTCATTGCATACTTCGTGCCGATACTTTTCAATGTTCCAGCGGCGCTGGCCGATGATGCTCGGATCGTTGCCATCATCGGCGGATTGGGTATCGCAACAGCCCTGGTCGCAGGAGTGTTTGGAGCGGTAGTTACCGGGCTGGAACGATTCGATACCCAGTGTGGAATTGAGGTTCTTGTTACGTCCGTTCGCACTGTTGCGATCATCCTCGCGCTTCGGGCGGGATGTGGTCTTGTCGCATTTGCCGGCATTCAGCTATTTGCTTCGGTTCTGAGTTGCGCATTGTACTGGGTTGCCGCCCACAAACTGTACAAGGAATTGCGAATCCAGTTATTTGGCGCGCTAGGCTCACAAACACGGACAATCCTGCACTTTAGTGTGCCCATGGTCGCGCTCTCTTTGCTCGGCCAGATAACCAACTATAGCGACAACATCGTTATCGGGGCATTTCTCCCCATCGAGGCCGTCACGTTCTTCGCCATCGCCGCGAACTTGTGCTTGTACGCGAAGGGAATGCCTACAGCGCTGTCTCACCTGATGATTCCCCGGATAAGCGCCTTGACGGCCCAAGGCAGTAACCAGGTGGGGGAGACGATCCTGTCGGTTACCAAATTTGCTACCCTTATTTCCGCGCCGATGGCCGTCACTTTTGCGTTGCGCGGTGAGTCCTTCATTACGCTCTGGATGGGACCCGCGTTCGGACCCGCGTCGGGAGAAGTTCTTCGAGTACTCGCGATCATTGTTTGGCTGGACGCGTCGCGAAATGTGGCGATGCAGTCACTCATAGGCATGAGCAAGCAACGCACAGTTGTACTGGGCATAGCACTTGAGGCGGCATGCTATCTGGCACTTAGCCTGGCGCTGGTTCAGCAGTTCGGAATCGTGGGAGTAGCGCTAGGCTCGTTGGTTCCGAACGTGTTGTCGAGTTTGGGATACATTCCACGCTGTCTATCGAGAGCCACCGGCATCTCCGCAGGTCTCTTCTTTCGCAACGTCGTGCTGCTTCCAGCGGCGGCGTGCCTGTTGTTCGGGGTGGCAACCGCCTTGATAGAGCGATTTGTTCCAGCTACGAGCCTGGCGATCTTCTTCCTGCAGACATTCCTGATCTTGCCTTTGGTTCCGTTGAGTACATGGCTTCTGTGTCTCTCAACCGCAGAAAAGAGCCGGGTGAACTCGGAAATAGGGAGGTTCCTCAGGCGATAGGCGTCCAGGAAACCGGAAAATGTCCATGTTCCGCTGTCGTTCGAATCGCCCCCGGGGTTGGCAAACCATTTGAACCCGGGGCGGTTCAATTGACGGGAGAACCGACCAATTGACAAGAACAGCTGGCGGAAGCAACCGCCCTGGACATGGCGAATCCGGGTGGCGGAGCCCGTTATCCCGCAAAGAACGGTTTGGTCGATGCTTTGAAACAAGAACTCCAAACGCCCAGGATTGTTGGTTGGAAAAGGAATGAGTTGATCGAAATCGCACTTGTTGTATCGCTAACGGTGTTGGCATACACGTACGTCGGCTACCCTTTGCTGATTTGGGCGCTGGCACGGTGTTTCCCGCGCACGGTGCATCGTGAATCATGCGAACCCCGCGTTGCGGTGATTATCGTTGCCCACAATGAAGCGGCGCGCATCGGTTGCAAGATCGACACCTGCATGGGGGTCGATTATCCGAAAGAAAAGCTGCGTATCCTCGTGGTTTCAGACGGCTCCGGAGACGCGACGAACGAAATCGTCACCTCGTATGCAGCTCGCGGTGTGACGTTGCTTGCATTCCCCACCCGACGTGGAAAGGCCGCATGTCTGAACGATGCTGTGGCTAGCTGTGACGAGGACATAGTCGTCTTCACCGATTCACGACAGCGGCTCGACCCTCTCGCCATCCGATGCTTGGTCGAGAATTTTGCGGACCCGTCAATTGGCGCCGCCAGTGGGGAGCTCGTTTTCGAGACTCACGGGGCGACGGCATTTGGCGACGGTGTCGATGCATATTGGCGATACGAGAAATTCATCCGTCAGCAGGAAAGCCGTTTCCATTCGACAGTCGGCGTGACCGGTGCCCTCTACGCATTGCGGCGGAACTGTTTTCGCCCGATACCCGCAGACACAATCCTGGACGACGTTGTCATTCCGATGAATGTGGTCATGGAGCGCAAGCGTGTTGTATTCGAGAATCGAGCCTGGGCATTCGATACTCCATCACGAGACCATATTCAGGAAAGGGTGCGAAAGGTCAGAACAATCGCGGGAAATTATCAGTTGATCGTTTCGCATCCGCGGTTCTTCATTCCCTGGCGCGACTCCATGTTTTTCCAGTTGATATCACATAAGGTCCTGAGATTGGCATCACCGCTTTTTCTGCTGGTGCTGCTGGTCACGAATGTGATTCTTGCTCCCCGGGGATTCTTGTTTCAGTGTTTGCTCGCAGTGCAGCTATTGCTGTATGTGCTTCCTGCAATGGGGATCCTGTGGCCAGTTGCCCGCAGGTGGAGAGTGGTCAAGCTGGCAACGGCATTTCTGTATCTCAATTGGTTTGCAGTATTGGGATTCATCGAATTTTCGAGAAACCGAAACGCTCATCTTTGGAGATCAAGTCAACATTCTTCCGAAGAGGATTCACAAGCCTAGCAGGTACGGGGACGGTGGCAGGCCCGCTCGGTCGCGTAGGCGATGCGACTGCAGACCGATGATCGATGCGACTCACGCCCTTCGAGTTCAAATTGCGCTACGATTCCACTAATCTTGGAGCCATTTCCAAGTTGTGAATGGACCGAGAATGCCCGGGCAGGCCAGGTAACGGCGCGGGGTGGCTCGAACAACAAGTTCAATGGAACATAGGGAGTGCCTTGATGCAGCCATCGGTAATCCTGATCGAAATGAATGAACTCTCCCCGCGGCTGATGAGTCGCTTCATGAGCGAGGGAAGGCTTCCTAACTTCCAGAAACTGTACAGCGAAGCACAGGTTTACGTCACGGACGCCCAGGAAGAGCCGCCTTACCTCGAGCCGTGGATCCAGTGGGTGACCGTTCATTCGGGATTGAGCTATCGGGAACACCAGATCTTCCATCTCGCAGACGGACATACCCTTCAACAGAAATGCCTTTGGGACACTCTGTCCGAGCAAGGCCAGCGCGTCTGGGTATGCGGCAGCATGAACATCCGCTACGACCAGCCGATAAATGGAATGGTGTTGCCCGACCCATGGGCGACCGAGGTCGGTCCGTCCGACCCTCTCCTCGAACGGTATTTCAAGTTCGTGAGGCGAAACGTGCAGGAATACACCAACGAAAGGGTTCCTCTCTCGGTCGCGGACTATGCACGATTCCTGTCCTTCATGGTCAGGCACGGGCTGTCGATGGGAACCGCGCGCGCGATTGCGGGACAGCTCCTCGCCGAGCGCCTTGGCCACGACCGGTGGAGGCGAGCAGTCCTGCTGGACAAACTCCAGTTCGACGTATTTGCCCACTTCTACCGCAAGCTCAATCCGAATTTTTCAACGTTCTTCCTCAATTCGACGGCACACTTCCAGCACTTGTACTGGCGCAATCTGGAACCGGATCTATTTCAGATGAGGCCCACTGCGGCAGAGCAGGAAACATACGAACCGGCGATCCTCTTCGGATATCAGGAAATGGACCGGCTGCTTGCGCGTTTCGATGATCTCGTCGATGACAACACGACGCTGGTTTTCTGCACCGCGCTTAGCCAGCAGCCATGTCTCAAGTACGAGGCCGATGGCGGCAAGCTATTTTACCGACCGAAGGACTTCGGGCGTCTTGTCGCGCTCGCTGGCGTCGATGGTATTGACGAGATCATTCCGGTGATGTCGGAGTGCTTCAATATCCGGTTCGGGTCCGAGGATCTCGCGGCAACTGCCAAGGAGCGGCTCTCGCGGTTGCGCATCGAGGGAGCCGCGGCACTGTCCCTGGAGCAGAGGGGCCAAATGCTCTACGCCGCCTGCTCGGTGAACAAGCTGCTTCCGAAGGACGCGGTCCTTTCCATGGACGATGGCGAGCCGTCGGTGCCGTTCTACGATTACTTTTACCGAGTCGACGGGATGAAGAGTGGCATGCACCATCCAGATGGGATGTTGTGGATCCGCCGTCCAGATCGGAAGCATGAAGTCCATCGGGAGAAAATCCCGCTTACTGCGGTTGCACCCATGATCCTGGATATGTTCTCCGCAGCGAAGCCAAAGCTCATGCCACCGAAAGTGGAGACTCCGGAGGTCTTGACAGGCTAATGGGTGCGGCCCTGGCCCGCTTTGGCGGCAGAATCGCCTCATTGTGAACGCCGCAAACGCCATCTACATCGCGCATCGAGGCCGAGAAGTGAAAATCCAACCTGTATCGATACAGCACTAGCCGGGACAATGCATCCAAATGCAATTGGGAGGTCGAGAGCCGACTCGTTCGTGTGGACCTGACCAGATCCTGCGATACAATCCATGTCCGTCTGGCAGTGTTGTTGATCCCATATACCCACCTTGGCATTGCGGTGCAGGATGCGTTGTGAACCACCGCCTCGAATGAACAGGTGATAGACGATCAATGGGATCCGCCAACAACAGCAGCCAATCAGGGCCACCGCCCAAAGACCAAAGCCCGTCATCGCCATTGCTGCCAAGACCAGCTGGGGAGGTATCCTGGCTGGGCCTCCCGCGATTCCAGTGGTCGCTTGCCTTGATTGGCCTATGCGTCTTCACTTTCTCAGTGGTAACCGTTCGGTTGCCCGGGGCGGAAGCGGGCGTTGCTATCGCAGTTGTGGGACTGATCCTGCAACGCGATAAAGTGCGGGTACCGTTCCCGATATGGCTATACGGCGCATTTGTGCTCTGGGCGTCAGTGGGGTCCTACGTTTCGCCATACTCGACCGACCCCCTCACCCAGGTCCTGGAACGCCTCAAGCTGCTGGTGATCATGCTCATTGTTGTGAATGCCCTCCGGACAGAGGGACAAATTCGCTTCTACTTGCTCTTCTTCCTCGCCTGTTTTGTCCTGTCGCCGGTTCGCGGAACACTCATGGGGGGGGACACTATTTTTGGTCGCGCAAGGTGGAACCAGATCTATAGCAATCCGAACGATTTAGCGGCTTTGTGTGTGCTTGCACTTGGGATGGCTCTCGGCCTGACGTACTCCGAGCAGCCGAGGATTCTGGTGCGCCTTGGCGGGGCAATCAGTGCATTCCTGTTGCTGGTAGTGATTTTGTTGACGCAGTCGCGGGGAGCCTTTATCGGGCTGGTGGCTGGGTTTGGCCCAGCAATGATCTGGTCAGCATTGAAACGACCCGGCCGAATGCTTGTTTCCACTGCAGTGCTCGCGCTCGTAATTGGCTACACAATTCCAGCTGACGTCTGGGAGAGATTGGCGGGCATCGAAAAAATGACCAGCACATCGACAATCGCTGAGGCTGACCCGGAGGGTTCAGCGGAGCAACGCTTCGGGATTCAACAGGCAGCATGGAAGATCTTTCTTGACAATCCTGTTCTCGGTGTTGGACTGGGAAATTATCCGCTGGTAAATGGTTTGTATGCCCCGCAACTTGGCCCCAGGGATACGCACAACACCTATTTGAATCTGGCAGCAGAAGTCGGGCTGCCCGGACTGATGATCTGGTGTGCCTTGGTCTGGTCGGTGCTGCGCTACGCCTATCGCAGCCGGCGGCAAGCCGTCCCGGGGGCGTTGGCGACACAGCAAAGTTGGGTCGAACGGGCACTTTGGGGTTTTCTTGTGGCTGGCATGTTTGGCACGTACGGGGCGCGCACTTTTCCTTACCTGATCCTCGCAGTATTGTGGTGTTCGGCAACGCTCTTGGTGGCTCCATTGCCAGCCTCCGGGAACGGTGCTCGGGCAGCCGGGCGATAGGGTATGTGCGGCATTGCGGGATTTGCCGGTATCCAGCTACCCGAAATTGAGGCGAACGTGCGCATACGCGCGATGTGCGACGCGATTGCACATCGTGGGCCCGACTCCGCCGGCTATCACGTGGCGGATGGGGTGGCAATTGGCATGCGCCGATTGAGCATCATCGATGTCGCCGGAGGCCAGCAACCTATCAGCAACGAAGATGGTTCGATTACCGTCGTATTCAATGGGGAGATTTACAACCATCATCGTCTGCGCAGGGAACTCGAGGCGTCCGGACACCGCTTCAAGACCCACAGTGACACGGAGGTGCTCGTGCACCTCTATGAGGATTTCGGGCCCGAGATGGTTTCCAGATTGCACGGCATGTTTGCATTTGCGATCTGGGACTCACGCAACCGGGCTTTGCTGATAGCCAGAGACCGTACCGGGATGAAACCGCTGAGCTATCTTGAGTCGCCTGAAGGGTTGGTGTTCTGTTCCGAACTGCGTTCACTGTGGGCCTTCGACTCCAGTCGACTTCGGGTTGCGCCGAGTGCTGTGACGCAGTTCCTGGCATTCGGCTATGTTCCCGATCCTGCCAGCATCTTCCAGGGCGTGAAGAAGCTGCCTCCAGGACATCTGCTGCTTTGGAGCGAGCAAAAGGGAACGGAGTTGCGCAGGTACTGGACGCCCCCAAGACCCGAAGGATCTGCTATTGACGAAACGGGGCTCATCGAGACGCTCCGGGCGAAGCTCGACGCAGCCGTCGCTTCACATCTTGAATCGGAGGTTCCGCTAGGCGCGTTCTTGTCAGGTGGTCTGGATTCATCGACGGTCGTTGCATTGATGAGTCGGCATGCCGCGGGTCGGGTGAGAACATTCTCGATCGGCTTCGCCGAGGAAGAATACGACGAGTCCGCGGCAGCGCGCGCGGTAGCAACCGAGTTCGGCACGAACCATACGGAGCTCATCTTGCGGCCGAATGTGGAGGACACGTTCGAGGCGATCGCTGTGATGTTCGATGAACCATTTGCCGACTCATCTGCGATTCCCACTTTTCTCGTGGCTCAGCTTGCGCGACAGTCCGTGACGGTCGCCCTGTCGGGCGACGGTGGTGACGAGCTCTTTGGTGGCTACTCGCGGTACCGTGAAGTTCTTGGGCATAAAGAAGGTGGGGGCGGCGTAATGCGGAGCCTGGCAACGGCCCTTGGCCTCATGTTGCCGCACTTCTTTCCTGGTCGAAATCGGCTCGTTGATTTCGGGCGCTCAAAGTGGGGACGATACGCAGCAACGGTTGTCGAACCTGTGCGACTGGACGAAGGCGGGGTTGCGCGAAAGGATCAGCCCGGTGGGGAAGGCTTCGTCACCGATCAACTGCGTGACCTCGCAAGCCTGGAGCTCGGCGAAGACTTCGCCGCCGCAATGATGCACGTAGACTTGGAGACATACCTTCCGGGCGATATCCTGACGAAAGTCGACCGGACAAGCATGGCTGTGTCCCTTGAGGCCAGGGTGCCCCTGCTGGATTTCGACCTGGTTGATTTCGCCTTGCAGATTCCGGGAAACTGGCGAGTTACTGCCGAGGAAACCAAACGATTGTTCCGGCGTGCCGTCAAGGGAATTGTCCCGGACTCTGTCCTCTCGCGACCGAAGCAAGGATTCGCGATTCCGCTCGGGAGCTGGTTCCGCGGGCCGCTCCGCTATCGTATTGAAGCTCTACGCAATCCGTCGCCGGACTTGCGGCTGTACGTGGACTCCGCAGCGGTTCGCAGGTTGGTTTTCGAGCACGCGATCGGACGCAGGGACCATAGCCCCATGTTGTGGCGTCTCATTGTGCTGGACTGCTGGCTGGCCGCGCTCAGGCAGGGGCGCCTCGGCCGGCCGCCGACGTTGCCTGAACTACCGGTGCGATAGGTAGAGGCAGGTGGGTTCCAGGAACGGCACATTGTGGCGAAAGCGAGAAATCATTGGGGGTACGAGAGGACATGCAGGTGGTGCCGAAGGCTCTTGATGGAACTCCATCGCGCCGCGAATATGACGCTGCACGTTTTATGACACGCCGCGAGTACGCGCCGCCGCACTCGTGAGTATCGCCCAACGCATGCGTGGTGCACTCAAGGGTCGCTCCTTCGCCGAGCTGGGCGACCGTGCCGTGCAAGCGGGTCACGCGGCAATGGAGCGCATGGGCCTTTCTTCGGACACTGCCGTGCCGACGGCGACCGATTGGCACGCCGAGTTGCGCGAAGGCAGCGGCCAGCCTTTCAAGGACGCGGCCGCAGCGCTCAGCGAGTTTCGCGCAAAGGCGCCGACTCGGTTCCTTGCGGGCACTTCGGACATAGCGGCCACCGTGGCCGCAATTCGGATGGTCGATCCGAGTGCAGAATCGCGCACGATCGAAATTGCCGATGCTGCCGCGGCCGGGCAGCATTGGCTGCTTGGTTACGACGCACTCGACTACGGCACGCCACCCGACTGGCACCTCGATCCAGTGCACGACCGACGCGCGCCGCTCGCGCACTGGAGTGCGGTTCCGTACCTCGATGAGCGCGTGGTCGGCGATCACAAGGTGACATGGGAGCTCAATCGCCATCAATGGCTGGTACTTATCGCCAAGGCATACCACTTCACTGGTGACGAGCAATGGGCCGAACGCGCGCTCGCGCACATCGATGCGTGGATCGAGGCCAATCCGCGCAAGCAGGGAATCAACTGGGCGAGCAGCCTGGAGATCGCATTCCGCGGAATCTCCTGGCTCTGGGTGCTCTATCTGTTGCGTGATGCCGAGGCCCTCACGGCTGAGCGTTTTGCCAGGATGGTCCGTGTCCTGGCCGTCGGCGGTCGCCATGTGGAGAGACACCTGTCGACATGGTTCAGCCCGAATACGCATCTCACTGGAGAGGCTCTTGGCCTGCTATACCTCGGCTGCGCCATCCCCGAGATGAACGCTGCGGCCCGCTGGCGCCGGCTCGGGATGGCGATCCTGGCCGAGCGGATGCCGGAGCACCTGCGGGCCGATGGCACGTACATCGAGCAGTCGACGCACTACGCGCGGTACACGGTGGACTTCCTGATTCACGCAATTGCGCTGGCCCGTCGCAGCGGCGAAGAAGTTCCGCAGGCGCTGACGGATGCACTACGGCGCGGCGCCGAGTTCCTGCGAAATGTCGCCCGTCCCGACGGCACGATTCCCCTGATCGGCGACGACGATGGCGGCAGGCTGCTCTTCCTGGACCCAGTGCCCGCCAACGACGTTCGTCCCACGCTGGCCGTTGCGTGCGCGATCACGGGTGACACCACGCTGGTCTGTTCAGCGGGCGAGCCGTCAGAGGAGGTCGCGTGGCTCCTTGGCCCCGCTGCGCTGCGCGTCGTCGTATCCGTTGCACAACCCGTGACTCGGTCTCGATTCTTCCCCGACGGCGGCATTGCGACGCTGCGCGATGGTTGGGGGCATGACGCATCGGTAGCCGTGTTCGACTGCGGCCCGCACGGGATGGGCAATGGCGGACACGCCCATGCCGATCTTGGCTCGATAGACCTGACGCTTCGGGGGCGACCGGTAGTCGTCGACCCGGGGACGTTTTCCTACCTCACGGGGGAAGGCGCGCGAGACGGATTTCGCGGTGCGGCGGCCCATGCCGTTCCGATGGTTGACGGCCATGGATCGGCCGAGCCTGGAGGCGCGTTCTCCTGGAGTCGCGCGCCGCGAGTGATGGCTTGCTCGGCGCACCTGTCGCCGGAATGCGATATCGTCGCGTTCTCGCATGACGGATTCCTGCACCTCGAGGATCCTGTCAGTCATCGTCGCTCGCTGGTGCGAGTGCGTCGCGACTATTGGCTGGTAATCGACAACTTCCGGAGCGTTCACCCACACGATGTGTCCATCTCTTTTCCGCTGGCGGCACAATTGCGCGTGGCCGTTGACGGGCTCCGCGCCGTGATCGGCGATGCGCGTGGCGAAGTCGCCCGGTTCGTCACATCCGTACGCAAGAGCGAGTGGGAGGTTGCCGATATGTGGACATCGACCGCCTATGGCCGTCGGGAGCCTGCGGTACGACTCGTGCAGCGCGCGTCGTTCACCGGGAATCTTGTCGCAGCCACCCTTGTGCAGCCGGCCGATGACGTCCCGTTGATTTCACTGGGCGTCAATGTCGACGGCGATTCGACCATTCTGTCGATCGAACGAGGCGGGAGAGGGTGCGACGTCTTCCGCCTTCGCGAAAATTCCGGTTCGTTCGATGGTTCCGCGGGCGAACGCGAAGAGTGGCACTGGCCGGCACAGGCGGCGGTCGTTCCAAAAAAGGATTGCAGCTGATGTGCGGCATCTGCGGCGTGGTAGCAGGCCCGCGGTCCAACCGGGCCGTCGAGGAGGCAACGCTCGTGCGCATGCGCGACGTCATGGCCCATCGCGGCCCGGACGGTCACGGGATTCACATCGCCCCCGGCGTCGGCCTCGGGCATCGGCGCCTCAGCATCATCGACGTGGCCGGGGGAGCCCAGCCGATGTACGCCGCGGACAGGAAAGTGACCATCGTCTACAACGGCGAGGTCTTCAACCACCCTGCGTTGAAGGTCGAGCTCGAGGCGCAGGGGCATGTCTACCACACGCGGTGCGACACCGAGACCGTGCTCAAGCTTTACGAGATCGAAGGGCGCGATGCACCGAAGCGACTGCGCGGGATGTTCGCCTTCGCGATCTGGGACGAGCGCACGCGTTCGCTGCTGCTCGCGCGGGACCGGTTCGGGGTCAAGCCGCTGTACTACCACCTTGCGGCCGACGGCACGCTGGTTTTCGGTTCGGAGATCAAGGCGCTCCTCCAGTCGGGAATCATCCGGCCGGCGTTGAACGAGAACGGATTGCCGGACTACCTCGCGAACCACGCGACCTCCGGCGACGAGACTCTGTTTGCCGGAATCCACCGCGTGCCCCCCGGGCATACGCTGCTGTGGCGCGATGGCCAGGTGTCGCTCGAACGTTACTGGGACTTGCACTACGGCGAGCCGGAAGACGCGGACGCCGGAAGCAATTCCGACGAGACCCTTGTCGGCGAGTTCCGTGACCGCTTCAGGGAAGCTGTGAGGCTCCGCCTGATGTCCGACGTTCCGCTCGGAATGTTCCTTTCCGGCGGTATCGACTCGGCGGCGATCACGGCGATGATGAGCCAGCTGGTCCGCGATCCGATCAAGACGTTTTCGGTGGCCTTCGCCGAGCGGGAGGCGAACGAACTGGAGTACGCCCGGCTGGTGGCGACGCGTTTTGGCACGGACCATCACGAGGTCGTGGTCCCGGCGGCGGACTTCCTGGACGCGGTGCCGAAGCTCGTCTGGCACGAGGACGAACCGATGGCGCACCCGTCCAGCGTGGCGCTGTACTTCGTCTCGAAGCTCGCATCGGAGCATGTGAAGGTCGTGCTCACAGGTGAGGGGAGCGACGAGATGCTGGCCGGCTACAACCGGTACCGCGTCACGCTGCTCAACCTCCGCTACGGGCAGCGATACGAGCGCGCGCTCCCGGCTGGAGCTCGCCGCGCCATCGCGAGCGCTGTCGATACGCTCGCGCCGGGGAAGCGCTGGCGTGCGCGGCTACGGCGCACGTTCCTGTTCAAGCCGGCGACCCTCGAAAGCCTGTATTTCGACAACTTCGCCGTGTTCGGGCGGCTCCGGCAGGCGTCCCTGCTCGCGCCGGCAACGCGTGAACGCGTCGGCATGGTGGACCCGTACGAGGCGGCGCAGCGCGCGATGCGCGAGTCCGGTGCGCACCGCCTGCTCGACCGCCTGCTTTACGCCGACGTGCGCACTTACATGCACGAGCTGCTCATGAAGCAGGACCAGATGAGCATGGCCGCGTCGATCGAAAGCCGCGTGCCGTTCCTCGACCATCCGCTTGCAGAATTCGTGGCGCAACTTCCGGAGCGCATGAAGCTGCGCGGACTCACTACCAAGTACATCTTGCGGCGCGCGATGAAGGACCTGCTGCCGGACAAGATCCTTACGCGCCGCAAGATGGGCTTTCCGGTGCCGTTCGGTGGATGGGTCGCCGGCCCGCATGGCGCCGTCCTCGACGAATTCGTGCTCGGCGCGCGCGCACGCGACCGGGGGCTCTTCGATGCTGCCGAGGTCTCGCAGCTCGTCGCGGAACACCGTGGCGGTGCGAATCACGACGAGCGGATGTGGTCGCTCGTCAACCTCGAGATCTGGCAGCGCATTTTCCTGGACGGCGAGGACCCTTCGTCGATCCGCCTTGCCTCGCTCGCGTGAGTTTCGGGCCGCCCAAGGCTGGACCTGCGGCAACTCGAACTAGACCTCCGTCAAGCCGGGCCCGCGATACTCCGCAACCACGCGCGCTCCGGAAGCGACAAAGTGCTTGCGACCTGCCTGGAGATTTTCGGTTCATTCATGATCTGGAAATGGCTCCCGTTCAGTAGGCAATATCGTAATAAGCGCTCTTCACATACTCGCCCGCAACATTACGCCATCCGCTTGGCGTCAACCACCAGAAGGATGCAGGTAGTGCGCCTTCCCCGTCCGGTGCGGCGACAATCCCGATCCGGGTTTCAAGGCCGTTTGCAGAGAATGTCCTGTCGAAAGTTCGAAGTGCGCGCCTTGTGTGACTCGGCGACGTGACGATCAGGAGCGACTTCCAGCGCCTGTCGGCGAACGCTTTTCGCACAAGCGTCGCCTCGTCATTCGTCCCTGAAATTGCCTGCGGAAGTGTCTCAATGGCCCCTTCCGGGACGCCCTGGGCGACGAGCCTTCGCCGGGCCAGTTCCACGAATGGCGGATTCCGTTGTTCGTCCTGAGACCAGCCGGCCTTCATCCCGTCGTTGGTCAGAAGGATGCGCGGCGCAACCCCCTGATTGTAGAGAATGGCTGCCATTCTCGATCGCTGCACATAGGCGGTGGATCCCGCGAGCACGAGAATCGCGTCGGCCCGGTCCAGGGGTCTTTCAACGATCAATCGCCCTGCGAGTGTAGGGGCAACCAGCGCCCACGCCGACAAAACCACGGCGACCACGATCAACGCCCTGAGCGCCGGGCGCCGGCTATTCATGGCAATTCCTGCGCCTTTCGGCTTGAGCAAGTAGAAACGCAAGGCTGGGCATATATGTAGGCAGTACTTTACCCGAGCAGGGCGCTCGCCTAATGCACCCCTGATGCGGCATAATTTAAGGCCGCGCCGAAGATTTTGGCATCTTGACAGCGATGACAAGTCAACAGTCCGGTATTGCGCTGGCCGGAATCCCCAAGGCTGTCTGAATAATCGAGACCTCCCTACCATCATGAATCTCACCGTAAGCGTGTTCGGGCTGGGTTACGTCGGCTGTGTTTCGGCGGCGTGCCTGGCAAAGGAAGGCCACACCGTGATCGGGGTCGACGTCAGTACGACCAAAGTCGAACTGATCAACGCCGGCAAGTCGACGATCATCGAAGATGGCATCCGCGAGCTCGTGTCCGACATGCGCGCCTCGGGCCGGCTTAGCGCGACGACCGACGTCGCTGCCGCGGTCGCCGCGACCGAGATGTCGATCATCT
>Ga0315287_10001765_pt1 | contig 20194 bp, 14 predicted proteins | sample YL17G11_0_MG_FD_205037 | JGI IMG/M metagenome (GOLD analysis project Ga0315287, IMG submission 205037) | Sediment microbial communities from Yellowstone Lake, YNP, Wyoming, USA - YL17G11_0 | ecosystem: Environmental > Aquatic > Freshwater > Lake > Sediment | place: USA: Wyoming | collected...
CCCCCCCTTCGCCTCCCTCACCACTTGAACTCGCGCAGGACGCGGACGGCCTCGCCCGGCGGGATGGACAGCACCGCGCACACCGCCTCGACCGCCTCGGCCTGGCGGGCTTTCAGGGCTTTCTCGTCCAGGACGGTGTAGGGCTTGGCCTGGCAAGGGGAGGGGAAGGGGGCAGGGAAGGGGCGTGAGAGCGTCGGGGAGCGTGGGGGCAGGCGGATGAAGGAGTAGGGGTGATGACGAGGGAGAGCATTGGTTTTGCGGGCGCCCCGCCGCGGGGCGCGCCCCTCGGGACGCCGCCTCCCTCCAAACCCGGGGTGGGTCCAGCGAGGCTGGTTGGCTGCCTAGGGTCACGCGAGGTGACGAGGGGTGCAGCAGAGCCGCGTGCCTCCTCTCTCCTGCGGCCCTTTTTTTTCTTTCTTTCTTTCTTGCGGGCCGACCTTTTTCCTCTTGCCCGGCGACGCTCCCCCTCTCGCTCTCGCCTCCTTACCTGTCGCGTGGAGATGACGGGCTCCGCCATTCCACCCCCATAGTCGTCGTCATCGTCGTCCATGGAGGACGCGCCGCCGGCGCCGCCGCCGCCGTCGCCGTAGAGGGGGTCCTCATCGGAAAAGGCCAGGTCGTCCGCCGAGACAGCGGCACCTGCTGGCGCGCCTTCTTCGTCGGTGGAGACGTAGATGGGGGTGTCGTCCGAGTCGGGAGGCATGGTGCTCGTGCTTGCTGTGTGGTGGTGGTGCTCGTGTGGAGCTGTGTGGCCGCCGCGCGCGAGGAGGGGGCTCGCGCGGCGTGCACCAGAGAGAGAGAGAGAGAGAGAAGTGAGGTGGGGTGTTGAATTCGTCGCTTTTACATACACAAAAACGACCCCTCCTCCCTCTCCCAGGCCCGCGCGAGGCTCGCTCTCCGAAGGCCATGAGGCGATCCTTGAAAGTACTCTCCACCGCCACCCAAGCGCTCACCGCCACGGCGGCCCTGGCCTGCGCCGGGGCGGCCCTGTGGATGAGCAGTCAGGGCGTGCCGCGCCCGCTGTCGCCCTTCCTTCTCTCCGCCCTGGGCCTGTCCGACGCGGTCGCCCTGTGCGTTTGGGGTCCGAGGGCGGGGGGATCATGGGTGGATGGGTGGAGGATATGATGCGCAAGAAGCCCTGGCCCCTCCACGCTGGTGTCACAACACAAGGCCGGAGGGCATTCAAAAAACCTGCGCGCCCTCACTTTTTTTTTTTTTCGCCCCCCCTCACCCCTGACACACACGACCCACAAAACAGCAACGCCGACTGCTTCCTCGCCCTCGCCTGTGCCTTCTCCCTGACCGCCGTCCTGGCCCGCACCGCCGCGACCGCGCACGCGGCGGCCGACCACCCCACCGCGGCCTGGGCCGCGGCGGCCGCCGTCGGCGCGGGCTGGGCGGCGGGCGGGCTGCAGGAGTGCGCGGCCGCGGCGTGGGGGGCCGGCCTGGCGGGCCCGCCCCGGCCCGCCCTGGCGGCGGGGCTGGCGGCGGCGGGCGTGGCCACCCAGGCGGGCGCCCTGGCGGCGGCGGGCGTCATCTTCCTGGCGGTCGACGCGGGCCGCCGGGCGGCGGCGGACGAGGAGGCGGCGGCCGCCCACCAACGCCAGGCCGCCCCCTCCCTCCGCGCGCCCCTGCTGCTTGGTCTGCCCCCCGATGGGGCGGGCCCGGTACCACAGCCCCCGCACGCCCCGCGCCCCTGTGCCGGCCCGCCGCCCCTGAAAGCCGTGGCCGCGACGTGCGGGCTCATCCTGGTGGCGGGCACGGGCGCGCTGTGCCTGGCGGTGGCGGCCGCGGCGACGCTGGGAGGGGGCGCCGTGCCGCCGCCGCCGCCGCCCGCCCCGCTCCCGCCGAACCATGGCACGGGCGCCGCCGCGTCCCCCGCCGCCCACCTCCTCCTCCCCGGCGCCCTCGTCGGGGCCGGCCTGCCCACGCTCGTGCTGGCCGCCGCCGCCGCCTGGGCGGCCTGGACGGGCGTGGCCCCGCCCGTGCACGCCTTTGGCGGGGCGTCCGCGGTCGCCCTGGTGGGGGGGGTCGCGGCCGCGCGCGCGGCCGCCGCGCGCGGCGCTGCCCTGGCCCTTGCCTTTACAGCGGCCGACCCGTCGGGCCGGGCGGCCGGGCTGGTCGCCGCCGCCCGGGCCGCCCCTGGCGCCGCGGCCTGCCTGGTGGCCGCGGGCCTGGCCGCCCAGGCGGCCGCGGCGGGGCTGGCCCTGACCTACGGGCGGCCGGCGGGCGTGGGGGGCCTGGCCTCCAGGGGGCAGGCGGCGGTGGCGCGCGCGTGCGCCGCCGCCGCGGCCACGCCCGCCGGGGCCGCCCTGGCCGCCCGCGCCGCCAGCGCGCGGTCCGCGCTGGCCGCGACCGCCTCGGCCCGCTCCGCCTCGCTGGCTGCGTCCACCGCCGAGCAGCGGGCGGTGCTGGGCGCGGCCGCGGCCGTGGCGGCGGGGCGGGTCGGCAGCGCGCTGGAGGCCGCGCGCAAGCGGTGGTCGGACCCTGCCGGCGCCGCCGACGACGCTGGCGCCGCCTCGCCCGTCGCCGCCCCGGGCACGCCGCCGGCCGTGGCGGGGTCGTCGCCCGTGCGTTCCAGCGCGTCCCCGCATGGCCGGGCGCACCGCCGGGTGGGCGACCCCTGGGTCGACAAGCCGAGGGCGGGCGGCGAGGAGGGGAGCGGGCGCGGGAGTGTTCGCTGGTCGAGCGGCGAGGAGGGCGAGGTCGGGGGTGGTGGGTGCGTGTAATTATTAAATGTCACGTGATTGCTTTGTTCATTGGTGCTGTCATTGGTGCTGGCGTGTGACGGCGGGCTGTGGGGTGGCTCTCGGGGCACGCGTTGCATTGAAAACAGGCGGGGTGGTTGAGGGGCTCGGGCACTCCCGCCCTCATTTCTCTTTCTCATCCCCCCCCCCCAATTGAAAAACAAAACACACAATAATGGCCCTGCCCGCACTCATCGCGGCGTGCGTGGCCATGCTGCTGGCAGCCCTGGGCGCGGGGAACATCCCCATCAGCGCCGCATCGGCGGGTGCCTTTTCCAGCGCCGGCGACGCGGGCCCCGCCCAGCGTTTCGCGCTCGTCTCCTCCGCCGGCGCCGGCCTGCTGGTTTCGACGGCCGTGTCGGTCGTCGTCCCGGAGGCCTTCCACGCGCTCATGGCCATCGAGCTCGCCGGCAATCACGACGCCCACGGCCACGACGGCCACGGCCACGACGACCACGGCCACGACGGCCACGCCCACGCCCACGGCGGCCACGTCTCGCACGCGGTCCCGGACTGGGCGCCCGGGGCGGCCCTGCTGGCGGGCGTCGCCCTGATGCAGGCCCTGGACATGCTGGGAGGGGGGAATGGGGGCCCGTCCGGCGGGTGCGGGTCCGCCCTGGGCGGGGGCGCGGGCACGGCGCACGCCAGCGATGGCGAGGATGGCGGCCCTCCCCGGCCGGGCGGGCGGCCGTACGCGCCGCCCCCCGACCGGGCCCTCCCGTCCTCGTCCGCCCGCCCAGGCGGCGGCGGGCGGCCGCCCTACCCCTCCCCCGCCGCCCTCCTCCCCTCCATCTTCACGCCCGGCGACCCGGCCTCGGCCGCCCTGGCCGCCATGATCGTCCACGCCCTCGCGGACGGCCTGGCCGTCGGCGCGGCGTGCGTGGGTGGCAGCGCGGCGGCCGAGTGGCTGGTGCTGGGGGCCATGGTCGCGCACAAGGCGCCGGGCGCGCTGGGGCTGGCGGCCCTGCTCGTCTCGGCCCGCTGGCCCACGGGCCGGGCCCGGGCGGGGCTCGCCCTGTTTGCGGCGGCGTCGCCGCTGGGCGCGGTGCTCACGTATGGCGCCCTGGCCGCGGCCGGCGCCGCCAGCGCGGGCCCCGCCGCCGCGCTCGCCCTCCTCTTCTCCGGTGGGACCCTCCTGCACGCGGCGCTGGGCCACGTCCTGCCCGCCGCGGGGCGGGCGGCGCGCCTGGCGGGCGAGGGCGGGGGCGGGGGCGGGTGGGGCGGGTCGCGGGGGCTGGCGATGGCGGGCGGGGCGGCGGTGCCCCTGCTGCTGTCCGCGCTCGCGCCGCACGGGCACTGAAGATGAGAGGGGCTCTCTCCCCTCGCCCGCGAGCGGGGCGGCCGCCGCGGAGGCCGTGACAAGAGGGGCGTTGCTTGCTGTTTTTTCTTCTGTCCCTTTTCATTCTCCCTCTCTCTCTCTCTGGCTTCTCTGCTCTCAGCCTATCTCCTTCTCCTAGCCTAGTGGTGGTACGGCTCCCCTCGCAGGATGGTCCACCCCCGGTACAGCTGCTCCAGCAGCACCACGCGCGCGAGCGTGTGGTTGAGGACGCACCCGGAGAGGCGTAGGGTCGCGTCCGCCCGGGCGGCGACGGGCGGGGCGTGGCCGTGCGGCCCGCCGATGAGGAAAACGAGGGCGGCGGCGGCGCCCCGGACTTCGAGGGCGGCGGACGCGCCTGCAAGGGAGGAGGGTGTGAGTGCGTGGCCATGCGGAGGAGAGCGATGGTTGAGGTTGAGAGCGCGGCACGAACGTCCCCTCCCCCACCCCCACCCCCACCCCCTCCCTCCTCTTCCCCTTTTACCTGTCCCCGCCCCGCCGGCCGCGGCCAGCAAGTCCGCAATGCCCGCCGACGTCGCCTCCCTGCCCCGCTCATCCAGGGCGACGACAACATCCGAGGGGCCAAGCGCTCTCAGCACGCGCGCGCCCTCCGCGGCCACCGCGGCCTCCGGCGCGGCCGCCTTGCCCGGGTTGGGCCTGACCGCGACCTCCTCCAGGGGCGCGTACCGCCTCAGCTTGGCCGCCCACTCGGCGGCGAGGGCGTCGGCCGTGGCGTCGGGCTTGGCCACGTACACCAGTTTGAGGCGGGTCGGGCGGACGGCGCGGGGAAGGGGGCGGCCCGGGAGCGGGGTAGCAGCCTCTGAGGCGGCCGCCCGCGCCGGTTGCCGGCTTGCGAGCCTCGCAACACGGCACCTCTGCCCCCCGCCGACTGCTGCCCAGCAGGCTGCTAGCGCGGGTGTCCTGGCCAGCATGCGGGGGGATGCGAGCCACGAATGCGCCGAGTAATAATAAGGAAGAGAAAAATGAAAAGTGAGATAAAACTTCTTTCACACTCGCCAACCCCGCGAAAAAAAGCCAGACGGCCCCCCTCCGCCCGGCGGTGCACCCACGCTCCCGCCTTCGCCTTGCCCCCCGTACATGAAGGTGTCCGCCACCCTCTGCCGCGTCCTAAAAACCACGGGCGGCAAGCTGTGGCACAAGCCGTGGGGCGTGCCGGCGCTCTCCCGGGCGAGCAAGCAGAATTCCAAGGCGGCCGCCCGCATAGTCGCCTCCAACCGGGCGAGCCTGGCAGCCGCGGCGGCGGGTGAGGCCGCGCCGCCGGCCTCCCAGGCGAGCAGCAGCAGCCCTCAACAGGGCGGCGCCGCCTCGTGACCTGTTGGCAGCAGAGAAGAAAACAAATGCTGGCCGCGAAGCGTGCGTGCGTGGGCAGCGGGCGGGCGGCCGTGCCGCGCCGCGCTGCTCGGGTCGGCAGGGTGGCCGCGCCTGCGCCCGCGCCCGGCGCGTCCCCCTCTTCCGCCTCCTTCGGTGCATCGTCCACCCAGCCCGGTCTGGTATCCCCTCTCGTTGACCGCCTACCAGCAGCCCCTGTCGCCGTGGCGCCCGACGCATCGTCCGGCGGGCCGCCCCCACCTCCGCCACCGCCGATTCTGCGGCGGACTGACGCAGACGGTGGGGGCGATGGCGGGGAGCGGACGACGCCCTGGTCCAGGCTGGACATCTTTAGCCGGTGAGTGACATGTCCATCGAGTGTGTGTGCTGCGCGTCGGTGTGCGGATGCACGGTTTGCGGAACACGGGGGGCGTGTGGCCACACGCGCGGCAAAGAACCAGATGAGGGCGTCGACGGCTGCAACCGCTTCGCTCTGTGTCCTCCCGCGGAGAGTGTTGCGTCGCCCGCCCGCGCCCGCCCTCATCCAATGCCCGGCTCGCGCGGCGATGGCATGCTGGCCCATCGAGCTACATGCCTGGCGTGAGTGGGCATTGCTGCGTGCGTTTGGCAGTGCACACGCGGCGTGCAAAGGTCGTTCCCGGGCGAGCGAGAGCGCGCTCCCGCTTTTTTTCCCCCACCACCCACCACCCACCCACCTCACTGCCTCTCTCCCCATTCATTCCCAGCCTCGCCGCTGGCGTCCGCGCCCGGGCCGCCGCCGACCCGGCCTTCGCCTACAAACTGGCGGTCGAGTGCGGGCTGGACGCGGCCATCATCCTGTGCGTCAACGGCGCCGCGCGCGGGTGGGACGCGGGGCGGATGGGGCGGGAGGCCGAGTTTGTCCTCTCCCAGGTGGCCGTCTCACTGCTCAACGACTTTGCGCTCGTGTACCTGCTCGCCCCGACCGGCCCGGCCGGCGCGGCGGCGGCGGCGGCGGTTGCGGCGGCCTCCCCGGCCGGCAAGGGCGTGCCCGCCGCGCTCGCCGCCTGGATGGCCGCCCTCCCCGCCCACGCCCTGCAGCGGGGCCCGTACCCCCTGCCCGCCCGGGCCGCCTGCCTGGTCGCCCGGGCGGCCCAGTACGGGTGTGTCGGCTTCACCATGGGCGTCACGGGATCGGCCCTGGTGGCGGGGTTGGCGGCGGCGCGGGAGGCGGCCGACCCTGAGTGGGCCCCTCCCCCCACCCGCCAGTCGGTGGTGGGCACGGGCGCCGGGTGGGCGTACTTCATGGCCACGTCCTCCAACGTGCGGTACAACTTGGTGAACGCGGCGGAGGAGGCCCTGTACTCGGCGGCGGCGGCCGGGCGGGTGAGCGGCCTGGTGCCGCGCGCGGGGAGCGTCGCGCTGCGGCTGGCCAACAACGTCGCGGGCGCGCGGGGCTGGATGGCCACCGCCCGCGCGCTGCGGCTGGAGCAGCCCCGGCCCAGCCGGGCGGAGCGGGCGGCGGCAGAGCGGAGGATGGGTGGGGGGAAGGGTGGGGCGGCAGTGACGGCGGGGTGGGGGTGGCGGCGGAGAGGGGGCGGCGCGGTGGCCGCCTAGGGCGGGGCGGCAATGACGGCGGAGTGGGGGGTGGCGGCGGAGAGGGGGGCGGCGCAGTTGCCTTTTTGTCACTGTTGTCTCACTCCATCCCCAAACCATGACGAACGAGCCCGCCTCCACCACGGCTGCCGCTCCCGCCGCCGACCCCGCCTCCGATGTAGCTCCCAGCACTCCCACCAAGAAGCCCTACACGCTGGCCGACCTCAAGGCCCACGTCAGCGAGGCGTCGTGCTGGGTGCTCATCCACGGCAAGGTGTACGATGTGACGCCCTTCCTGGACGAACACCCGGGCGGCTTCGACATCATCCTGTCCAGCACGGGTAAGGGCAGAGGAGTGAAGGGTCCTGGCCCATGGCCGGCGTGGTCTTGGAGAGCGCGCACCGCGGAGGACGAGCGGCGTTTGGAAAGCCCGGGAGCGCCATTTTGTTTTGTCGTTGCGCTTTTCTGCTTGTGTGCCCCCTGCGCGCCACGCCCCGGTGCGCCTCCACACCCCGCCGACCCTCCCGGTGGAGAAAACAGGCTATTTCAGACCTATCTGGGTGGTGGCTGGGGTGTGCCAGGGCCGCTCGGATGCGGCTCTGAAGAAGAGGCGCCCCTCCTTTTGCTGCGACGGCGCGCGACCGGCGCCGCGTGTTGGCTTGCACGTCTCCGCCCCGCCTTGTTCTCGGCGAGTTTCTCACCTGTCGAACCCCAGGCCGACGCTGCGTGCGAGATGAGGTGCCCCCTGTGAGGCGCCTCAGATCCCATGCGCTTGGGCGACCTCCCCCCGGAGAAAAAAACAAACGCTCATGGGCGACGGCGCAACCCCCGTGCGTTCACCCCCTCAACCCCTCTCACTCTCCTCTCCTCTCCGTCATCTCTTACCCCTCTCCGCACACGCACGTAGGCAAGGACGCGTCCGAGGATTTCGACGAGATCGGCCACTCCAACGCGGCCAAGGAACAGCTGGCCCAATACTACCTAGGCGATTTCGAGGGCGGCGGCCTGGGCGGGCCCGCCCGCATCGACAAAGCGGCTGGCGCTGTCAAGGCGGGCCTCCCCGCAGGCCCCGTCTCCCCGCTCGTGCGCGCGCTCCAGTTCCTCCTGCCCCTCCTGGCCGTCCTGGCGGCCGTGCTGCTGCCCAAGGTCCTGAGCTGAGAGTGTGCGTGGGGAGAGGTCGAGGGCGAGGGGTGACGGGGAGAGCGATGGTGAGGTTGAGAAAACACGCGAGAGCGCGTGTTTGTTTTTATGTGCAAGACTGAATGATTTGTGATGTGACTGCGCGTTTCCCCAGGTGGCGCCCCCGCCCCGCCCACCGCCCACCGAAAAAATGCGCCCGCTCTCGGACCGTTACACACCCAGGAGAAGAGGAGAGGAGAAGAGGAGCTCGCGCTGCCGCCGGCCCCTCCCTCTCTCCCTTCAACCACCCCACCCCATCCATCTTTCCGTTCTTCTTTCAACTCTGTGTCAGCACTCCCTTGCTCGACGCCACCCGCCCCCCACGCCGGGGGTCCGCCTCCGTCGCCGCGCGCAATGCCCGGGCAAAAGCCTTGAAGGTGGCCTCCACGATGTGGTGGGAGTTGGTCCCCGCCAGCTGGCGGATGTGGAGGGTGAGGCCGCTCGTGTTCACCAGGGACTGGAAAAAGTGTTCGACGAGCTGCGTCTCGTAGGTGCCGATGCGCTCCGTGGGCAAGGCCAGGTTGCAGGAGAGGTGGGGCCGGCCGGAGAGGTCGAGGACGACGTGGACGAGCGCCTCGTCGAGCGGGGCCGCGCAGTCGCCAAAGCGAGCGATCCCGCGCCGGTCACCCAGGGCCTGGGCCAGGGCGGTCCCGAGCGCCAGGCCCACGTCCTCATTGGTGTGGTGGTCGTCAATCCAGGTGTCGCCCGCGGCCTGGATGGTCAGGTCGAAGAGGCCGTGGGAGGCGAGTTGCTGTGGTGGGGGATGAGTGATTGGTGGGTGGGTGGGTGGAGAGCAATGTTGAGTGGTGAGGTTGGGAGGAGCGAGCGAGCGAAAAAACGAGCAGGGCGGGTGGTGGTGGGCCTTCCTACTCTCCCTCTCCACCCAACGCACGTCCATCATGTGGTCCAGGAACGGGATGCTCGTCCGGGAGGAGCACTGCCCGCTCCCGTCGATGCAGATGCGGACGTCGACCGCGGTCTCCTTGGTCTTGCGCGTCACCGCCGCCGACCTGGCGCCGACGGTCGCGGACGCGGCGGCGGCGGCGGCAGAGGATGAGGAGGACCGGCCGCGGTCACCCCGGTCGCCGTCGCCGCCGCCTCGGTCGCCACTGGACCGGCGGCGGGTGGAGGGCTTGCGGCGGGACGAGCCTGTGGATTCAGAAGGGAGAGCAATTGAGTGGGGCCGGCGCTTCCTGGCCACGAGCGGCGGCGTCAGCGGGGGCTGTTTTTCGCCTCTCCCCACCCTCTCACTCACCATTCGTCCCGCCCGCCACGCCCGCGGCGGCCAGGGCTGCCACAGCCGCCGCCGGCATGGCGGCCGCGGTCAGGGAGGAGGTCGGGTCGACGGAGGAGAGGGAGGCGCGGGAGGTGTAAGAGGAGGCAGCGTTGCCGTCGAGCGGCGTCGCGGCGACGGGGGCGACGAGGGCGCGGGGGCGGGCCGGGGTGCCGGTCGAGGGCAGAGAGGACAGAGTGTCTCGCCCTGCCCTGGGGAGGGACAGGCGGGAGTGCATGGCGGCGCGGTGAGCGTGGACAAGAAAAAGAACAAGTGCACGAGAGGCGAGGGCAAAACCACAAGCCTCCTTCATTTTTCTTTCGCGACCGAGCGAGCGAGAGCGGCGCGCTTCCTTCAGCGCGCGCTTCCTCGGCACCCTCGACAGCACCCACGCCCACACACACCTTCCACCCCACCACCTGCGCGCACCCTCCTACCCGCGACCATGTACATCAAACAGGTCCGCACAGGCCCGCGACAGTAGAAGGCGCAAAGCACCGGCACACGCATCATTTTTTCCCCCGCGCGCTCTCCTCTCTTACCTCTCTCACGCCCTCCTCTCTCTACCATTCATTCCAGGTCATCATCGATGGCTTCAAGTCGTACAAGGACCAGACCGTGTCCGAGGTCTTCTCTCCCGGGGTGAATGTGGTCGGTGAGTCTGTGGAAGGAGGGAGCGAAGAGAGAAGAGGGGATGCCCCGCGAACCGACGCGCGCCGGGGCCGCTCTCTCCCTCGCCCTTTCGCACGCCTGTCCAATATCCCTTGCCCCTTTCTTCCCAGTCGGCGCCAACGGGTCCGGCAAGTCCAACTTCTTCCATGGTGAGTGTGGTGGAGGGGAGCGAGGCGCGGGCGTGTGCGTGCCGCTTCCATCACCTCCCCCACGCCATCGCTTTTCCTTTTTCGATTGTTTGGCGCCGGTTTGCCTCCTTTTGCGGCCTCATCCCCGCCCTCGGACGCCGCTCCGGGACCCCAAACATCGCCACCTGTTTGCAGACAGATCATTTGCGCTCATCGGGCCCGGCCCGAGGGTGGGAGGCACGGTGAGTGGGTGTGGCGGGACGAAAGAGGCGTGCACACACCCCTACTTAAACGTCGCTCCTCTCCTCCTCTCTCCTCTCTCCAGCCATCCGGTTCGTCCTGGCGGACGTTTTCACCACCCTGCGCGCGGAGGACCGCCAGCGCCTGCTGCACGTGCGTTTGGTGTAACTGCGTGTGAGAGAATAGAGAGCTGTTCCGCCGTCTCTCTCTTTTCCAGAAATCGACCCTTTTTTCATCCATCCATCCCCACTCTCTCTCTCTCTCTGCGCACAGGAGGGCGCCGGCCACGCCGTCACCTCCGCCTACGTGGAGGTCGTCTTCGACAACGCGGACGGCCGTTTTCCCGTCGACCGGGCGGAGGTGCGCCTGCGCCGGACGATCGGGCTGAAAAAAGATGAGTACTCACTGGACCGCAAGCACGTGACCAAGACCGAGGTCATGAACCTGCTGGAGAGCGCAGGCTTCTCCCGGGCCAACCCGTACTACGTCATCCAGCAGGGCAAGGTGAGAGAGGAGAAGGGTGGAGGGAGAGAGGTGGTGGCGCGGGAAGAGAGAGAGAGAGAGAGGGCCCCTCTCTCTCTCTCCACCAGGCTCGGCCACCAGCACGCGCGCGAGTGTGCGCGTGTGCGCACGCTTTTTCCAACCACCTCGCCTCACTCTTTTCACTCTCCCTCTCTCCGCCCTCTCCTCTCTCAATCTGTAATCAGATCATGGCGATGTCCACCATGAAGGACGGCGAACGCCTGGAGCTGCTAAAGGAGATCGGCGGGACCAAAGTGTACGAGGAGCGCCGGCGGGAGAGTGTGCGCATTCTGGACGAGACCGAAGCCCGCCGGGACCGGGTGGCGGAGGTCGTCTCCCAGCTGGACGCCCGCCTGGCCGAGCTGGACTCGGAGCGGGCGGAGCTGGCCAAGTACCAGGTCGCGGACAGCGCGCGCCGGTGCCTGGAGTACACGATCTACGATGCTGACCTGGCGGCCGCGCGCAAGAAGCTGGCGGGCATCGACTCCCGCCGCGCCGCGGACGGCGCGTCCGTGGGCGTCGCCCACCAGGAGCTGCGGGAGGCGCACGCGGCGGCTAAACGCCTGGAGAAGCAGGCCCGGGCCTTGGAGGCGGAGGCGGCGGGGCACGGGCGGGCGCGTGAGGCGGCGGCCGCCGCGCGCGCGGCCGCCCTGGAGAAGGTGACGGCCGCCGACTGCGACGTGGCCGACCTGGAGGCCCGCTGGATGAGCGCGTCCCGGGCGGAGGGCGGGGCGCGCAAGGCCCTGGCCGACCTGGAGGGCGAGGTGAAAGCCGCCAAGGCGGAGCTGGCGGCCGCACGCGCGACGGCCGCGGCGGCCGCGAGCGTGGAAGCCGACGCGGTCACCGCCGCATCCACCTCCCGCCGCCGCCTGCAGGCCCTGTACGCGAAGCGGGGGCGGGCAACCCAGTTCACATCCGCTGCCGAACGGGATGAGTGGGCCCGCGGCGAGATCGGGCGCCTGGAGGCGGCCGCCCAGACGCAGGCCCGGGCGGCTGCCGACCTGGCGGCCGCAGCGGCGGCTGCCGACGCAGAGGCCGAGGCGGCCGCGGCCGACGCGGCCGCCAAGGAGGCCGAGTCCACGGCCGCCGTCGCCTCCCTGGAGGACGCGTCCGCCCGGGAGGCCCAGCACCGGGGCGACGAGCGCCGCCTGGTGGGCGAGCGCAAGGAGGTGTGGCGGGGGCAGGAGGCCGCAGACGGTGCGGCGGCGGCCGCGCGCGCCGAGGTCGACCGCCGCGAGAAAGCCGTCGAAGCCTCCGCCTCCCGCGACGTCCACCGGGGCTTGGCGGCCGTCAAGCGCATCGCCCGGGAGCACAACATCGCCGGCGTGCACGGCGTCCTCATCGAGCTCGTGGACGCGATGCCCCAGCTGCACACCGCGATCGACGTGGCCGCGGGTGGGGCGCTCTTCCACGTCGTCGTGGCGGACGACGAGGTCGCTTCCACCTGCGTCAAGCACCTGGCGGCCGAGAAGGCGGGCCGCGTCACCTTCATTCCCCTGAACCGGGTCACTCCGCGCCCGCCCGCCAACCCGCCCGCCTCGTACGGCGCGGACGCGGTGCCCCTGGTGAAGTACCTGTCCTACGACGCGCGCTTTGCGCCCGCCGTCAACCACGTGTTCGGGCGGACGGTCGTCTGCAAGAACCTGGATATCGCGGCGGCGGTAGGCCGGGAGACGGGCCTGCAGTGCGTGACCGTGGACGGCGACCAGGTCGGGCGCAAGGGCACGCTTACGGGCGGTTTTGTGGACGCCGCGCGCAGCCGCCTGGGCGCGATGGCCGCGCTCAAGGAAGCGCGCGAGGCGGCCGAGGCGGCGTCGGGGGCGGCGGCCGCCCTGGCGGCCGACGGCGCGGCCGCCGACCAGGCGGTCGCGGCCGCGACGGGCGAGGCCCAGAAGGCGGCGGCCGACCGGTCCTTCGCCCGGGGCGCCCTGGCGGCCGCCCGGGCGGAGGCCGCGGCCGCCGCGGCCCGGGCGGAGGAGGCTGGGCGGCGGGCGGGCCCCCTCCGCGCGGACGCGGCGGCCGCCGCGCGCGGCGCGCACGACCTCAACGCCCAGCGCGACGCCTTGCGGGGCGAGCTGGGCGCCGACCTGGCCGCCCGCCTGACTGCGGCGGAGGCCCGGGAGCTGGAGCGCCTGGCGCCCGAGGTCGCCCGCCTGGAGGGCGGCGCGGAGGCGGCCTCCCTGGCGGCCGCGCGCGCGGGCGCGGCCGCGGCCGCCCTGGCGGACGCCCTGGAGTCGGACCTCCTGCGCCGGAAGGCCGACCTGGAGGCCCGCCTAGCCTCCGAGGGCCTCCCCCCCTCCACGGGCGGCGGTGGCGGCGGCGGCGGCGGCGGCCGGGGCGGCACCGGCGAGGCCGGCCCAGGCGACGCGGCCGCCCTGGCGGCCGCCCTGGCGGCCAAACGGGCCGACGCGGCGGCCGCGGCCGACGCGCTGGCCGACGCGGAGGGGGCTGAGAAAGCGGCGTCGGAGGCCGCCAAAGCCGCCGCCGCGGGCGCCGCCAAGGCCTCCACCGAACTGGACCGCCTGCGCGAGGCCGAGGAACGCGGCGCGGCGGCCGCGGCGGACGGGAACCGGGCGCTGGACGCCCTGCAGGCCAAGCGGGGCGCCCTCCTCGCGCGCGCGGCCGACCTGGAGCGCAAGATCCGGGAGGTCGGCTCCCTGCCGGCCGACGCCTTCGACAAGTACCGGGGCCGGCCCGCCCCCGAACTGCACGCCCTGCTCCACGGCGCCCAAGCCGCGCTCAAGGCGTTCGGCCACGTCAACCAGAAGGCGCTGGACCAGTACGTCGCGTTCACGGACCAGCGGGCCGAGCTGACGCGCCGGGCAGAGGAGAACGGGCGGGCTGAGGCCAAGATCCGCCAGCTCATCGCCACGCTGGACCTGCGCAAGGATGAGGCGGTGGAGCGCACGTTCAAGCAGGTCGCCCGCAACTTCCGGGAGGTCTTCGCCGAGCTGGCGCCGGGCGGGCGCGGGGAGCTGGTGATGCAGCGCACGCCCGCGGGCGGGGCCGGGGGTGGGCGCGGCGGCGGCGGTGGTGGCGGGGAGGAGGCCGCCGCCGCCGCGGGCGACGACCCGGACGCCCCGCCCCCGCCGCCCACCGCTGGCGCCGCCATGGAGAAGTACTGCGGGGTGCGGGTCAAGGTCGCCTTCCCGGGCGCGGGCGAGGCGTCGGCGCTGCAAGCCCTCTCTGGCGGCCAGAAAACGCTCGTCGCGCTGGCCCTCATTTTTGCCATCCAGCGCTGCGACCCGGCGCCCTTCTACCTGTGCGACGAGATCGATGCCGCCCTGGACCCCCAGTACCGCACCGCCGTCGCGGCCCTGGTCGCCCGGACGTCCGCCTCCCCGCCCTCCAAGGCCCAATTCATTCTGACCACCTTCCACCCTCAGCTGATCGCGGCGGCTGACCGCGTCTTTGGCGTCTCCCACGCGGCCCGCGTGTCCCGGCTGGCCGTGGTCGGGCGGGAGGACGCGCTCCTGTTTGTCCAGTCCGAGGAGGAGCGGGCCCGGGCGGTGGCGGAGGCGGCGGCTGGGGGTGGTGGGGAGGATGGTGGCGGGGCGGCCGCGGTCAAGCGGCCGCGGGAGAGCGTGGGGGTGTGATGAGAGAAGAACCAAACAACGACGCGGGGGGGGGGGGGGGGGGGGGGGGGGGGGGGGGGGGGGGGGGGGGGGGGGGGGGGCCCGGGCCCCCGGGGCGGGGGGCGCGGGGGGGGGGGTGTTTATACAACACCCAAACCACGACCCCCCCCCCCCCCTGTCCCCCTTTTTTACCTTGCCTCCCCCCCCCCTGTATATCCTCCTCCCCCCCTGCATTTGTAAAATGGAACGAGCGTGTGTGCGGGTGCGGATGCGTGTGCGGCGCGCGGCGCGTGCGCCCGCCCCCCCCTCACCCCCCCCCTCATCACTCCCTCGTTAAAAAAAAAACTCATATTTTGTTTTACACGCAAATATCACTCGACCATCGGCGCCCGGCCGCCCGCCCCGCCCGTCCTGACCCGCCCGCCCACGGCCTCCGCCGGTAACCGGGCCACCACCTTCTCGCCCACCACCTTGGCCGCCCGCGCCCGGGCGGCCACGTCGGCGGGCGCGACCGTCGCCAGCCCGCCCGGCGCTTTCACGAGGTGCGCCTCGTTCTCCAGCTGGGCCCGGGCCGCCGCCCGCGACTCCGCCCGGCTCTGGCGCATGCGGCGCTCGTAGAACCGGTCCTGGCGGGCGACGCGGACCTCGTCCACACGCTGCATGGCCGCGACGGACCGGGAGACCAGGCCCCGGTCGTACCTGACGGGCACGTTGCGCCGGCGCTCCATGTCAAAGACCGCGTCGTCCGTCAGGTCCTTCCCCGCCAGGGCGCGGTAGGCCTTGGTCCACCGCACCTTGCGCGGGTTGCGCTTCATCTTGAAGTTCTTGTGGCATTTGGACCGGCAGAATCGGAAGACCTTTGAAAAAAAAAAAGGGAAAAAAAGGAGGGGTCAGCGGGGGTGCAGGACGGGGAGAGAGAGCGAGCCGCCGCCGGCTCCCGTGGCTTTGCGCTCCCTCTCGCTTTGTGTCCCGCCGCCTCAAGCGCTCTCTCTCTTTTACTCCCTGCACACCAGCTCTCCCATCTCTCATCCGGTCTCTTTGTCTCTCTCTTTCTCTCACCGTGCTGTCATTGCGCACGAACTGGATGCCGTGGCCCGGGTAGACAGTGGAGGAACAGAACCAGCACTTTTCTAGACGCATGGCGGCGGCGGGCGCTCTCTGTGCGTTAGGCTGGCTCTCTGGGGGCGACGCGGGCGGAGGTGCGCGGGTCGGGGGCGAGGGTGTGACCTAGGTTCGGCTGCTCAGGCCTGGTGTGTTTGGGCGAGAGTCGGGCGCGGTCAGAAAGAGGGAGGAGCAAAAACACGAAGAGTGTGAGCAGTCGGCCCTGCGCTTTCCTTCTTCGCTCACTTTTCACTTTTCCCTCACTCCTCATATAGCTGTGAGACTTGCCGGAGAGCGCGTGCCGATCACACACCCGCTCGCGCAGACAGCACCGCGCTTCACAGCTGGTGCAGCGCGGCCAAAGCACGGGCACACCTCCACGCCTGAAGAGAAAAAGACAAAGAACTCTCTCTCTTCCATCGGCCGTCGCGCTCAGTTCGCGCCGTCTCTATCAACCTAGCCATTCCCATGGGCCGCCCCACTAAGACCCGTGCGCCCCCCGCCCCCTCCCTGGAAGCCCTCCTCCCCGCCTCCGCCGACGCCGAAGTCGACTTTGGCTCTCCCGCCTTCTGGGACGCCTTCTTCGAGGCGCGCGGGGCGGACAACGCGTTCGAATGGTATGGCGACTGGAGGCAGCTGGCCCCCCTGGTGCGGCCCTTTTTCCGGCCGCGGGCGCCACCCCCTGGCTCCGCCGCCGCCCCCACCCCTCCTCGGGCCCTGGTCCTGGGGTGCGGCAATTCTGCCCTGTCCGCCCAGGTTCATGACGACCCGCTGGCCACCAGGGACGTGGTCAGCATCGACACGTGCGCCCGGGCGATCAAAGGCCAGCTCGGGCTGCACGCGCGTGCGCGGCCGGCCTGCAAGTGGCGGGTCGCCGACATGACCGCCACCCCGTTCCCGCCGGCCTCCTTTGACGTCCTGCTAGACAAGGGCGGCCTGGACGCCCTGCACGCGGAGGACAGCGCGTCCGCGGGCGCGGCCGCGGCCGCGGCGGTGGCGGAGGCGGTGCGGCTGACCGCGCCGGGCGGGGCGTACGTCGTTGTCTCGCTGTGCGAGCCCCACGTCCTCGCGTCCCTGCTGTCGGGCCTGCGGTGCCCGGCCTGGTCCGTGCACGTGGCGGCCCCGCCGCCCCCACCAGACATGGCGGGCGCGGCGCTGCAGCCCCTGGTCGTCCTGGCGAGCCGGGGCGGCGGGGAAGGCGGCTCGCCAGCCACCACCGCCCCTCCAGTCGCGTGCGGCCTGCTACCCCTCCCGCCCCCGCCCGGCCCGCCCAACGCGGCCCAGCTGGCGGGCGTGGCCTCCGTCGTGGCGGCCGAGAATGCGGCCCGGGCGCGTGGGGAGCGGGCCGGCGAGGCGGGAGGCGGCGCAGGGGGCGGCGGCGGCGCCGACCCGTGGGCGGCCCTCTCCCCGGGCCGGGTCGCGCCCGCGCTGCTGCTCGGCCCGCGCCCGTCCGCCTCCACGCCCCCTCGCTTCAGCGCGACCGTCGTCGACGCGCCCCCGGCCCCGCCCTCCAAGGCCTCCCCCCCGCCCCCTACCGCCGCTGTCTTCCTCGTCCCCCAGGGCCGGGAGCATGAGTGGCTGTTCTCGGACGGCGGCGGCCTCCAGGCGCTGCGGGCCCAGGTCGGCACAGACAGGCTGGTCGCCGTGCGCCTGGGCCGCGGCCACGCCTTCCCGGGCGGCCTGCCGGCCATCCAGGCGGAGCTGGGCCCGGTGGTCGCCCACCTGGCCCCGGCCGCCCTGCGGGGCGTGGCCCGGGCCGTCCCCATCCTGACCCTGGGCGGGGAGGCGGGGCTCGGGTGGCGCGCGCGCGTCGCGGCCCTGCCGTCCCCGGTCTCGGGCGACATCCTCGTCGAGGACGTGGCGCCCCCGGACGCGGCCGCCGCTGCGGCCGCCGGCATTGTGGGGTTCCGCACCCTGGTCTTTGGCGGGGCGGCGGGGCTGGTGCAGTCGGAGGCGGCGCTGGTGGCCGCGGCCGGCGCCGCCAAAAAAAAGGGCGGCGGCGGGGGCGGGGGTGGCGGCGGCGGCCCACAACATCATGGGGGCACCCCCCTCGCGGGGACGCACCTGCCGGCGGCGTACCACACCGCCATCCTGGCCGGCGTGGCCCTGGCCATGCCTGCCATTGTGGAAGGCGCAGCGTGCAGTGGCGCCGCCCCCGCCGCGCTGGTCGTGGGCGTGGGCGGGGGCGGCCTGGGCGCCCACCTGGCGGGCGCGCTGCGGTTTGCGGTGGCCACCGTCGACCTCGACCCGGCCGTCCTGGCCGCCGCCCGCGCCCACTTTGGCCTGCAAGCCGCGGAGGACCGCCTGGGGCCCGCCCTGCTTGCCGTCAGCGTGGGCGACGGCGTGGACGCCGTCGCCGCCGCGGCGCGGGGCAGCCTGGCGCTGTGCGTGGTGGACGCGGGTGGGGGGGGCGGGGCGGGCCACGCCATGAGCTGCCCGCCCCCGCCCTTCACGGCGGACGCTTTCATCGCCTCCGCCGCTGCCGCCCTGCACCCAGCCTGTGGGCTGCTGGCGGTGAATTGTGTGTGCCGGGCGGGCGGCCCCGTGGAAGCTCTGGTCGAGAAGCTCAAGGTAGGAGTCGGAGGGAGACACGGGGGAGAAGAGAGAGGCGGGGTCTGTGGAGGGGGTGAGAAGAGGGTGAGAAGAGGGTGTGAGCGCGCGCCTGGAGAGAGCGGCGCGCGAGATAAAGAGGAGAGCCCCCCCCCCCCGTCTCCTCACCACACCCACCCTCACTCCCTCTCAGGCTCACTTCCCCACCGTCCTCGAGGTCGACGTCCCCGACGACGTCAACCGGGTCCTGCTGGCATACACGAGCGCGGGCGCGGCCGCGCTGCTGCCCAAGGGCGACGCCGCCGCCGCGCGGGCCCTGGTGGCCGGGCTGGGGGGGGTGGGCGGGGGGGCGGCGGCGTCCGTGGATCCGGGCGCGTGCGTCGATGGGCCGACCTTGGTGGACCTGGCCCTAGAGATGAGGGAGAGGTAGAGAGAGGGGTGGGGGCGCGAATTAGAGAGGGGGCGCTGAAGGTTTTGTGGGTTGAGAGACCAATTTCATCAGACAACTCAACCTGGGAAGGCGCCCGCGCGCCCCACGTTTGCGCATCGTCCCGGCTCTCCGTCTCTTGCTGCAGAGGGGAGCATCACGCCCCCAGCTCACACGCCATGTCCGCTTCCAACGGCGCCCCCCCTCCCCCGCCGTCCTTCCCCCTCGTCGATGCATTCTTTGCGGACTGCGGGTCGCCCGGCGCGTCTGAGACGGAGGCCGCAGTGAAAGCCTTTGTCGCCCGCCACTCGGACGCAAATGGTGGGAGCACGATGGGCAAGTCGGGCGCTTGGAAACTCGTGGGGGTTGAGGGAGCGGGCGGCTGAAAATTGGTCTACCTTTTCACACACACACACAAAAAAACCTCGCCCCCACCCCTCTACCTTTTCTTTTCCCTCTCTTTCTTCCGCAGGCCGCCTCACCCGCCCGCTCGTCTGCGTGACCTCCGGCGGCACGACCGTCCCCCTGGAGCGCCACTGCGTGCGCTTTATCGACAACTTCTCCGGCGGCACCCGGGGCGCCCTGAGCGTGGAGGCCTACCTGGAGGCCGGGTATGGAGTCATCTTCCTCACCCGCAAGCACTCCATCCAGCCCTTCACGAAGGGGCTGCCGTCCGGGGACATCGTCGACTGCCTGACGCAGGCCCTGGACAGCGCGGCGGGCGGGGGCGGGCTGGGCGAGGGCGCGGCCTTCCCGGGCTTCCCCGGCTCGCCCCGGTCGCCGCCACAGGCAGGGCGGCCGCCGCCTGCCCTGGCACCCGCCCCACCCCCGCCGCACACCCCGCGCACGGGGGCCGCGACCGCCGCGTCCGACCTCATCTCCCGGGCGGTCGCGTCCGCGCGGGCGTGCGGGGAGGCGGGCACCCTGCTGCGGATCCGGTTCGAGAGCCTGGCAGAATACCTGACGGCGCTGCGGGCGACCGCGGCGGCGCTCGCGCCCTGCGGCCCGGCCGCCTCCTTCTACCTCGCCGCCGCTGTCTCCGATTTTTACCTGCCGGCCGCGTCCATGGCGGAGCACAAGATCCAGAGCGCGGACGTGGGCGGCGAGGGGCTGGTGCTCACCCTGGCCCGCACGCCCAAGGCGCTGGGGGCGTTGAGGCATGCCTGGGCGCCCGCCGCGTTTGTGGTGGGGTTCAAGCTGGAGACGGACGCATCCATCCTGCTCTCCAAGGCGGCCAAGTCCATCGCCGCGTACGGCCTGCACTGCGTGGTCGCCAACATGCTGGAGACGCGGAAGGAGCAGGTGCTGCTGGTCACGCCCCGCGGGCGCGGCGGCGGCGGCGGTGGCGGCGGGGGTGGCGGTGGCGGTGATGTTGATGTTGATGGGGGGCTGGTAGACGTCGAAACCATCGACCGCCCGCCCGGGGAGCCCTTCATTGAGCGGGCCCTGGTGGCCCGGTTGGTCGCCCTGCACCGGGCGTACATGGAGCGGGAGGCAGCAGCAGCAGCAGCAGCAGCAGCAGCAGCAGCAGCAGCAGCAGCAGCAGCAGCAGCAGCAGCAG
>Ga0315287_10001766_pt1 | contig 20191 bp, 14 predicted proteins | sample YL17G11_0_MG_FD_205037 | JGI IMG/M metagenome (GOLD analysis project Ga0315287, IMG submission 205037) | Sediment microbial communities from Yellowstone Lake, YNP, Wyoming, USA - YL17G11_0 | ecosystem: Environmental > Aquatic > Freshwater > Lake > Sediment | place: USA: Wyoming | collected...
TCGACGAATTGGGCGATGATCCCGATCGTGAACTTGGCCGAGGAAACCACCGCGGAGTTCCGCGCCTGGGTGCACCAGATGCTTCGTCCCGATGCCGGCGCCGTTGACACGGCCAGCGGGGATTAAGTGTGGAGAGCGAGTGTTGCATCCGTAAGGACGCCGCCCGCATCATAACCCCGGCGCCGCAGCGGGTGTTCTGCGGCAATTTAACCAAAAGGAAAACCATGACGTGCAAAAAGTGCAAGCGCAAGGTCCGGGGTCGCCCGGCTCCTTCGGGACTGTGCAAGCAGTGCCGTAAGTAGTCATCACCCGGCGCCTCAGCGGTAATCTGGGGCACCCTCTTTATGAACGAATCCACTTTGTCAGAGTTTCAAGGCCTCCGGAAGATCGCCCGGCTATCCCGTGAAGCGGTCATCACCGAGAAGATCGACGGCACGAACGGGCAGATTACCATCGACGAATACGGACAGATGTTCGTCGGATCACGAACGCAGTGGATTACCCCCGAGGATGACAACCACGGCTTCGCCCGGTGGGCGCAGGAGCATCGGGAAGAATTGTTGACGCTGGGACCTGGCCGTCACTTCGGGGAGTGGTGGGGGAAAGGCATCAACCGAGGCTACTGGCTGCTTGAAAAACGGTTCAGTCTTTTCAACACAATTCGCTGGTGCCTCCACGGGCACGTTCCTGGTATCCTTCCGCAACCCGACCCGCGAGTGAAGAAGTTTCAAGACATGCTGCCGCCCTGCTGTGGGCTTGTCCCGGTGCTCTATCGGGGGGTCTTTGAGACCGGGATGTGCGACCTCCACCTGGAGTTATTGCGGGTGAATGGGAGCTACGCTGCGCCAGGGTTCATCAATCCCGAGGGGATCGTCGTCTGGCACCTGGCCGCGAACATCGGATTCAAGAAAACCTTCAAAGATGGCCCGAAATCCGCATGAGGGTCATTTCGCTAGACTTCGAGACCTACTACTCGGAAACGATTTCGGTTGCGGGTCTCGCGCCGCGGGCCTACGTTAACCACCCCGAGTTTTACGCCTACATGGCGTCGGCGAGCGATGGGGAAGAAACCTGGGCGGGCGATCTGGCAGATTTCAACCCCGAGTCTCTTCGTGGCAACATCGTCATTTCCCATAACGCCGCTTTCGACCGGACCGTTGCCAGCAAGGTGTGGGGGCCGTTAGATCGCTTGGGCATCGTCGAATGGAACTGCACCGCCAATCTGGCGGCGTGCCTCTGCGGCCGGCGCTCGCTGGCCGATGCGGTGCACCACCTGTTCGGCGTGCAGCTCTCGAAAGCGATGCGCAGCTATATGAAAGGGCGGCACTGGCGGGACGTGAAGAACACCCCCGAAGGCGCCCAGCTTCTTGCTTACGCCAAGGACGATGCGATCTGGTGCCACAAAATCTGGACTGACTTTCTTCCCTACTGGGGAAACTTCGAGCGGGAACTTTCCCTCCTCACGTTGGAGGCCTCGGCCAATGGTGTCTGTGTCGATTGTGAGTTGCTAAGTAAATATCTGCTCGCCACCAACAGGCAACTCTACGAAATCGAAAAGAAGCTGCCATGGGTCCAGACCGGTGGCAAGCCCACAAGCCCGAAAGCCATCGCGATCGAATGCCGCAAACACGGGATCCCCTGCCCGCCCGTGAAGGACGAGGACGAGGATCTTTATGAAGAGTGGGAGGAGACTTACAAAGACCAATTCGAGTGGGTGCTCCAGGTCGGCGAATGGCGCTCGGTGAACAAGTTGTTGAAGACACTAGAACGGCTGGAGCTTCGCACGGCGCACGATGGGGAAATGGATGCGCCACTGAAATACTTCGGCGCGCACTGTTTGCCAGGGGATTCGGAAGTGCTTACCCCGGGAGGTTGGGTTCCGCTGCAAGACTGGCGAGGAGGAAAGATTGCTCAATGGTTTTGTGATGGCAGTATCAAATTTCTTCCCGCTGATGCGAACGCTTTCGAGGTTCGAGAAGAACTTTTGCGGATCAGATCCCCGTATCTCCGAGGTAATTTCACTCTAGGGCACACAATGCCATATCTCACGCACGGAGTTTTTGATTTGCTAGCGTGCAAAGCAGGTGAATTTTCTACGCGGCGGAGCCGTTGGGTCCCGATTAGTGGGGAACTTACAACTTCGGGGGTGCTGGACGAAGCCGCTATGAGGGTATTGGTTGCGGTTCAAGCAGATGGGCATTGGACACCGAAAAAGGATGGTGGACAGCTCCAGTTTTGTCTGCGCAAACCTAGAAAAATTTCCCGGATCAAAGAATTACTGACCGCGGTTGGGGTGTCGTTCAAAGAGCAAGAATTTCCCAGCACGCCGGGACAAAAACGAATCTCAGTAGCACGCCGGGACTGTCCGTTTTGGCTCACCCGAGACAAAAAAGTATTTGGAGCTTGGCTCCTAGATTCTACATTGGAAGCTCGCCGAGCGTTCTTAACTGAGGTGCTCTTATGGGACGGGTTTGTCAAACTAGCGGAATTTGGTTCCTCTATCCGGGAGAATGTTGAATGGGTCGTTACCATTGCGCATCTTACGGGGTGTTCAGCAAAAATTCATCTGCATAAGCAGCGCGGAAATCGAAGGCCCTATTTTCGCACTTTTATTCGACCTGCAACAAAGGTCCTGATCCAAACTTGGCGCGATTGCACTGTGATTCCTAGCGGAGCTGTGCGGCAAGTCTTTTGCCCTACCACATCAACCGGTTATTTTTTGGTGCGTTCAGAAGGAACTGTCTTTGTGACGGGGAATACGGGGCGTTGGTCCGGGGACAATGGCGTGAACCTGCAAAACTTGCGGAAGGACGCTCCGGTCTATGGTGATGTGGCTGTCAATATGCGCTCGCTGTTCGTAGCGCGGCCCGGGTGCAAGTTGATCGTGGCCGACCTGGCACAGATCGAACCTCGCTGCCTGGCTTGGTGCGCCGGCGATTGGCCGTTCCTGGAGCTGGTGAAGACCGGGATGTCCCCCTACGAGGCGCACGCGCGCATTTCGATGGGGTGGACCGGAGGCCGGCTCAAAGACGAAAACCCGGACCTATACGCACTCAACAAAGCCCAGGTTCTGGCCTTGGGGTATGGTTGCGGTGCGGAACGCTTCATTCAGATGGCTTGGAACTATTGCGAGCTGACCTTGACTCTCAGTCGTTCTCGTGAAATCGTTGACGCGTTCAGAGCGCAAAACCAAAAAATCGTCGGGCTTTGGAACGAGCTGGAATCGGGGCTCAACCAGTCAGTGGGGCAGGACTTCGAGTTGGTTCTACCGTCCGGTCGGATGCTCCTATATTCCGACGTGCGGCGGTCCGTGAAGATCAAAACCACGAAGGACCCATTGACAGGGAAGGTCTCAACGAGTAAAAAGGCGGGCACGATGGCCACCTCTTTCGGCAGAAAGACTTTTTTCTATGGCGGGAAGCTGTGTGAAAATCTGATCCAGGCCATGGCGCGCGACGTGTTCGGCGTTGGATTGCTTCGGCTGCACGCCGCCGGCTACAAGATCTTGTTTACGGTTCACGATGAAGTCGTGATCGAGGCGCCGATGGACGCTGACCCGGACGCGGTGAAGCAAATCATGGAGCAGCCCATTGACTGGGCTCCCGGGCTTCCAGTCGCGGCGGAGGTCAAGGCGATGCAGGTCTATCGAAAGTAACGTATGTATTTTGGCGATAATCATGTCTCATATAACGTCCGGTTTGGCAGACCTTGGGAGTGTGGAACGCTGGTTATACCAGACGAAGTCCGCGGGTTAGGGGGGAAAAAACTTCGTGATGCGTGGTTGTCAAACAAGGGCACCAGGCATCACCTGTTCACTGTCTTCGAGGGCGTCAATAACGCCCAGCGCGTCACTACGGGCGGCGGCAACGAGGACATAGGAAACCTCCCTCTGGCCATGCACGGCGTCGTCGCCGATCTGGATTTCGCGTTCTCCACTGAAGAGCTTCCGATTGAGCTTGAGAAATTGACCTGTCTTCCAAATTGGATTGAACGCACCCTTTCGGGAAACTGGCTTTTGCTCTGGCGGTTCTCCGAACGCCTGGCGCTCCCTCCGACCTACAACGAGGCCCGGGCAGTGGCGCAGGCGATCTGCAAGAAACTCAGAGTGGACAAACTGCAAGGTTTCGACGCGGGCTCGTTCGAGCCATCACGACGGTTTACAAACTCCGGAGAGTGGTGGCCGGTGTCGAAAGACGACGGAACCCCGGCAGACGTGCTTCCCAACGACCTCGTTCGAGGGTGGGCGACTGAGACGCTGCGGAGGCTCGATTGCGGGACCAAAGAGGACGAAGACATACCGATAGCTGAAGTCTATTTGGAACTGGAAAAGAAGTTCCCAGGGGTTAAAGAATGGCCCGACGAGTTCATTCTGGACAGCACGGGACCTTCGTTCTGGATTCCCGGCAGCACTTCGCCCAAGAGCGCCATCGTGAAATCCTCCGGGTTGTTCACCTTCGCGACCCACGCCAACGGGGTTCAATGGTGGCCCTGGAAAGCTCTACTAGGTGCAGAGTTTGTCGAGAAACACACCACGGGTAAACGGGGACGCATTCTCAACACCACCTATTTCGACGGACGGAACTACTTTGTCCGGGACATGCACGATGTCTGGCGGGCCACTGATCGCATTGACATCATTCTTAAACTGAAGAATCTAAACGTGGTTGCAATACCGAAGAAGGGTGAGCTTCTATCAGAAATGGACAGGTTGCTCTACTCGATCCAGCACGAGAACCGGCTGGAGGGCGCAGGTCCCTACGTATTCCGCCCCCCGGGGTTGATTCAAATCGGCGAGCATCGGAAACTCAACACCTTCTCTCGAAAATTGTGCATAATGCACCCCCGACCGGTGAAGTGGGGTGAGGGGTTTGACGAACTGATTGCTCCGTTCACTGAGCATCTGTTTGCGGAATACCAGATTCGCTATTTGCTGTCCTGGCTGAACTGGGCCTGGAAGGGGTATTCAATATATCGACCCGAAACCGGGCAAGCGTTGATCCTGGCGGGAAAACCCGGAATGGGAAAGTCGTGTTGGACCAACGAAGTGATCGGCGAGCTGTTTGGCGGCGCCGTGGATGCGTCGGCTTACATGACCGGAGAGGACACTTTCGGCGGCGAGCTTTACAACACGGCCATCTGGACCCTGGAGGACACCGCGCTAAGCACGAACCCAGAGGCACGAGAGAAAATGACCCGGAGGATGAAGCAATTCGTTGCCAACATCCACCATCGCGAGCATAGCAAATACAAGATCCCGAATTACACCGACTGGGCCGGCCGGCTCGTCATGGGAATCAACGACGACGCGCAGAGTATGCAAGCCGCGCCCCAGTTGGACACTTCGATCATGGACAAACTTCTGGTGCTGCATGTTCGGCAAGGCGTCGAATTTGACTTCCCCAGCCGGCACGCGATGACTGAGATCTTCGCCAAAGAACTGCCTTACTTCGCCAGATTCGTGAATGACTGGGAAATCCCCGAGGAGCTGAAGGGGAACGCCAGGTTCGGGGTCAAGCCGTTCATCGACGAATCTGTTGAACGGTTGATCATCAACTCCAGCACTACGGCCGGGCTGGCCGAGGTGATCAACGAGTTTGCCACGGAATACTTTTTGGCCAACCCCAAGGAGACCGAGTGGATCGGCACGGTGGTCAAACTTTGCCGGCAACTCGGGCAAGACGAGTCACTCTCCCGGGTGATGAAGATCGACGTCCGGACAATGTCCCGGGGGTTGCCGCAGCTCTCGCCTCACCTTCCGATCCTCAACCTCCATTCCGAGGCTGACGGGAAACTGGAGTCCCGGTTGTGGAGAATCACTCCGCCCGCAGGGTTGGTCCACAAACCCAAGAAACCCAAGATCGCCACCGCCGCGTGAACGAAAAGGGCTATTACGTTTCGCCAGTGGACTACCAGCCGCTCCCCCGAAGTGTGGAGCTGCGGTTGTTCCGCCAGGTGCACAAACGTCGGCCTGGGTGGCATACGGCGGAGCAGAAACTTTTGGGGGCCTACCTGCTGTTCGCCGCCAAGATTGGTCGGCAGACATCCGCCGGGTGCCCCGACCTGGACGACGTGGACATCATTTCGGTCTCGAACGATGCGTTGCTGCGGGCCGTCCGGAACTTCAATCCCAACCGGGGGGTTCGGTTTTCGACGTATTCTGCCCGCTTCATGCGCGGCGCCGTGATGCAGCTCCGCCGCAAAACGCTGACCCGCCGCAACCGGGAAACGTCCTATAGCATGCAGACCATCGGAGGCCTGGATCCGGTGCCGGAAGAACTCCGGGTTCACCCGCACCAAAAATGCGAAGCCGACGAGCGCCTGGCGACTTTCACTCGGATCCTCGACAACTCCGCAAAGCAACTCACCGAACAGGAACAGCAGATCCTGAAGCTCATGCGGAAGCACCAGATGAATATGTCCACCGTCGCCAGGATCAAGCGGTGCTCGCGCGAGCGCGTGCGGCAGCTCTACGCGGGGATCCTGGTAAAGTTGCGCAGCGAATTCAAAGCCATCGGCGTGGAGGAACTATGAGGTGCCCCAAGTGCTGCAAAGAAGGTGTGATTGAACACGCAATCGAGGTGGACAACGGCGTCGGGACGCAGCGTCACCTGGAAAGTGTCGAGTGTTCGGACTGCGGCCATATTGGAGTGTGCTCGTTTTGTGGGCGTTTCGAGAACCTGGGGCATTCGTCTTATTGCCCCGATTCTGCAAATCCTTGTTGACGTGCTCCAGTCAAAGTGATAATTTGTCCGGCAATGGTAAACTATAACCTAACCGAAAAGCAGAAGCTCCAGGCACTTAATCGTGCCATGAATCGCCAGCTCAAAGTCGGCATTATTGAACTGGTATGACTGCACTGTTCATCAATCGCGGGACCCTCAAGGAAGGTTGGATCGTGAACCTCACCGTTGACTTTGTCTGTGAGGTGATCAAAGTCAACGAGTCCCGGGCGGTGGTGCAACCTCTCCGCACCCAACGCCGCACGATCGCTCCGCTGGGTGGAAAAATGGTGACTTTCAATGCACCCTACGACTCTTTCGGAATCAGTCCGAATTCTGAAATAGAGGTTCTGGCACAATCCCGGGAGTCTTATTTCAAGGCACTGTCTCCATCCGTGCTGGACGAGCTAAAAGCACAACGCCTCGAACTCGAACGGCAACTCAAAGAACTGGAAACCGCATGATCAAGAACCCCGATTGGACACCCGCTGAAGATCAATACCTGCTCGAATGGGGCCCCCACAATCCGGGACCGGTAAACCGGACCCTGCGAGCGCGGACCACCCGGCTTTATATTTTGCGAAAACTCCAGAAGAAGCCGGGCCATGGATCGACGCCGGCGCCGTTTCCTCAGTGCAGTTTCGGTGGGGTGTTCCCAAAACTCGCCCCGCAACCTCCCACGTTCTCTGAGGACCGGGTCGAACGCGGTAATGAGCACTGGGAACGGCAACACCGCGAGCTGTCCAAGAAATACAGCGAGGCCATGAAGGAGTTGTCTCTGGTGGACCGGCTCGTCGAGAGCGCGCGCGACATGGCGCCGGTTTCCTACCAGGCACTCCCGCCCGCCATTCCTCCGGCTGTTCGGGATGCCGACGGAACTCCACAATCGGCTTTGCTGCATCTGAGTGACCAGCACGTGGGGCTTGTGGTGAAACCCGAGCAGACCAACGGAATGGGAGACTACAATTTTGGCAAATATCTCGACCGGCTGGCGTCGATCGAAGACTCGGTGCGGTCGATCTTGACCAATCACGTTACGGTCCCCATCGAAGAACTGGTGATTGTCCATGGAGGAGATTTGGTCAACGGTTGCCTCGATCACTCTGCGGAGAGTGGCCAGCCAAATACGGTGTTCGCCCAGGTGTTCGGTGCTGCGCACTCAACAGCACAATTCATCCGAAATCTGGCTCCGCTGTTCCCAAAAATACGCAATTACTGCGTTCAGGGGAATCATGGTCGCTGGAAAAATCAGAGCAAGCCCCCGACAGACAATCGCTACTCGAATCTTGACTCGTTCGGCTATGCGTTGATTTCGGCGCTTACTCGGGATTTACCGGGAGTAGAATGGCAGATCGACGAACAACCGGTAGCTGATTTTGAAGTTCAAGGTCACCGGATCCTCGCCCTACACGGAGACGTTTTCCGCGGAGGTGACCGGTCTTCTTTGGGGTTGCCGGCGCACGCGATTGGCCGGCATCTTGCCGCGCAAGCGCAGCTTTACGCAAAAGCTGGCCGGGTCCCGCCTGCATACGTCCTCAGCGCGCACCTGCACAGGCCTTGGGAAATCCCCTCAGCCACCGGAGCGGTCCTCATTAACGGCGGGTTCCCAGGTGCGGATACCTATTCGTTGGCGGCCGCATTTACACCCGCGGATCCGGTGCAACGGTTCCTATTCCTACATAGGAAATTCGGGGAAACGGCTACCTATAAGCTGTCGCTCAAGTTTGCGATTCCCGGAGCGGGCGACCGTTACGTGATCCCCGAAGGAATCTCGATTGAATGATGCCTACAAACTCACCTCAAGTCTTGTTGGACGATGACGAACCGGTATTTGTCCGCGCATTCAACGCCGTAGCGGCGTGCGTCCATTACACCGCAACTGAGAAAGGTTGGTGGAAGGACGGAGACCGAAACAGCGGAGAGCTGATTGCGCTGATCCACTCGGAGCTGTCCGAGGCACTGGAAGGCCTCCGCCACGGCAACCCCCCGGATGACAAAATCCCCCAGTTCTCAGCCGCCGAAGCCGAACTGGCCGATGCAATCATCCGGATCATGGATTGGTCCGCGCAGAAAAAGTGGCGGGTGGCTGACGCCATCCTGGCAAAGATGACGTTCAACGAGGCCCGAAACTACAGACACGGGAAACTGTTTTGACGAAACGGGGGTCGTGAAAACTTTTCAAGCTAGATTTGTCGTCCCGGTTTACAACGCCAAAGTGGTGATCGTGCACAGCCCAGACATCCACGCCGCACGTAAAAAATTCGATCGGGAGTTTCAGTGTCCTGGGCCCGAGGACGCTTGCTCTGCCTGGGTGTCCTACCACCTGGATCGGTTCGGGCTGTTTTTCCAGGACAACAACTGCGGGTTAGACACAGTGTCCCATGAGCTTTTCCATCTAACGCATCGCATCATGGCCTGGTCCGGGGTAGCGGACGAGGAGGCCGGCGCGATACTACACGAGTGGATCTGCGTCCGGGTGTTTAAGCTGCTCCGGAACCGACAATGGAAGAGTTGACTCCCAGCTTGTAGAGATGCGCCAGTCGCTCCGCTCCGCGCTTAATGCTCGTCGTGTCCCAGGGCGTTCGGGGGAACGCCAACCCTAAATGCTCTCGCGCGGCTGAGCACACAAAATCCTCCCCCGGAAGCCCTGCCCAGTTCAACGGGAACTCTCGCTCCGGATCCGCGGCTTCCCCAACGAACGGAATGCCGAGGTGTTCAGCCAGCTTCAACGCCCATGGCCAAAATAAATGCGAGGAGGGGTGCACGTGCGTAATGAACAGCCGGCGCCGCCGATAGTTCTGCTCGATGATGCTGGATGCTCGCAGCTCGACCGGGACGTTTTCCCGAAGTTCTCTGGTTTTGACGCCGTCCAACGAACGACGAAACCTGAGAACCCAGTCCAGATCTCCCCGGGTGGTATAGAATCGAAGCGTGCTTGAGATTCCGTTTCTCTCGATATGGTTTTTGACGTTCTGTAAAGTTTCGGCCCGGCAGTGACCGAACTGGAAAAAGAAACCATCGTTGAACGGCCCGGATAACGGAATGAGCTGCACGGTCTTCTTTAATTTCAGCAGCAGCTCTTTGGTGGTGATTCGGTGACAGCCCAACGGATTCAGCGGTCGATAGATGATCACGTCCGCGTCACCCACAAGCCGCAAGAGCGCCGCCACTGATTCTTCTTTCGTTTGGCAGACGTAGTTGTAGATTACAGAGCCAGGAACTCCCTCTACTGTTTGGGGGTTTCCGTAATAGTCGAAGGGAATCGACCCGCCCTCGAACTCCTGGGCATAGCGGGGGTTCAGCCGCATAAACTTGTCAAGCGCGCCGCAGTGGCAGGTCCCGAACCAGAGAAGCTTTTTCATCGTTGCATCGAATGCTGAAACACCCCGACCTGGTGAAAAGCCTCGGTTGAGTGAACAACCGGGGCTGGTAGGCGAGAACCAAGCTTGGTACTCGGCATCGCGCCCGAGCAGGGCGCGAGAAGATCAGACCGCCGGTTTGGCAAGGTTGTTCATCGTCCGACCGGCTCCCGGCATGGGCCCGGACGTCGGAGTGCCTGGGGCGGTGTTCAGCACGCGGCCCTTCGCCATGGCAGCCTGCGCGGCAACCGGCGGGGGTGCGCCCATGGGGGGAGCGCTATTGGCCATGGAAACCAGGTCCGCGCCCAGATTGCCCCCGCCGGCGGGCAGAGCGGCTCCGCCAGGCGCCGAACCACCGAACGGTGCGCCGTAGATCTGAGTGTAGAATTCGTCCATTTCCTTCTGGATCTTCGGCGTTGGCTGGACCGGCGCTTCGCCGGTGACGGTCTCGTAGTCGGGAATCACCTGGGCCAGCGTCCCTGCCTTGTCGGCCTTGATCAGGGCCTCTTCGTCCATTTGGGAGGGGTTGTAGAGCACCTGGGCCCCATCTTGGGCCAGGTAGATGTCCAGGCCGGCCGCGAACAGGTCCTCGGCCTTCTCAGCCAGCTCCCAGGCCTTGGGGTAGTAAACGCCGGGCTTGACGCGAATGCCGGGCAGTTCCCCGGTAAATACAGGTTTCAAGACCGGGTGCGCCTTGACCAGGTCCGTGACGGCGCTGGGGATTTTGCTCAGGTCGGTTTCAGGATTTGCGGGCATATTTGGGGTTCTCCTCAATTACCGTGTCGAGCCAGGCGGTTTGCTCCGGCGTCTCCAGGGTGTCCTTCAGGTGGGTCTGCGCGCCTTTGACCAGGCGAGCGATTTGGGCCGGCGAGAAATGCGGGCCGATGTCCAGCTTGGTCTTGGAGGGTTTTGACTTCCCAAAAGCCCACATCTGCCGCCGGAGTTCTTTCAGACCTTTTTGCGATTCGCTCATGGCGTAATCTCTCACTCTTTGCCGAGCAGGTCAAGCGTCTTCATCCTCGGGGCGGCTGGTTTGAGGTCTTCGGGTTTGAGCCGGAGTTTGCCTCCCGGTAGCTGCTCCATTCGCTTGAGCTGGGGGGTGTATGAACTCATTTCCCGACCAGAACCGCTAGTCCAATCGTTCGCTGCCCAAAGTTGTTTCTCCCAGAACCAGAGGACTGCTTGAACCTCCGGAGTGGCCAGCTTGGTGTGCTTAGCGAGGGCTTGAAGAACTGAATTGCCCGCCGCATAGTCTTTGTGTTGCACCGCGTTTTCAGCTTGCGGCAGGATCCGCCACTGTTTTCTCTCGCCTTCGTTGAGTTGCCGGTGCAGCCAGCGCGCAGCCCAACGATCCACCGTCCCCTCAACCCGATCACCGGTGAGGTTTTGAAAATACCGGCGGGTCTTATCTCCGCCATTGACTTCGAGCCACCGACCGGCCAGGACATCGAGCGCCGCCCGAGAGCTGGTTCCAATTCGTTTCCCCGACACCGCGCTTCGAGGAAGGATCCCCTCTTTGTCTAGGATCCATTCCTGAAGGTCCCGGATGCGAGCCACCCGAGCCGTTGGGTTCTCCCGGAAATACACCGGAGTCAGCTCCCGCCACTGCTGCGGAACGTAGTCCTCCCACTCATTCAGCAGTTCGACATACCGTTTGAGACGGGGCTCAAACTCGCCGGACTTCACCTGGTTGAACAGGTCGAACGCGTAATTGAAATTCTGGACTGGATCCGTCTGCGCCGACGTGGCCGCCAAAAGCTGTGAGAACAGGTTTGAATCTTCGGTTCCGACACCGAGTTTTTTCTCAATCAGCTGTTGTGCTTCCTGATACCAGGCGATACCTTCTCGGGACTTCGGATCCTTCATCGCTTCTCGAAACTCCGGGAGCAACCGTTTCACCAGAGCGGGGATGGGGTCTCCGTCGGGGGATTCCTTCGCCAACCGACGCCACAAGGGAGAGTCCTCAAAATTGTAGGCGTGTTTTTGGAACAACGGAACTCCGTGCTTATTTACCTTGACGTTCCCTGAAGAATCCGTCATCGGCTTCAACGGAACGGCTTCTTCAAACTTCGACTTGGACTGTCGGATGGTTCGACGGGCCCGAGCTAGTAGAGACTCCCTGGTGACGTCCTGGCCCAGGTCGAACTCGCCGGTCAGATCTGGTAACTTGGCCATGAAGGCCCCGGCGTTTTCACCCTGCTCCTTGGTGACTCCAGCAGCCTTCACATCGACTGGCTTGAACATCGCGACAACCTTGCGGCCGTCCTGGGTCTCCACGTAAATTCCGTCGTAACCCTTGTCGATCAGGTTGGTATCCGCAACCGCCCTGTTGGTGGTGCCATACCAATTCTCGGGATCGCCCTTGGTGGCGTCATAGATCTTCTTTCCGTCAAGTGTGGCCTCGTAACGGTTAAGGCCGCCAACGGCAAACGCACGGTCCTGCCCAAGCTCTGATCCCTTGACGAAAAAGTAGGTTTTGTCCCCGCCGCGCCGATCGGTGGGCGTAGCCTTGCCCCTGCCAAAAAACTCTGGACTAACCTCAGTGAGGCCTTCCTGGGAGGAGTAGTGAACAACCTCGATTGGTTCCCCGACAGCGTCCTCCAGCTTGGGCGCATAGCGACCCTCCGACGCCGGCCGAATGCGGCTGGCGACTGTGCCGATGTCAAAGTATCCGGTGTCTGTGGCAGCATCTGGGACGCCCTCGGCGGTGGCTGCCATGTAGTCCGCCAACGCTTTTTTTCCTTTCGCTACCACAACTTCGGGGGTATCCGAAACCCCAAACACCTTTTCACGCAGCGCAAACGCTTTCGGAGAAACGATGTTACCGTAAAGCCGGGTTGCCCCGGTCATGTCCTGAATCACGTTCGCGGCCTCGCGTGTGAGAGCTTCCCCGATGCCCTTGCGGCGATGCGCGGTGGCGACATTGACCAGCGCCGTGGTCCAACCAGGCTCCCCGGGATACTTGGTCAGCTCGATGTCGCCCACCCGGTCACCGGCCTTATCGAAGGCAATCAGCTCCAGCACCGAGCGTGACGCGTCCAGGGTCTTGGTGAACGTGTAGCCCTCGGCAGTCAACTTTTTGCCCACCGTGGACAACGGAACGATGGCGCTCACCCCTTCCCCGGGACGGTGCAAATTCCGGACAGAACGAGGACCGCTGGAGACGCTGCGGTCCGCCGTGTCCAGTTCTCCGTAGGCATTGGACCTGGGCATCGCGGCCCCCCGAACTGGTGTCACTTGCTGAACACCTTCCAGTTTTTGTGCTTTCGCAAGTTCTTCCCCCTTCACCAAAGGTTCTTCGCCACCTCCGGAACTCTTGAATCTCCGGTCGATCTTAGACAACTCAGAGATGTTCAGATCCGAGTCCAAAAATCGTTTCCCCGAGGTGAACCAACCGTGGTGCATATCCTGGGGATTGTCGCCGCGACCAACCAGTTCATCAACGATGCTGAAATGAGACGGCCCTATGAAAATCTTTCCATCAGAATACACCGCCGGGTAATCTACTTTTTCTTTAGGCATCGCCTGACCCGAAGATTTGGGGGCCGCGCGCGGGACTATCGCTCCCGAGGGGGACTTCGATGCCAAAAAACTGTGTGGCCGGCCTTCGACAATCGCATTCGCCGCGGCGATCATTTCATCCATCGAAACGATCTTGGGGGTGCCAGACCCGCCCGTATCGACTTGCACCTCATTCAAAGCATCCCAGATTGCTTGCTGCCCATTGGCCTTTGCGAATGCTACCGTGTTAGCCCGGTGTGCCTGATCAACAGCAACGTTCAGGTCGATCGAGGACATATCCTCCCCGTTCAGACCCTTGATTGTGTCAAGATTAAATAACCCGGGGCGCGAGTCTGGGACCGACAAGAAAAATTTCGAGTTCTTGTGAACCAACTTGGCAACCACCTCATTGCTGAGGTTCGCCCGGGGGAAATCGAACGAACCGACCGAGACGATGTCCAACTTCGAGCCGGCCGGCGGGATCCAGGGAGTGCCATCGAGATTGATCGTAGTGCCAAAGCTCGTGCCGGCCTTCATGGCTTCCAGATCGACCTTCAGCGTCTCGCTCTTGCGGATGGCGTTACCATCCACCTTGGGTTGCTGCGGACCGCCGGCACCCTTGGGCATCGCTTGCCCCGGAGCTTGACCGGATTCCGGAGTCTGAAGATCGGGGACCTTGTAACCTAGATCGCCAAGCGTCTTTTCACCGAACTGGTAAGAACTGTGTTTGACAATGTTCCCCGGCCCATTCTCCAGCGCCGTGAGGGCTGAATGATTACCAGGAAAGAACGGTTCATAGTTGACCAGACCGTCATAGCGGAACTTGACCGGTTTTCCATCGGGGCCGGGAATCGAAACCGTGTCACCGATATTGGGCATGAAACCCGCAGTAGTTGGGCCCGTCAGTTTGTTGGCACGGAAAGAAGATTCGACCGGAGTGATCGGCGCCACAATGTTCTCAACGTTGATCTCTTCGGTAACCTCATGCATCAATTTGTCCAATTGAATCCCAGACCCGGGTTTTCCCGGGGAATCCGCGGCATAGCGCGCGCGCAGTTGGTTGGGTTCCTGGATTGGCTGATCACCGGTCGGAAGTTTGAACTGGCCCTTGGAGAACGTCGCCCCGGTGAGCGCCCGCTTGTTCGCTGCGGCCAGATCCGCCGCTTCGACATTTCCTGGCCGGGTGATCAATTTTCCCGTGTCGGGGTTGCGCCGGGGGGCGGACACTCGCGCACTTCGCGGAGGTTCTATGCCCATCGTCAGATTGACAAAGTCGGCGCGCTCCCGGGACAACGGCTGCGGGACGTAGTTCGGATCCACCTCGGGGAGTTGTCCTTGGTAGGTCTCCGGGACCACCATTTCTTCCCCCGTTCCCAACCGCCCGTGCGACACGTTTTGCGACCACTTCCCCAGGTCTGCGACATATTCAGCCGCCGCAGCGGCCGTCAATCCATTGGCGTCGGTGGTGTAGGGGACAAGATCGGTGCCGACCCCCTCTTTGGCGACCGCAGCGCGCGCAGCGTTGACCGCATTGGCCAGAGGTTTTTCCGGAGAAAACCCGAGCACATTGACGTTTTGGCCAGCCCCGGCTTTCATGGGCCGAACTACAAGCCGTCCAGGAACGAAAAGCTTTGCCACCACATTTCGCAACTCGCTCGGGAGTCCGGTCAAAGCTTCTTCGATGTAGGCCTGTTCTTGAGCTGTGCGAACCGGGGTGCGGGTCGGCGGCTGCCCGGAGGTCCCGGGTTCAACCGATTCGTAGTTCAGCTCGACCGGCCCGACCTCAGCCGCAGAACCGGCCGCTTGCCGGTGATCGTAAAGCCGCTGGACCGCGTCCCGCTGCTCCGGAGTGAGCCCCATCGCATCGGCGTTGTCCAGGACTTGGCGCCAGGACGCATCGTTGGACTGTACCGGGGCAATCGGGCCAACCCGAGGCCCCCGAGGCCCGCCTCCGGCCTTCCCGGCCGCTCCGGCCTCTCCTGCGCCTGCCGAGAGACCGTGGCGCCCCAGCGGGCGCAGAGGTGCCACCGTTGGAAACACTGCCGGCGGGGTCTTGACTGGTCCCGGGGCCCCGATTTGCGCGCCAGTGGCTCCCAAGGCCTTCTCAGCAGCTCCGGCAATCCTGAAACTCGGGGACATCCCTAGTGGCGTCCGCAATTCCCGGGGGACCGGCGTAGCGCCGGCAGATTCCATGCCTGGCCGATAAAAGCCAAGACTCTCCATGGCACCACCGAACATGCCCGAAAAAGCCTGCCCCAACGTGGTGGGCAGGCCGGTCAAATCACTGCCTCGCAGGTGCGCCGCCACCATTTCCGCGAAGATCTCACTATTCAGTTCAAGTTTGCTCAGGCTCGGAATCAACTTGTCAGGGTTGTTCACCTGCTGCAAGTGGTCGTAGAAGTCCGCAAAGTCCTGCCGGTTAGCCTCGGAGATCTTGGCGATTTCTTTCTGGACCCTGGCAAAATCTTCGGGGAAGAACTGCTGCATGTAGAGTTCCAGAGTGTGCGCGGCCTCATGGTACGGCGCGCCCTTGCTGGCAGAGCGGTTGATGTAAATACGTTGAACCTGGGTGCCGTCGGGAGCCATCACAGGATCCACCACAAAACCCGAAGCATCATGGCCGGTCAGGTCTTTGAAGTTCGCATCCTCGACGAGATACATTTCCGCCCGAGCCGGGCGCTCACCCGCCGGGAGATTGCGCAAAAACTCGCGCACGCGAGAGACTACAGCGCTCGTGACAGGATCCGCGCGAGTCATCGCCGCCTCGTGCGCCGCATCAAGTTTGGCTTCAGAACCGTAGCTCGGAGATTCCACTTCTTTGCCAGCGAACGCACCGAAGCGACCGCGAACAGAACGTTGGATCCCCGCGCCACCAACACGCGCCGCCGCCCTGACCCCGCCGGCGACCGCACCGCCCGCAGCGCCGAATAAGAAACCACCGCCGACAATGCTCTTCTGTGCCTCGATATCGTCCACCAATGCCGCCAGAGGAATCGAAGCCGCCATGCCCTTGACCGCGCCGATCACTGGCTTGTTGAGCAAGGCGTCCATCGTGTAGTAGAGGAACCCCTGGCGCTTCTGCAACCTGGTAGCCGTTGCAACGATCTTCTGTCCGATCTTCTCAGCAGCCATGCCCCCGAGCTTGATCCCTACGCCAGCCAAAACGCCCGCGGGAACACCACCTCCGGCCATCGCCGCGGCAGCTCCACCAACCAAGGGCAAACTCTGCGCACCGGCCGCCTTGCCGACCTCTCGACCTATTGTTCCGACGAATTGGCCCGTTCGAGCAACAAGATTCGACGGCTGAAGCGCTTCTCCGACCCGCGCAAGCTTCCCTGACACCCATTCAAACGCTTGTTCCGCGCGAGTGGCCACTTTACTGACCAGATCCGGTGCGACCCTTACGGCGGCCAACCCCGCACGCATTGCCGGACCAGATTCTGGGGCCAAGAATGTAGCCGCTCGGAGGGGAGGAACAGCCTTGGCGCCCTTGGCGCCTTTGAGAACAACACGAGCCAGTTTCCCAGCAGCCCCGGCCGCTGCCCCAAAAGGAATAAGGTTGGACGGGTTCAACACGAGAGATTCACCGGCGATGACCTTGGGGTCAGGAACCATCCCACCGTGACTGCGTTTGGCCAACTCGTCGGCGCTGATACTAGGCGCCGTGAGGATATTCATTTCCGGCTCTTCAGCCGTAGAGGGAACGGCTCCGGGTTGCATCACCTCATAGGTGGCAAGGGGATTGGGATTGAATGCGTCAACCAATCCAAGCGCAAGGCCCTTGCGCAGTCTATCGCCCATTGCACCCTGACCGCGGCCTACCTCAGTCATCTGCTTGGCCCATGACACTGCTTTGACGAAGTCCTGCTGGTCAGTCGATTCCTGCTCAGCGGGTGTCGGTCCCAGGCCGGCCAGTGCCCTGAGACCTTTGACCCCGCGCTTGCCGAGACCATAAGCCGAGAACGGACTGTTGAGAATCAGTCTGGCAAACTCACCGGTCTGAACCGTCCCGGACTCCAGCGCCGCGGCGAGTTCTGCGGCCGTCGTCACTTCCTCTTGTTGGCTCAGACCACCGAGCTTCAGGTGGAAAACCTTCTTGGCCGCGGCCAGGGCTTGTTTGCCCATTTCCGCGCCGGCCGGTATCGCGCCCTTCGCCACTTCCCAGGCAGCTTGGATGGGGTGCTCCCCGCGCTCGCGCTTTTTCTCAGCAGCGACCTTCGATAGGAGTTCCACCATGTCCGGAGTTCGCATCGCGTCCGCATTCTGCAACGCGTAGGCAACCGGGTTAAACGAGAGATCCTTTACCAACTCGTCGAGGCTGGTAGCGGACAACACTGGGTCCCTGGAAGACCCGGACGTCGTCGGAGCCTGGGTCTGAGGACCGACATCAACGGGAGTTTGTCCGGTCTCGTCCGGCTGTCCCAGCCCAAGAATTTCGTCAGCCATAGGATCAGTGCGTGTCTCCGGGCCGAAGAGCAGGGAAAGGTCCTTCCGAATTCAGCAAGGTGTCACTCAACTTTCTAGCAGGTGTCATCCCAACATCGGTCAAGGGCTTCGTGGTGGGAAGCGTCAACGGAGGAGTCTTCCCCAAAAGTGTGGAGGCCTTGTTCACCGTGGCCCCCTGATTGTCCACCTTCTCCCAGGTCCCGCTCGGGGAGCACTCACGAGTGCTCCCATCGGTGAACACATGGACATCCCCGACCTTCGCGGCACCCGTGGAAACCGGAACGGCCGGAGGGAGGGGGATCTCAGGAGCAACAGGAACAGAAGCTGGACCCGGCGAATTAGGAGTGGTCCGCATCGGGCCAAAGGTTCCCCCGGGAAGCACTGTGACATCCGAGAGGTTGAATGCCTGGACCATCCCCTTCGCCGCCTGTTCGTTGAACGACTCGGTCGCCAGTTTCCCCAGTGGAACCAACTGAACCCCTTTCGAGGGATCTCGCTTGTCCACAAGTTCCGAAAGATACTTCTGGCCGCCTTTGCCGTCTTGATAATAGACCCCCAGTTGATACTGAGGCCCCCCCACGGCAAGCGCGGCTTTGTAGAAGTCTCGTCGGCTGATAATGTCCTGCTGGATCTTGTTCAGATTCGCCAGAGCAACAGTTGCCCCTTGATCGGAAGTCCAGGTTCCAACCGAAAACCAGTCTTGTAACCCGGTGAGCTTCTGAATCGTGCGCTGCTCACCCTCCCGAGCCACTGATCCCGGATCAAGGATCTTCGGGATATTGAACCCCAACTGCACATTTAGGTTGCCCAACACCGCCGCTGCGTTGGCCGACCCCGCGTAATTAGCCTGCGCTTGTTCTACGTCAGTAGCATCCCAGCCGATCGCCTTCGCCAGATCGGGAAACCAATCGCTGGCTAACAACACAGCTTGGTCTTTAACACTTCCGATGCCGAGTTCTGCTCGCCCGTACTTCGTAAGAGTTTTCTTCGCATCCTCGATCATCCTGACCGAGGCCTGCGAGCCGGCTTCAGATGTCAAGATCTGAGCCTTGAGAGACTGTGACATGCCGGCTAGGCTTGCTTGTCCGTCGCCACCCTCAACAGCCGCGCCAGTCGAGGCCGTCTTGTTTCCGACGGTCGTCTTCGTTGCCTGCCGCTGCAAGTTTTCAAACACAGCGCGCGTCTCCTGGTGCTCGGGTTGCCACAACATAAACCCGGCTTCCGCGGGAGTAGCGTCGCGGTCCTGCCCGGTATATTCATCCTGAACAGTCGGCCAACCCCCGGTGGACTGCCCCCAGGCCTGCTGCAAAGTTGCCGAGACTCCTTGTGAAACCGACATTCCAGCCGGACGAGACTTTGCCCGCAGCAAGTTGAGTTGCGCGGCATTGAACTCCGTAGCCCGCTTGACCATGACGTCCCTCATACCGCCAACATCATACATGCCTTCGGGCGTGTAACGAGGGGCACCGTAGAGCTTGGCGTAGTTCTCGATCACATCGAGATCCATCCTGTCCGCACCGGCCGGCAATTTCTTCAGCGAATTCTGTTGAAGGATGTTCGTTTGGTTCTTCAGTTCCTCGGCAAGCCGGTTCTGCGGCAACAGCGGAGTGAACGCCTGGCCCATACTGTCACCAATCGCCTTGGCACTGGCGAAGGCCTGATCGGTCTGCCGCGGATCGTAGTTGATCTCGGGCGGAGTTCTGGTGAGCGGCGCGAGATCTGCCGCACTCAGCGGCTGCGGTTGAAAAATATTAGGCATATCAAAATCTCGGAGTATATCCGGAATTCCCACTTAACGACCCAGCCGCATTGTAGCTGCCGCCAAGTGTCGCCATGTAATTACCAGGAACCGGAGATGAAGCGAATGAAGGCGTAGGCGCAGCCGCATACGGAGGAGACCACGGCTGCTGCACAGAACCCCAGGCCGGACCACTCACCGCAGGCCCAGAGGTGGCCTTCTCAGCCGCCGGGATACTCGATCCGGAGTAGGTGCTCGCAAAGGTCTGAACACCCGAATTGATACCACCGAGGATCCCGGCAATCAAATCAGCCTGATTCTGCGCGGCCTGCGCGGAGATTTGTCCGGCCTGCCAGGCTCGCTGGTTCTGGTTCGAGAGGTTGATCAGCTCCATCTTAACCCGATCCGAACCTGACATTCCGATGCTG
>Ga0315287_10001769_pt1 | contig 20179 bp, 11 predicted proteins | sample YL17G11_0_MG_FD_205037 | JGI IMG/M metagenome (GOLD analysis project Ga0315287, IMG submission 205037) | Sediment microbial communities from Yellowstone Lake, YNP, Wyoming, USA - YL17G11_0 | ecosystem: Environmental > Aquatic > Freshwater > Lake > Sediment | place: USA: Wyoming | collected...
TTTATTACAAAAAAACACCGCGCCAAAAACCCCACAACCCCCCCTCCCCCCCCCCCCCCCCCCCCCCGCGCCCGCTGGCAAGAAGATGGAAGGCGGCCGCCGCAGCGACAGCTGCCTCCCTCTCGTGTGTCTCACGTTCCCCTCTCCATCCGACCATCCGACCCCCGCTCCAGATCCATTCCCCCTCACTCGGCCCTCGGCGGCGCCGCACCCCCACCCCCACCCCCACCCCCACCACCCGCTGCCGCCGCCGCCGCCACCTTGTCCTTGTTCGGCCCCAGGATGACGCTCATCTGGCGGCCGGCCATGGAGGGCGGCGCGACGACGGCGACCACGTCGCCGCCGCCCAGGTCGACCACGAACCGGTCAAACAGCTCGCGGCAGGTGTTCGCGTACTCCATCTCCCGGCCCCGCAGCGCGACCGTCAGCTTGACCCGGTCGCCCTTGGCAATGAACTTTTGGGCCGCCCGCAGGCGGACCTGGTAGTCGTGGACGTCCGTGTTGAGGCGCATCTTCAACTCCTTCAGCTCCTGGCGGGCCTCCCGCTGCTTGCGCGACGCGTCCTTGACCGCCTTGGCCTGCTCAAACCGGAACTTGGAGGCCGAGACGAGGCGGGCGACGGGCGGGTCGGCGTCCGGGGAGATGAGGACGACGTCCACGCCCGCCTCGGAGGCCAGGGCCAGCGCGTCGTCCAGGCGCATCACGCCCAGCATGGCCTTGTCCGTGCCCAGCAGGCGGACCTCGGACGCCTGGATCGCGCCGTTCTTGACCAGGCCGTCGTCCAGTGGGGCCTGGTTGTCCCGCCGCCCGCCGCGCCCGCCCCGCCCGCCGCCGCGCCCGCCGCCGCCGCCGTAGGCCGGGCGGAAATCGCCGGAGGACGTCCCGCCGGAGGGCGAGAAGGAGGTGGGCGGGGAGAAGGAGGGCGCGCCAAAGGGGCGGGGGGGGCGGTCGCCCCACCCGCGGCCGGCGCCGGCGCCGGCGCCGGGCGCCGGGCCGCCAGGGGGGAAGGGCGCCGAGGTGGACGGCCCGCCCCCGTCCGGGCCGCGCGGGGCGTAGCCGCCGCCGCCCCCGCCGCCACGGCCCCCAAAGGAAGGCTGACCGCCACGGCCGGCGTAGCCGCCGCCGCGACCGGTGCCGTCGCCGCGGCCGGCGTAGCCGCCGCCGCGGCCGGTGCTGTCGCCGCGCCCAGCGTAGCCGCGCCCGCCACCGCCGCCGGGCGGACCAAACCGGCCGCCGGGCTCGCCGCGGCCGCCGGCAGGGCGAGGGGGGCCTCCAAACCGGCCGCCACCGGCCTCACCACCCCGTCCGCCACCGCCCCGCCCGACGTACCCACCCCGGGCAGGGGCGCCCGCCCCTTCCCGGGAGGACGGGCCGGATGGGCGGACGGGCGCGGTGGGGGTGGCGGGCGGCGGGGCGAGGCCATCCGCGGCAGAGGCCGCGACGGGGCGCTGGATGGGAGACACAAGAAATGGGGAGCGTGTGAGTGCGGGTGTGGGCAGGTGCGAGTGTGGGGTGCACGGCGATGACCAAATCGCCCCACCGACTCTGGGCCCGGAGGAGGCCGGCGCGGGCCGGAGCCAGGCGCCCGCGCGGGCGGGCGGAGAAGAAAAAGAACCGCCGCCGGCAGCGCGCCACCCACGCAAAGCGACAGGCTCACAAAGGGTGAGCGTCATTGGGAGGGGGCGGGGTGCTCCTTTGCGCTAGCGCCCCCCGCCAGGCTCGCATCGGACACGCCCTCTACCCAGCGGCCGGCGTCCAGCCCGTTTGCCTCACCTGGACGGCCGGGTTGCGAGGAGGCAGGCGAGCCAGCATCGGCGGCGTGGCCGGGCGGCTAGCTGTGGAGAGGAAGGGGGTCGCCATGTTTAATTTCGAGTGCGCGTGTGCTGGTGTGCGATCAAGCGATGGAGGGGTCAGAGGCACACGCGTGCTGCGTGTGTGTGCGAGTGTGCGCGAGAGGGATCTGGTGGAAAAAGGGCGGGACGAAAAAGGAAAAGTCCCATTATGTGGAGGAGGGAGAGAAAGAAGGGCTCCACTGTCAATTCCTGTGTTCTCATTGACGCGCTCACACGCAGGCCATGAAGTTCGCCACCCTCCTTACCGTCCTGGCAGGTTAGTTGCGTGGAGAGAGGTGGTGCTGTCTCACACCGCGGACCGGATGTGTTGCCCCCCGGGAAGGTCTCCTTGCGGCGAAAACAGCGAGAGAGAACTGAGACGCGCTGGCACGAAGCTGCCTGCACCCGACCTGGCCTTTTTCTCATGCTCGCGCCCCGCGTCCCGCGTCCCGCCCGGGGGGTTGACCGACACACACCACGCACGCGCCTGGACGCCCTGCGTGTGTTGCTCACGGTCGCAAACACGGTCCCACGCAAGCCACCAATCCGCCGCCCCTTGCCCCCCCCTTTTTCTCACCGTGCTCACCCCCATCCCCACCTCTCATCTCTACAGTCGGCGCGGCCCCGCTCACCAGCCGCGCCATGCCCAATCCGGCCTCCACCTACTGCGCCTCCAAGCCAGGCGGCGTCTCTCAGATCCTGACCGGGCCTGACGGTGGCCAGACGGGCTTCTGCTCCTTTGGCGGGGCGGACGCGGCGGTCGAGGAGTGGACGCTCTTCCGCACGAGCGGCCCGCCCACACCGCCTGTGTCTGGCGTTGCCGCCCTGCCTCCTCAAGCCGCGGTGGCTGCTTTTCTGGGTGCCGGCCTGGACGCGACCGCCACCATGGCCACCGCCAACCCCTGCACCGCGGCGGGCGCGGCCGCGGCCGCCTACAAGTGCGCCCCGCCGCTGTGCGCGCTGGGGTCGCGCTCGCTGACTGTGTGTAGCTTTCCCGACGGGTCGGCCATTGCGGCACAGGCGCTGGCGGTGGGACCCAAGGGGTCGCCCCTGCTGGCGGCAGCGTTGAAATGAGGTGGTGTGGAGGGTGAGAATGGAGAGAGCGCACTGTTGAGAACGAAAAAAAAAAGACCTAGAAATTCACACTGCTTCCCAAAGAGGGCACTGCTGGTGCCTGGTGCCGCGCAGGTTCTCTTTCTCCACGAACACACACATACACACACACACACACACACGCGCGCGTGCACACACACACACACACACACACACACACACACACACACACACACACACACACACACGCACACGTACGCACACACGCGTTCACCTTCGGTACGAGGCCGCTGCTAAATGCGGCCAGCAGGAAAGTGGGTCCGGTCCCGCTTTCCACATCATTTTGCGGTCAGCGCCGCCCGGGCCCGCGCCTCAAACGCGCCCGTGATCTGGTCGCTCACCGCCCAGACAATGGCCTGACCGCACGGGATGCGGACCAGGCGGGGGAGCATGCCCTTCCACAGCGCCCGCACGCCCTCCTCGCGTGGGATGGTGACCAGCGCGTGCAGGAAACCCGCGTACTTGGCCCCGCCCACCGCGCTCCTGTTCTGGCTTTGGAGGCGGGTCTTGATGACGTCCATGGGCCCCGTCGCCAGCGGGCCCACGCAGGCAGCCGAGAAGCCAGAGACCATGGACTGGGACGGCGTCAACTTGGTCCCGTCGCCTTCAGTCTTGCCCCAATACAGCGCGTCGGCCTTGTTTTTGAAATAAAATAGGCACATCTAGAAGAGAATGCGAAGGTTGGACAGGTAAGGTTTGACGGGTTTCGAGTCGGGGTGAGATTCAAAAAGGCGCGAGGCCGTGCCTGGGAGAGTGTACGTCACCCGCCCATATACCTGGTTTGTCCCGTTGCGGAGCATGGTCGGCGTAGCCCCGCTCCACAGGCCCCGCACGCCCTCCTCTCGCAGGATGGTGGTCGCTGCGTGCACGGGCCCGTGGTATTTCAGGGCCGCCTTGTCCAGGCCGCGCTGCTGTTGCAGGCGGATCTTGGCCGTCTCCAAGGGCGTGATGATTATGAGGGCCTCACTGACGCCCGCGCACAGGCCGGACAGCATGCGCCGCCCATCCGACAGGCGGCCATGCTCGTCACGCAACAGCCCCGCGAAAAAGGCTTGCGATGAGAAGCGCAGGCTGTATTTGAGGAACAGTTGCGTCGCAAAGGGGGTGACACCCTTCCAAAGGGCAGGCACGCCCTCTGTGCGGGAGATCTGGCGGCCGGCATCGATGATGCCCCGGTACTGGCCGCTGTGGTCCAGCTGCAGCCGGGTCTTGATGGTGTCGATGGGCTGGAGCAGGCAGGCCTCAGCGAGGCCGCCAAAGGAGCCGGACAGGCCTTTTTGCCAGGGGGCGAGCAGGATCGGGGAGGCGGCAGGGGTGGAGGAGGGCTCTTTGGTGTCCGGGGAGGAGGAATTCGCCATGGTGTGTGCGTTGTTGGATGCTCGTGCGGGGGCGGCGGCGGCCGGCGCTGCCTCTGTGTGCGTGATGGGGAGGAATGGATCGAGGTTGATTCGAGGGTGAGAGAGACGGCATCGGGTTTTATCATGCCACGGGCGGGGCGGGGCTTCACTCTGGTGGGGTCCCTGAGCCTCAAAGGGCTAGGCCCAGACACTCAACTGCACTCTGGTTGTAGTCGTGCGGCGGGTGGTGCGGAGGAAAGGGCTCGATTCGGTGGCGGAACTTACCCAGGAGCAAAAAACAAAAAAATAAAAACCTCTCTGGCTGCGGGACGCCCGCCAACACACTCACACACTCGACGCCTCTCATCCACACCACCACGCGCCTCCAATTACGGCCACATCAATATTTAGGTCACACACTCACGCCCTCCAAGCTCACTCGATCATCCTGGACCACCATCCCCTTCATCAAATCCACCGCCGTCACCTCGGCGGGCCCCCCGTCCGGCCCGCCACCCAGGCTGGCCACAACCCGCTCCGCCCCGGGGAAGGCCTCCGACGCCGTGGACGCCGTGTAGGTGATGATGCACCGCATGCCGGCGGCCAGGGCCGCCCGTAGGCCGACCATGGAGTCCTCGATCACCACGCAGGCCGCCGGATCGACGCCCAGGCGGGTGGCCGCCGTCATGTAGATTTCCGGGTCGGGTTTCTTGGAGGACACGTCATCGCCGGCCAGGAAGATGTCCAGCCCCGCCAGGCGGGCGGGGCCCAGCATGGCCGTAACGGTCGCCACGCACGCCGACTTGGTGGCGGCCGAACAGACGCCCACCTTCAGGCCCGCCGCCCGGGCCTCGTCCATGAGGCGCAGCACGCCGTCCCGGGGGGACACCTCGCCCGACGCGATCAGGCGCTCAAACTCGGCGGTCTTCCATTCCTGCAGGGTGTCGATGAGCAGGGTCTGAGCAGCCTCCTCGGCAGGCGGGGCGGCCTCCTGGGCCGCCAGGGAAGACGTCGGCCAGCCGTCCCGCCCAAACCACCACCGCATTTTGGGCTTGCCCCCCCCCACCGTGTTTTGGAGCATGTCGTAGGACGCCTCATCCCAGACCAGCGCTTTCCCGCCGATCTTGACGTTGAAGTGGGCAAAGGCTGCGTTGTAGGCCTCGCGGTGGAGCTCTTCCGAGAGGATAATGACGCCTTGGGGGGTGTATGGAAAGGTTGTGGGTGTTGTGTGAGTGTTTTCGCGACCGGGTCGGGTCTCGGGAGAAACGGCGCGCGGGCGGGCGCTGGCGCCAATCTTTTTTTCTCTTAAAGGGCCGTGCGAGCGCTAGGGGCGCACCCGCACGTACGCATCCTACCCCCCAAAAGTAGTTCTATCTCTTACTCACCATCGCAGTCAAAGAGGAGGGCCTCCATGGCGGCGGTCGCGGCGGGCGGGATGAGCGCGGAGGAGCGGGCGCGGGCGAGGGAGTGAGTGCGGCGAGGAGTGTGGGCAGGGCTGTGGTGTGGGGGTGATTGGAGTTGTGAGGCAGAGAGCACTTCAAGCTGGGACTTCCATCGCCAGTCCGCCCAGCCGCGCAGTCAGGTGGGGCTGAGCCGCGCGTGCCTGGCCGTGGCAGTGGCCGCTCCGTGGGCCGGTGTCGGAGGACTTTGCTGAATTTCTCTTCTGCCGCTTCTCTTACCGTGCGGCCAGGCCAGCGACACGCGGCGCGGCGCCCAGGGCGGCAGTCGGGCGGACAGCCGCGCGGTGGCGGCTGGCAGCCGCAGTGTGCGAGGGGCAGTGGAGTGCGGAGGCCATGGTGTTTTGAGAGGAGCTCGAAAAAAAAAAAAAAAAAAAAAGAGTGAAGCGAGAAGGAGAGCCCGGACGGGGGGAGAGCAGCGCGCTCACACTCCCCGTGCTCTTTGAAAGAGCGGGGGCAGCACACCGCCCAACCCCTCCCCCTCCCCCCTTGCTGACCAGTATGAAAGCCCTCCTGTCCGGTCACTCCACCATCCGGCGCACCTCGGCGTCGGGGCGACGGGCGAGCGCGAGCGCGACGGAGGAGGCAACAACAACCCCGCCCCCAGCCCCCCCATCGACGCCCCCATCATTCAGCCCGCAACTGCTGGCCTGGTCGGGCGTTCCGGCTGCCGCGGACGCGCTGGCATATAGCGACGGGGGCTGGCTGGCATTTTCCTGCCCGGACGGGCGCTGCCTGGTCGCCGCCCCACCGGATGGGCGGGAGGTGGCGCTGAGTGGGCCGACCGGAAGCCAACACCGCACCCTGGGCCTCGTGTTCCTGCCGGGCGGTGACAGTGGCATTGGCGGCGCACCGCCCGCGGGCCTCGTCCGGGCGACGCCCGCCGGGTTGGAGGCTTGGGCCCTGTCGGGCGCGCAGTCGCCGCCCGCCTCCCGGGCGTGCCTGCCCGCGCCCACCGGCGGACCCGTGACAACCCTGGCCCTGGTGCCGCCCGATGACGGCGGCGCCCCCCCTCCCACCACACACCACCTTCTGCTTGTCGGCCGGGCGGACGGGGCGGTCGCGGCCGCCCGGGTGGCGTGTGGCGGCGGCGGCGGCGCCACCCTGGCCTGGACGGGCTATGAGCTGAGCCCGGCGACCGATTTCGGGGGGGCGGCCGGCCCTGTCACCGCGCTGGCGCTCGGAAAGGCGGCGGCGGGCGCCCGCGCCGGCGCCGGCGCCCGGATTCTCCTCCTGGCCGCGCACGCGCGCGCGGGCGCGACCGCCTGGGACCTCTCCGGGTCGGCGCCCCTGGCGTGCCTTGCGTCGCCCGACGTTTCCGCCCTGGCCTGGCTGACGCCGGGCCTGGCCTTCGTGACGGGGCACACGGACGGCCGGGTCCGGGGGTGGGGCGTGCCCGCGGCCCGGCGCGCCGGGGGGGCGGCGTGCGCGGCCGGGCCTCCCGCCACAGCGCACCCGCTGTGGACACTGCTCCGTGACGCCCCGCCCGCCGGCGGCTTTGGGCCCGTCCGCGGCCTCCACCCCGTCCACCCGCCCCCACCCGGCACGCCCGCCGCCCTCGCCGTGTGGGGCAGCGCGGAGGGCGAGGAGGGGGAGGAGGAGGGCAAGGGCGAGGAGGAGGGTGAGGGCGGCACCGGCACCGGCGCGCCCGGCCCACGCCCCCGCGCCTCGCCGCCCGCCTCCCCGCCCGCGGGCGGCGTCGCCCTGCTGCTCTCCGGCGACCTGTCCTCGCCCACCCCCCTGATCACCACCCAGGCCGCCCCCTGGTTTGGGCCGGTGCGGGGCGTCCTGGTGTGCGGCGACGCCGCCGCCGGCGCCCCGCCCGCCCTGCTCGTCCTCTCCTCGGGCGGCCTGGTCACCGCGCACGACCCGGCGAGCGGCCTGTCGCCCGCCCCCGTCGGCCTGCCGTCCCAGGCCCTGCCCCAAGTGACGGTCGCCGTGCTGTGCGGTGGTGGCGGCAGGGAGGTGTCAGGCGGGTACGCCCGTGCGTCCGCGGCCCGGGGGGTCAACCCCGCGAGCGCGGGGTGGCGCGTGCCGCTGGCCGCTTGGCGGGCGGGCTGGCGGGGGCCGCCCGCCCCGGCCCCGGCCCCGGCCCCGGCCCTGCCCGCCCGCCCCGGCCCTCCCCCTTCTTCCGGGCTGGACGCCATCCTCTTTACGGGCCACGTGGACGGGCGCCTGCGGGTGTGGACAGCGCCCCCCGCCCCCTCCGCCCCGGGCCCGGCCTGCCGCTGGTCGGGGCCCGTGCTCCTGGACGCGAGCCCGTGGGGCGGGCACGGCGGGCACGGGCGGCCCCGGCCGGTCTCGTGCCTGGCGGCGGCGCCGGCGCTCGGCCTGGCGGCGACGGGCCACGCCCGGGGCCTGGTCACCGTGCACCAGTTTTCGGGCGTCCCCCGGCGGGTCGGCATGGCGGCGATCGGGGGTGGGGGCGGCGCGGGCGGCGGTGTGGGCGGCGGCGCGGGCGCGCCTCCCACCACGGGCGCCGACCCGCCCGCCCTCCAGCCGCCCGGCTGGCAGGTCGTCGCCTCCTGCACGCCGCACGGCGATGACAGCCCTCCCACCCCCGCCATCGCGGCGGTCGCCCTCTCTGGCGGCGGTGGCTCCCTGCCCCTGCTGGCTGTCGGGGACGAGCGGGGCGGGGTCGGGGTGGCCGACCTCGCCCGCCCGGCCGGGGGAATGGTCTGGTGGGGGCAGGGGCAGGGGCAGCAGTCCCTCCCGGGCGTCACCGCCCTGGCGTTTGCGGGCGTGGAGCCGCATCCGGGGCGGCCAGCGACCCTGGCCCTGCTGGTCGGGCGCACGGATGGCAGCCTGGCCGCCCTGGACGCGGCGACCGGGCGCGACCTCCTCCTGCGCCCGCCCTCCCCGGGCCCCTCCCCCCCCGCCGCGGTCGTTGCCCTCATCCCCCTGTGCGCGGCCGGCGTGCCGCTCACCCCGGCGCCGGGCACCCCGCCCCCGACCCTCCTGCCCTGGGCGGGGCCGACCGCCCGCCGCACGGTCACCCTGGCCCCCACGCCGGGCGACGCCGCCCACCTTATCGTGCTCGGGGGGGGCGGCGGGGGGGGCGGCGGGGGTGGCGGGGGTGGCGGGTTTGCGGCGGCTGCCGATGCAGTGTCAGTCGTGGAGGTGGCCGGGGCTCCCACCGATACTGGTGGTGGCGCGCCTGCGCCGCCTGCGGTGGATGCCATGGCGGCGGCGCAGCCGGCACCGGGCGACAACGACCCCACTCCCCCTGCATCCGAACCCGCGCCCCCTCCCCCTCCCCCTCCGCCCGTCTCTCCCTCCTCCGCCGCCAGCGAGGAGGAGGAGGAGAGCGATGACAGCGACCTGCTAGTGGCGGCTGTGGCGGCCGTGGAAGCGGCACATACCAGTCGGAAGGAGAGGAAGGGACGGCGGCCGCGTGCGGCCGTGGCGGGCCCGGCCACTGTGGCCGCGCCCGCGCCTCCCCCCCCCCCGCGCCCGCCTCCTCCTCCGCCCGTTGACGGGCCGGCCCCGCCCGCACCCGCTGACCTTCCTGTCTGGCCTGGCCAGCCACCCGCGGGCGCCCCTTGGGCGTCCTCTGTCGTCGTAGTCACCGCGGACGGCGGGGTGCGGGTGGTGCCGCTGGGGGAGGAGGCAGGCGAGGGTGGGGGGGCTGCCGGCCCGCCCCCAACCACCACCACCGCCGCCCCGGCCCGCCTTGCCTGGACCTTCACCGCGCCAGGCACCTCCACGCCATCCCTGGCCTTGCTGGGCGGGGACGGGCGCTTGCGTGCCCTGGCCCTGCCGACCCTGACCCCCCTGCCCCCCGCCGCCGGCGTGGGCCTCGGGCCCGCCCTCGGCCTGGGCGGGGGGGGTGGCCGCAGCGCGGGGCCCCTCCTGGGCGCGGGCTCGGCCGCCGACGGTTCAGCCCTCCTGGTCGGCGCGGCTGGGGAGTGGGTGCGCGTGGGGTTGAGCGAGGTGGTGGAGGAGGCGGCGCGCGGGGCGCCGGTGCAGGCCGGGGCGGAGGCACCAGGCGTCAGCGCGCCCCCCCCCCCGCCGCCGCCGCCAGCCCAACCCGCCCGCGCCCCGCCCTCCACTCCTTCCACCCTCCTGCCCTCCATCATCCGGGACGCCGCGACGGGCGTGCTGGGCACGCTAGCTGCCGCCGCGGGTGCGGGCGCCGCGCCTGCCCACCACCACCCCCTCCCACGCCTGGAGGCGGTGTTAGGCGGGCCGAGGCTGGTGGCGGTCATGGCGGAGAGCCCGCCGGAGGGCGAGGCGGGGGCGGCCCGGGCGGCCCTGCTGGCCGGCGCGTCCCGCCCTGCTGGCCGGGGCGGTGCCCCCGGCCCCCGGTCCGCTGCCGACATCAGGGCCGCGTACGGGCGGCCCCTGCCGGGGGAGGCCGGCAGTAGGGCCGGTGCCGGCAGCGCCGCGGGCGCGGTGTCGAGCGTGCTGGGGGAGGCGGCCGCTGCGTTGGGCAGGCGCGGGGACGCGCTTGCCGCCCTGGCTTTCCGGACGGAGGGGATAGCGGAGGATGCGGCCGGCTTCGAATCGATGGCGCGTGAGATACGCAGGCGGGAGGAGGGAAAAAAATGGTGGCAATTGTTTTAGTGAGAGCAGGTTGAAAAAAAAAAAGGAAAACATACGTCTAAGACGGGCCGCCGTTTCCCTAGCCCCATTCCCCCTCTCCGCCCAGCACCTCTCCGTCTCTGTCCTCGATATGCCCGGTGGTGGCGGGCCCATCTCCCGCCGGGGCGCCATCGCTTCTGCCGATGGTCGCCTCATCCTGGCGCCGGCGGGGGCGAGCGTCCGCGCGTACGCCGCGCCGTCAGCGGCGGCCGAGGCCGGCGGCGGCACGGCCTCCCTCGTCTTGGTCCTCTCCGGCCACACCGATGAGGTGACTGCTATCGCCCGCGACCCCGTCAATGATGAGCAGGTATGTGGCAGGATGGCTGGGGGGAGGGCGAGGCGGATGGGTAGTGTGCGATGGGCGCTGCGGGCGTGAACAATTATGGAGGCGCTGCCCCCGACGCATGCGAGCGCGACGGCTAACTTTTCCTTCCTCGCTCCTTCTCACCCCCGCTCCTCCCCCCGCCCTCTCCATACCAGGTCTACACCACCTCCCTTGACGGCACGCTGCGCACCTGGCACCTGCCGACCGCGTCTTGTGTGGATTCCCTGACCATCGGCTCCCCCATCGCCCACGCGGTGCTGCCCCCACCCCCGCCCGGCGCGGGCGGCGCGGGCGTTGCCTTTCTCTCCGTCTCCTGGAGAGGCGGGAATGGCGAGGACGGCCCGGCCGCGCCGTCGGGGCGCCTGGTCCGGGTCAACCTGGCCACGCGCACGGTGGAGCCCGCCCGCTTCAAGCTGCGGGCGCCCGCCCCGCTGGCCCTGGCGGCGGGCGGGTCGGCCGTGCTCGCCTGGGAGAGGCGCACTCTCTGGGTCTGGCCGGCCGCCCCGGGCGCCCGCCTGCACGCCCCCCTCACCTTTCACCACACCAAGGCCGTGACGGCCGCGTCCGCGGGCGGCCCCGCGGACGACGTCCTGGCAGCCGGCGATGCGAGCGGCCGCATCCTGGTGTGGCGCGGCCTGGCGGGCGCGGTGGTGGGGGCGCTGAAAGCGGCCGCGGCCGCGGCTGGCGGCACGGCCCCGGCCGGGCCGGCGGGCAGCGGCACAGGTGGCGGGGCGGCGGCCGCCGGCGCCAAGGCCCGCTCCGCCTGCCCCCTGCCACCGCCCGCCACCATGCACTGGCACGCCTCCCCCGTGCGGGCGCTCGCCTTCACGCCCGACGGCGCCTGGCTGCTGTCGGGCGGCGGGGAAGGCGTCCTGGTCGGCTGGGCGGCCGCGGGCGGCGGCCGCACCTACCTCCCCCGCCTGGGCGGCCCGCTCACGTCCATCTCCGCCGTCCCGGGCGGGGACGGGTCGGCCGTCATCATTGCCCAGGCCGACAACACCCTGCGCCGGGTGTGCCTGGGCCCGCCGGCCGTGGAGTGGAGCGTGCACGGGGTGCGGCCGGCCCTGCCCGCCGGCGGGGGCCTGCCCGCCGGCGGGTGCGCCTGGCGCCCGGGGCCCGCCCCGCTCCTGGCCGTCGCGGGCGCCAACTCTGGCATCCAGTTCTTTGACCCGGCCGCGGACACGCACGCGTTCCGGTTGCAGGCGTCCCCGCGCAACCCCGTGGCGGCGTCGCCCCTGCCGGGCGGGGCACCCCCCCCGCCCGACCCGCGCGTGACGGCGCTCGGCTTTTCTTCCACCGGCGACGCCATGGCGACCGCCGAAGCCGCACCCCGGTCGGGCACGCCCACGGGCGTCGCGTCATCGCTGAAGCTGTGGTCCGCCCCGCCCGCCACGCTGGCGGGCGGGCCGCCCTTCATCCTGGAGGCGGAGGTCCGGGACCCGCACAGGTAGGGGAGGAAAAAAAAATTGGGAGAGATAAAAATAGACCCCCCCCCCCCTCCACCTTGTTCACGCGGCGTACACAAAGGGACAGGCCCCATGGGCTGTCTTACGGGACCCCATCGCGGGAGTGCACCTGTGCGGAAATGTCTTCCAAGCTCGCTCGCGGCTCGCTCCAAACGGGACAAAACTTTACCTCACAATCCTTTCCCTCCTCCTTCCTTTTTTTTTCCAGGGGTGCCATCTGCGCGATCGCCTACTCCCCAGCCGGCCACACCGTCGCCAGCGTGGGCGAAGACGGTGAGCTCAAGGTGTGGGTGCGCCGGGCGGCGGCGGGGCCGTCGGCAGCTGCCACGGCGGCGGGGGGCGCGCCCGGCAAGCCCGCCACCACCCGGGCCTCGCTCCCGGGCCAGTGGCGGTGCGCCTGGGTGGCGTCCTACCGGGGCTTGCCCATGCGGGCGGCCTCCTTCTCGGGGGACGGCACCGCGGTCGCGGCCGCCGCGGGCGGGCGGGCGGTCGTGTGGAGCGTGGGCGCCGGCCAACGCCTGGCCGTCCTGCCCGCGCCCCCAGCGGCGGCGGGGGGCGCCCTGCGCGCTCTGGCCTTCGTGCCCGGCACCGCCCTCCTCGTCGGGTCCTACGGCGGGGCCACCCCCGTCGCCTGCGCCTGGAACCTGCTGGACGGCCGCCTGGCCTGGGCTGTGGGCGCGGACGTGAGCGCTCTGGCCGCAGCGCCCGCGGGCGGCCTGGTCGCCCTGGCCCTGCCGCCCGCCACCGCCGACGCCGGCGGGGGGCGGGTGGTGGTGCTGGGCGCGGCGGCCGGGCCCAGCGCGCCCCCGTCCCACGCCTGGGACCTGGCCCGCGGACCCGTGGACGCGCTGCTCTGGACGGGCAGCGGTGGTGGTGGAGGCGCGGCTGGCCGCCTCCTCATCTTGACCACCGACCGTGAGTTTGCGCTGGTGGGCAGGGAGGGGGGCGCGGGTGAGGCTGCCCACGTACCGCTGGCTTCCACAGCTTCGCCGGCCACCATTTCGGGCTATGCCGCTGCGTTCGGCGGGGCCGACGGGGGCGCGGGCGCTGCGGTGGAGGCCGCGCGTGCGGCCGCGGGCGCGGGCGTCCAGGCCGCAGCGGCCAAGGTGTCGGGTAAGACGCCCTGGGGCGCCCTCTTTGATGTGCCATCGCACGCACTGCCCGCGCCGTCCGCGCTGGCGGGCGCGTTCTTCGAGACACTGCTGGCGACGGGCGGGATGGAGGAATGAGAAGACAAAGAGAGGAAGGTTGAGAGAAGAAACGCGAAGCATCACATTGTTTTGTTTTTCACGGGCGCCGCCCGATCCACACATCCCTGCTGGAGGCCTGTGCCCCGCCCATCGCACACACACACCCCATCCACACATGCCCCCTCGCCGCACCCGGGCCTCGGCTGTGGCCAAAGGCGAGGAGGAGGCCGATGGCACAAAAGGAGGCACGCCCCCGCCCGCGCCTCCCGCAAACAAGAAGCCCATCCTTCCCAGCCGGCCCACGCGGGCCCTGACAGGCAAGGCTGCTGTAGCTGCGCCGCCCGCTCGGGCAGCCAGTCCGGCCCCTGCGGAGGAGGAGGAGACTGTGGCCGCGCCGGCGCCTAAGAAGAAGAAAGCGGCGGCGGCATCCAAGAAGCCGCCAGCTCTGAAGAAGGCTGCACTGCCGAAGGTGCCCGCCCGCCGGGGCAAGGCCGCGGCGGTGGATGAACCTGAGCCCGAGGCGGCGCCCGTGGAGGATGAGGCTGTTGCCGCTCCGGACACTGGTGAAGCCGTGGCGGAGCCTGCTGTGGAGGAGGCGGCCAAAAAGGAGCCCTCTCCGCTGCTGCTGCCAAAGGTGCCCGCCCGCCGGGGCAAAGCCGCGGCTGTGGCTAAGCCGAAGCCGGCCAAGGCTGCACCTGTTGTAGCAGAGGCTGGCGCTGCTCCTGACACTGGTGAAGCGACCGAACCTGCCGTGGAAGCGGCGGCCAAGGCGCCCTCTCCGCCGCCTGCATCAGTCCTGCCGCCGCCGGATGAAGCGGAGGACGCGCCGCCCGCCGAGCCTGAGGAGGCGGTTGTCGCGCCCGTGCCGGCGCCTGCTGAGCCCGAGATGTTGGAGGACGCCCCCGTCGAGGCGGATGTCGAGGCCGTCCCCCCCGCCGCCGCCCAGGAGGCGCCTCCTGCTCCATCCCCTCCTCCACCTGCCGCCACGCAACCCGCTGCTCGCAAGCGCGCCAACCGGTGGGGCGCCCTGCCGGACGCCGCCGCGGCGGCAGCCGCGGACGCGGTGGCCTCGCACGCGGGTTTGTTGCCCGTGGCACCTGTGCCTGTCGCTGACGGCGACGCCCCCGCCCCCAAACGCAAACGCCGGACGCGGTGGGAGGAGGCGCCAGCGCCAGCGGGCGCAGGCTTTGCCCTCTCCGTCCTCACGCCCGGCCTGCTCCCGCCGGAGGTCATCCTCCCGGGCGGCCTGAGAGTGACGCTACCTGTCGCCCTGACGGCCGGCGGCGGGTCGGGCGGCACGTCGGCCGACCCCAAGGTGCAGGCCCTGTACGATGAGCTGGCCGACGCGGACCGCCGCCTGGTGGCCCTCGACTTTGACATTCCGCCGGAAGGGCACCCGGCCCGGTCGCCGAGCCCGCCGCCCCGGTATGACGCGAAAGGCATCCGCCTCAACACCCGGGAGGTGCGGGCCAAGGAGAGGATGGCGGAGAAGCGGGTGGACCTGGTGGAAGCCTTGCTCGCGGCCGACCCGGCCTACCGCCCGCCCCCCGATTTCAAGCCCACCAAAAAACAGCGCAAGCTGTTCATCCCGTACAAGCGGTACCCGGGGTACAACTTCATCGGCCTGATCATCGGGCCGCGGGGCAAGACGCAGAAGGAGATGCAGGAGGCGACGGGCTGCCGCATCGCCATCCGCGGGCGGGGCAGCGTCAAGGATGGGGCCGCCCGCAACGAGCGCTTTGACTATGGCGAGGAGGACGACCTCCACGTCCTCATCGTGGGCGACACCCGGGCGGGCGTTGACCAGGCGGCGGCCATGGTGTCTGTCTTGCTCAAGGGCCCCGACGACGATGGCGTGGAGGCCACCAAGAGCAAGCAGTTGCGCGAGCTGGCCCTCATCAATGGGACCCTCCGCGAGGGCGAGGAGGATGCCTGCTTCCTGTGCGGCTCGACGGGGCACCGCCAGTGGGAGTGCCCCGGCCGGGCAGCGGAGGGCTTGGGCGGCGTGTCCGTGCCCACCGCCATCCAGACCAAGATGGATGAGCAGTACGAGCGGGACGCGGCCCGCCTGGCCGTGGCGCGCGGGGAGGCCGGCGCGCCTGGCGGCGGCGGCGCGGGCGGCGGCGCCGGCGGGAATGAGCGGGAGTACCGGGCGTTTCTGGCCGAACTGGGCGGCGGGCCCGCGCTTGAGGCGCCTGGCGGCCGCCCACCCCCTCCTCCGAGCCGTGGCGGGGGTGGGCGGGACGAGCCGCCGCCCGGGTGCGGCCTGTTCCTGGGCAACCTCGGCCCGGGGGTGACGGACGCCGACCTGGCGGCCCTGCTCGGCCGGTTTGGCCCCGTCGCCTCCGCCACGGTCGCCACCGACCCGGCCGGCGCGTCCAAGGGCTTTGGCTTTGCCGTCATGGGCGACTCGGTATCAGCCAGCGACGCCATCCGCGGCGGGACGGGGACGACCCTGGACGGGCGGCCCATTCGTATTCAGCCCCGCGGCGGCGGCGGCGGCGGCGGTGGCGGCGGCGGTGGTGGTGGCCCGCCGCCTTCCTCCGGCGTGTCTGGCGCCCACCTCGCCCCGCTCCCGCCCCTGGTGGACGAGGCCAAGCTGTACGTGTCGGGCCTGGACCCCTCCGTCTCCGAGGCCGCCCTGGCCGCCCACTTCTCCGCGCACGGACGGGTCGTCTCGGCCCGGGTCGCGACTGACCGTGCGACGGGCGCGCCCAAAGGCTTTGGCTTCGTCACGTTCGCCGACAGCGCGGCCGCCCGGGCCGCCCGGGCCGCGGCGGACGGGTCCCGCCTGGCAGGTCGGGCCATCACTGTCCAAATAGCGGGCGACCCGACCGCCGCGCGGGGCAGCGGCGGTGGGGGGTTCGGCTCAGAGACCGGCGGCGGCGGCGGCGGGGGCGGCGGGACGGAGGAGGCCAAGCTGTACGTTTCCGGCCTGGACCCTCGGGTTGATGACGATGCCCTGGCCGTCTACTTTGGCAGCCTGTGCCCGGCCGGCCCGGGCGGCATCACCTCCGCCAAGGTGGTGGCGGACCGGGACAGCGGCGCCTCCAAAGGCTTTGGCTTTGTCAGCTTCAAGGATGGCGGGGCCGCCCTGGAGGCTCTCTGGGCGTCCGACGGGTCGTGGGCGCTCTCCGACGGGCGGCGCCCCGTGACAGTGCGGCGGGCTGGGGAGCGGGGACCGCCCCCGCCCCCGCCGCCCGGGTGGATGGGGCCGGGTAGCCTGGTGGGCGGGGTGCCGCCGCACGCACCGCCACCGCCCCCGTATGGCGGCGGCGGCCCGTATGGCGGCGGCGGCCCGCCTGGCGGGTACGGCGGGCCGCCACCCCACCACCACGCCTACGGGCACCCGCCGCCGCCCTACGGCGGTCCGCCTCCACCTCCGGGCTGGGGACACGCCCCGCCACCGCCCCCACCTCCAGGCGCGTGGGGCGCGCCGCCTGGCATGTATGGTGGGTATGGGGGAGAGGGGCCGCCCCCACCCCCGCCGCCTGATGACGATTACCCACCCCCACCCCCTCCGCCCGATGATGCGCCGCCGCCGCCGCCGCCGCCAGACTATGCGCCGCCGCCGCCACCGCCACCCCAGCAGCCCCCCGTGGCGGCCGAGTATGAGGCCTTCCTCGCGGAGCTGGGGCGGCGGTGAGAGATGGGAAGGGGGGTGAGGTGTAAAACAAAATTTGCCTTGGTTGCTGTTCCATTCTGCCGAAGGAGCCGCATGCGGGCGCTCCTCCTCACACTCCTCGCGGCCGGCTTGGGGGGCCGGCCCGCCGCGGCCGAAACCACGAGCGCCTCTCTTCCTGCCTTGCATGACTGTCAGCTTAACTTCAGCGTGTCCGTCTCCGAAACCCGCGCCTGCGAGCCGGTCACCCTGACTGCGCGCTTGGCCGGCCCGAATGGCGGGCCCGTTGCCGGCGGGTACATCACCTTTGCCTCGGACGGCGGCGCTAATCCCGCCCTGCCCGTGCCCTTGTCGGGTGAGGGAATAGCATTCGGAAACTCGTCGGGCTTGTTGCCGGGCGTGCGCCAGCTGACGGCGACGTACTCGCGTGGTGGAGGGCGGGCATCCACCGCCACGCCCGCTGCGCCTGCCTCCCGCCTGCTTCCCAGCCACTGCCAGGAGGGGACCTCCCCGCCCATCGCCCTGGGCGTCACGCGCGGAGTGCCGGCGGTCAGCGTGACGGCCGTGCCGGCCAGCGGGCTGGCTCCTGGGACGCCGACGGGGTGCGACCTGGGCAAGACCGCGTTCTACGTGAGCGTGCTGCCGAAGGCGGCCGCCGCCCAGGCGGGGGGCGGGTCGTCGGGGTGCGCCACGCCGACGGGCGTCGTCAGCGTCTACCTGGTGCGGGGCGCCCTGGCCGCCGACCAGGTCGGCGAGTGGGATGGACCGGTGTCCAATGCGGCCGCGACGGCCGTGTCGGGTCTGCGGGATGGGGCGGCGACGGCGGTCTCGGCGGCCGCGACCGCCGCGCTGGGTGGCGGGGGTGGCAGCGGCAGTGGTGGCGGCGCGGCCCAGCCTGCGGCGCCGGTGGCCGCCGCCGTTGTCTCCCACCTCCTGCCCGGAGGGGACAAGGCCGCCAACCGCGCCATTGCTGCGGCAGCCGGCAACGGGGGCGGCCCGGCCTCCGTCCTGCCCGACACGCTGACGGCGCTGGTCCAGTCGGCCGCGCGCACGGCGGGCAAGGTCACGGGTGGTGGTGGGGAGCCGGTGGCCGCGGGGCAGCCGGCGGCGCCTGTCGCCGCCGCTGCTGCCGCGGCGGCGGGGGTGGCGCCGCCGCCGCCGCCGCCGCCCGCGCCTCCTGTGGCTGCCGCGGCGCCGGCCGCGACCGCGCCCGCGACCGCGGTCGTCGACACTCTGGCCACCCCACCCCTGCCCGCTGTGTCCGCTCAACCACCCCTCCCCACGCCGCCTGCCGCCGCCTCGGCCACCATCCCGTCCACCACCGCGGGCGACCTACCCGCCGCCCTGCACGTGTTTGTGGATACCTTCAACGCGGAGGTGGGTGGGGGTGGTGGGCGGGCGGGCGTGAGCGTGCCAGCGGCGGTGGCATCTGCCACTGACGGTGCCGCACCCGCCCACCCCCTCCCCGCTGCTGCCGTGCCTGCGTCGCCCCTCCCGCCTGCCTCCTCCGCCCGGGGCGAGGTCGCGCCCGCCAAGGCCCGCAGCAGTGGGAGGGCCCTGCAGGCGCCCTTTCCGTCCCTGCCCAGCCTCCCCGCCTCCCCTCCCTTCTCCAACCTCGCGTCCGCCCGGGCGGCAGCCCCGCTCCTCGGCCACCGCCTGCTGGGCGTGGGCGTCCTGGTTCCCGCCGATTTCTTGCCCGGCGCGCCCGCCTCCGCGACGGTGAAGCCGGGCAGTCGGACCGCCGGCGCCGGCGGCGTCCCCCGCCCGCCCCCGCCCGGCTCGCCCGGCGGGCTGGCGCCTTTGCTGCCGGGTGCGCATACCATAGTGGTCACCTACTCGGGTGACGACGTCTTCGAGCGCGGGGTGGGGGTCACGGACTTCGACATCGCCGACGGGTGCGGCATACTCTGACCTTGTTTTGTGTGAGAGTGGGGGTGACTTTAGAGTGTAATGGTGCAGTCGTGGGGATGTGCCGACCTGAAGGGACGGCGCGAGCCCAGGAGACACTCTCGTTTTTGGCTTGTGGCACCAATCTCTGGCCGAACTCAGGCTCGCCCGGCGACAGATTTTCATCCCCGGAGTTGCGCACGCTGACACTGGCTAGACCTGCATAAGCTTGCTGGTTGAGACCCACGGGAGGCTGAGCCGCCGGCACACACGCACACAAGAAAAAACCAAAGGCCGGCGGCGGGCGCGCTCGCTCTCACACCGTCAACCAATGCCTTCCCCGCCTCCCCCCGCGCGCCCGCGCATCGTTTTCACCGACCTGGACGGCACGCTCATCCACTACCCCGGCCACGACGGGTGCCCGGCCCTGGATGACGAGGACGGCATCATAACGCTCCCGCCCTCCACCACCGGCCTGAGGGGCGTCATTTCGGCCGCCACCCTCCGCGGCCTCGCCCGCCTGCGCTCCCTCCCGGGCGTCCACCTGGTCATCGTCTCCGGCGCCCGCTCCTCCACCTTGGACCGCCGCCTACCGTACCTGCCCGCCTGTGACGCCATCGCGGCGGAGAGCGGGGGCCGCCTGCACTGGGCCGGCAAGCTGGCGGCCCGGGGCACGCCGGTCGTGGCCGACCTGTGTGAGGACCTAGGCTGGCGGGCCGTCCACGCCAGCACGGCGGGCCCGCCCACGCAGGGCGAGGCGACCCCGCCCGGCCTGCGCGAGGGCGCGCTATGGGATGCATTTCGAGGCCTGCGAGCGGGCGGCTGGGACCCGGACGCGGCCGCGTACGCCACCGCCTTCCGCCTGCCGTTGAGGAGGGACAAGTCGGCGGCTGACCTGGCGGCCGCGCTCGCGTCCCTGCCGCCGTCCCTGCAGTCCACCTCCAACCTGGGGTGCGCGGACGTGCTGCCAGCCACGTCCGGCAAAGCCGCGGTGGGATTGCACGTGATGCGCGCCCTGGGCGCCGACCCCGCGGACTGCGCGTTCCTGTGTGACGACGCGAACGACCTGGGCCTGGCCGCGCTGGTCGGCCGGGTATTTGTCGTGCGGGCGACTGACCCGAGCATCGCGGCGGCGGCGGCCGCGGAGCCGGCCAAGTTCTGGCAGAGCGGCTGCGACGGGCCGCCCGCGTCCGAGGCGGCGGTCGGGGCGTGCCTGGCGTGGGCGATGGGCGTTTGAGAGGGTAGTTTTAGATGTGAAATGCAAACAAACCGCACACACCATTCGTAACACACGACACAGACACACATGCACCACACGCCTACGCACGTGCGGCCCGCGCCTCTCGACAACTCTTGACACCCTTAC
>Ga0315287_10001771_pt1 | contig 20168 bp, 10 predicted proteins | sample YL17G11_0_MG_FD_205037 | JGI IMG/M metagenome (GOLD analysis project Ga0315287, IMG submission 205037) | Sediment microbial communities from Yellowstone Lake, YNP, Wyoming, USA - YL17G11_0 | ecosystem: Environmental > Aquatic > Freshwater > Lake > Sediment | place: USA: Wyoming | collected...
TTTTTTTTTTGCGCTGGTTTCCGCCCCCCCCCCCCCCCCCCCCGTCCCCCCCCTTCCGTCCCCCCAACCTCGACGCAACAGGGCAAAGTTTTCTAGCGCTGAGCTTTTACCCTGCGCTTCCTGTTTCCATACCATATTATCACCTTCCAATTCTCTAAATCCTCGCCCGCGACAATGCGCGACCCCACCGTTCTTGCAATGAAGTTCCTCTCAATGGCGTGTGTGTGTGTGTATATGTGGCGTGTGTGTGCGCCCCGATGGACGGTCTGTGAAAACACAAATCTTTCGGTGACATGAAATACAAAAAAACTGCCCGCTCTCTCCATTCTAAAACCCGTCCGTCTCCAGCAGGCGGTGCATGGCACTCACCGCCGGCGCGCCAACCAGGCTGACCCCCGGGTCTGCCAGCTTCGCGGACAGCAGCCCATCCACCGCCCCCCGTAACTCCCTGATCAGCACCCCCGTCCGCGCGGGCGCTTTGAAGCGGGCCCACCCATCCATGACCAGCTCGCCATCGCCGTGGCGAACGTCCAGGCGGCCGCCGAACAGCAGGACGCCGTAGGCAGGGGCCGCAGAGACGACCCGGGTGGAGGCCTTGCCGGCCACGTGGACGATGCCAGAGGCGACGAGCCAGCCCGAGTCGAAGCGGCCCGCCGAAAAGCAGATGGAGGCCGGGTGGATAAACACCCGGCTCCCCCGCTCGTCCCGGAAGTGGAGGGACTTGGCGGGCGCGTCCACCCGGACAGCGCCGCCCAGGGTGGCCGCGTACTTGTCGACGGGGTGCTCGACGCGGAGGAGGCCGCCCGGGGCGAAGCCGGCGCATAGGGCAGCCTTGACGACGCGCGCGCTGTGCGACGCCGCGTCTGCGAGCGCGACCGGGTCGGCCGACGCGGGGTGGGCGTGGCCGCCCTGCTCCCTTGCCTCGGCCACCTCCTTTGACAGTGCCACGCACCGCGACGCCTGGCCGGGGGTAGAGGCCGCGGATGGGTACCCCAGCGGTAACAGCCCGACCTCCACCATCGTGCGCGCCAGGTCGGCCCGGGCGGACCGTGTGGCCTCCATCGCGCCGTCCGAGAGGAAGCAGCGGGACGCGAGGTCGCGCGCGGCCGCGCGGCCGCCGCCGCCGCTGCCCCTGCCGCCGCTGCCACCGCCGCGGCCGTCCCTCGCCGCGTCCCAGGCGGCATACGCTTCGGCCAGGGCGAGGTGATCCGATTTTGAGGCGTGCGCGGCAGGGGAGACAGCCGCCCGCCCGGCATCCGCGTCCGCCCGCAGCTCAGGCGGCACCGGACTGAACAGCGGGCGGCCGTGGGAGAGCGCGGCCGCGGTCGACAGCACCGGCCCCGCACATTGCAGCAGGCAGCCGTACACCAGGGCTTTGGCCAGGCGGGGGTCCATGGACAGGCGGGCCAGCATGGCCCCGAGCGGCGTGAGTGCTTCCGTGCCCGGTTCCAGGGCGCCCATGCGGGTGAGGGACGTGACCGCCGCGGCACCCGACGCAGGGAGCGGCGGCGTCGGCAGCCCCGCCAGCGCGGTCGCCAGCTTTGGGCCGCCCGGCCCGAGCGCCGACCGCAGCGCCAGGCACAACCCCTCCAGGGGTGCCCGCATCACCTCGGGCGCCGTGTCCGCCGCCAGCTTGGCCGCCGTCCTACGGGAAAACAGTTTGAAGCAGGCGCCCGGGCGGACGCGGCCGGCCCGGCCCCGCCGCTGGCGGGCGGACGCAGCGCTGACCCAGGTCTCCTGCAAGCGCCCGATCCCGGCGTCCGGGTCGTGCGCCATCTCCTTGACGCGCCCGGTGTCGATGACGACCGTCACATCATCGATGGTCACCGAGGTTTCGGCGACGTTGGTGGACACCACGACCTTGCGGCCCCCCGGCGGCGGTCTGCCAAACGCGGCGCCCTGGGCCTCCGGGGACAGGCCGCCGTGGAGGGGGAGGACAAGCAGGGGCCCGCCCCCGGTGGCGGCCGCAACCGCCCGGCTGCCCGCCAACTGCCGCACGCACCGCCCGATCTCGGGCGCGCCCGGCATGAAGACCAGGATGGAGCCGGGAGGGGAGTTGGGTGGGGGCGGGGCGACCGCCTCGCCCTCTGGTGGCGACCACCCGGCCAGCAGGGCCCCCGGCCCGCCCTTCGCCTCCGCAGCCAGCGCGTGCGCCACCAACGCCTCCACCAGATCGTAGTTGATGACCGCCTCGTCGACGGTGGCCAGGGAGCGGGCGACGTGGTCCGGGTAGGCTGGGACGGCGGCGCCAGACGAGCCGCCGCCCTCGTCCCAGGAGGCGGGCGTGCTTTGTTTGGGCGGCGCCCCGCCGCCACCGCCACCTCCATGCCCGCCTCCTTTCCTCTTGGCGTACCGGGACACTTTGCCCACGCTCACGCCGGTTGCGGCGAACGCGTCTTCAAGGTACAGGTCCCGCACAGGGAAGGTGCGGCCCGGGACGGACAGGGTCGCGATGGGGTGGGGGCCGAAATAGCGCACAAAGGTCTCGGCGTCTGCGGTAGCGGACATGAGGATGATTTTTGGACAGGCCGACGATGCATCATTCAGGCGTTGCTTCAACAGCATCAACGCCAGGTCGGAATCAATGGACCGTTCGTGGACTTCATCCACGACGACGTGCGTGACGCCGTCCAAACCGCCTGGGCCCAGCAGGCGCCGCAAGAGGACGCCGGTCGTCATGAAGGCCAGCCGCGTCGCGCCGCTCATGCGCGTCTCCAGCCGGACAGAGTAACCGACTGTCCCGCCAGGCGCGCCCTCGCCTCGCTCAGCCGACACCCGAGATGCCAGGCCAACCGCCGCCACCCGGCGAGGTTGGGCGACCAGGATGTTGGCCTCCCCGCCGCGCCCCGCCTCGACCGCGGCCTCCAGCAGGAATTGGGGCACCTGCGTGGATTTGCCGCATCCCGTCTCACCCTTGACGATGGTGACGTGGTGCCCAGCGACGGCGGCCAGCAGCTCACCCCGCGCCCGGGCCATGGGCAATCCCGCGCGGGTGGCCAGCATGGGCCGCGCAGCCGGGTCAGCCCGGCGCGCGGTCGCCGCCGCGGCCAGGCGGGCCGACTCGGCGGCTGCTGCAGCCGGGTTGAGTTTCGTGCGCCGGGCGTGAGGGCCGGGCGCGGGGCAGCCGTTCCTCCGCCCCGCCGCCCCATCGTGCAGGATGCGGGAGGCTGAGGCGGCAACGGCGATGTCATCCACGGGCGGCGAGGCTTCCTCCTCTCCTCCTCTCCCGGCCAGCGCCGCCTCCCACACCCCCAGTGCCGCACACACCAGATCGTGCACGACAGGCAAGCCCTCCATGGCAGCCGCCTCGGCCGCGAGGGCGACCGTAGCGGCGCGTAGCGCCGGGCGTGGGGCACCGGGGCAGGTCAGGGTCAGGCGGGACGGGCCCGCCGATGCTGGGTAGCCGGGCGGCAGGTGGACGGTGAGCGTGAGCCAGGAGGGGGCGCCCCCGCCATTCCCACCTCCGCCCGCTGCTCCATCCCCTCCATCGTCCAGCACGACCGTCACGACCCGCCCGCCTCCGGGCGCCGGCGCCAGCGTCAGGCGGCCGCCCTCCTCACCATAGATGGAGGCCAAGGCAGATGCTTCATCGTCGGCTTCAGCGGGGTCGGCAGGGGTGGTGGTGGCGGCGGTCACGCCCCTGCAAACCTTGACCCCCGCTGCCTCCAGGAGAGCGGAGTACAACCCCACCCCGGCCAGCTCCACGTCTCCGCCGGCCCCGGCCAAAGCCGCCGCCGTGTCTGCCGGCTCATACCCGGCGGCCAGCAGCCTGTCCGCCGTCGGGTGCGCCCCCAGCAGCTCCGCGAGCGCGGCCGCCGCCACGGCCGCCACCGCGTCGCCCTCCTCATCCTTGGCCACCGCCACGCCCCGCCGGCGCATGACCGTCACAGCCCCGCCCGCCCCGGACGCGTATGCGGCCGGCAGCCCGCTCTCCGGCGTGTGAAGGACGGCCCAGTCGAGGGCGGCAGTGTCAGAGGAGGTGCCGGCCGTCGCTTGCGCGGCGGCCCTGGCGTGGCGGGGCGCAAAGCCAAGGCGTGCCAGCCGGTCAGCCACCGCCGCGACGGCGGCCGGGTCGGAGGACATGGCGGGGGGAGCGGCACTGCTCCTGCTGCCCGTCCCCGCTCCCAACGCGGCCGCCACCGCCGCCCGCTGCTCGTCCGTCATGACGACCGCGGTCGGGGCTCGCCGAATGGCCGCATCCTTGGCCGCCTTTTCCCGGGCGGCGCGGGCCGCGGCAGCCGAGGCCCGCGCGGCGTCCCGTGACGCCCGGTCGGCAGCGGCCTCGCACGCAGACTCCCACTGCGGGCGGTAGGCGCGGGGGAGGACGCGGTGCAAAGCGCGGTCGCCCGCGACGGCGTGCAAGCCTGCGACCGCCGCGGCCTGCTCCGCCTCGGCAGCAGACGGGTAGGTCGCCCCGCGGGGTGTGAAGGCCACCGTGTCCGTGTCGGGCTTGCTGGGCGTGCCCGGGATGACGACCTTGGCGGTGAAGGAGGAGGAGGGCGGGGTGGGGGCGGGGGCGGCGTCACCGCCCTCTCCACCCTCTCCGCCACCTCCGCCTCCGCCCTCACACTTGGCCCGGTACCGGGGCTTGCCCCGGTCCCTCGCCCCGGCCGCCCACTCCTGGAGCAGGACCTTGGGCGACTTCTCGGTGTAGTAGCCCGCCCGTGCGCCGACGTCCATGGCGGCGGGTGGCGGGGGTGGTTGAGATGGTGAGGGTCCGGATGAGGCCGCCGCGCTGGCCGAGGACCCGCTGGCCAAGCTGACAGCGTCGGCCTCGCCTCCCTCGACATCTGCATGCTTGGAGGCGAGGTGTTCCCGGTAGCGCTGGACCTGACAGGAAAATGGAAGACGGAGAGAGAGAGAGGTTGAGCGGAGGCGCGCCCGGTCGCGGTCGATTTGTGTTCTCTCTCCATCTCTTCGCCCTCTCCTTTTTCTTCTTGCCTGTTTGAACACGCGATCGCAGTGTGGACACGGCAGTTCCTGGTTGCGCTTGTCCAGGACGGACGGGCCTTTTGTGCCCCCCCCGCCGCCCGAGGAAAAGACTTTGGCCGCCTTTTTCTTTTCTTCCAGGTTGCGGACGCCACCCATGGTGGATGGTGTGTGTGTGTGTGTGTGTGTGTGTGTGTGTGTGTGTGTGTGTGTGTGTGTGTGTGTGGCGTGTGGCGAGGGTGCGCGCAGGAGTGGCCAGAGCTTGTGTGCTGGTGGTGTGTGCGTGCGTCCGCCACAGCCGGCCACCGGTCGTGCGGGGGGGACGCGCCAATGCAGTTCTGAAACAAGCCAGTCTTGAAACCACCGGCAACCACTCTCAACCTCCCTCTCTCCTGTCAACAGGGCCTCCTTGCCTTTATGTGCCTCGGTGAAGGTGAGCGATGTGCGCTCGTCCAGCCCGTCATCCGAGCTCAATCCTTCCGACCCCCGGGCCCTCTACGGCCTGGCCGCGCTGGCCAACTACGGTTGCGACCCCCTGCCAACGCCCGCCCGGCTGGGCCTTACTTTCAACCCGGCCCCTCTCCTCCCAGGCACGCCCTCCCTCCCTCCCGTTTGGCGGCGATCGCGTCCACGCCCTCCCTCCCTCCCGTTCGGCGGCGATCGCGTCCACGCCCTCCCTCCCTCCCGGGCGGCGGCGGTTGCGTCCACGATCGTGTCCACGAATCCTCACGCGACCACGCAGCCCGTCTCGCCCACGCTGCGGCACAGCTCCTTCGTGCCCACCACCTGGCACGTCGCACAGAAGTCCTCCACCTGGCCGTACGCGGCGGCGGCCATGGAGGGCGTCCAAAGCTTTTTGCAAGGCTTGTTCAGGCGGTCGACGTTGTAGTGGGCGCGCAGGAAAAAGTTGACGAGCCCCGACTGGGAGTCGCACGCGCCTGTCATCGGCCCCGCGCAGGGCATGTTGTACGCCTGCGACCCGGCGCACATGGCGTTCCAATGGTCGCCGCTGCTCGCGTACAGCTCATTCGCGGCGAGGAACTGTTGAAAGTCGTAGCCGCAGTGCGCGCAGGGCAGCATGTACGGGATGGCTTTCAAAAAGGCGATGCACGCGGTTTTCACGGTCGCGACCGGCTCGGTCGGGTAGTTTTGGGCAAAGATGTGAAACGTGCGCCAGGTGGGCGGGCCAAAGATACGGGGGTCGCCTGTCGTGCGGGTGCCGCACTCGCCCATCGCCCAGTTGGAGATGGTGGGGACGGGCACGCCCGTGCATTCAATGATGGTCTGGGACACCGCATCGAACTGGTCTGTGTAGGCCGGGTCGGTCTCGGCCGTGCAGGATGGCGAGGCCGGGGAAGGGGTGCAGGCGGGGTGGAGGGCCGCCTCGAGCGCAGCCGTCTTGTTGGCCAGCAGCCCCGACAGCGTGGACGGGATGGTTTTCGCGGTGTCTGAGGCCTGGACCTCCAAGTTGAAGAGCGAGGTCGGGGGCGGGATCTGTGGGCAGAAGGGAGAGAGGAGGGAGGCGGGGGGTGGGGGTCGTTCGAAAGGGAGGGTGTGGGCCCCGCCACATGCGCCATGTGCGACAGACAGCCCCGCAAACACCCGCCCTCCTTTGCAAGCTCCTGTTTACCGTCCATCAACACCCACGCGCTGCCAGGCAGCACACACACATACCTTGGCAGCGGCCAGGCCGACGGCGGCGAGCGCGACCGCGCAGGCGAGCGAGAGGCGGACACGCATCGTGTGTTTTTGCTATTTGTGTGAAGGCGAGAAAACAAGAGAGTAGGGGCGAAGAGGAAAAAAACACACCCTACTCAACCACGGGCCCGCCCCCCCCCTCACGTCTTCCGCCTCCTCAGACCCCGGTCCAGGGCGGCCTGCCCCTCCGCCACCCACCGGTCCAGGACGGCCATCAGGTCAGGCCGCCAGATGACAGCAAATAGGGCCTCCAGCCACGCAAACAGGGTAGCGGTGCCCAGGGCCTGGCCCAGGGAGACTGTCAGGGCGGGGCTGCGCCGCTCGATCAGGCCGTGGCCAGTGCCGAACTGGACCAGCCAGGTGGCGGCGTGGATGAGCACCGCCCACTTCCAGGCGGTGGCCAGATAGGCGACCCGGGCCGCGGCCGCGCCCAGCCACATGGGTGAGACCTGGCAGAGAGCCCAGGTGGACCCCGCAAAGGGTTGGAGGTACATTAGTAAATCGCGTACGCCCCCATCAGCAGGGTGGCTGGGTTGAGGTTAGCTCCTGTTCGCACCCAGGCGGGCAGGGTTCCTCGCCGCCCCGGCCTCCTTCTTTACCGACTCCCGCTCCTTGCGCCGCCACACCTCGGGCTTGACAAACGCGGCATCTATCCACACGCCCACCTTTGCTGCCTTTGCGGCGGCCTCTCGCCCGGCAAGCCCGCTCGCCTTAGGCGCCCTGAACGAGACCGCCCACCCACGGTCCACCATCCAGGTCGAGAGCGGGACCGAGCCGGGCGGGGGGAGGAGGAAAAAGGAGGCGCCGCTGCTCCTCGCGTGCCAGGGCGACCTGGCCTCCCACCACCAGGCCGGGCTGGCCCGGCTCCCGACCGCCGCGCACGCGGCCAGGGTGCGGCCGTACACGTCCCGACCCCGCGGCACACATTCCACCCAGGATGCCGCCGACACCAGGCGCTGCAAGGCCGCCGTGGCCGCGTCGCCGCACCGCCAGCTATACGACCGCACCCCAAACAACCATGCCTTCCTCCCCACACACCGCTGCTCCCCCTCGGGCGCATCAAAGTGGAGGAGGCGCACCCGCACGCGCGCCACGTCGAGCGTGTCCCCATCCAGGACGCGCACGGCGGCCGGGCGGGCCGCCAGGGTTCCCGGGGTGGCCGCGGCCCTAAAGGCAGCGGCCTCGGCGTGGGTGTGGGCCAGGGACAGGAGGGCGGCGGCGAGGAGGGCCAGGGCGAGGGCCGCCAGGGCTGGGGTCGTTTTTGGCAGCGGGGTTGGGCGTCGAGTCGCTGCTGTGGCGCCGCCGGGCTTCCTGTTCCTGCCAAACAGGAGGTGCTGGGAGGGCGGCCCTGGCACTTCCCGGCCAGCTCCTACCTCGAGAGAGTGTCCAGTCACCCTGCCGAAAAGGTTGCGGGGGCGTCGGTGAGGGAGGGCGCCCCCGCTGCGCGGGGAGGGCGTGCGCATGGGCAAACGTTGACCAGAACGAGGGAGTGAAGCGAAGCGAGAGGAGCATGCACTCCCCATATACTATTTCCATCATGCTCCCGTCCCTCCTCCGCCCCACCGGCCGCCCCACCCGTCGCCTCGTGCTGCTGGCTGCCGCTGCTCCGACGCCTGCCTCCCCAGCCCCCGCACGTGGAGGGCGCGGCGATGGGCGTGGACGCGGAAGCAGTAGCGGCAGAGGCCGTGGCGGCGGCGGCGGCGGCCGCGGCGGCGGCGGCCGCGGCCGTGGAGGCCAGCAAGCCAGGGCCCCGACCGCTCCCACCAAAAAAGGAGGCAGGCCGCCGCCGCCACTGACGTCCCTGACCGCCCCGCTCACCATCACCGTCCTCTCCTCTGACGCGCCGGAGCCCGCACCGCCCCCGCTCTGGGCCACCTTTTGCGGCACGGTCGAGGGCGGGTGGACTGGCGTGGCCAGCGCGGTCTGCCCCCTGACGGGGGAGGTGGAAGCCCTGCTGCCCGCCGGCCCGGGCGGGCTGCCGCCCGCCGCCATGCAGTTGGCGACCTACACCACCGAAGAGCGCGTGGTGGTGGAAGGCGAGGGCGGCGGCGACGAAGGCGACGGCGGCGGCGGCGCGGTGGACCGCCTGGAGCGGGCGACCCTGCGCGCCCGCACGGCCGACGCTGTCCCGGCCAGCGCGCCCGCCACGCCCGAGCCCGCCCTGGGCGCCCGGGAGCCTGGCCTGATCATCTTTGACGGCGGGTCCTACTCGCGTGGCCCCCTGTCGCTGGTCGATGGCCTCGACCTGGGAGGCGAGGAGGAGGAGGGCGGGCCGGAGGCGGTGCGGGCGGAGCTGGAGCGGCTGGTGGCACTCGAGCCGGTGGTGCTGCGAGGGGGCGAGGGCGGCGAGGGCGGCGACGAACGCGGGGGCGCCCCCGTCGACGAGGACGATGACCCGCCCGTCGACGAGGACGGCAACCCGCTGACCTCCCGCCCCGACGCGGGCGAGGACGCCCCGCTGGCCACCTCGCTCGTGGAGGCCTGTGTCTCCTGGGGCGGCGGCGCCCGCCTGCGGGTCGTCCTCACCCTGGGCGTCGGCCTCGACCCGGACAGTGGGGAGCTGGACGTCACGCCCCTGCGCCTGTTGACGGTGCGTGAGGTCTGGCAGTGCCCGGCCGATGGGGCCGTGGCCGCGTGCGCGGTCCCGCCCGCCGGCACAGCCAAGCCGCCCTCCCCGCCGCCCACCAACGGGGTCTCCGCCTTCTCCGGCGAGTGGAAGGCTTTTGACGTGTGCGGCCACGCGCTCTCTCCGTCTGTCGCCGCCGCGGCGGACGCGTTGGGCGGGGCCTCCACGCTCGCTTCCGCCCACGCCCTCTACTCCACCGCCTGCACGCGCCAGGTGTGGCGGGTTGGCGGGCGGGGCGGCCCCGCGCCTGGGGACGCGGGCGGGGCCTACATCGTGCCCGGCTCCCTGCCCTTACCCTTCGACGCCCCCGCCCCGCCCACCCCGCTGCCCGCCCCTGGCCCCGCCATCGTGGAGCTCGTCATGCTGCCCCCCGTTTCGCGGGGCGCGGAGGGCGATGCGGCGGAAGGGATGGGTGGTGGCGATGGAGGTGACAGCGGCAGTGGCGCCCCTCCCCCCCTGAGCCGGGGCTTCCTCATCTCCGTTTCCTGGGCGCCCCGGGATGGGACGGTGGTGGGCGTGGCCCGGGAGTATGATGCAGGGGGGCAGCTGGTGGAGGCCCGGTGCCGGAGTGCTGTCAGGGTGGATGTGGCGGGCGGGGCGATGTAGATTCGGCGAGGAGATCGCCGCGTTGCCCTTCGTGGACGGCTGGGCGTTGCTTTAACGCCGTTTCTTGGAGAGAAGGGAAAAATGACGGGGTTGACCAAAGGAAAAAAAAAAAAAAAAAAAAAAAAAAAGGGGGGCACGCCCGACCCAACCACAGGCGCACCTCTCTGTGTTGTGCGACTCGTCTGTGAGTCGAGCGAGCGCCCACTGGTGCGGCGCACGTCATACCGTGTTCCGACTCGTCTGTGTGTCCCAATTGGGTGGAGCGAGCGCCCACCGTGTTCCAATTCCAACCTCGATGCCTCCCTTGAAACGCACCGCCCTCCCCCGCGTCGCGACCTTGACCTCCCTCGCCGACCTCGCCCACACGCCCTCCACCCTCCGCCCCTTTGCCTCGGCCCATGACGACCTGTTCGCGGATGGTGTCGCCACGCCAGAGCTGTGGGCCTACTTGCGGTCCTGGAGACGCCACCTCCCCGACGGGACGGCCTTCCTGGTCTGCCGCGGGTTTGGCGCCCTCCTCGCCGCATTCATCGTCGACGCCCTGCTGGTCACCCTGTACTTCAGCGTGGGCGTGCCCCGCTTTGGGTGGCCCGCCTGGCACACGATCGTGGAGGACAGGGGCGGGACCCTGCCCCTGCTGTTCAATCTGACCTCGTTCGCGCTCGCCCTGCTGCTGGTCTTCCGCACGAACGGGGCGACCGCGCGTTGGTGGGAGGCCCGGTGCGCGTGGGGGTCCACGGTGAACGCGGCCCGGAATTTGGGGCGGCTGTGCGCCGCCTGGCTCCCGCCGTCCGACCCTGCGGCCGCCGCCCGGGCCGCCCGCTGGTGTGAGGCCCTGCCCTGGTGCAAGAAAGCGCACCTAGGCGGCACGCCGCCGGGCGGCCTGGCCGAGGAGCTGGCCTCCGTCCTGACGCCCGAGGAGGTCGACTGGCTGACGGCCGCCTCGCACCGCCCCCAGACGGCGGCGGCGGTGCTGGAGAGCCTGGTCATGCGGTCGTCGTCGTCGTCGCTGTTGCCCTCCTCCCCGCCGCCGAGCATGCCCCCTGAGATTGCTGGGCGCGCGTCGGGTGAGATCTGCGTGTACATCAACGCGGTCGGCGCGTGCGAGCGCATCGCGCGGACTGCCATGCCCCTGTCGTACACGCGCTCCACCTCCCGCTTCCTCACCACCTGGCTCTTTTTCCTGCCGCTCGCCATTTACCCGGCCTGCGGCTGGGCGACGCCCGCCGTGGAAGGGATCATCGCCTTCCTGCTCCTGTCCATCGAGAATGTGGCCGTCCATTACGAGGAGGCCGTTGGCAACCTGCCCATGGGGGCGTACTGCGCATCCCTGGCCGCCAACGTGCGGGAGACGGCCGCGCTAGCAGCAGGCGCGGCGGCGGTGGCGAGAGGGGAGGGAGGGGTGGTTTGGGCTGCAGCGGTGGCGCCCAAGCCCAATTCGCTCATGGGCGGCGATGAGCGGACCGGTAGTGGCAGCCCAGGCGTGTGAGGAGGAGAGACACAATCAGGATGATAACACTCGACCATGCATTCATCCTGCCACGTAAGCCCGCGCCAGGGCCCGCGCCAGGGCCAGCCGCACAGCCCCCTCCACGACACCACCATCATCATCATCGCCATCCGCTCGCCCGCCACCCCATTTCGCTTCATCCAGCAACGCGACCATGGCTTCCACGGTCGCAGCAGGCACCGCGGCCACAGCCCCACCGTCGCTGGGCGGTGTTTCGAGGGCGGGCAGCGCCGCAAGCAGGGCGGCCGGGACGGCGTTGGCGGGTCCAGAGGCTGCGGTGGCGAGAACAGCAGCAGCCAGCCGGGCGGGGTCGGCGGGTGAGGCGGCGGCGAGGTCGGCGAGCGCGCCCAACAGCCCGCACCCTGCGCGCTCTCCTCCCGCCAGCGGCCCTCCCAGGTCGGCCACCAAAGCTGCCGCGGCCGCAGCCCCGCCACCACCATGCTGCCCGACCAGCGCATCCCGCGCAGACTCGGCCGCCTCCGACGCCACGATCGCCGCCCGCCCTCCGTCCCCCGCCCGTCCCAGCCAGCCCAGCGCCGCCCCCGGCCGCCCGGCCTGCCAGTGTGCGACCCCAGCCGCCCGGCAGACGCCCGCCTCCGCCGACCGCAGCCCGATGCGGGCGGCCGTCGCGGCGGCCCGGGAGGCCGGCAGGTCGTCGCCGGCAGAGGTGGCGCCGGGGGCGCGGGCAAACAGGGCGCCCGCCCCACCCCGCCCGTGGGTCGGGCAGGCAGACGCGAGCAGGCGCGCGGCCGCAGGGCGGGTGACGGCCGACCCGGCCAGCCCGGACGCCAGGTCCAGCGCCCACCACTCACCCGACCGCCCGCCCGCGTGAGGTAAAGGCTCCCCGCCCGCACTCGCGGCGCCGGGCCCCCCGCGCGCGTACAGGACGGGCGTCACCGCGGCCATGGCCCAGGCAGAGCAGCCCGCGGATAGGGCCGCGGCCGCGCCGGCGGGCTCGCCGGCCGCTGCGGCGCCCGCGACGCCCAGGAGCATGGCATCCCGGGCAGCTGAGGCGGGGGTAGGGTGTGGGGAGGCCGGGCAGGCCGCCGCATCCGCCGCCGCCCGGCCCGCCGCCGCTGCCAGCTCGCCCGCCCCGGCCGGGCCGGGCGACCCGTCGGGCGGGTGCAGGCAGCGCGCGGCCAACAGGTCGGGCCAGCCGCCGCTCGCAGCCGCCCCATCGCCCAGGCCCAGCAGCCCCAGCGCCGCCGCATCCACGGCCCCGGGCTCTGCGCACAGCACGCGTAACAGGGCGCGGCAGCCCTCCGCCGTCGGCGCGTCCCCTGCCCGCCCCCGCTCCCACACCCCGCCATCGCACGCCAGGCGGCGGGCGGACGACAACCAGGCCGTGCGGGCGGCTATGAAGTCGGCCATGGAGGCGTAGTGAGTGGAGGTGGACGGAGCGGCACCACTGGGAGCCGCCCCACCGCCCCCCAGCCTCGGCTGCCCGCGCACCAGCAGCCCGACCGGGTCTAGCACGCCCAGCGCGGCGAGCGTCGCGCTGTCCAGCGCGCCTGGTGGCGGGGCGAAGGGGGGTCGCGCGCCGCTCCCGCCTCCACCCACCGCGGACGCTTCCGTCCAGGCACCGTGGGCGCCCAGGAGGGCCACGGCGTCATCCACCCAGCCGACGGACGCGGCCCGGGCCAGGGTGGGCCAGTAGAGCGGGTCGGCGTCGGGGGCGGGCGAGGCCAGCAGGCGGGCGATGGCAGGGGCGAGGGCGGCCGTGGATGCGCCGCCCTCACCACCACCGCCGCTGCAGAGCGCGCCCGCGTGCGTGCGCAGCCAGGCGGCCGTGGCCTCGCCGGCCGCCCCATCTGGGCGCGGACTCCCCAGGAACAGCAGCCCCGCCCAGTCCCAGGCAGCGTGTTCAGCCCGGGCCGCCGCGACGGCGTCGTCCGCGGTGGCGTCATCGTCACCCTCCGCCGGCGAAGACATTTGCGCAGAGACGTCGGCTGCATACGCCCGCACCCGGTCCGGCCAGTCCGGGCGGGAGGCTGCGCCTGAAAAAAAAATGAATGAGGGGGGAGGTTGTCGTGAGAACAGAGGTGGCTGTGGGTGTGTGTTCTGCTTCTTCTCTCTCTTCCCTCAACATTACCCACACACCTGCCGCCAGGTCGGTGTGCAGGCTCTCCAGGGCCGGCAGCGTGTCATAGACCAGGCGGCGCTCCAGGGCGGAGAGGGCGGACCTGTGTGCAAAGAAGGTAGACGGAGATGAGTTTTTTCCCCCTCGCATCGGCGTTTTTCGTCGGGCGCGCCCCATCTGTTTTTTATTTGCCCCCCGCCTCTGCGCCTCTTTTCTCTCGCCTCCTTTCCATACCATTGCACGACGGACGCGGCCGGCGGCGTCTGGCTCTTCCTCCTCCTCCCCCCACCACTGCATCCCCCGCCCAGCGGCGTCAACAGCAGCCTCGGCCCCAGACCCCAGGCAAAGGCGAGGCGGGTCGTGCCGGGCGGGGCGGGCACGCAGGCGAGGAGGGGGACGGGCGGGGGGGGGTCCTCCTGGCCGACTGGTTGGTGGGAGTTGGTGGCCAGCATTGGGTGGAGACAGGTGTGCGGGCGCAGAGGGAGAGAGGGCGGACGGCGGCGCGCTCTCTCTCACTCCGACGACGTTTATGACGGTCTGCCCGGTGGTCGACGCCCTCTGCTTTGCCCAGTCTTAATTTCTCCCCCCCACGTCCCACACTGCGCGAGCTCGTGCCCGCTCTCCCCAGGGGTAGGCCCTCCAGGGACAGATCTGTCTGACACAGTAGCCCCCCCTTGAGTAACCCGCCCGCGTCTTGGCTCTCCGCCGGCTCCCTCATGTTTCCCACCACGTGCGTCAGCGCCGTCGGCTGGTGCGTTTGTTTTGTTTTGTTTTTTGTGGGTAAGAGTGCTTTTCACTCCGCCTCCACGACCCGCATTCCTCGATTGGCGGTCCTCTAGACTTGATCTGACCGACAGGGGAGCCCCTGGTGTGGGCGTGTGGGCGGCAAGGCAAAGAAAGGCGCGTCAAACGGGCGTAATAGCCAGCGCCTCTCTCTCATCGATCGGGCACAAGGCGCGCCGCGCTCCAACCTCGCTTGGCCACCACAGGCCGTCCCCCCCCCCTCCCCCCCCCCACCCCGCTCCTCCTCACGTCTTTTCCCTGTCACGCACCCAACAGCCCGCCCGCCCGCGCGGCCATCGTGTCGGCCGCCTCGTCCTCTGGCCGTGGCGCGCCCGCAACAGGCCGTGGCCGTGCGGCGACGACGACGACCGCGAAACAGCAGCGCTCCCTGCCGCCTGCACCATCGTCAACCACCGCCCGCCGGCCTGCTGCTTCTGCTGCTCGACCACAGGCGAAGAAGCCTTCCTCGCCTCCATCCGCCGACCGCTTCTACCTCAACGTCACCGGCTTCCCCTTCCCCCTGGGACCCTTCCTGTCCCGCACCACCTACCGCACGGAGGTCGATCCGGGCCGCATCTGGACGTTCGAGCAGCCGCAGAGCCTGGGGTTCTCATCGGTCACCGCCAACGTGCGCATGACGGTCATCAAGTTGCGGTGCGGGGGGCTGTGGGTGCACGCGCCCATCGCGCCGACGGCGGAATGCGTGCGCCTGGTGAAGGAGCTGGGGTCGCCCGTCAAGTACATCGTCCTGCCGACCTTTGCGTACGAGCACAAGGCGTTCATGGCCCCCTTTTGCCGGGCGTTCCCAGGCGCGGACGCGTACGTCGCGCCCCGCCAGTGGTCCTGGCCGCTCAACCTGCCCGTCCAGTTTTTTGGGATCTTTCCCAGGGGCGTGGTGGAGGCGGGGGCGGAGATGCCGTGGCAGGGCGAGATCGACCACCGCCCCTTCTCCTCGTCCGTGGGGGTGGGGCCGTACTCGGAGGTCGCGTTCTTCCACGCCCCCTCCAAAACGCTGTTGGTGACGGACGCCGTCGTCCGCGTCCCGAAGGGGGCGCCTTCGGTTGTCGCAGAAGCCGACTTGCTGGCCTCGGGTGGCCCCCTGCCGGGCATCGTGGCGACCCTGTCCGGCGGCGGCCCGGGCGCCCCGCCACCCCCGCCCCCGCCCACCGACCCGGCCGAGCGGGCTGCCCTGGGCTGGCAGCGCATGGCCTTGCAGATCCTCTTCTTCGTCCCGGGCGACCTTGCCCGCCCGAGCGGCTCCTTCACGCCCCTCGTCGGCCGCCTCCTCGTCTCGCCCGTCCTACGCAAGCTGGTCTACGGCAACGCCCGGGCGGAATGCCGGGCCTGGATCGACGATGTGTGCGGGTCCTGGGATTTCAGGCGCATCATTCCCGCGCACTTTGACGCGCCCATCCCGGCGAGGCCGTCCGACCTGCTCGCCGCCTTTTCCTTTTTGGAGGAGGACGCGCGGGCAGAGGAGGAGGAGGAGGCAGGCGGTGCGACGGCGGCAACAGCACCAGCACGAGGCGGCGGCCTCTTTGGTGCGGTCGCTGGCCTGTTTGGCTTCAGGGCGGGTGGCTCCGTCAACTTCAAGCGTACGGACATGCGTGCCCTGGACGGGCTGGCGGGCAGCCTGAAGACGACGGGCGTGCTGAACAAGTGAAAATATGAGAGAGATGGGGCGGAGAGAGATGGGGCGGAGTGTGAGAGAGTTTTGTCGTCGTCGTCGTCGTCGTCGTCGTCGTCGTCGTCGTCGTCGTCGTCGTCGTCGTCGTCGATGATGAGATTGCGGAACGTGGCGGGGGGGGGGATATTTTTTTGTCGTAGGAGCTCGTTTCATTCTTTCAACGCACGGGCGCCGGGGCGCGCTCCACTCTCTCTCACGCCTGCATACAGGACGCGCCCACGCGTAACTGAGCGCCCCTGGCTCCACGTCTACGCGTGCTTCACCCTCCCAGCGCGTGCGCGCGTCCTCACACGCGACGAGAACAAGAACCACGCCGACAAGATGGGCGAAGCTTCCGCTTCCGCTCCTCTCATCGAGCACGCCGCCCCGCCTCCACCCCTGCCACCCGCCGACGCGGCTGAGCTAGTAGCGTTGGCGGTCCAGGCAGCTGCTGGCGAGGCGGGAGCCCTGTCTGTGCTGGAGAGGTTCACCCGCATCGTGAGTTGAAAAAGAGCGCGGCGCGGGGAGTCAGACAGGCGCGGGGACGCGATCGAAAAAAAGAAAACAAAAAAAACTCAACCTCCTCTCTCATATGTAGGTCGACCGCCACCAGGAACAGCCCCAGCTCCTGGACCCGCACCTGCCGGCCGTGATTCCGACATTGGCCAACGGCCTCTTGGCCGCCGCATCTCGCCGGGACACGCCTGCCGTCGCCGCCATCGGGCGCGTCCTGTGGGCCGCCACCTCGGCGAGGGGTCGCAAGGCTGCACTCCGCTTTTTCCCCAACAGCGTGGACGCCTTTGAACCTGTTGCCCGCCTGCTGGCCGGGGCGGCGGGGGTGGGAGTCGGAGGAGGCAGCGGAGCTGAAGACTGCCCCTGGGCGGCGGTGGGCGCGGACTTGGGCCGGGAGGGCGACGCCGCGTCGCCGTCTAACCTCGACGACCGGCCCGTGGGTGGTGGGGGGGGGGGGGGGGCGCCAGTGAGCAGCCCTGCCTCGCTGCTGGAGACCTGGCCCGCCCGGTGCTGCCTCCTCCTCTGGCTGGCCCAGGCGGCGACCATCCCGTTCCCCATGGCCTTGCTGGACCCGACGGGGGGGAGCGGGGGCCGGAGGTCTGCCGCCCACCAGCAGCCCGCGCGCGCGCGGGCCGCGCCGGCGGGGGACGAGGTGGAGGCGCCCGAGGATGACGGTGGTGGCGCGTCGTCGCCGCCGCCCGCCTCCTCCTCGCGACCCCTCCACCACCACCCGGACTGGACCAGCAGCCACGCGTCCCCTTGCCCGCTCGCCTACGACCGCCTGACCGCGGGCGCCGTCGCCGCCCTGGCGGCAGGCGACGACGACCCGCCCTCCACCTCTGCCTGGCCCGCCCTGGCCCGGGCGGCCGAGGCGGCGTGCCGGGCGAGCCTGTCCTCGCCCGGGGCGGACCGGGAAGCGGCTGTGCTGGCGTTGGGACGCTTGCTAGCCCGCCCGGACGCGGATGCACCCGACTCCGGCCGGCGCCTGACCCGTTTCGTCGGGTGGGCCGCCGCGATCGCGGCCGCTGGTGGTGGTAGTGGTGCTGGTGGTGAAACCGAACCCACCGCCGCCGCCGCCGCCGACGTGCGTTCCCTGGGCGCCGCCGCGGCCCTGGCCCAAGTCTTTGCCCGAGCGGAGCGGCGGGCGCTCGTGCCCGTCGCGCCCGCGGCCTGGCGGGCGGCGGAGGCGCTGCTGGCGGGCGGCGGGTGTGGCGCTGTTCCTCCCCGCACCGACCACCGAGGAGGCCACGCCGCACCCGTCCCCGCCGCCCGCCGCCCGCCAGGCGTCCAGGTCCGCCGGGCGGCCGTCAAGCTGGCGGCCCGGGTGGCACTGGCCAGCCTGCCGGCGGCCGGGAGTGTTGGCGGCGGGGCTGCTGCCGGCCTGCTGCCCGGCCGCGTGGAAGCCGCGGCCGCAGCCCTGGTCGCCGCCCTGCGGGACCGGGACACGGCCGTGCGGTGGGCCGCCGCCAAGGGCCTCGCCCGGGTCGGCGCCGCCCTCGCGTCAGCCACCGCATCGCACTGCTATGCTGGCGCCGTCGCCGCCATCGCCGACGCCTGCCTGTCGCTGTGCGACCCCGCCGAACCGGACGCGGCCTGGCATGGCGGGTGCCTGGCCCTTGCGTCCCTGCTGCTGGCCAGGCGGGGCGGGGGTGCCGCCCCCGCCCTCCCCCCCGGCCGCCTGCCCCGCCTTGTCGCGGCCGCCGCGGCCGCCCTCGCCTACGACGTCCGCCGGGGTGGGTCGGGGGTCGGGGTGGGCGCGCACGTCCGGGACGCGGGCGCGTACGTGGCGTGGGCGCTGGCCCGGGCGGGCCTGGCGAGGGAGGACCTGGCTGCGCTGGCCGCCCCGCTCGGTGCGCCCCTTGCCGCGGCCGCCGCCTTTGACCGGGAGGTCAACTGCCGCCGGGCGGCCGCGGCCGCCTTCCAGGAGCTGGCGGGCCGGTGCGGACCTGCCGCGCCCGCCTTTGCGCACGCCCCCCTCGACGCCGCGGCGGCCCTGGACTTTTACGCGCTCGCGTCTGCCCGGTCGGCGGCCTTGACGGTCGGGACGGCGCTGTCTGGGCTGGGTGGCCCTTACCCGGCCGCCCTGACCTCCCACCTGGTGTCGTCCAAGGCCGGGCACTGGTGCCGGTCGACCCGGAACCTGGCGGCGGAGGCCTTGGTGGGCGTGTGCGTGGCTGGGGTGGGGGCCGGGTGTGGCAGCCCGGCGCCGGACGCGGCGGAGGCGCTGTCACGGCGCTTGCTCGCCCCCGGCGCGGGGCCAGAAGCCCGGGCAGGCGCTGCGGCTGCCCTAGCAGCCCTTGTCGCTGGTGGCGCCCCCGCCACGGCGCCATCCCCAGCCACGATTGACGGCCTGGTCCACGCCCTGCCGGCCCGCTTCCCCGCCCTCGTCAAGGGCCGGGGCGGGGAGGCCGTGCGGGAAGGGGTGTTGGCCTTGGTGGCCGCGCTCGCGGCGGGCGCGCCACCTGGCGGCAGTGATGATCCAGGCCCGCCCGCTGCCCGCCCCGTCGTCGCCTTCATTGAGGCCAACCTGCGCCACCCGGCGGCGGTCGTCCGGGAGGCGGCCGCGGGGGCGTTGGCCGCCCTCTCAGGCCGCCCCGCCCCGCCCCCCGCCGCCGGCTGGGCGCCCCCCCCGCCCGACACCGCACGCACGTTCATGTCCTGGCTCTCGCCGACAGCGCCTGTCGAAGCCCGCCGCGGCGGGGCGGCGGGGCTGGGTGCCCTGGCCGCCGCCTACCTTGCCCCCTGCGCGGACGCCGTCGTCTCGTCCCTCGCGTCCGCCATCCGCCTCGAGGCCGACCCGGCCGCCCGCGACGCGGAAGCCCGGGCCGGGGCGGCGGCCGCGCTGGGCGGGCTGGTGCCCCGCCTCCTCCTCGCCCCGGCCCTGCCCCGCCCCTCGCACCGGTCCGCCCTCCGGTCCGCCGCCCTCGCCGCCCTCCTGGGCGGCGCCGCCGACTATGCCACCGACCGGCGGGGCGACGTCGGGTCCTGGGTGCGGTGCCCGTCGGCGGCCGGGGCGACGGGGCTGGTGCTGGCGGCGGCGGCGGTGGGGGAGGGCGGTGCGGACGAGGCAGCGGCGCTGGCGGCGCGGCTCCTGCCCGCCCTGGTCCGCCTCGCCTGCGAGCGCCTCGCCAAGCTACGTGTGGAGGCCCGCGCGCACTTGCAGGCCCTCGTCGACGCCGCGGACGGCCGTGGTGGTGGGGGCGGCTTCCTCGGCCCCGCGGGGCCGCCCCTCGCGGCCGCACTCGCCTCTAGCCGCGCCTCGAAAACCTCGGCCCCCCAAGAAGACCTGTCCCTCGCGACGGCGTTGCTGGGCCAGCCCTCCCTGCCACCGTCCCTCGCAAGCGCTGCCCTCACCGGCCTTGTCGCCTGCATTGGCGGCCTGGACGCCCCGCTCAGCCGGGCTGCGGGGCGGGCGCTGGTGGCGGGCGGGTTGTCCACCTCCACCCCCGCACTCCTCGTCGACACCTTCACGGCCGCCTGGTCGGCCACGGCCGCCGACCCCCGCCTGGCCACGCCCTGGCTGCGGGCCGCGGACGCGCTGCTGGCGGGACTGGCGCCAGAGGAGGCGGAGGCGGCGCTGAGCGGCTGTGGCGGTGGCGGGAGCGGAGGCGGCGGGGCCACCGCCACCCAGCGCGGGGCCGCCCTGCTGGCTTCCACCCTCGCCGCGTGCCGGGGCTGCCGGGACCCGCCGCGCTTGGGGGCTGCTGCCGCGGTGCTGTGCCATTTAGCGGGCCTGGCCCGCCCCGAGGTGGCCAGC
>Ga0315287_10001772_pt1 | contig 20168 bp, 17 predicted proteins | sample YL17G11_0_MG_FD_205037 | JGI IMG/M metagenome (GOLD analysis project Ga0315287, IMG submission 205037) | Sediment microbial communities from Yellowstone Lake, YNP, Wyoming, USA - YL17G11_0 | ecosystem: Environmental > Aquatic > Freshwater > Lake > Sediment | place: USA: Wyoming | collected...
GCGCGAGCAGCGCGAGGCCGGTGAGGAGAGTGCCGAGGCCCGTATGCTCGACGGCCAGACGAACGTGGCACGTCGCCGGCGGACCCTCGTCCAGGTCGACCGGCCGCTCGGCCGGCAGCCGCGCCGGGCTGGGCGGCGCGCTGGTCTGAAGGACTCACACGCCCATTCTCCCTGCCCGACCGGCCGAAAAGCCGAGCGGCTGGCCGGGTAGAACCCCGGTACTGCCGTCAAGGAAAGGGCCAGCCGGGCCGTATCAGCGAGCGCCGTGCTTCTCTTTGTACTGCAAGTACATGTTCGTGAACTCGGACCACGGTTCCGGCCGCCCGAACCAGGACGGATGCACCTGGCGCAGCCGCTCGACGTGGTCGGCCGGCGCTTCATCTAGGCTGAACAGCTTCTTTCCGGACTCGGCCCACACCACGAATCCCGGCGTCGCACCCATCTGCATCCACGGCAGCCAGCCCGAGGTCGCGGTGTAGGCGAAGTCGGTCGGCGCACTCGCGATACGCGGGTTCTCGACGTCGGCGAGCTTCGCCTTCAGCGACGAATGCGCCGCGACGACGATGTCCTTGCCCGAGGACTCCAGCGGCCAGTCCACCGGCTGCAGCCAGTTCGGCGCACGGATATAGCTCGACTTCACCATGTACAGATCGCCGGCGACCACCTTCCACGGATAGCCGAAAGGCTTGCCGGTCTGCGGCATCACGTCGCGCGAGCCGAGGATGCGCGGCTCCTGGTCGGTGAAGCGGAAACGCACCGGCCCCTCGCGGTAGTTCAGCGGTCTCACCTTGCGGCCCGTGTGCGGGTTGATGATCTCCTCGTCGGGCTCGAGCCAGGCGCCGCCATCGAGATGGCGATACATCGATGCCTCCCAGTCGATCACGTTCCAGGCGAGATCGCCGACGCGCTCGGTGCGCCGCAGGATCAGGCTCGCGACATCAATAATGGGCCGCACCGGCTCGCCGGGCACCGCGAGATCGAGCCGGCCACCGAACCAGAAGTACACGTCCTGCGTCTCGACGCTGGCACGCAGCTTCAGGTACGCCGTGACGTTACCCACCGGCGTCGTCAGGTCGAGCGGCACACGCCTCGCCGTCCGCGACTCGGCGAGCGCCGACGGCGCCGTCGCGGCAGCCGCCGCGAACGCGGCAAGGCCCGCACCGGTCACGGCGGCGCGTCGGGAAATTCGCTGGGTCATGGTCGTCTCCGATAGCCGTTTTCCGACACTAAGCCGCAGCGAGCGCGCGCTACAATGAATACACCTCAGGGGGACCGCGCCGCAGACAGCCGCGCCACGGAGTGCATCGTTGAAGACCTGGCTCAAGCGCATCGGCTGGACCGCGCTGGTGATCGTCGCGCTGGTCGCGATCGTCGCCGTCGATTTCCTCCGTCACGGCGGCCAGTTCAAGACGCTCGAGCCGCATTTCGCCGGCACCTGCACCACCCTGCCGATGACGGCGAGCGCCGAAGATATCCAGCTCGACCGCGCGCGCGGGCTCGCCTACCTGTCGTATCTGGACCGGCGCGGCCAGGTCGAGGGCAAGCCGGTGCTCGGCACGGTGATGCTGCTCGACCTCAACCTGCCGGATTCCCGCCCGCGCCCGGCGCTCGCCGTCGACCCGCCGAAGTTCCGCCCGCACGGCATGTCGCTCTATCGCGCCGGCGACGGCACGCAGCGGCTGTTCGTGATCAGCCACCCGCCGGGCGGCGACCAGGTGGTCGAGATCTTCGAGCAGAGCGCCACGGGCGCCTTCTCGCCGGTGCGCAGCGTGCGCGATCCGCTGCTGCTCGACCCGAACGCCATCGTCGCCGTCGGGCCCGAACAGTTCTACGTCGCCAACGACAGCGGCGCGACCAGCGGCTTCGAGAAAGCGACCGAGCTGCTGTTCCGTCGCGGCCTCTCGAAGGTGGTCTATTTCGACGGCCGCAGGATGCGCGCCGTGGCCACCGGGCTGAAGTCCGCCTCAGGCATCGCGATGAGCCCCGACGGCACGCGCGTCTATGTCGCCGAGACCTCGGGCAACCGCATCAGCGTGTTCGCGCGCAACGCCGCCTCGGGCGACCTCACCTTCGTCGAGCACGTCGACCTCGGCAGCGCCGCCGACAACATCAACGTCGACACCGACGGCTCAGTGTGGATCGCCGCGCACGCCAAGGTGCTCGCGCTCGGCAGGCATTTCGGCAATGCCGCGATGCTCGCGCCCACCCAGATCTTCCGCTTCCGGCCCGACGCCAGGGGCGATGCGCGCCTGGCCGAGATCTACCTCGACGGCGGCCAGGCGATTTCCGCCGGCAGCGTCGGCGCGGTGTTCAACAAGCAGCTGCTGATCGGCTCCATCACGGAACGGAAGATCCTGCGATGTCGACTGCCGTAACGACCCCCACCAGCGCCTGGCGCGGCCTCACCCTCGCGATCGGCGGCAGCCTGCTGTTCAGCGCCGCGATCTGGCTCGCCAACGGCCATCTCGCCGGCTGGGAGCTCGCGGTGCGCGAGCCGGGTGGCCCGCGCATCTACCCCTGGCAGCTCGCCGCGCCCAGCGGCTGGAGCCATGCGACCGCGTGGGCGGGCTACCTGCTGCACCAGCTGACGATCTGGGGCGTGATCTGGAAGGCTCAGTCCTCGGGCCTGCGTTACACCACCGCGCTGAAGCCGATCAACGTGTTCGCGCTGCTCGTCACCGCCGGCTTCATCCTGCTGCACTTCGTGCAGACGCATCTTTTCTACGACGGCCTCGCGCAGGACGTGCCCGAGTGGACCGCGATGTGGTCCGTGATCCTGTTGCTGCTGGTGGTGATGCTGATGGAGAACCGCCGCCGCGGCCTCGCCTTCGGCGTGCCGGTCGGCGGCTTCGTCGACACTGCGGGCACGATCGCACGCCGCTACCACGGCTATTACTTCGCCTGGGCCACCATCTACACCTTCTGGTATCACCCGATGGTGTTCACCCAGGGCCATGCGCTCGGCTTCCTGTACATGTTCCTGCTGCTGGTGCAGGGCTCGCTGATGTTCACGCGCGTCCACGTCAATCGCTGGTGGACGGTGACGCTCGAGGCGCTGGTGATGGTGCACGGCGTGATCGTCGCCTTCATGAACGTCGACGGCATGTGGCACATGTTCGGCTTCGGCCTCGCCGGCATCTTCTTCGTCACCCAGTCGTTCGGACTGGGCTGGAAACGCTCGACCAGCTTCACGCTGCTCGGCCTGTATGCGGCCGGCCTGATTGCGTTCTATTCGCAGTGGGGCTGGCACGACTTCCCCGCCGTGTTCCGCATCCTCGGCGGCTATTTCGTCGCGCTGCCGGTGCTCGCGCTGCTGATCATCGCGCTCGGCCGCATCGCGGGATTCCGCAGCGCTGGCCGCGACGCGGGCGCGGACAAATTGATCGCGCCTTCACGAGACGGTAGAACGGTTGCCGCACCCACGGAGCACTGAACCATGTCGATCACCCGCCGCGAATTCGTCGTCTCCTCGGCCGCCGCCGCCACGGCCGCCGCCGTTGCCGCTGCGTTGCCCTCCAGCCGCGCGCACGCCGCCACCGGCTCGGGCGATCCCGACGTCATCGTCATCGGCGCCGGCCTCTCCGGCCTCGAGACCGCACTGACCCTCGAGGAGAACGGCCTGAAGGTGCTGATGCTCGAAGGCCGCAAGCGCATCGGCGGCCGCGTCTTCACGTTGTTCGACGTGCCGGGCCACCCGGAAGTCGGTGGCAACACCATCGCCAACGCCTACGGCCGCTGCATCGCCGCCGGCACCAAGTATGGCGTCGAGATCGTCAACCTCGCGCCGCGCCTGTTCGCGAACCGCTCCGGCCAGGAACTCTACCTCGGCGGCCAGCACATCCCGCTGAAGGACTGGCCCACGCACCCGAAGAACCCGTTCGCAGCCGAGCAGAAGAAGCTGCCGCCCTGGGGCTGGGCGGATGCCATGTTCAAGCAGCACATGCCGTTCAAGGACCTCGAGAACTGGTACGACCCGAAGTACGCGCAGTACGACATCTCGGTGCACGACTTCCTGACGTCCAAGGGCGCGACCGACGCGATGATCCATCTCGCCGTCGACAGCAACATCGCCTACGGCACCACCTCGCACGACGTCTCGCTGCTGCAGCAGGCGTTCGCCGACTACTGGCAGAACGTCAATCGCGGCGCGATCATGGGCTTCTCGCGCACCGGCGCCGCCGGTGCGGACGGCGCGCCGCCTGCAGGCGCACCCACGGCCGCTGCACCGCCGGCGGGAGCGCCGCCGGCGGGCGCAGCCCCGGGCGGCGCACCACCCGCGGGCGGCCCGGCTGCCGCAGCCGCCAACATCCTCGTCGGCGCCTACAAGGGCGGCAACCAGAACCTGCCGATCGCGATGTCGAAGCGCGTCAAGGGCGACCTGCTGCAGGGCAAGCGCGTGGTCGCGATCGAGACCAGCGACACCGGCGCGAAGGTCACCTGCAGCGACGGCAGCATTTACAAGGCCAGGGCCGTCGTCTGCTCGATGCCGTTCTCGACGCTGCGCCACGTCGCGCTCGATCCGCTGCCCGAGTCCACGCAGTTCAAGGCGATCCAGACGCTCGGTTACATCCCGATCACCCAGTTCCACCTGGTCGCGAAGAAGCCGTTCTGGGAAACCGATGGCCTGTCACCGTCGATGTGGACCGACGGCCCGCTCGGCATGGTGCTCGCCAACCGCACCGGCAAGACCGACACCGAGGTCGCGAGCCTCGCCGTCTGGTGCCGCGGTCTCGCCGCGCAGCACATCGACCGCTTCGGCCTGCAGGAAGGCGGCAAGATGATCGTCGCCGAGCTCGAGCGGCTGCGTCCCGCCGCGAAGGGCCTGCTCACCGTCGGCGGCGCGCACTCCTGGGCCGCCGACCCGTTCTCCGCGGGCGACTGGGCGATCTTCCAGCCGGGCCAGGTCACCGCGCTGCGCAAGTCGATCGCCCAGCCGCACAAGCGCCTGTTCTTCTGCGGCGAGCACACTTCGGTGGGCAGCCGCGGCATGGAAGGCGCGTTCGAGTCCGCCGAGCGCGCGTCGCTCGAGGTGCTCGGCGCCCTCGGCTGAAGCTTAGCGCCGCACGCGATCCCGCAGGGTCGCGGCGGCCACCGAACTGACAGCACCTCGGCCCGGCGCGTCCGGGCCGTTTTTTGTCCGGGCCTGGCGGGCCCGAGGCCATGCAGCCGGCTAGGGCCTGTTCACACTGTCGCCTTGGTGGTCGTCGAGGGTTGGGGCGGCGCGTGGCGTTCCGGGTTCGTGGAGTGAGAACCGGGAACGCCACCCACTGTCATCAGCGATCGTTCGCGCAAGAAGGCCCCCGCACGAACGCTCCGCGAGAGTGAAGAGGTCTCGGCATCGAGCTCGAGCTGCGCATCGACTGCGGCGTGCGCATCGCGCGCGACGCGTTAGCCAGGCACGCGTTGGTCAGCCACTGGAGCTCTGAGAACTCCCGCGCCGCACAGCGTCGAATGAGCGGAGCGGTCGCGCAATGAAGGCGATGCGGTGTCATGACTCGATCGTAGCAGCGCGGCCGACGGCCTGCGCCTGCCTCAAGGGGCCCCGCTCGGGCCAAGACCTAGTCAGGCGTTACCCCCCGCACCACGCCAGACCGCCTTTGGCAAGGCATCGCGATCGACGACGACCCGCGGCCGCACGCTCGTCGTGCCGCGCCACCGGATCAGCCACGCGAAGCCGAGGAACGAGATCGACATCCAGCAGAACTCGTTCATGCCCCAGTGCTCGACGCCGTAGCGGGCGAGCTGTTCGAAGGCGATGAAGACGACGGTGAAGAGGATCGACGAGGCGAACGCCACCAGCTTCCAGCCGAACGAACGCTGCGGACGACCACGGATCGCGAGGCGCCAGTAGAAGTAGACGAAGAAGACGGTGTAGAGATTGATCAGGATCAGCCACGCCGGCGCCTTCAGGTAATAGTGGTTGATCCAGAATGCGCCGGCGCCGAGGAAGGTGATCATCGCGTAGCGCCACTCCTGCAGCGGCTCCTTCAGCACCGACTGCCAGAACCACACGAGGAACACATACACGGTCCACGTGCCAAACAGCAGTTCGTAGAACTCGACCTTGCCGGCCCATTGGGGCTCGAGCGGCGGCATCCACATCGTTGGCGTCTCCCTTCGATCCTGTTAGTGCGTCGTCAAGCAGCCTTCCGTGGCCGGCCCCGTTCGGGAACCGCACCGATCGGCACCGTTGGGCTCCGATAGCCCCCGCCGCCAGATCGCCCGGTCACCTCAACTTACCCTTTGCGGATCGCTCCGTGGCCACGGAATCGTGCGCGCTGGCCGACTCGTGGAAAGGCAGGACGGTGGCGCGTATTCTGCACGCAACATTTCGACCCAGGGGAGGGGCCGCATGCCCAATGCCAGCATCATCGGCTGGGGCCAGTGCCTGCCCCCGGCGGTCCTCGCCAACCAGGACATCGCGACCTTCCTCGACACCAGCGACGAGTGGATCTCGACGCGCACGGGCATCCACGAGCGCCGCATCTCGCACGTCCCCCTCGGCGAACTCGCGGCGGTAGCCTCGCAACGCGCCCTCGCCTGTGCCGGCCTGAAGGGCAGCGATCTCGACCTGATCGTCTTCGGCAGCACGACCTATGACGACCAGTGCCCGAACCAGGCCTCGGGCCTGCAGCAGCGGCTGGGCGCCGAAGGCTGCGCGGCGATGGACCTCAACACGGCCTGCACGAGTTTCCTCTACGGCCTCTCGACCGCCACGGCGATGCTGCGCACCGGCGTCGCGAAGCGCGCGCTGGTCGTCGGGGCCGAGCTGATCTCGCCGTTCATGGACTGGCGCGACCGCGACGTCGCGGTGCTGTTCGGCGACGGCGCAGCCGCGGTCGTGCTCGAGGCGAGCGAACGCGGCGACGGGCTGCAGCTCGAGAAGCTCGGCTGCTACGGCGAGTCGCGCGAGATCCTGCGCATCCATGGCATCGGCGGCGCCTACGTGAACCAGGGCCGCATCTGCGGCGACACCGAGTGGCAGTTCGAGGGCCAGGAGATCTTCAAGAAGGCAGTCACGGGCATGGGCGTCGCCTGCGAGGACGTGCTCGCGCGCGCCGGGCTGCGGCCCGAGCAGATCGACCTCGTCGTGCCGCACCAGGCGAACCTGCGCATCATCGAGTACGTCGCGAAGCGCGCCGGGGTGCCGATGGAGCGGGTCTATGTGAATGTCCAGCGCTACGGCAACATGTCGGCGGCGACGGTGCCGGTGGCGCTCTGCGAGGCGCTGGCCGAAGGCCGCGTGAAGCCCGGCGCGCTGTTGCTGACGCCGGCCTTCGGCGCCGGCCTCACTTTCTGCGCCCACCTGCTGCGCTGGGGCGAGCGCACCACGCCGCTCGACGAGAGCGACGCGGAGCTGCCGCCTTGCGACCGCAGCGGCCTGCAGCTCGTGCAGGGCATCATCGCCTCGAAGGGGAGACACGCTTGACGCCTGAAGAAGCCACCACCGCCCGCCGGCGGATCCTGCCCGTCGTCGCGATGGCGCTGTTCATCGACTCGATGGGCATCGGCATCGTGCTGCCGGTCGCACCGAAGCTGGTGATGGAACTCACCGGCCTCGGCCTCAGCGAGGCCGCGCCGATCGGCGGCTGGCTCACCGTGGCTTACGCCATGATGCAGTTCCTGTTCTCGCCGGTGCTCGGCAACCTCTCGGACCGCTACGGCCGCAAGCCGATCCTGCTCGCCTCGCTGGCGGCGCTGTCCGTCGACTACCTGATCATGGGCTTCGCGCCGACGCTGTTCTGGCTGTTCGTCGGCCGCGTGATCGCCGGGTTCGCCGGCGCGACGTTCGCCACGGCCAACGCGGTGGTGGCGGACCTCGTGCCGCAGGCCGAGCGCGCGAAATTCTTCGGCATGAATGGCGCCGCCTGGGGCATGGGCTTCATCGTCGGCCCGGTCGTCGGCGGCCTGCTCGGGCAATATGGCTCGCGCGTGCCGTTCTTCGCCGCCGCAGTGTTCACGGCGGTGAATTTCCTGATCGCGCTCGCCGTGCTGCGCGAGACGCTGCCGGAGGGCAACCGGCGCGCGTTCTCGGTTCGGCGCGCCAACATCTTCGGCGCGATGCGCTCGATGCGCGCGATCCCCGGCGCGATGGCGATGCTGTTCGTGCTGTTCATGTACCAGATCGGTCACGACACCCTGCCCTCGTCCTGGGCCTGGGTCACGATGGCCAAGTTCGGCTGGGCCGAACGCGAGATCGGCCTGTCGCTGGCGGCGCTCGGCCTCGGCACGGCCGTGGTCCAGGGCGGCCTGGTCGGCCTGTTCACGCGCAAGTTCGGCGAGACCACCACGGTGTACATCGGCCTGCTCGGCGGCGCGCTCGGCTTCCTCGGCTACGCGTTCGCGCCGACCCCCGCACTGATGTTCGCCGCGGTGCCACTCGCCTGCCTGCTCGGCCTGACGATGCCCTCGGTGCGCGCGATGCTCTCGCGCGCCGTGCCGGCCAACGCCCAGGGCGAGCTGCAGGGCGCGATCGGCGGCATCGTGAGCATCACGGCAATCGTCACGCCGTTCACGATGACGCATCTGTTCAGTGCCGCCACCGAGGCCGGCTCGACGATGCACCTGCCGGGCGCGCCGTTCGCCGCGGGCGCGCTCGCGATGCTGGTCGGCGTGATCGCTTTCAGCCGCACTTCCGGTGCGCTGAATGCCGCACGGCGCGCCGCCAGCACCTGAGTCCCTGTCAGCCGGCCGGACGAGCGGCTCGCATAATGAAAACGGCCCGCGGAGTCACCCCCGCGAGCCGTTCCGACCTGTGCCTTGATTCGTCTGGCCCGGACTGCGGCCGCCGTCCACGCCCTCCACCGGCTGGCCTGGACGGACCCTCCCGAGCCCCATCCCCGGCCTGCCGTTGACCGCCTATTTGCGGGTGGACGTCTTCTTCTTTGCCGCCGCCCGCTTGTCGCGGGAGGGATCCTTCGGGCGCGACTTGCCGTAGGAGCCCTGGTAGATCTTGCCGCGCTTCGTCCTAGGATCGCCCTTGCCCATCTTCGACTCCAGCCATGTGAACGGTGCGCAGTCTAGCGCGGCTCAGCGGTAGCGCGCGAGTATCTTCTCCAGCGCCTTCGAGCCCGGCGAGAGCTTCGACATCGGCAGCTGGTTCAAGGCCATGTCGGGGGTGCGGTTCAGGGTGTGGAACTCGGTCGTCTCGGTCGGCCGGCAGTGCAGCAGGCCGGTGAGGTATTCGCCGCGGTTGATGTGTTCCTGCACGTAGGTGTGCGCCGCGTGCGAGTCGGTCGGGTCGTAGTCCTCGGCGAGCTTGCGCAGCAGGATCCGGCTGCCGTCGTGCAGCATCACCGGCGTGGACTGGCCGGGGCCATAGTCGGTGGTGATCTCGCGCTCGAACGGCACGAAGTCGGCGTGCACGATCGGCTCGTAGTGCTCGCGGGTGTAGGCGTAGCTCTTGGTGGAGCCCTCGTGGTCGTTGAAGGTGACGCAGGGCGAGAGGATGTCGATGAACGCGAAGCCCGGATACTTCATCCCGGCCTGGATCAGCGGCACCAGCTGCGCCTTGTCGCCGGAGAAGCTGCGCGCGACGAAGCCCGCGCCGAGGTTCAGCGCCAGCAGCACCGGGTCGATCGGCGGCTGCAGGTTCACGTCGCCCTTCTTCGCCCTGGTGCCGATGTCGGCGGACGCCGAGAACTGGCCCTTGGTCAGCCCATACACGCCGTTGTTCTCGATCAGGTACAGCATGTTCACGTTGCGGCGGATCGCATGGCAGAACTGCCCGAGACCGATCGACAGCGAGTCGCCGTCGCCCGAGACGCCGAGGTAGTAGAGCTCGCGGTTCGCGGCGTTCGCGCCCATCGCGATCGAGGGCATGCGCCCATGGACCGAGTTGAAGCCGTGGCCGCCGCTGACGAAATACGCCGTGGTCTTCGACGAGCAGCCGATCCCGGAGAGCTTCACGACGTTTTCCGGCCGCGCCGCGATGCCCCAGCAGGCTTCGATGATGGCGGCGGTGATCGAGTCGTGGCCGCAGCCCGCGCACAGCGTCGAGAGGGCACCTTCGTAGTCCCGGCGGGTGAGGCCGAGCGCGTTCTTCGGCAGGCTCGGATGCGCGATCTTCGGCTTCGGGATGAAGGTCACGGCGTGTTTCCTCCAGCCGCGGCACGGCCCTCGCGTACTTCGCCCACCTCGGAGAGCACGCCGTTGACGATGAACTGCGAGGAGACCGGCAGGCCGCTGTAGTGCAGCAGCGAGCGCAGCTTCGACTTCTCGACCTGCGTCTCGAGGGTCAGCAGCGAGCGCATCTGCGCATCGCGGTTCTGCTCGACCACGAACACCAGGCGATGCGCGGCGAGGAATTTTTCGACCTCGTCGCCGAACGGGAAGGACTTGATCCGCATGTAGTTGACCGCGACGCCCTGGCGACGCAGCACGTCGAGCGCCTCGCGCACGGCGCCGTCGGTGCTGCCGAAGGCGACCAGACCAATATCGATGCGCGGGTCCTGCTGCAGCAACGGCGCAGGCACGAGCTTCTTCGCGGTGGCGAACTTGCGCAGCAGCCGGTCGAGCACGATCTGGTATTCGGCCGAGTCCTCGGTGTAGGTGCCGAGCTGCGTGTGGCCCGAGCCGCGCGTGAAGTACGCGCCTTTCGGATGCACGCCCGGGAAGGTGCGATAGGGGATGCCGTCCTCGTCGCTGTCGAGATAGCGATAGAACTTCTCCATCTTCTCGAGCTCGGCCTTGCCGTAGACCTTGCCGCGATCCGGCTGCCAGGCATCGTCCCACTTGAGGTCGCGGCACATCCAGTCGTTCATGCCGATGTCCAGGTCCGACAGCACCATCACCGGCGTCTGCAGGCGCTCGGCGAGGTCGAAGGCCTGCACCGCCATGTAGAAGCATTCCTCGGGATTCGAGGGATAGAGGCAGACGTGCTTGGTGTCGCCGTGCGAGGCGTAGGCGGCGGAGATCAGGTCGCACTGCTGCGTGCGCGTCGGCATGCCTGTCGAGGGGCCGACGCGCTGCACGTCGAACACCACCGCCGGGATCTCGGCGTAATACGCCAGGCCCAGGAACTCGCTCATCAGCGAGATGCCCGGACCGGAGGTCGAGGTGAAGGCGCGCGCGCCGTTCCAGCTCGCACCCAGCACCATGCCGATCGCGGCGAGCTCATCCTCGGCCTGGATGAACGCGAAGTTGTTCTTGCCGGTCTCGGGGTCGACGCGCCACCTGTCGGCGAAACCCTTGAACGCGTCCATCAGCGAGGTGGACGGCGTGATCGGGTACCAGCCCGCCACAGTCGCGCCTGCGTAGACGGCGCCGAGCCCCGCCGCGGTGTTGCCGTCGATCATGATGTGGTCGGCGGTGCGGTCCATCTTCTCGACCCGCAGCGGCAGCGGGCACTGGAAGTTCACCTTCGCGTAGTCGTAGCCGAGCTGGATCGCCTGCATGTTGGAGTCGACCAGCGCCGGCTTCTTCGCGTAGGTCTCGGCCAGCAACGCGCGGATCGTCGCGAGATCCAGCTCGAGCAGCGCCGCCAGCGCGCCGGCGTAGCAGATGTTCTTCATCAGGATGCGCGTGCGCACGCCCTTGAAGGTCTCGTTGCAGAGCTTCGCCAGCGGCACGCCGATCACCGTGATGTCGTCGCGGCGCAGCAGCGCCGGGCGCGGCCAGGTCGAGTCGTAGATGAGATAGCCGCCCGGCGCCACGTCGCGCAGGTCGCGCGCGTAGGTCTCGGCGTTCATCGCCACCATGATGTCGATCTTGCCCGAACGCGCCACGTAGCCGTCCTTCGAGATGCGGATCTCGTACCAGGTCGGCAGGCCCTGGATGTTGGACGGGAAGTAGTTCTTGCCCATCACCGGAATGCCGCTGCGGAAGATCGACTTCATCAGCAGCGTGTTGGCGCTCGCCGAACCGGTGCCGTTGACCGTGGCGATCTTGATGACGAAATCGTTGACGCGGGAGGCGGGAGACATGGTGCTTCAGGCGCTCTTGAGGCTGGCCGCGGCAGTCGCCGAGGGCTGGTCGCCCGCTTGCGGCCACTTCACGCTGGATTTCTGCATGTCCCACGCGGCTGTCGGGCAGCGCTCGGCGCACAGGCCGCAGTGCACGCAGACGTCCTCGTCCTTGACCATCACGCGACCGGTGTGCTTGAGCGGGGCGCTGACGTAGAGCGCCTGCGAGACGTTCTTCGCCGGCGCCTTCAGGCGCGTGCGCAGCTCGGCCTCGGTGCCATCGGGCGTCATGGTCAGGCAGTCGACCGGGCAGATGTCGATGCAGGCGTCGCACTCGATGCAGAGCTTGGCGTCGAACACCGTCTGCACGTCGCAGTTGAGGCAACGCTGCACTTCCTCGACGGCCTGCTCGGCCGTGAAGCCCAGCTCGACCTCGATGTTGATCTTCTTGAAGCGTTCCTTCAGCGAGACGTGCGGCATCAGACGGCGCTCGACCGCGCTGTATTCGTTCGAATACGACCACTCGTGCATGCCCATCTTGCGGCTCTGCAGATTCACGCCCGGCGCGAGGCGCTCGGTGGCAGGCAGGCCCTGGCAATGCTGGTGCACGGAGATCGCGGCCTGGTGGCCCTGCTCGACCGCCCAGATGATGTTCTTCGGGCCGAACGCCGCGTCGCCACCGAAGAAGACGCCCGGGCGCGTGCTCTCAAACGTGGTCGCATCGACCTTCGGCACGTCCCACTGGTCGAACTCGATGCCGAGGTCGCGCTCGATCCAGGGGAAGGCGTTTTCCTGGCCGATCGCGAGGATCACGTCGTCGGCCGGCAGGAACTCCTCGCCGGTGATGCGCTCGCCGGTGATGCGGCCCTTCGCATCGACGTCGTATTCCATCAGCTCGAAAATCATGCCCTTGAGCTTGCCGCCCTCGACGACGAAGGTCTTCGGCGAACGGTTGATGACGATCTGGACGTTCTCTTCCTCGGCGTCTTCCAGTTCCCACTCGGAGGCCTTGAAGAACTGCCGCGGCTTGCGCGCCATCACCTTCACGCTCTTCGCGCCGAGGCGCAGCGAGCTGCGGCAGCAGTCCATCGCGGTGTTGCCGACGCCGATGATCAGCACGTTCTCGCCGATGGACTTGACGTGGTCGAAGGCCAGCGACTCGAGCCAGGCGATGCCGATGTGGATGTTCGCTGCGCCTTCCTGGCGGCCGGGGAGCTTCAGCTCCTTGCCCTTCGGCGCGCCGGAACCGACGAACACGGCATCGAAGCCGCCGTCGTCGATGAGCTTGCGCATCGACTCGATCCGGTGGCCGAGCCTGAGCTCCACGCCCATGTTGACGATGGCGCCGATCTCCTCGTCGAGCACGCCCTGCGGCAGCCGGAACGAGGGTATGTTGGTGCGCATCAGGCCGCCCGGTTCGCCGAACTGCTCGAAGATCGTCACTTCGTAGCCGAGCGGCATCAGGTCGTTGGCGACCGTCAGGGAGGCACAGCCGGCACCGATGCAGGCGACCTTCTTGCCGTTCTTGATCTTCGGGATCGGCGGCAGCAGGTCGAGGAACTCGTCCTTGTGGTCGGCGGCGACGCGCTTCAAGCGGCAGATCGCCACCGGCTTCTTCTCGACGCGGCCGCGGCGGCAGGCCGGTTCGCAGGGCCGATCGCAGACCCGGCCGAGGATGCCCGGGAACACGTTCGACTGGCGGTTGACCATGTACGCGTCGGTGAAGCGGCCCTGCGCGATGAGACGGATGTACTCCGGCACATCGGTATGGGCAGGGCAGGCCCACTGGCAATCGACGACCTTGTGAAAGTAGTCCGGGTGGGACGTGTCCGTCGGGTTCATTTACAGTCGAGTATCGGTGACGCCAACCCAAATGTCACCGTGACGCCCGGTTGTATGCAAGGCAAAAAAGCGCCGGGAACCAAGGAACGGTGAAGGCGACGACCACGATGACCACCACCCCGATACCCACCCCGACCGAGATCAAGCTGCGCCGCCAGTCGCGGCTGCTCGAGGTCAGCTTCGACGACGGCAACCGCTTCGAACTGCCGCTGGAGTTCCTGCGCGTCCATTCGCCCTCGGCCGAAGTGAAGGGCCATGGGCCCGGCCAGGAAGTCCTGGTCCTCGGCAAGCAGAACGTCGGCCTGAAGGACATCGAGCCCGTCGGTCAGTACGCGGTGCGCCTGGTGTTCGACGACGGCCACGACAGCGGGCTCTTCAGCTGGAAATACCTGCACGAACTCGGGCGGGATCGCGACACGCTCTGGGCGCGCTACCTGGAGCGGGTGCGCGACGCCGGCTGAGGCCGTCGCAACACCGCCGGCGCCGCAACGCGGACAACAAAAGGCCGGGAACCCCATGCCCCGGCCTGTTGTAAACGGGTCGTGCACGTGGCCGACCCGATCCTGTCGTTCTTCTTCTTGTCCGACCTTCTCCGACCCCCATTCACGCGACCCACGCAGGACCGCGAGCGCCTGCAGCCTGTTTACCGGACTCCGCGCCGGAATGCCAGTGCGCCAACCCCCAGGGCAGGGATTGCGGAAGGCCGGTGCGCGCGATGCACGCCCGCCCGATACAATTGCGGTCCCGCCGCAGGATCGTCATGACCGCCCCTCCCGACGACAGGAAGACCACGCATTTTGGTTTCCAGGACGTGTCCTGGTCCGAGAAGGCGCAGCGCGTACGCGGGGTGTTCGACTCGGTCGCACCGAAGTACGACCTGATGAACGACCTGATGTCCGGCGGCCTGCACCGGCTCTGGAAACAGTTCACGCTGTCGCAGACCCAGCTGCGCCCGGGCCAGCGCGCGCTCGACGTCGCCGGCGGCACCGGCGACCTCGCCCGCGGCATGGCGAAGCAGGTCGGCGAGCGCGGCCTGGTCGTGCTCAGCGACATCAACGGCGCGATGCTCGCGCGCGGCCGCGACCGGCTGCTCGATGCGGGGCTGGTACAGGGGCTCGACTTCGTGCAGGCCAACGCCGAGAGGCTGCCGTTCGCCGACTCGAGCTTCGACTGCGTGACCATCGGCTTCGGCCTGCGCAACGTCACCGACAAGCCCGCTGCGCTCGCCTCGATGCGCCGAGTGCTGCGCCCGGGCGGGCGGCTGATCGTGCTGGAGTTCTCGCAGCCGGTGGCGCCCGGGCTGAAGCCGATCTACGACACCTATTCGTTCCGCGTGCTGCCGATGCTCGGCAAGCTGGTGGCGGGCGACGATGCGAGCTATCGCTATCTCGCCGAGTCGATCCGCGTGCACCCGGACCAGGAGACCCTGCTCGGCCTGATGCGCGACGCGGGCCTCGAGGATTGCCGCTACCACAACCTCGCCGGCGGCATCGTCGCCGTGCACCGCGGCTACCGTTACTGACCCCGTGCTCACCGGGCTCATCGAGAACCTGCTGAACCGCAACCTCGGCGCCTCGCCGCGGGCCCGCGAGCTGTGCGCCGAGCTGCGCGAACGCCGGATCGCGATCGCAATGAGCGGCACGCCGCTGCGCATCGCGGTCGAGTCGACCGGCGATTCGCTGCGCGTGTCGCGCGACGCGAGCGGCGAGTTCCACGCCGAGATCGAGGGCACGCCCGTCAACCTCGTCGCCCTGGCCGGGCCCGGACCCGAGGCGCTGCTGCAGCGCGGCGCCGTGAAGATCCGCGGCGACGTCGAGCTCGCGCAGCGCTACCGCGAGCTCGCGCTGCTGCTGCGGCCCGACTTCGAGGAAGAGCTGTCGCGCTTCGTCGGCGACGCGCCGGCGCACCAGGTCATGCGCTTCGCGCTCGGGGCACTCGCGTTCGGCCGCCGCGCCGCCTCGACCACCGCGCTGAACGCCGCCGAATACCTCGCCCACGAGCGCGGCGACCTCGTGCCACGGCCCGAGGCCGACGTGTTCTTCGCGGGCGTGGACCGCGTCCGCGAGGATGTCGACCGGCTCGATGCGCGCTTCGCGCTGCTCGAGCAGCGGCTTGCCGGGCGCGACGCAGCGCCGTCGCCCGGCGTCGAGCCCGGCGGTGCCGGCGGCGCGCAGGGCGGTGCGGCCCGCGGCACGGCAACCGGCGCACCGTGAAGCTGCGCGTCCTCGCCCGCCTGATCGAGATCCAGCGCGTGCTCGTGCGCCACGGGCTCGATGAGTTCGTCCGCGCCACCCACCTCTATCGTCCGCTGCGCTACCTGTTCCTGCTCTCGCCCTGGGTCTGGTTCGAGCGGCGCAAGCGCGCCCCGCGTGGTGAACGGCTGCGGCTCGCGCTCGAGGAACTCGGGCCGATTTTCGTCAAGTTCGGCCAGGCGGTCTCGACGCGCCGCGACCTGCTCCCCGGGGACATCGCCGACGAGCTCGCGAAGTTGCAGGACCGCGTGCCGCCGTTCGACGGCCGGCTGGCACGCGAGACGGTCGAGCGCGCCTATGGCAAGCGCATCGCCGACGTGTTCTCGAGCTTCGACGAGACGCCGCTCGCGGCTGCCTCGATCGCCCAGGTGCACGTGGCGCGCTTCCTCGACGGGCACGAAGTGATCATCAAGGTGCTTCGGCCAGGCATGCGCGAAATCATCGAACGCGACCTCGAGGTGCTGCACGCCCTCGCCGCGCTCGCGGCCGCGAACTCCCCCGAGGCACGCCGACTGCGCATCACCGAGATCGTCGACGAGTACGAGAAGACGATCCTCGACGAGCTCGACCTGATGCGCGAGGCCGCCAACGCCGCGCAGCTGCGCCGCAACTTCGCCGGCATGGGCGACCTGCTCTACGTTCCCCAGGTCTACTGGGACTGGTGCCGCGTCGACGTGATGGCGATGGAGCGCATCCACGGCGTGCAGATCAGCCAGATGCAGGTGCTGCGCGAGGCCGGCACCAACATCCGGCTGCTCGCCGAGAACGGCGTGAAGATCTTCTTCACCCAGGTGTTCCGCCACAACTTCTTCCACGCCGACATGCACCCCGGCAACATCTTCGTGATGATCGACGACCCGGCGAAGCCGCGCTACGCGGCCGTCGACTTCGGCATCGTCGGCACGCTCGATCCGCGCGACCAGCACTACCTCGCCGAGAATTTCCTGGCGGTGTTCGACCGCGACTACCGCCGCGTCGCGGTGCTGCACGTCGAGTCCGGCTGGGTGCCGGCCGACACGCGCGTCGACGAGATGGAGTCGGCGATCCGCACCGTGCTCGAGCCGATCTTCAACAAGCCGCTGAAGGACATCTCGTTCGGCGCGGTGCTGCTGCGACTGTTCGACATCTCGCGCCGCTTCGACATGAAGATCCAGCCGCAGCTGATCCTGCTGCAGAAGACGCTGCTGAACATCGAGGGCCTGGGCCGCGACCTCTATCCCGATCTCGACATCTGGCAGACGGCCTCGCCGATCCTGCGCCAGTGGATGAGCGAGCGCGTCAGCGGCGCGACCGTCGTGCGCGACATCCGCACCCAGCTGCCCGAGGTGCTCGAGGCGCTGCGGGTGCTGCCGACATTGGTGAAGGGCGCGGTGCAGCGCGCGCAGGACGGCACGCTGCGGCTGCACGTCGAGGCGCAGAACGTGACCGCGCTGCAGCAGGTGATCCGCGACGGCGACCGACGCCGCGACGCGGTCACGATTGGCGCCGCGATCCTGCTCGGCGGGTTCGTCTGGCTCGCCGTGGCGCGCGAGCCGGTCTGGCCCGGCGCCGTGCTGACGGCCACCGGCATCCTCTGGCTGCTGATCGCCTGGCGGCGCAGGGGCGGCTGAGGCCGCGCTCTGGCCCTTCGCGGAGCATTGGCGCTACCATCGGCTCGCCCTTGCACCGGAATCCCCGTGGAGGTTGCCGTCGCCATGACTTCGACGAACCCGCTGTCCAACCCGCCCACGGGCCTGACGACTGGGCCTCCCGCGCCGCCGGAAGCGGGCCGGGCGCGCAGGACCTTCGACGCCCGCCTCCTCGAGCGCCTCGCACGTTTCGCCGGCGCCGCCCCGATCGAATTCGTGATGGCCGATCGCGTGCGCGCCCTGACTCCGGGCGCACAGCAGCGCGGCGGTGCGGTGGCCACCGTGCGCCTGCGCGATCGCGCCACCCTGCTGGGGATCCTGACCGACCCCGCAATCGGCTTCGGCGACGCCTATGCCGATGGTCGCGCCGAGGTCGAGGGCGACCTCGTGGCCTTCATCGAGGCGATGTATCGCGCCGTGCCTGATAGCGGCGCCGGCCGCGGCTTCCCGCCGCGGTCCGTGCGCTGGCTCGAGCGACCGCGACGCAACACGCTGAAGGCTGCGCGCGACAACATCTGGCATCACTACGACATCGGCAACGCGTTCTACGCGCTGTGGCTGGGCTCGACGATGGCCTACACCTGCGCCTACTACCCCACGCCTGCGACATCGCTCGACGCGGCGCAGGTCGCGAAGTTCGATCATGTCTGCCGCAAGCTCTGGTTGCAGCCGGGCGAGACGGTGATCGAGGCCGGCTGCGGCTGGGGCGGGCTCGCGCTGCACATGGCGCGTCACTACGGCGTGACGGTGCGCGCGTTCAACATCTCGCGCGAGCAGCTGGCATTCGCCCGCGAGCGCGCCCGCGCCGAGGGACTCGACGCGCAGGTGGAGTTCATCGAGGACGACTATCGCAACATCGCCGGCCGCTGCGACGCCTTCGTCTCGGTCGGCATGCTCGAACACGTCGGTATCGCGAACTATGCGGAGCTCGGCGGCGTCATCGCGCGCTGCCTCGGGCCGCGGGGCCGCGGCCTGGTCCACAGCATCGGCCGCAACCGCCCCGCGCGGCTGCATCCGTGGATCGAGAAGCGGATCTTTCCCGGCGCGCAGCCGCCGTCGCTCGGCGAGTTCATGCAGATCCTCGAGCCGCACGACCTGTCGGTCCTCGACGTCGAGAACCTGCGCCTGCATTACGCGCGCACGCTGATGGACTGGAAGGCGCTGTACGACGCCGCGGAGCCTCGCGTGCAGGCGATGTTCGACGCCCGCTTCGTGCGCATGTGGCGCCTGTACCTCGCCGGCTCGATCGCGGGCTTCACCACCGGCAGCCTGCAGCTGTTCCAGGTGCTGTTCGCGCCGCGCCACAACAACGACCTGCCGCAGACGCGCGCGCACCTCTACGACCGGGGCTGAGACGACGAGGAGACCGTGGTGGAGCAGTGCGACGTGCTCGTGATCGGCGGCGGACCGGCGGGATCGAGCGCCGCCTGGCGCCTGCGGCGCGCCGGCGCGAACGTCACCGTGCTCGACAAGGCCACGTTCCCGCGCCTGAAGCTCTGCGCCGGCTGGATCACGCCCGAGGTGGTGCGCGACCTCGAGTTCGAGCCCCGGAACTATCCGCACCGCTTCCTGAACTTCGACCGCATGCAGCTCCACCTGAAGGGGCTGCGCCTGCCAGTGCGCAGCGTGCAGCATTCGATCCGGCGCGTCGAGTTCGATGCCTGGCTGCTCGAACGCTCCGGCGCGCGCGTGCTGCAGCACGAGGCGCGGCGCATCGAACGCGAGCCACGCGATGGCGCCTACCTCGTGGACGGCCGCTTTCGCGCCGGCCACGTGATCGGCGCCGGCGGCACGAGCTGCCCGCTCTACAGGAGCCTGTTCCGCGACGTGCTGCCGCGCGATCGCGCGCTGCAGACGGTGGCGCTCGAGCACGAGATCGAATACGACTGGCAGGATCCGGACTGCCACCTGTGGTTCTTCGACGGCGGCCTGCCGGGCTATGCGTGGTACGTACCCAAGCGCGACGGCTGGCTGAACGTCGGCATCGGTGCGATGGCGCAGCAACTGAAGCGCCGCGATGAATCGATCGAGCGTCACTGGGCCCGCTTCGTGCGCCAGCTGGACCGGCGGCTCGCGCCACGCGCCCGGCTCGAACCCTCAGGCTACAGTTACTACCTGCGAGGGGCGGTGCGCCCCGGCCGCATCGGCAACGCGTTCCTCGCCGGGGATGCCGCGGGGCTCGCCACCCGCGATCTCTGCGAGGGCATCGGCCCGGCGGTCCGCAGCGGGCTGCGCGCAGCCGACGCGATCCTCGGTGGGCCGGTCTATTCGCTCGAAGACGTCACCGGCGCGAGCCTCGGCGGCGGCCTGGTCAGCCGCTGGCTGGACCGCGCGTTCACGCGCGGCAGCCATGTCGACGGCGGCGGCCCCTCCGGCCAAACGCCGGTCACCGCGCGGGCGCCCGATCATTCGCACGCTCAATCGCGTTAGGGCCTGTACACGCTGTTGCCTTGGTGGTCGTCGCGGGTTGGGGTCTGCGCGTGGCGTCCCGGGCTCGTGGAGCAAGAGCCTCCGGGCGGGGACGCGAGGAACATCCATGTGCT
>Ga0315287_10001773_pt1 | contig 20167 bp, 23 predicted proteins | sample YL17G11_0_MG_FD_205037 | JGI IMG/M metagenome (GOLD analysis project Ga0315287, IMG submission 205037) | Sediment microbial communities from Yellowstone Lake, YNP, Wyoming, USA - YL17G11_0 | ecosystem: Environmental > Aquatic > Freshwater > Lake > Sediment | place: USA: Wyoming | collected...
GCGGGCCAGGTCAGCGGCCACCGTGTCGAGGTTGAGATCCCCGGGGTGTACGAAGATGAGCCCGCCGAGACGGAAGCGATAGCCGACGTTCTCCGGGCCGCCACTGGGGTGGGGAAATGAGAAGACACCGATCGTGAGGCCGGCGACTTCGACGATCTGAGGCGTCTCGGCGCTCGGATGCACGACGACGAGCCGCTCGGAGGCGACGGTCGGAGCCAGCGCCTGCACGGCGCGGACGGCGTCCAGCGGCGCGACGAACATAGCTCCTGGGTTTGCCGTCATGTGGCGACTCACCGTCGCTGGGTCGAAGTGATCGTGGTCTGAATGCGTGACAAGGATCAGGTCGACATCGAACGGCGAGCTCGCTGCGGTCATTAGCGCGTGCGTTGCCGCCGGAATCTCCGCCAGCGCGAGCGCGTCGATCGCGACCTTGAAATCGCCCTGACTGACGATGTACCCGCTGCCGGCGATGAACGTCATCGTCACCGGCTCGGCGGCCTGGGCCGCGACTCCCAGCCCCAAGGTGCATAGAAGCGTCACGAGAAACCGCATGACTCGTCTCCTTTCACTCTTCCAGGGAAGGATACCTGCGCCGAGGCGGCGTCCGCAACGCTCAGCGTCGGGCCCCATGGCAGGCTCGGCGTTCACGCGAGTATCCGTTCCCATGCCACAAGAGCAGAGTCAACCCGACACGCCTTCACGCCCTAGAAGATGCAGGCGTCCAGAAGCGAGAGGGCTTCCTCGAGAACCTCATCCGGCGCCTTTCCGACTCGCTTCGCCCCGCGCGTGCGGTAGTCGATCGACCGGACCTGCTCGACCATGACATAACCGGTCACCTCGCCGCCTTCCGGGATCGCGACGTGGAATGGGTAATCGCGGCGCGTGTTGGTGATCGGGCAGACGATGGCGAGCCCCGTCCGCTGGTTGAACAAGTCGTGACTGACGACGAGTGCCGGCCGGCTACCGCTTCGCTCGTGGCCCGTCTGCGGCTCGAACGCGAGCGCAATGAAATCCCCCTGCCGCGGGACGTAGACAGCCATCTACCAGACCTCGCGCCCGGCCGGCGGGCCCCAGTCGAGCTCCTCGGGTTTGCAGCCTGCGGGAATGTCCTTGACGAGCTGGCGCAGATCATGCCCGCCGCGCACGCGGCGCGCCGGCGTGATGATGATCGTCCCGTCGCGCGCTGCCACTTCCACGGCGTCGCCCACGCTGAGGTCAACGTTCGAGAGCAGTTCCTTGCTCAGCCGAAGCCCCTGGCTGTTGCCCCACTTCTGAACCTTCGTGATCATCGCGCCGCCTCCACCGGATAGCCGAAGTATAGCCCGCATCGCAGGCCGAAGGAAGCGCAACGCCAAGACCCCCTCAGGCGTGCCATCTTCTCGATCTCATAGGAGATGCTGGCCGCGATGGAGCGGGGCAGGATGTGCCCCCGCGGCCTGCTCACGTCCTGCCATCGGCCCGGACGAGTGAGCCTGGCGAGTCTTCTGCGCGGCGCACGGCCTCGTTGACGATCGTACCCGATCGGGGTATGATCATACCCACTATGGGTGTGATTGGCGGCGGCATTTCATCAGGGAGGGCTTTGCTAGGCCAGACGCGGCTCTCTGTCCTCGCTCTCCTGTACGGCCGCCCGGACGAGGCCCGCTACCTGAACGACATCGTCCGCGCCGTGGGAGCCGGGACCGGCGCTGTGCAGAGGGAACTTGCGCGCTTGACCGCGGCCGGTCTTCTCCGCCGGGTGGTTCGGGGCAAGCAGGTCTACTTCCAAGCGAATCCCGAGGCTCCGATCTTCCCCGAGATCAGAGGACTGATCGTGAAGACCGTCGGCGCCGTCGCGGTTCTTCGCTCAGGCCTGGAGATGCTTGGCGACGACATCCACTTGGCGTTCATCTACGGCTCCGTTGCCCGGGGGGAGGAGACTGTGGAGAGCGATGTCGACCTCCTCGTGATCGGCGCTGCGGGGCTCTTCGACGTCGTCTCAGCGCTTGCGCCCGCTCAAGTGACGCTCCGTCGCGAGGTGAACCCAGCCGTTTTCCCACGCGCGGAAGCTCGGAGGAAGCTGCGCAAAGGGGACCCCTTCCTGACTGCCGTTGTCGAGGGGCCGAAGCTGTTCGTGATCGGAGGCGAGGATGAGCTTGCAGAGCTGGTCCGCTGACGGCCTCCTCGTGCCTCATCGAGTCTCTCGTGATGAGGTCGCCGCCTTGCTCGCCATGGTCCATCACAGCCTCGAGCAGTGTCGAATCGCAGGTCTGAGTCCTGATTGGCAGCTGAACATCGCGTACAACGGAGTTCTCCAACCTAGCATTATGGGAGGCTGAGGGCAACACGGCACCTTAGACACGGCTATGCGAGAATGGAGGGGAACACTCCAGCCACGCGCGACCGGGCGAGCCGATCCGCGAGCGGCGGGGGTGGGGTCGATTGGACTTTGGGACTCCTGAAGGCTGGTAGTCGTCGCGACCAGCCTGCTGCTGGCAGACTTCGGCTCCTGAGCGTCTCTCTGAGGCACGGAAGTCTACGCACTCTGCGCTGACGCAGTCTCCGTTAGTAGATCGCCTCCTTTCCTATCTTGCTACGGAGGACATTTCACCCTACCATGCAGTTCATGCGCTGTCGGAGGGCAGTTTCAGGGGTTGACATTCGTCAACCGGCTGTGCTAGAATGACCACACGGAGACCGTTGCCGTACTACAGCCTGACACAGGTCAGGAGTATGGTAAGAAGTGGCCGCCTTCTTGTCTCCAACCGGGTATTGACTAGCGCTATGCAGGACTTCGGATGGGAGTACGACGACATAGTGGACGCGTTGGATGGGCTTCGGCGAAAGGATTTCGTCAAATCGGCCCCGCACAAGTACGAACCCGGCACGGTGGTTGACTACTACAAGGCCCGGAAGATCAAGGGAGTAAACGTGTACATGCACTTCCACGCTGGCTACGAAGGCACTGAGTGCTACCTGGTGCTCGGAAGCTGCAAGGAGCTGGAGGAGTAACCTATGCAATGCGAGGATTGCGGCAAAGGATTGCACAAGTCGACCAGGGACTTGCATCTGCATGATAGCGCTGTGGGCAGCATCTACGTCAATGCCGCTGAGATGTGGCAGTGCGCCAGTTGCGGCTCCGTGCTCTACCCGGCTGCAACAGCTGCGCGAATCAGCCGTGCGAGGCAGCAACGTATACTTGATCTAGTTGGCCAGCGCCCCGTGAGCGAGTTCGTGACACCAGGCGAGGCTGCCAGGCTTCTCGGACAGACGAAACAGGCCTTCAGCAAGAGCCTCCGGGTTAGGAACGGCTTCATCTATAGTACTAGCCTTGGCAAGAGATCGTTCTACCTGAAGGCGTCAGTTCTAGCGTTCAGAGACTCAGGTGATGGGCGCTTCTCGCTTGTCACGTCCACCGTCGACGCTACGGAGTACAACGCCGCAATCGTGGCAGAGCAGCAGCAAGCGACGGGTGTTCCCAACCGATACACAGGCAACGACGAGAATCTTGAGAGAGTCTCGTTTGTAAGCATAACAGAGGAGCCAGCCTATGCCTGATAGTGAGAACCAGAATCCAACAGTGTTGCCGGACTCGGGACTCCGGACGCTTTTTGTGGACAACTTAGCGATGAACAGCCGGACGGACGGGATGCACCAGATCTCTCTCTACGCCGGTCTACCGGGGGGCTGGAGCGAACAGGCACGAATCATGGTGTCTGACCAGCATCTCAGCAGTATGCTTGCCGTCCTTACGAAGCACTGCAAGTCTTGGCAGGAAGCGTCGAAGACACCGGACAGCAAGTGAACTCCGCGACGGCTCTCTGCTGACCACGCGAAGGCCGCCGACCGTCCGCGCCGGATTCGTGGCAGCGGGTAGACGACTGCCAATCGTGGAATCGGGGGACATCCCTCAATTCCGTCGCCCACTCGGAGGAGTGGTATGTACGGCGGGCAGTAGCTGGGGAATAGGTATGTGTCCCCCGACTGCTGCGCCACCGCCTCGTGGATTGCAGCGACCGGATAGCCCCGCAGCTCACGGTGGTCGAGGATCTTGGCCTTGTTCTGCCCGGCAAACCGCCCAACCTGAATCCAGGCATCGGGGAAGTGGCGAGCTCTCTCCTTGCCAAACACAGGAGCCCTCCGACGGTCGGCACGAGCCGTCCTTGGTGCCTGACCAGTACGCCGAGGGTGAGGAGGTCCTGCTTCACCAGCTTCCGGACGGGGGCAAAGAACTCGGAAGCAGCTCGGAAGTCGATCGCTTCCGAGTCGAGTTCCGGCATGGGCTGTTCGTCGAAGCTCTCGTTGCGCTCGTATCGCTTGAGCTCCTCGATGAGGGCATGGTCAGCGCGGCGGTTGGTCGAACCCACGCGCACGTACGTTCCGTCGGTCTCCCCAGCTCGCGCGAGGTAGTGGGATCTCGTTGAGCTTGGATGCACGGCGACGGCGCAGCTCGTCGCCGACCTGACCACCGGACATCGGTGAAGGTCCGCGCTCAGGCCAGATCGCAGGGCGCCATGCAGAAGTGCATGGATATGCGCTTGCGGGACGCGGCACCTTAGGCGGTTCCGAAGGCCGCCTTCGGGACCCGGCGAGTCCCGAATCTGGCGACGTGTTGGATGCTCATTGCCCGCAGGATGAACGGGGCTACCGCTGGGCTGCCCCGACAGATGCAAGGGGCAATCTGGTGGGGAGCTGGTGGATTCGGAAGTCGGCGATTTCCGAATTGCCGCGCAGGTGTCAGCGTCCACCACTGCCGATGAGGACTGGGACTGGCCGAGCCGGGTACTCGTCCCACACGCGGCCGTCGAGGATGCGGCCGGCCTTCTTCTTGTGCACACCGCCCCACTGCTTGAAGAAGAAGGGCACGGATTGTCTGACGCACTGGTCGCGAATCGACAGAGCCCACGCAGAATCCATCGGTCGCGCGCCGGGTCCGGATTCGCCGCCGACGATGGCCCAGTGGATGTCCTCGAGGTCTAGCTCTCCGGCATTGGCGAGCAGGGGCTCGAACGAGATGAACCGCGTGCTGGCGGGGACGTGTCGAAGGTGCTCGATGCGGTAGGCGTAGTCGGCGTTCTCGACGCTCACGCCTATCCAGACGTTGCTCGGCCACGGGAGCTTCTTCGCCAAGTCCTCGAGACGCTCTGCTCGCTTCGTGAGCACCTGGAAGTTGTGCTGCCGGGCGCGGGTCATGACAGCGAAGACCTTCTGGATGAAGTCGAAGGGCACGTCTTCATGGAATAGATCGCTCATCGAGTTCACGAAGATGAGCTGCGAGCGCGACCAGTTGAGCGGTGCGCTCAACACTCCCGGGTGCAAGGCGACCCGGAACCCGTCCCGGTAGTTCGGCTGTCCCATCGCCTGGAGCCGCTTGGCCATTCGCTCCGCATAGCAGTGGAAGCAGCCCGGGCTTGCCTTCGTGCAACCCGTGACCGGGTTCCAGGATGCTTCAGTCCACTCGATCCGCGACGGTCCCGCCATGCTCACTCCCTTCGGGCGGTAGTCCTGTACGCATCGTAGTCCATGGCCCTTGAGAGTCTACCGGTTCATCCCCACGGGTGTGGGGACTACGCACACGTCGCGCCCCGGCGGAACCGGTCAAGTGAAGATGTGACCCCGACGCCCAGCCCTCTCCCTCGCGGGAATCCGCGCCAGCCTACTTCTCGGCTTCCCGGTGGATTGGGCTCGCTTGTCTCTCCTCACGGCGACTGTGAGTGCCGTAAACGAAGACCCCGGCTAGTCCCACGACACTTGCTGTGGCAATGGTCGCTCCCGCTGCAGGCTGCCCCCCATAGGACGCGAGCAGAAGGCCTCCGACGATACAAGCCATGGCCAGGAATCCCCCGACGAAGAGCCCAATCCAGGAGCGGCGGCTGTCGCCTCGGATGACTATCTTCTCAATCTCCTGCCTGTGGGCCGACTGCTTCTCGACCATTGACAGAATGCGCTCCGCGGCACCGGGCAGGATGCGTTCGAATTCCTCGAGATGAGCTGGCAGTGGGAGCGGCCCTTGATACTGGGCAGTGAAGCTGGCCTGCTTGACAGGTTGGTTACTCGTGCGTGGGGCAGACTCAGCGTCAGAACTGCGGTGCTTCTCCTTGTTGCTCAATGCGCTATACCGCTCTAGCGTGCTGGTTCATGCCTTCTCGGAGCTCGAATCCAACCTGGCACCAGTCCGCCCAAAGCGCGTTGTAGTCGGCAGCCTGGGGAGAATCTGACTCGCTGTAGACGTTCAGTGTCCCGGACAGGTCGGCGATACGCGCGGCGCCTTCAATCAACGAGGGTCTGGCGAACAGGATGTTTGAGTATTGGCTCAATGCGCGAGTCTTCACCTTGAGCAACAATTCGGTCATCAGTCCACTCTCCTCTCCTCGCAGTTCGCGACGCCAGCTGGCCCCAGTATACCATAGAATGGAAGCATGTTCAGGACAGCGGTCACCGCGCCGTGAGCGTGGGGAGACTACAGCAGGATGCCAGAATGGGCAACTGAAGATACAGGGTGCGAGAGTCAATGCCGGCTTGGTCTTGGGCCGCTGTCGCCGGTCTGGGGTTGACCGCCTCCTCTACCTCCGTCTGTGACTGGTTCACTGGGAGCGCTCGGCGTGACCGGCGGACCCTCGAGGTGACTCACTCGCCAAACGCCGAATTGCTCACCAACCGAACGCCGCCGACGATGGCCCAGTGGATGTCCGTCAGATCCGGTCTCCCCGCGTCCGCGAGCAGCGGCTCGAATGAAACGAACCGCGTGCTGGCGGGGACATGACGCAGGTGGTCGATGCGATAGACGTAGTCGGCGCTCTCCACACTCACACCGATCCAGACATTGCTCGGCCACGGGAGCTTCTTCGCCAGCGCTTCCAGTCACTCTGACCGCTTGGTGAGGACCTGGAAGCTGTGCTGCCGTGCACGGGACATCACGGTGAACACCTTCTGAACGAAGTCGAGGGGCACGTCCTCGTGGAAGAGATCGCTCATCGAGTTGACGAAGATGAGCTGCGAGCGCGACCAGTTGAGCGGCGCATCCAAGGCGCCAGGGTGCGGTGCAACGCAGAACCCGTCCCGGTAGTTCGGCTCGTGCGGCGCTAGCCACCAGAACAGACATCAGTCAGCAAGACGCGCTTTCTGTTACCCTCAATGGTAAGGAGCCCAGTCACGTTGACATATGCGCCGTAGTATGACCGGACCAGGTCGTCAAGCCCCTCCTGCACCTCGATGTCGTACTCACTGCCGTCGTCTGTCGTGAGCCCTATCTCGCTCTCACCTTTGCGCGATGTAGCGAAGTCGAGAAGCCCTTTGATGTCGATATGCTTAGGTACGTCTGGCTCGACCGGTGTGGCCCGCTGCATAACCGGTATCGATGTCCTCGACCTTGCCAGACTCACCTTCTTGTCTCGGGACCGCAACTGGACGACACTGATCTTCTCACCGTCCGGTGCCATGTTGCGGGTGAGGGATACGAAATTCACGTAGTACGCATCATCTTTTATTCTGGTCTGCAGTTCTGACTCCCGTTCGCTATCCACCAGCTCAATGCCCTCTAGGACATTCGTAATGACATCGTGAGCTGACGGGAACAACGGAGCCATCTCGCCTTCGCGTGTGCCCAGCCTGATTGTCACTGAGAAGCTGCCCCGCTGCGGTGCCTCTAGAAACGGCACGAAGGGCTGGGCGTCTTTCGGCCTGCGGCCGGCGCGACGGTATGCACTTCCGACAAGGCGCTGCACCGTTCTATCCAGCAGTTGAGTGATCTGCGTGATGCGATCTATGAATTCTCTATATCCTACGACGCCATACCCGACTGCAGGCCCAGTCAAAGCGCACTCAAGGAACTCGTCGCCCAGCTGGATACCGTCCTGCGTCAGCGCCTCGTGGAAAGAGATCGTCTCGAGAAGTTGCAGGAGTTCCCCTGCGATGCTTCGCGGAGGGTCTCCAGAAAGCCCCAGAGCTGCATAACGCCGAGCCTCCGCGAATTCCGAACACTGCAGAGCGAGAGATGCCGCACTCTGACAAAGGATGCTCCTAGTCGGCTCAACGTCTTCACTTTGCGGGATCTGCCTTACTGCGAGGGCCTCCAGCCCAAATGCCTCGCGAGCCAGTGCGATGGCGGTTTCGTTGTCATCGGTGCTGCGGAGTACAAGCGCTTCCTGCGCAAGCACCATCGCCCTGTTGTGGAGTTCCCGGACCGTTGTCATATCTCCTCCAGCGTGGCCTGAGGCAACCCGAACTCAACGATTGCGACCAAGGTCGGAAGATCGCTCTCAGGCTTGTGCCGATGCCTCTTGCTGTCGAGCCGGGCTGCCACGGTGTTCCCCTTTGCCGCCGCTAGGATTCCGGAGACCTCGAGACGCGCCGACCGGTTGAAGACGAGCGTATCATCGGTCGCACTCTCGGCAAGGTAGTAGTCGACTGTCGTACCGCGCATTGCCTGCTCGACAGCCACGAAGGGAGTCAGCTCATGGATCAGGAGCAACGCGATCGCGCAGGCGCCGAACTCGGTGGCCTTCACAAGGTCAGCATAGCAGCGATGCAGCGTGCCCGCACGCTCTTCGGACCATCGGAGGTCAATGCCGGAGCTTTCGCCGCCTGCCGCCACTTGCAGAGGTGTCCCAGAACGATGGCCATTGTGTACAAGGCACACAACCGCGTTCTCCTCGTAGAACCCAGCAGCACTCGGCGTCAGGAAAGGAGCACGTGCACCCAATTCTCCCAGATCAAGGACAGGATATGCACTGTCGGTCACTCGCACCCCCAACATACATTAGCCATGGGTTACTCACAGTACTATACACGATCGCACGAGCCAGTCAGTACGATGGCACCCAAGCAGTCCCACGTGTGGCGCAGTCACGTGCCGAGGCCTACCAACGGAGTTCGCCAGAGACGTCTCCCCTGAATGCCCTCATCGCGGTTCGGTGTCTTCTGCCATGGCTCATGCCTCCGCCGGAGCCGGTCCATCCTCCCCCCAGACGCGGGCAAGGGCGGCCTGGATCTTCTTCTCGAAACGGGCGATCAGTTCGCGGTTGGCGCTGACCAGCGCGTGCTCGGCCTCGATCTCGGCAACGATGGCGTGCTGCGCGGCGAGGGGCGGGAGGGGAACCTTCAACTCTCTGAGAATGCCCTGCGACAGATTGCGAATGTTCGCACCACGGCCGACTGTCTTGATCATCTCGGCGAAGTCTCGCGACTTGAAGAAGTGGGCGAAGAACAGGGGCAGCGCCTGTTCGTTGTGGATTCGCCCCCGAATGGTGAAGCCGGAGAAAGTGATGGTCCCGTCAGTCGGCGGAATGATGAGCGAACGACCAACGAGAGCGGGGTTCCCATTAGAGCGGACGAAGAGGATGTCTCCCGGCTTGAGTAGGTAATCTTCGCCAAGTGGCGCATCCAACTGGATCTCATCGAGCCCGGTCATCGGAGCGTAGAGATTCGTCTGGAAATCAGCTACCCCGACGATTCTGACGGCGCAACCTGAGGAGCCCTTGCTGAAATTGAGCCCGTTCTTGAACGAACATATCTCGCCAAGCTCCACCATCGGCCAGTCGGGGTGAATGGGAATGTAGGGGTGGTAGTTGTCGAGGACGGCGCGGGCGCCGTCGATCACTTTTTGGTAGCCCTCAATCTCCGCCACGATCTCCTTCTGTACGTCCAGTGGCGGGAGGGGGATGGCGAACTGCGCAAGGTCCTCGGGCTTCATGCTCACATTCGCCGCCCCGCGCATCAGAGCAGCGATGTCGGCCCGCCTCACGTCGAGGGCATGGTAGAGGAACCTCGCGTCAAGTTCGGAGGCGTCGTTGGGCTGAAGAGCGACCAGTAGGTTTGCCAGTGCGAACTTCCCGCTGGCGAAGTGGATACGGTGCAGCGCGGCCTTGCCGTGTCCAAGCGAAGAGATCAAGGGCACGCATACAGCTGGGCCGTCGAACTGCCATGTCGCCGAAGTCTTCGGTTCCGCGGCAGTCAGAATCAATGGGTAGGGCCCAGGAGGTGTCGTCGTGCTGGAAGAGGTGCCTTTGGTGATGCTGCAGACATCTGCGGCTTTCACCAGTTTCTTGTCGCCCTTTACGACCGCAGGCCGATAGCGACTGCCTGTGAGATTGCATTCGTTCGCGAGAACCTCCTCGCGAGGAACAAGCCATGAGCAACGTGACAGTTCGCCGCCGTCATAGAAAGCACGGTAGTCTCGCAGCACGGCAGGCAGGTCGTTGTGTTCGCTTGGGGTCCGCTTCACACCGAGGCTGACGCCAATGTGCTCAATCTCGGAGAAGAGGATGTCTTGGTTCCTCTTCGCCGTTGCGCGGTCGAGCACCAGGATTGAGGTCTTCACACCCGTGTAGGGCATAAATACGCCGGAGGGCAGTGAGATCACGCCGACGAGAAAGCCGTTGATGAGCGACTCTCGCAGTTGTCGGTAGGAGGACCCGCTCTGGAAGATGATTCCCTCGGGCACGATGATGCCGGCGCGGCCGTTGGGCGTCAGGTGCTCGGCCATGTAGTCCACGAACAGCACTTCGCTGCGCTTGGATTGCACCGAGAAGCGGTTGTGCGGCTTGATGCCGCCCTTCGGCGACATGAAGGGTGGATTGGCGAGGATGACATCGGCGTACTCGCCCCACCGCTCCTGGCTGGAGAGGGTGTCGTACTCGAAGATGTGCGGATCGGCGAAGCCGTGGAGGTACATGTTGACGAGCGACAGGCGGACCATGTCGGGCGCGATGTCGTAGCCCTTGAAGTTCTCTGCGAGCCGTCCCTTCTCATCTGGTGTGAGCGTGCTCCGGCCTTTGTCGTCGGCGTTGGCCTTCAGGATGTGCTTGTAGGACGAGATCAGGAACCCCGCAGTGCCGCAGGCGGGGTCGAGCACGGTCTCGTCCTTCTTTGGATCGACGATCTCGACGATGAAGTCGATGATGTGTCGCGGGGTGCGGAACTGCCCCGCGTCTCCCTGGGACCCGAGGACGGAGAGCAGGTACTCGAACGCGTCTCCGAGCCGCTCGGAGTGGTCGTACTCGAACTCGTCGATGACCTTGAGGAACATCTTCAAGGTCTCTGGGTCGCGGTACGGCAGATAGGCGTTCTTGAAGATGCTGCGGAAGAGGAGCGGGATGCCCGGGTTCTCCGGCATCCTGGCGATCGCCTCGGCATAAAGATTCAGGATCTCGTTTCCACCCAGGCCGGAACGCATCAGCTTGGCCCAGCCGTAGCGAGCGAACTCCCCGGCGAAGAACTTGCGCTTGCCGCCCAGCTCCTCGCTCTCGGCGTCCATGTCATCCATGAACTTGTAGATGAGCGCGATGGTGATCTGCTCGACCTGGCTCTTGGGGTCTGGCACCTTGCCCACGAGGATGTCGCGGGCGGTGTCGATGCGGCGCTTGGTGCCGGTGTCGAGCATGGGTCTCCTCTATGAGGCGAACTGGTTCAAGGAAACGTAGTCCTTGATGTACTCCGGGATCACGATTCTATAGCGTCGCGGCACGGCCTTGAAGTCGCGGGTCGAGAAGACGGGATTGGTCGCCAGGTCGGTGAACTGCTTCGTGTCGATGATGCGGCGCACCTGGTCGCTCGTGACGTAGGCCTTGAAGAAAGTCTTGATCGCGGGAAGCGCCTCGGCTTCTTCGGGTTTGCGATCGACGACGAACTTAGCGAACTCGTCTTCGAGGAGCTCATCCTTGGACCTGAACCGGGGGATGAGGCCGAACACCTTCTCGAGGATCTCACGCAGGGTGAGGCGGCGGTCTACGGAGGCGGCTCTGCGCAGCTTCTCGAGTGTGTAGTACTCCTCGGGCTTATCGAAGACCTCGCGGTTGACGTAGTCGATGACGCGGTCCCACTGCCCGGCCTCGACGGCCTTGGCGATGACCTCGTCGCTGCGCACCGTATCCTCGAACCTCTCGAAGAACAGCCGGTCGATCTTCATCCCGTCGAACCCGATGGTCTCTTCCTGCATGCTGGCGAGGATGTCGCCGCCCAGGTGCAGGTAGGCGCCCTGCGTTTCGGCAATGACAGTGTCCGCGGCAGGGACTCGTTTGCCCGTAGGCTTGGGCAGCTTCAGCACTTCGTCGTACTTGAACTCCGTCTCAAAGTACTCGCAGTTGGCGAAGAAGTCGAAGAGCTTGAACGCGGTCTTCTGCGGGTGTGCGACGCCAGCTTGGAGGCTCTCGTCGAAGAGCTGTTCGAGGAAGTTGTGCCTACGAGTGCCGCGGCCTTTGATCTGGATGAAGTCCGTCGGGGAGAAGATGGGACGGAAGAGACCGAGGTTGAGGATGTCGGTGCAGTCGTAGCCGGTGGTCATCATTCCGACGGTGACACAGACGCGGGCCTTGCTCGTCTTGTAGTTGGAGAGGAAGTTGGCGGAGCCGAGCAGGTTGTTGTTGGCGAAGTTGATCGTCATCTGCTGGGCATCCGGGATCTGCGACGTGACCTGCACGGCGAAGTCCGACTGGTACTTGCCTGGGTACATGCGCTCAGCCATTTGGTTGAAGATCTGCGCCAGCGTCGTTGCGTGATTCTGGCTGACGGCGAAGACGATGGATTTGCCGATCTCACCGCTGACGGGGTCGCGCAGCGCGTTCTCAAGAAAGGTCTTGCAGAAGAGCTGATTCGTGGCCGGCGCAAAGAACCGCCTCTCAAACTCGCGCTGCTTGAACGCCTCTTGCTGGTCCTCGCCGGTGTCGTCCGTCAACGAGACGATGAAGCCTTCGTCGGAGAGGAGTTCGGTCGTGATCTCGGTACGGGCGTCCACCACCGTGGGGGTGATCAGGAAGCCATCCTTCACTCCGTCCAGCAGGGAGTAGCGGAAGGTGGGCTGGCTCTGCTCGCAACCGAACGTGCGGTAGGTGTCGAGTAGCAGGCGGCGCTCGGCCTCGCGAGGGTCGCGCGTGGTCAGGCTCTTGCGGTCGAAGCGCTTCAGGTAGTCCCGAGGCGTGGCGGTGAGGCCGAGCTTGTAGCCGACGAAGTAGTCGAACACCGCGCGGGCGTTGCCACCGATGGAGCGATGGGCCTCGTCGGAGATCACGAGGTCGAAGTCCGTTGGCGAGAAGAGCCTCTGGTACTTGTTGTTGAACAAGAGCGACTGGACGGTCGTGACGACGATCTCGGCGCGCCGCCAGTCGTCACGGTTCTCTTTGTAGATGACCGTCTGGTAGTCGGCGGCGAGCAGTGCGGCGAAGACCTTCTTGGCTTGATCTTCCAGCTCGAGTCGGTCCACCAGAAAGAGCACGCGCTGGGCGTTCCCGGTACGCAAGAAGAGCTTGATGACTGCGGCGGCGGTCAGCGTCTTGCCGGTGCCGGTCGCCATTTCGAACAGGAAGCGGTCCTTGCCGTCTCTGACTGCTTGTTGCAGAGCGCGGATGGCGTTTAGCTGGTAGTTGCGCAGGAAGCGGAGCTTGTTGGCCTGGATGTAGCCAGGGCGCTCGGCCTCGTTCTTCCACGCCGCTTCTGCTGCGTAGCCTGGCCGCTGGGTGAGGACGATGTAGTCGTCGCGGACCTCCTCTTCGATCAGCCTCTGTGGGTTGGGGGTGACTCTCTGGTAGCCGATCACTGAGTCCGGCGTTGGGAACGTCGTGACGACATACGGGCTCCCGCGTTCGAGATCCCAGAAGTAGTGAAGGTTCCCGTTCGATAGGATGACGAAGCGGCAGTTCTGCGAGCGCGCGTACTTGCGTGCCTGTTCCTTGCCGACGAGGGGGTTCTTGTCTTCCGCTTTGGCCTCCAGGACGAGGAGCGGGAACCCCTTGGCGTCGAGAAGAAGGAAGTCGATGTGCCCCTTGGATGCCTTCTCGAAGTTATCGCCGAGCGCGTCGAGATCGGTCGTCTTGATCGTCACGCTGGGCTCGAGCTGGATACTGGCGGGCGCAGTCCCTTCCGGGAAGAAACGCCACCCGGCGGCCTCCAATAGCCCGTTGATCTTGATGCGGGCTGCTGCCTCTCTCTCTGACATGGATCTCCCTACCTCGCAACCGGGCCGCGAATGCGTCGATGATGGGCTACGGCCGCGCACGCAAGAAGAGAAGCCAGATAAAGCCCAAATCTGCCGCCCCGCTGGCTGCCGCTTCTCGCTCGCATATCACCGTAGAAACCCCATGCGCCAGCCTAACTCCACTAGCTGTTACGGGCAACTGCCGCGCCGCCGGCGGCTGTCGCGAGGCGCGCCTGTGCGACAAGGCTTGCAGAGCGGCCTGCCCGTCGGCTATGTTTTCCTCCAGGTGGTTGGTGTGGCTTCTGTACGGCCTGTGTGAGGAGGGAATCGATGTCGATGCCAAAGCGGATGGGTGCGGAGTTCTTCGGGACGTTCTGGTTGGTGCTGGGTGGGTGCGGAAGCGCGGTGTTGGCGGCCGCCTTCCCTGGGCTCGGAATCGGATTCGTCGGGGTGGCGCTCGCGTTCGGGCTCACGGTCCTGACGATGGCCTACGCCGTGGGCCACATTTCGGGGTGTCACCTGAATCCGGCGGTCTCGCTTGGTCTCTGGGTCGGCGGGCGGTTCCCGGCGAAGGACCTCGTTCCCTACATCGTCGCTCAAGTCGCAGGCGCGGCGGCCGGCGCGGGAATCCTCTACCTCATTGCGACCGGGGCGCCGAGCTTCGACGTGACGGGCGGATTCGCGACGAACGGCTACGGGATTCACTCGCCGGGCGGCTACACGATGACGGCGGCCATCATCTGCGAGGTCGTGATGACGGCCATGTTCCTCATGGTCATCCTCGGGGCGACGGACAAGCGGGCGCCGAAGGGCTTCGCGCCGATCGCGATCGGACTCGCGCTGACGCTGATCCACCTGATTTCAATCCCGGTCACCAATACGTCGGTCAACCCGGCGCGCTCGACGGGCGTCGCGATCTTCCAGGGCGGCTGGGCGCTTCAGCAGCTCTGGCTCTTCTGGGCCGCACCCTTGGTCGGGGCGATCGTCGGCGGCATCGCCTATCGGATGATCGGCGGAGCGAAGGGCCAAGCGGTCTAGGCGGACGAGGATTGAAGGAATCCCTCGCGAGCCAGGGCCGGTGACGTCCGCGTGGTGCCCACGGCGTCGCCCGCCGCGTGAGGGCTTGGACCTATCCGAGGCGAGAGGCGCGCTTTGAACTCCGCCGGCAGCCCGCGGGGAGGTGACGGGGCGTGGAGCTGTGGGAAGCCCTCGAAGCGCGGTCGACGGTGCGAACCTTCGACGAGCGGCCGGTGGAAACCGGCATCGTCAAGAAGGCGGTCCGGGCGGCGCTTTGCGCTCCGGCGTACAACCATCTATGGGAGTGGGGCTTCATCGAGATCCGCGATCGCTCGCTGCGATCTTCCCTCGCGGACGCAGCGAACCTGGAGGACGTCTTGGATCCTGCCCTCTTGGCCGCGAAGTTCGCGTCGCTGCCGGCGGGGGCGCGGCAGGTCTACCTGCGAGCGCTCCCGCTTCAGCGAACGATGGTGCTCACCGCTCCGGGGCTGCTTGTGCCCGTGTACCGACCGAAGCGGGGAGAACGGACGCCGCAGGGTCCGGCGGATCTAAACGCGCACGCCGCGATTTGGATAGCGCTCGGCTACATGCTCCTGTCGCTTGCCGAGGACGGGGTCTACGGCTGCACGATCATTCCCGGCCGCTCGGTCGAGGCGCGACGCCTCTTGGAAGTACCCGAGGACTGGGAGATCGCAACCTTCCTTCCGCTAGGGTATCCACGTGGGAGCGTCGTGCGGAGCGTGCACCCGGAGGACGTGGAGGCTTTCCTGCACGTCGACACGTTCCGTGGGTTCTCTTTGCCGACGACGGCGCAGCCGATGGGGTAGCGGGCGCTGTGGTTGCTTGCCCCCGCGAGGCCGGGCTTCTACGATGGGAATGGGAGGGAAATCATGAATCGTCGAGTCTTCTACGTGCTAGCCTTTGTTGCAGTCCTTGCGCTCCCGTTCGCCGTTACTGCGCAAGAGGGATTGCCGCCGGCTGCCTCCGCAACGGAGCAGCTAGACAATCTGTCCGCGGGGCGGTCGTTCGGGATCGGGATCCAGGCGGAGTACCCGTGGGGCGGACTCATCTCGCTCCGCTACTGGGCGACGGACTGGCTCGGATTCGAGGGCGTGTTCTTCGTCCTATCGAATGACGGGGAAACCTCGGGCATCGTCACTGCTCGTGCTCTCTACCGCGCGGTCGACGCGGCGGCCGTCGACTTCTACCTCGCGGGAGGGGCATCGTTCCAGCTCTCGGCGTACGCGAACCCGGCCCTCGGCACCCTCGTCGGCGGGATCGAGATCAACTTTTCGCAGCGGTTCGCGTGGAACGTCGAGTTCGGCCTCTCCGCCACGATCTACGGCGAGGTGTGGACGACGTTCGGTACCGGCATCCACTTCTACTTCTAAGCCAGGTCACCGCAGAGCGCGCGGAGTACGGCAGGGTCACTGTAGCGTCGCACCTTGTGTGCGACGTAATCGCATCGGGAACGACGCCGGGCACGACGTCGGAGGCAAGCTCCGACGCTACAGCATAGAGGGAAACGCCGCGATTCCCTTGACCGCCCTCTGTGACCTCTGCGGTGAACGCAGTCCCGTGAGGCAGCCCCGTCAGGGCTTCGTCGCGCTCACGCTGATGCTCGACACGGTGGCCGCGAGGAGATGCGCCGTCTGGTCGGTCAACCCGACGTCCTCGAGGCGCAGAGCTTGGCCGTCGACCACAAGCTTCAACGTCCCCTTCTCACCGAGCTTCTCCGCTTCGCCGCGGCTGAAGGCGCTCTCGGCGCTCGCTTCCTTGACGACCGTGACGTCGCGGAAGCCGGCGTCGCGGATGGCGCCGAGGTAGTCGTCGATCTGAGAAGCTCCGGCGATGCACGCGACGTACTGCTCCATGGACTCCTGTATCTCTTTGGGCAGCTCTCCGCACAGGACGATGTCGGAGACCATCAGCCGCCCCCCGCGCTTGAGCGCCCGATACGCTTCGCGAAATACCTGCGGCTTGTCGGGCGAGAGATTCACGACGCAGTTCGAGATGACGATGTCGACCGTGGCGTCGGCGACAGGCAGGTGCTCGATCTCGCCGAGGCGGAACTCGACGTTCTCGATGCCTTCTCGCCGCGCGTTTTCCCTTGCGCGCTCGATCATCTCGGGCGTCATGTCGACGCCGATGGCGCGGCCGGTCGGGCCGACCTTTTCCGCGGCGAGGAAGCAGTCGATGCCCGCTCCAGAACCGAGGTCGAGCACGACCTCGCCCGCCTTGAGCGATGCCAGGGCGGTCGGATGGCCGCAACCGAGGCCGAGGTCGGCGCCTTGGGGAATGGAACGCAACTCGTCCTCGCTGTAGCCGACGGCCTGGCTCACGGGCGAGGCGCTCTCCGAGCAACACGTGCCGCCGCAACCGCTCTTGCACGACGTCGCGCGCTTGGCGTAGTTCTCGCGCACCGACTTCCGGATCTCATCATCGCGCTTCGCGTTCTTACTCATTCGTCCTCTCCTTGGGCTGCAGTCCTACCGCCCGAATCATCACGCGGACGCCGTCGACGAGCGCGTCCGCCTTCACCAGTACGAGGCAGCAGATCTCGCCCTTCGACTCGATTGTCGTGAGCGCGAGCTTGTCCCCGGCGGAGAGGCCCATTCGCTCTCTCACATCCTTGGGCAGCACCATCTGGCCGCGTTCGTCAACGCGGACGACGGCCGCGACCTGGCAACACTCTCCACACTCCGCGTCGTCCTTTTTCCCTTTCGTGTCGCTCATCCACCGTCTCCTGTTCGATCTGATATATCAGAACAATCAGACACGGATGATACACGGACGAAGGCTAAGGTCAAGCGAACCGCACCGTGCGGCGTGGAAGGCCAATCGGCAACCCCGCAGGGTCAGGTCGAGGGCTACGCCCTGTTCGGGAACACGTCCTTCATGACGTCCATCGCGAACCGCGCCCGGACGGTTGTGGCGCCGTTGCCCATCATGATTGCGACGTCCAGCGCCTCAAGGATCTCCTCGAAGGTCGCGCCGTGCTCGACGGCCTTCTCGATGTGCCACTGCATGCAGGACTCGCAGTCGATCGTGACCGAGATCCCGACGGCGATCAGCTCCTTGTGCTTCCGGCTGAGCGCCGCATCCGACATGACCGGCTCTTCCATGTCGGCGACAGCCTTGTAGCCCTTCGACTTGTGGGCCATGAACCACGTGAACGCCTCTTTGCGCTTGCGCTCGATCTCTCTCAGCTTGTCCGCTTTGTCCTCCATGTTCCTCACGCTCATCCCTTTTTTTGGCAGCGAGGCGAGTTGGCCGAGCATTGAACGGCGCGTTCCGACTAACACTCGATAGTGACGCCAGAGGCCGACAGGGAAAGCTTCCCGCGCTCCAGGAAGTCCCGGCCCAGGAGAGACGGAACACCCTTGTAGGAGGGCCTGATTTCCAGCGGAACGCACAACACGCCTATCCTGTCGAGAGCGATTGGCTCCAATGCGTGACCATCTGCTCCCAGAAACTGAAGGGTCACGCCCTGGACGTAGCGCAGAGGGACCGCCCCGCCGATGCCACGCATCGCGCTAGGACAACCATCAACCATGGCGCGGCCAGGAATGCATATGGCATCACGATCATCCGGCATGATCGTTGTGATATCTGCTCCGGTGTCCATCAGGAAATCGATCTCTCCACCCAAGACGTGCTGAGCACAGCGGAACCTAGCAAGGAAGTGCGGAGCCGGACGTGGCGTGAATGACTCGCCCGTTGGGAGTTGCAGAGTGCGTTGTCTCTTCCACCTGCCGACCAGAACGGGCGACATGGGAGTCTCTCAAGCGGGCTAGAGAAGCATCCCGCTCGGCTCGTTGGCGAGATACGTGATTGTCGCTCCCTCTGCAGCGCAGCTCGGAAAGAGAGATGGGGTTCGCGCGCGGAGCGCACGTTTTACTTCCCCAATGGACGCTCCAAATGCGACAATCTGCTGGTTCACAACGGCAATGTACTTTCCGTTGTAGTCCCTGCCGAGCTCGTCAAGGCGGGATTCGATCCACAGCCTGTTCTTGAGTTCGTTCCCCAGCGTGTCTGTCGGCGACATCTCTGCATACCTCCCTGGCAACGTGACTACATCGCATCATTGTGGCGGTCGCCAGACGAGAAGGCAAGCCCGTGAAGCACTCCTGTGCGCCAGACGTGTACAACCCAAGCCCCGCCTAGGTTCTGTTCGGCTCCGCGCTCTGCGTTCGTGGCCTGTCCCAATACGGGCTCTTGCACTTGGGGCAGACCTTAGGCGTCACGTCTTTCTCTCTAGGCGCCCACTCATGCCCGCAGCGTTCGCACCTGTAGCCCTCGATCATCACCTTGGCCATACCGCTAAGTATACACCGTGCAGTAACATAGCCAAGGGTTAGCCTGCTCTATACCTAGCGGTATACTACTGGACGGTAAGGAGGCGGACATGGACAAGATCACAAGCCTAGTCGAAGCTCGGAAGCAACTCGCAACGCAAGAATCCTGTGAGGGGCATCCAGCCGCCCGACGTTGGCCGGACGGCGTGACTTGTCCTCGCTGCGGCTCCAAGGCTGCGACCTACATGGAGTCTCGCCATCAGTGGCAATGCGAGTGTCGGTATCAGTTCTCGGTCACTAGCGGCAGCGTCTTCCACAAGACGCACATCGATCTACCGCGCTGGCTGATGGCCGTGTGGCTCGTCTACCCATTCTCCGAAGGGGATCTCGTCCAAGCAGATCCAGCGCCAACTGGGCGTCACCCACAAGACAGCTTGGTACATGACTCGTCGCATCCGCCTCGCGATTCAGCACAGCCACGTCGGGCTTCGAATCGAGGGCGACGTGGAGATGGACGAGGCCGTTGTGAACGCCAACGGTGGGCGAGCTACTAGGCCGGTGCCTCGGAGCCGGATTTCTCTTTCCCCGCGTCGTGATCCGGCACGAGGTCTTCGAGGTTGCGCACAGCGGGAACGAAGAAGAAGACGAAGAGACACGTGAGGCAATAGAAGGCTCCGGCCGCGACGTACTGCAGTCCGAGCCCCGCGCCCGGCGTCGTACCGAGCATCCAGCCGAACGCGTGCGCGAGGCCTGAGTTCGACGTCATCGCCGGCTCGGTCACATAGTCGGCGAGTGCGCCGGCGATGACGGGCGTGATCGGCAGGAGCGAGAATGCGATCAGGCGCCGCGCGGCGAAGACACGGCCCTGAAGATCGGGCGGCACCTTGGCCTGCCAGATCGCCTGCGCCGCGCTGTTGGAGAGGCAGACGGCGCATGAGCCGAACGCGATCGTCGGAATCCAGAACGC
>Ga0315287_10001774_pt1 | contig 20167 bp, 14 predicted proteins | sample YL17G11_0_MG_FD_205037 | JGI IMG/M metagenome (GOLD analysis project Ga0315287, IMG submission 205037) | Sediment microbial communities from Yellowstone Lake, YNP, Wyoming, USA - YL17G11_0 | ecosystem: Environmental > Aquatic > Freshwater > Lake > Sediment | place: USA: Wyoming | collected...
CTCTTCTGATATTGCTCCACTATTAATAAATTCAGCCGTACCGGTAAGGATCGAAAAAGGAAGCCCTTCGGTCAGATTCAATTTGGGGACCATTTCGCTCGCAGTAATTTTACGATGCGGTGCTACAGGCCCATCAAGGCCAAATGATTTTTCAAATTCTTCGGGTGATTCTACCTTATCGTCCGGAGGAGTTGTCCCGTCTTTCCCATTTCCCCCTTTCTTCCCGCCATTCCCCCCGTCGATCACGGCTGCGATGGGCATACCAAAAGCGGCCGCCAGGACGAACATCGCCCCGCGCTCGATCCTATCTCCGTATTTTGCAGTAAAGTCCTTAAAGCGCGCGGTTAAAGTTGGCTTGTTTAATTGTAGCTGATCTTGAGAAAGCAAGTTAAATCGAACTCTCGGCCCCATCCCTTTCACATCTTTAATATTAACCATTTTATTTCCTCCTTGGAACCAATCTGTTTTTACTTTTGAATGCATTAATCTATCGTACGGCCTTTCTGATAATTTCAAGCAATTTATAAATATATTTGTTATGATTGTTATATGTATCTTTACGTCCATCTACCTTTCTGCAAGAAGAAATGCAACTATTGCGACTTTGTATCGTATGCGGGGAAGGAAGGGATGATCGATGCGTATGTGGAAGCCCTCACTCGGGAAATCGAAACCTCACCCCTTTCTCCGCCTGCGGCGGATTCATTCCCCTCTTCATTGAAAATGGAGAGGGGTGGCACGAACGAAGTGAGTGACGGGGCGAGGACTGTCTTTTTTGGCGGCGGGACACCGACTCTGCTTGAACCACGCCATTTTGATAAAATAATTTCAACATTAATTAGTCATTCGTCATTAGACATTAGTCATTTAGAAATATCGATCGAAGCCAACCCCGGCACCGCGGACAAAGCTAAACTCAAAGCGCTGCGCGAACTCGGCATCAATCGGCTCTCGATCGGCGCCCAGTCATTTAACCCTCGCCATCTTAAAACCCTCGGGCGCATTCATAACCCTGAAGATATTAAGCGGATCTTTGCAGACGCCCGCTCGGTCGGTTTTGAAAATATAAATCTTGATCTAATGTTCGCCCTGCCCGACCAGACTTTTGAAGAGTGGAAAAACGATCTGCAAACCGCTATCGATCTCGGGCCCAACCACCTATCAACCTATAATCTGCAGATCGAGGAGAACACCCCGCTTTGGGATAAAGTTAAAGAGCCCTCACCCGACACGTTTAAGACCCTCACCCTCTCCCAGAGGGAGAGGGTACTTCCCTTTGCTCACAATTCTCCTCAGCGAGATTCCTTCTCCCTTTGGGAGAAGGGGGAGTCTTTAGCGTCAGCGGATGAGGGCTTTAATCTACCCGACGAAGAAACAGAACTGGCAATGTACGAATATACGATCGAAGCTTTGATCGCAGCCGGCTACCAGCATTACGAGATATCAAACTTCGCCCGCCCGGGATACGAATGCCGGCACAATATCAATTATTGGAAAAACGGCAATTATATCGGGGTCGGAGCAGGAGCACACTCGCATATTAACGGCCAACGCTGGTCGAACCCCAACTGTATTGAGGAGTATATCCGTCAGGCGTCTGGCGAAACGAGAAACGAAATGCGAGACGCGTTACGCGGGACGGATGACGTTTCGCACATCGCCACCGCCCAACGCGAGACACTATTCCTCGGCCTCCGCTTACTGGATGGCATCCCGACTGGTAAGTTCAACGGTTTCGAAAAAGAAGTTTCAGGCTTGATTAATGACGGGATGCTGGAAGAAAAGGACGGTAATTATCGGTTGACCAGGAAGGGATTGTATTTGGGTAATCTGGTGTTCGAAAAGTTCGTCTGATAAACCTTCCGATGCCAACAGGAGCGTTAAATTGCCCATCGCCTGTGCCCTTGCTTCCCATTGAGCCACATAATTATATGTTTCCTCTATGGGAAAGAATAGAGTAATGCGTAACGCGAGACGCGTAACACGAAAAAGGTAACGCGAATAGAAGAAAGAAAAAGCCCCCCGATCCGATCGGGGGGCTTTTTTGATTATAACAGCTTTAGATCAATAAGTTGGCTTTAAGACAGGTCCCGGGGAAGGGATCGGCGCTGGTTTCGGAAACATGGTTGTAGAAGGATAAGGTTTGGTGGATGACGGGTAAGGTTTTGATGTGGTTGGGAATGGTTTGAACTTATTGGTGGTTGTAGTGGGCTTAATGGTAGTGGCAACAGGTTTGCTGGCGGGAATGAGTGTTACCAAGGCGCCGGCGATAGGGGAAGGGCTCCCATAGGCTTTACCGGATGGGATATTAAATTGGTAGCAATTTGTGAAATCGGCGACCGTGCTGCGGCTGAATTGTACGGTATAGCCTGCTTCAACGTACCTGAATTTTATGAAACCGGAATAATCGGTAACACTCTTATCAATTTGATTCCCGCTTTTATCCAGTAAGCGAACCGGTATATTCTTCAGCGCTACGTTGGACGCTTTGATCGGTGAAGTGATCGATCCCCCCCTATAATAGAAATCATTATTATCAGTAACGCTTCCAGGAACATATTGAACGAAGAAAAATAAACTGAATTTTTGATTCCCGACCGGTAGGGTGGTTGAGGTCGCACCGGGAATTGTGGTGGTTGCGGCGGGTGATGCTACTGTGGTAGTGGTTGTATCAGCAATTTCTATTCTCTTGAATTTCTGGATGCGTTTATTTCGCATATCAGAAACATATGCCCATTCCCCCGCACCTAAAACTTCGACCCCGGCCGGAAAATCAAATTGGCCGCTATTGCTGCCAGTGCCTCCCCATGAAGTAAGCAGCTTTAAATTAGTATCAAACTTTTTGACCATATTTGAAGATTGCATACATCCATAAACATTACCTAATGAATCAATCGCCAAACCACTACATATTTCGCTTCCTAGGTCAATGCTATTTAAAAGCGTTGCTATAGTTCCAGGCATTCCAGACGATGCAGTTACGCGATATCTCGCCAAAACTCTACCTGGAGCACCTGGTGAATAGTTGCGACCGACCACAACAAGAATATTATTGGAATCAATTGTAAGACGATCTATCGTAAGATCCTTAAACAAGAATTCCGGGAACTTTCCATCCGAATTAAACACTCTCACCCCCCTGGAATCACCCGCATAAATATTCCCCGCCGAGTCAATTGCAACACTATTTAGCATAGCGAATTGATCGTCATTAGTCCCCGGAGAACCGATTACCCCATTATTTCCCCACGAAATATCTACTGAGCCATCCGTAAGATTTAGTCTTTTAATCTGGCTTTCGTTTTGGAGTGCTAAATAGATTTTACTGTTTTTTTCATCAATCGCGATATCCGACACACTCACCCCCTGCCCAAGCGAAACCCACGGTTTAATAACTGTCCCATTGGATAAAATCTTAGAAATTTGGATATCGCCCGTAACATCATAGGTCCAAATATAAAGATTTCCCGAGGAATCCATCGCCATTACACCTGGGGTACTTATTGGAATATTAGCTTCCCAAGTATATGTTTCAATGGCAGCATTGGCTGAAAGGGAAAGAACGAAACAAAACACAAAAAAGGCTACAATTATTTTTTTCATTGGTTTTACCTCCAGAAAGGATCGAAAGAGCGAACTGGAACACTTATTGTTAAGCCATCACCTCCATTTAAATCTCAAGATCATTGTATGATTCGGTTTTTCTATCTGTTAATAATTTTACTCCTTCCCTGCGGGAGAGTCAATCTTGACATTTTTTCCCGTTTTATGCTATTATTAGCACTCAATAAAGGAGAGTGCTAATGACCCGCGTGATCGAACTGGATGAGAGAAAAAAAAAGATCCTGGACGCCATCGTCCGGGACTATCTGCATACCGCGGAGCCGGTCGGCTCCCGCTCGATCTGGCGCAACTATATGCCCGATCTCTCCCCCGCCACCATCCGCAATGAAATGGCAGATCTGGAGGCCATGGGAATGATCGTTCAACCCCACACTTCGGCCGGGAGGATCCCGACCGACCTGGGCTACCGTTATTACGTCGATCATATGATGAAGTCGCGTCAGCTGACGGTCAAGGAAGAAGAGCTGATCAAGGAGGGGCTGAGTTCGATCCACAACGATGTGGAAGACGCGCTCCACCAGACGCTCAAGATCCTCTCCCACCTGCTGGAATACGCTTCGGTAGTCGCGACCTTAAACAATAAGACCCGGGTCTATTCTTCGGGTTTTTCGCACATGCTCAAGCAGCCGGAGTTTTCCGACATGAACTTTACCCGCCAGGTCCTGCACACCATCGAAGAAGAAGACCTGATGGCAGAAATAGTCCGGGAATATACCACCGAAAAAGGGATCACCATCCGGATCGGTTCGGAAAATTCATTCAAAGAGGTCAAGCATTGCAGCGTGGTAATGAGCTCATATGAAATGAAGAACGCGGCCTCTTCCGGCGGGATCGGCGTAATAGGCCCGACCCGCATGAGCTACGCCCGCGTCGCCAGTGTCCTCGAGAATTTATCGAGGAGACTGGATAATCTGATGGAGGAATAAGATGAGCGAAGATGTACAGGAAATAAAAAAGGAATTGCCACCCGAAAAAAGCGAGGTAGAGCTGTTAAAAGAAGCAGTCGAGGAAAACAAGAATAAATGGCTGAGGGCCCTGGCTGATTTTGATAATTATAAAAAAAGAATGGCGATCGAGCGCGAGCAATTCGTGCAATTCGCCAATGAAAACCTGATCACCGAGACCCTGCCGATCCTGGACGGTTTTATCCGAGCAATGGATGCTGCTTGTCAAATGAAAGCAGGAGCGGAAATGATCAAAGGACTGGCACTGATAAAACGCCAGCTGGAAGATGTCCTGAAAAAACACGGGGTTTTAGAAATCGAAGCCATCGGCAAACCCTATGACGCCAATCTGCACGAAGCGATTCTGCAGAAGGAAGATAAGGGACCCGAAGGGATAATTTTAGAAGAGATGCAGAAAGGCTATACCCTTCACGGCCGGGTGATAAGGCCGTCGATGGTGATTGTAAGTAAAAAAAGTAATCCGTAATACGTAATTTGTAATACGTGCAATGAAAAGAACATTTTACGAGTTACGAATTACGAGTTACGATTTACCATTAAAAGATTAGGAGGAAGTAAAAATGGCACAGGAAAAAATTATCGGGATCGATCTGGGGACGACTAACAGCTGCGTGGCGGTGATGATGGGAGGGGAACCGACGGTTATCCCCAATTCGGAAGGTGGAAGGACCACCCCATCGATCGTTTCTTTCTCTAAGGACGGAACCAGGGTGGTCGGCCAAGTAGCTAAAAGGCAGGCCATCACCAACCCCGAGCACACCGTTTTCTCGATCAAGCGCTTTATGGGCCGCCGGTTCGAAGAGACCGGCTCGGAACTGAAGTACGTTTCTTACCATGTAGTCAAGGGATTAAAAGATGAAGCCATGGTTAAGATCGAAGACAAGCAATTTAGCCCGCCCGAAGTCTCGGCCATGATCCTGCAAAAGATGAAGCAATCGGCGGAAGAATTCCTGGGGGAAACCGTTAAGAAAGCAGTCATTACCGTTCCTGCCTATTTTAACGATAGCCAGCGGCAGGCCACCAAAGACGCCGGGACGATCGCGGGGCTGGAAGTAGTCCGGATCATCAACGAGCCGACTGCCGCTTCGCTGGCCTACGGACTGGATAAAAAGAAAAACGAAAAGATCGCGGTCTACGATCTGGGCGGCGGAACTTTTGACATCTCGATCCTGGAGATCGGTGAAGGGGTTTTTGAAGTCAAATCAACCAACGGCGACACCCACCTTGGCGGCGACGATTTTGACCAGCATATCATGAAGTGGCTGCTGGATGAATATAAAAAGGACCAGGGGATTGACCTCGGCAAGGACCGGATGGCAGTCCAGCGTTTAAAAGAATCAGCGGAAAAAGCTAAATGCGAACTATCCACCGCCACCGAAACCGAGATCAACCTCCCCTTTATCACGGCCGACCAGACCGGGCCCAAACACTTGGTGATCAAATTGACCCGGGCTAAGTTGGAACAGCTGGTTGCCGATCTGATCGAAAGAACGCTCGGGCCATGCAAACAGGCACTGTCCGACGCTGGTTTATCCACCAGCCAAATCGACGAGATCATCCTGGTCGGCGGGCAGACTCGCATGCCCAAAGTGCAGGAAGCGGTCAAAAACCATTTTGGCAAAGAACCCCATAAAGGAGTTAACCCTGACGAAGTGGTCGCCATCGGCGCGGCGATCCAGGGAGGCGTACTGGCGGGTGAAGTAAAAGAACTGGTCCTGCTCGATGTTACTCCTCTGACCGTGGGGATCGAAACACTCGGATCGGTCATGACCCCCCTGATCGAGAGAAATACCACCATCCCCACTTCTAAAAGCCAGGTCTTTTCGACCGCGGCGGACGGGCAAACTTCGGTCGAGATCCATATCCTGCAGGGCGAACGCCCAATGGCAGCGGATAACCGGACACTGGGCCGGTTTCATTTAGATGGGATCCCGCCGGCCCCGCGCGGCATTCCCCAGGTTGAAGTTACCTTTGATATCGACGCCAATGGCATCCTAAACGTCAAGGCCAAAGATAAAGGGACTTCCAAAGAGCAGAAGATCACGATCACTGCTTCCTCCGGCCTTTCCAAGGATGAGATCGAAAAAATGAAAAAGGAGGCCGGCGCGCACGAGACGGAAGATAAAAAACGCAAAGAGGAGGCGGAGACCCGCAACCAGGCCGACGGCCTGGCCTACACCGCCGAAAAAACGATCAAGGAGGCGGGCGATAAGATCGACCAGGCCGCGAAAGATAAAGTTGAGAAGGCAATCGCGGAGGTCAGAAAATCCTTGCAAAGCAATGATAGCGCGGAGATAAAGAAGAATCTTGACGCTTTGCAAAAAGAGGTTTACGAAATGTCCGCCAAGCTTTATAAGGAAAGCGGCCCGGCGGGAGGGCCCGCAGGAAGCCAACCCGGAGGGGAAACAAACTCGCAACCGGGCCCGCAGCAGGAAGGTAAAACAGTTGACGCTGAATATGAGGTTAAAGAAGATAAAACCTCTTAATAATGAAACGCGATTACTATGAAGCTCTTGGGGTATCAAAAACCGCGTCGCAAGACGAAATAAAACGCGCTTACCGCAATCTGGCCCGAAAATACCATCCGGACGTAAATAAGGAGTCCGGCTCAGCCGATAAATTCAAAGAAATCAATGAAGCCTACCAGGTACTCTCCGATCCCAACAAGCGTTCCCAATATGATTATTACGGTCAAGCAGGAGGCGCGCCGGGAGGCGGCGGCTTCGAAGGTTTTGATTTTGGCGAGCAATTCCGCGGCTTTGAAGGGTTTGGCGAATTCGGCGATCTTTTTGACATGTTCTTCGGCCAGGAGCGCGGAGGTCGTCGGGCCGGGCCGGAGCGCGGCGATGACCTGCGCTATGATCTTCACATCACGCTAGAAGAAGCCGCCCGCGGGATCGAAAAAGAGCTCGAAGTCGCCCATCTTTCCGCTTGCACCAATTGTAAAGGGACCGGAGCCAAGCCCGGCACATCCCCTTCGCGCTGCTCATCTTGCAACGGCAGCGGCCAGATAAGGAAAAGCCAGCGCACCATTTTGGGCAATTTTACCCAGGTCGTCCCCTGCCCAACCTGTCACGGGACAGGCAACGTGATCCAATCCCCCTGCCCGGAATGCAAGGGAAGCGGACGGGAAAAGAAAAAGCATACCGTTAAAATAAAAGTCCCGGCCGGGATCGAATCGGGCTACAAGCTGCGCGTAGCCGGAGCCGGCAACGCTGGCGCCAAAGGCGGCCCGCCCGGCGACCTCTACCTGTTCATCGACGTTAAACCGCACCACCTGTTTAACCGCGACGGCGCTGATCTATATTATAAAACCGAGATCTCGTTCATCCAGGCCATTCTGGGGGGCGAGATCGAAGTCCCGACCATCGACGGCAAAGCTATGCTTAAAATACCGCGCGGCACGCAGCCAAATGCCAATTTTAAATTAAAAGAAAAAGGCCTCCCCTACCTGGGAAAACACGAGCGGGGAGATTTGTATATTTTGGTAGAAGTGAAAATTCCAGCTAAAATCTCCAGCCAGCAGGAAGAGCTGTTACATAAATATAAAAATGCCTAGAGTCTTTGTCCCCAAAGAACAGTTGCCCTTCATCATCGGCTCGGATGCGCATTATCTTAAAGACGTGCTGCGTTCCAAACCCGGTGATTTGATCGATTTATTGGATGGAACCGGAATGATCTACCGCGCCAAGATCACCAAGCTCGAAAAAGACCGGATCAGCTGTGAAATAATTTCCTCGCAGGAAGCAAAAAGCGAACCGGCGGTCAAGATCACCCTCGCCCAGGCGCTGCCCAAGGGCCACAAAATGGATTTTATCGTCGAAAAATGCACGGAGTTGGGGGTCAGCCGGATCATTCCTGTGCTGACCGAGCGGGCGGTGGCAAAATCGGCCAAGCTTGAGCGCTGGCGCAAGATCGCCAAGGAAGCAGCGGAGCAGTCCGGCCGCGCCATCATCCCCGAAATTTACGAACTAACTACTTTTGATGATATTCTAAAACTTAGCAAGGATTATGCTCTGGCAATAATCCCGTGGGAAGCTGAAGAAAATATCTCTCTAAAATCTACCCTAACTACCTATCCACCTAACCATCTATCGACCATTCTTGTGTTGATCGGCCCCGAAGGCGGTTTTTCTCAAAAAGAAGTAGAGAAGGCTAAAAAAGCAGGTTTTGAATCCGTAAGTCTGGGGAAAAGGATTTTGCGGGCGGAAACTGCGGGAATGGCAACTCTAGCAATGGTTCTTTACGCAGCAGACTGATTTTATTCGGAAGACTTTTTATCTAAATATATTTTCAGTTCTTCATCCAACCCGACGCTGATCTTGGCCTTTTCCAGGATTTCCATGGTGAGATTTAAAAGTTGGCGGAATTTTTCCGGGCTCATATTCCCTTTTATCTTGGTTACGATTTCCTTTGCCCTGAATTTGATCCGCTCGTTTTCATTGGAAGCCAAAATAAGCAGGTTGCCAAACGCATCGAGGGTCAAGCCATATTGATGCTCGGTCAGCCATTTATAATGCTCTAGCGCTTCTAATTCTTTTCCCAGGCTGATCAGAGGGCCAACAATGATGGCATGGCCAGCGGAAAAATAGGGATATTTACGGAGCAACACCTGGCCTTCACTCAGCGCCTCCCGGAACATTTTGGCATCTTTCTTTCCGTCCGCCCATTTGGCTATTATATTGACCAAAGACCACCTGGCCACCATTTCGTAATAGTTGGAATTTGGATTAGCCGCGAAATTCTCGATCGCCTGGCGATAAGCTCTTTTGGTCTCGATTTCATCCCCCAAGATCGCCGCAATCTCCGCCTTGAGCATTTCGATCTCGCCTTCGATCCTTTGCAAGACAAAAGGCTCGCAGTTAGGCATCTCCTGTTCGATCAGCCGCTCGATCTCCGGCAGTGTCCGCCTCGCCTCCTCCACCATTTCGGTACAAGCCAAAATGCGGGCTTTAAGCAACAGGAAATCCAAGTGTTTTTTATCGCTTGTCAATATTTCATTGATGATCTCAAGCGCGTTTTGATAACTACCCAGCTGCTGCAAAGCCTCAGCGTAAAAATAGTAAAATTCGATCTTCTGTTTCGGGCTCTGGCTGATAACGCTGGCAAAATAATCCCTGACCTCAGTGAATCTCCCCTGCTTGAAGAGGATGATTCCTTTGGCGACGACGGCGGTTTCTTCCCAGGGCTCTTCTTTAAGTAATCTTTCGTAAATTTCAATCGCTTTTTCCAGTTGTTGGGCCAGGCAATAGATATTGGCCATGTTCTGGTGAAGGTTCAACCAATCGGATTTTATAAAATCGAACCGGAGAGACGACGCCGCCAGTTTGGTATAATCGTCTTTCGCATCGGCAATGATCTTCTCCGCGGCTTCTATCAAGGCAGCCAATTTCTTCTGGCCGCCTTTCTGTTTAAGTTCTTTATCCATCCGGCCGGCCAGGTTGGCCGATCGGATGCAGGCAATTCTCAACCTGACCATCGGCTCGCTGGTTTGCGCCGATAGTCCCTCCAAAATAAGGTCCGATTCGTTCTGCATTCTGGCCAGGCTCAGGCTCCGTGCCAGTTCGATTCTAGCGATGATGTTTTGACCGTCCTCTTTGAGCGCTTTGTACAGCAGGACCCGCTGTTTTTTCGGATCGGCCTCGCAGCCGGCCATCATTCCATAGATGCCAGAAGCTAACGAAACCGGCTCGGCATAAGCGATGGCGCTGATTTCTCTGAACAAATTTTTTACCGCCGTCAGATCCCGCAGGCCGACAAAAATGAAATCATGGATTACCCGGTCCCGTTTGAACAAACTGTTATCGGCCGAGATCCCTCCTTTTATAAGCATTGTTTCCGCGTTCCTTTGGCGAATATTTTGCAGTAACTCACATATCCTCTGCCGTAGTTTTTCATTCCCCAACAGTCTTTCGATCTCCGCTCTCATCCTGGCTTCCATCTCATCACTCGTCTCGGACAAATTTTTTACCAGGATGATCGCGTCGCCCAGCCAGCCCGAACCGGTAATGCTTTTTCTTATCAAAAGAGTTAAATCATTATATAAATCTTCCATTATCTCTTTCCATTTTGCATCCCCGGTCAAAGTACTGCCGGCTCTCAATCCGTCGCGCAACGCTGGCAGGTCGAATCTTTCGATCTCGACCTCGCCCTTTTCTATTTTGCTCATCTGTCTATAAATCCGATCAATCAGGCCCGCGGCTCTTTCTTCTGCCACTAATTCATCGATCTTGCCGTTTAATTGCTTGGCGGTATCCCTTCCTATCAGTCCTCCGGCTTGGGCATCGGCCATTATTTTTCGCGCCGCTGCTTCCCCTTCTATCCTTTCGTCCGCAACGATGTTTTTTATCGCTCTTTCCGCATAGAAGTACACTGCTGTTTCCCCATCCTGACTGTTGCGAAAAATCTCAGCCACGTCCAGAAACGGGATACGATATTCAGATAAGACCTGAAGGATATCCGTCCTTATTTGCTCATATAGTTTTAATGCTTTGTCCGACCATGTCGGTATCTGAAAAAACGGCTCCAGTATCTCAAGCAGTGATTCTTGATGGATGATTAATTGTTCTTTGAGGATCAACTCGATCCTAAAACTCGCCGCGCGCGCCCCGGCTTCCCATTTTTCGAACTCGCTCACTTCGAACCGTTTTTCATATTCCGGCAGCAGCCTGTCAGCCTTTTCAAAATATTCCAGTGCCAATCGATGTTCACCGGCAATTCCCGAAACCACCGCTAGGTCTTTATAAGCATGCCAGTTCTGGGAATCCCCCAGCGTAATGCTCTGCAATATTTCCCGGGCGGATTGAATCTGGTTATGATGACCGTGTGCCCTGGCCAGGGTAAGGAGAAGATCGACATACTCTCTTCTATCTTGCGCCTTAAGGTACTGAACTATCTTTATCCGGCAGCGATTTGGCGCCTGCAAATCATCTTTGGTGCCGATCGAAGACAGCACTTGCATATCCAAAGCAATCAGTTCCGGATAGGAAGGCATCTGCGGTTGCATTTCAAACCGATTCCATAGCTCCCTGATCGGCACCGTTAGCTTATGAGCTTCCTGCCGCCCAAAGTATCCGGTGCGATTTAAAATGTTAAAGCTTTTCCGGCCGCCGTTTCCGTTGCCGCTTACGCCGTTCATACTTGTCATAGTTCCAAATAATATTCGTTTAATTAAAGAAGGGATTTCAATCTATATTTTTTAGCAATATAACTAAATTTGGAGCGCCTTAAGCACTGCGGATTGTGCCTTTTGGGGAACTGCAAAGTGGGGAAGATCAAGGTGGATCTCCGAATAGTCAATCTCAGGAAAATTCGGAACCGAAGCAAGCGATAATCTCTGGCTGCTGACCGGTACGGCTCCATCCCCGCCTTCGTGAAAAAGCAGCAGGTTCACCAGTCGGTGCGGAAAAACTTTTGTGTCACTCAAAACCGCTATGTATTTAAGGTCCACCGGGAGCTTTTTGCCATTTAATTCTTTTAAAAAGAAAGAATTTTGCCGCATCGCCCAGGCTGCCGGGGAAAGCAGCAGCACCCCTCTGAAATATGAAACGACTTCCCATATTAAACCGGTCAGGGCAAAGAATAGCGGCCAGATTAAAAAATAACCAACCAGGCCGAGTATAATTAATAGCGCTGGCAGCCAATTGAAGGAAAGGCCAACGCTTCCCAGATTGGGGGTGCTCAGCAAGATTAATTTCTCGATCTGGTGATTCCGGAGGTTATTGGCCAGGTATTGCCTGGCGGTCAATCCGCCCATCGAATGGCAAACCAAAACAACTTTCTGCTTTTGTTCGATCTGCAAAATACGGTCGATCTCCGCCTTCAGCTCTTTTACCTGATCTCTGGGATCGGCAAAATTGCGAAAAAAAGAAAGGTAATATGAATTTCTATCGGGCAGTTCAAACTTATCCCAAACCTTAGCCGAGGCCCCGATGCCGTGCACAAAAAGAACCGGATTTAATTCCATTGATTTCAATTATAGCATGCAAATGACAAGATAGATTTTAAATCAAAGCAGTAAAATATGAAGTAGATTAAAATGATTCCGCTAAATCTATTAATAGCTCATTAGTTTTAAATTTAAAAAGAAGTCGGGGACCCATCCCCTAAAGTATCCATGTTTTCTTTAAAGAATAAAGGTCCCCAAGCTTCTATAAAACGATCGATTGTCCGACTGAAATGCTAATACCCTTGGCGGACCGCTTGTTGGCATCACCACAGCGAATTATGCTGTAGCCAACTTCTGCGAAGGATTTCCCTCCGAGACCGAGATCACCTTTGGCTCCAACAAAAGCTTGGATTCCATAAGTGCCGGTTTTCTGGTCGGTTCCGTACAAAACGTAGTTAACACCTCCACCAACATAGGATTCGATTCCACCCATCATGTCGGCGGGCAGATTCAGGATACCATCGATGAACAACGGAATGGCTTTCATGGTTTTATCATTTCCATCATTGCCGGTTGCTCCTCCCAGACCAACGCGGTAATTGACCGCTTTAGCGCTGAGGCCGAGCATGGAACCAATTCCTAATGGATCATCGAGGACTAAATCCGCTCTTCCTACCATAACACTCTTTCCCATCAAATAACCAGCTGATACGCTGGTGTTCCAACCTAAACCAAACAACCCTGCCGGTGCAGCCGGAGCTGACACGACTGGTTTTGGCGGCGGTGGCGGTGGGACTGGTGCTACTGGCGGCGGTGGCGGCGGGGCAGGAGCTACTTTAGCCGGAGCTTTTTTAGGAGCTACTTTAACGGCTTTTTTCACTACCTTCTTTGTGACTTTCTTCACGACCTTCTTGGCAGGAGCTTTTTTAGCTACTGCTGCATCGGCCGAGTAGACACCCGCGACACCAATCAATAACCCGAATACGACTAGTAACGCAACTAATTTTCTCATTCTTCTTTTTCACCTCCTTTGTGATTGGATTATAACAATTAGGCCCTAATTGTCAATAGGCTATTTATCAAAAACCGGGCAGAATTCGATATCCCAGCAGAATGGTCAAGCCTTTCTGCGAGGGGGAAAATCCGGTGCGCAATATCCCAAACCCCATCTCCCCAAAAACGATCCCCCCGAAGCCTTCACTCTCTACTCCATAGAAGAGCTGGCCGCCGATCGTTCCAGCCTTTCGCCCGGTGGTAAGCGCCACATAATTCAATCCAAAGCCGATATAATTATCCGTGCCGGTAAACCAGCCGGGAGGAAAACCGAATACCAGGTCGGCGTTAATTGGGATATATTTACGGGCAAGATCCTTCTCCTGTAAATAACCGGTTGAGATACGAAGAGAAGTAACTGCCGGACCGATCACGATTCGCAGCGGAAAACGCATCTCTCCCAGATAAGCACTGCCGCCGCCAAAGATCCCAGCCAACGCCCCCACACCAAACTTCACCTGTATCCGCTTTTGTTCTACCTTGGTTTCGGGCACAACTGCTTCTTCAGCTTCGGGGGTAAGCACCGCTTCTGCTGGCGCAGTTTCAATCTTGGGTGGAGCCTTAACTTCTGCCGGTTTAGCCGCCAGTTTTTGCTTTAATTTGCTAACCTGGTTTAAATAGGTATTGATCGCGTCATTAATGGTTGTCCGCTGTTTTTTATTCTTGGTCTTGACCAGTTTATTTTTCAGGCGGGTGATTTCTTTTTGGACTCTGGTAATTTCTTTTTTGGTCCGGCTTATTTCCTTAGGGGTCAGCTTTTGCGCGAAAGATATCCCGGCCAGCAGGCAAAACGATAAGGCAATAATTAGGCAATACTTGAAAATTTTCATCAAAATAAAGCGTACCAGATTAATAGAATATGTCAAGTAAATATAGGCTCTTTACAAATGATTTTCCGAAGTTAGGACGATTTCCCATTCTCATCAAGCTTATCTATTAATTTCCTCGAATTATATCTCTAATTGCGGATTATCTCGAATTACCGAATCGGGAGATCATTTCGAGTTATTAGCGATAATCCCAAATCTGCGATAAATTCGAGACAATCAAACAATAACTGCTTGTAAAAATAAACACTATCGGTTTAACAACCCGCAAACTTTTGATGAAATACTACAAATCTGTTATAATTCATCACATGGAAATGATTTCGGTTGTCATCTCAGTTATCACCCTGCTGGTGGTAGGGTTTGCGCTATACAAGATAAGTTCACAAGGCAAAGACGCGCCGGCCGACAAGTCGATTGACCTGATCCAAAAACAAATGGAAGAGATCCGCGGCGCGGTCACCCGGCTTTATTCCGATAACCAGACCATCATGCAAAAGGTCAATGCGGACCTGACCCAAACCCTGCAAAATGTAGATAAGAATGTTAATGCCCGGCTGGATAACGCCGCCAAGGTGATCGGTGATGTTAAGAATCAGCTGGGGATCGTCCACGAAGCGACCAAACAGGTCCAGGAGATCAGTAAGGATATTTCGTCTCTGCAGGATATTTTGAGAGCTCCCAAACTGCGCGGCGGATTGGGAGAACTTTTCCTGGGCGATCTTCTGAAGCAAGTCCTCCCTCCCTCCAACTATCAGGAGCAATACCGTTTTAAGAGCGGTGAAAAAGTCGACGCGGTCATTTTATTAAAGGAATCGATGGTGCCGATCGATTCCAAATTCCCGCTGGAGAATTTTAAACGGGTGGTCGAAGCCAAGGACGATGCTTCCCGCCTGGCAGCCAAGAAACAGTTCGTGCGCGACGTTAAAAAACATATCGACGATATTAAGCGAAAATATATCCTGCCGGATGAAGGGACCTTTGATTTCGCCCTGATGTATGTCATGGCGGAAAATGTTTACTATGAAGTCATTATCAAGGATGAAGACCTATCGGACGAAGATTCGGTCTTCCGCTACGCCATAAAAAATAAAGTTATCCCCGTCTCACCCAATTCTTTCTATGGTTATTTGCAGACGATCCTTTTCGGCCTGCGCGGGATGCGGGTAGAACAGCAGGCACAGGAAATATTAAAAAACCTGGCCCGCCTGGAAGGCGACTTTGAAAGGGTGATGAACGACTTTACATTAATGGGGAAACATCTGAAGGATTCACTCACCAAATTCGAAGACACCGAAAAAAGAATGCTCAAATTTAATGATAAAATCGATTCCCTGATTGAAAAAGAAGAGATCCCCACCCTGCCCCTCTCCGCCTAAACCACCACAGCTGAACAGACCACGAATTAATTTCTCTCTGAGTGAAATTTCCCATAATATTTGCCGATAATAAATAGGAATTGTTTTATTTTACTGGAGGCAAATAAAATGGCATTAACAGCAAAACGGGTTGAAGTTCCTTCGTCTTTAGTATCAAGATTAAACGGTGTTGGTTTCCCGCAAAATAGACTGGGAACCGTGATCGAAGGTGATAAGCATTTTATCGATAGAGCAGATCTTTCTCAAGCTCACGAAAAATTGACGCCAGAAGTGATGACGCGATTAAATGCGGCCTTAAGATGGGGACTTATCTTTACCCCCAGCCCGGATGTTTGCAAAGGGGTCTTCCCTCCCACCGCACCGATGCTCCTGACCGATCCAGACACGTATGCCTCCGCGCCAGAGCGCGTAACTTTAGCTCATTTCCTGACCGCCATGCCAGAAGCGGAATTCCACCTGCGCGGCATTGATGAATTTAGTCCGGAAAGAAGGGCAGCAAATTTAGATTCTGTCCGCTTTCTGCAGGCTTTGGGCATGGACGTTGATTTTCACGCCCCATTCATCCACGTCTTCGGAAAAGATTCGCTCTTCAATATCGCGCTTAGATTGCTGCATGCTCCTTACGACACGCTTGGACAATCCGATCCAAATGCAAAATTTGGAATAGGCGAAGCCGGCATGGATTTCTATAAAAGCATGGTCGATTTTGCCGCGGAAGCTCGCATCGGTCTTTTCAGCTTCCATGCCACCGGGGCAGCCAAACCTTATTTCACAGGGACCGATTTTGACGCCTTCTCCGGCAAAGTCCGCCAGGTAGTTGATTACGCTTCCGCCCGCCAGGTTGAGGTCGCGGTTGAAACCGGCGGCCTGAGTGACGATCAGCACATGGAATTGTTCTACCGGGCCGGTGCGGGGATATTACTCGACGGGGTCCATTATGGCGTTGGTTTTAACGGACAAAAAAGAGACGTGCTCGCTTTCTTCGAACGGGCCAGAATAGTTGGGGTCCCGGTTCCATTGATGCATGTCGGCCAGTCGATAGATAATCAAGATTCACATACTCCCTTGCATCTTACCCCAGCCGATCTTCCAGCCGGAAAAACATTGGATAACTTTGGTTTGCCGCAGCTGCTGCGAACCATCGCGGCTGAATCAAGAGAGAACCAACCCAGGATAAGGTTTGAGATCGCTCCCAACAGTTTTGATTCGATTGTTTGGTTGGCTCAAACTGTTTTAGGGCCTTTAGAATAATTTAAACCGCCGAGCTGGGGCACTCTTCATTGTAAGGGCAATAACTGCAAGCGCGGGAATTGGGGGTGGCGTGATAATCCCCGGCTCTAATACCAGCCGCGACTCGTTTTATTTTATCCCAGGCTTTATCCAAGTCTTTGGCTGATCGCTTAGCTGAACCTACTACTCCTGTATCCAGGAAGTTAAGTTCAACCTGGTCGGGTAAAACCCGGTTTTTTTCCTTCCATGCCAAGGCGTAAATGGAAAGCTGGAGACTTTCTTTAACCCTCTGATCCGCTTTTTCCTGTTCTTCTACTTCAGAAGATTTGAAATCGATTATATAAACCTTCCCTTTCAGTTCTTCGACCAGATCAATCCGTCCTTTGACCTGGACCTTATCTTTCAATACCGTGAATTCCTCTTCAACCAGCCTGGCTTTTCTTTTGCTTTTTTTGTCTTCCTGATAAAATCTTTTTAAGGCCTTTTTTCCCCGTTCAAAGCGCTGTTCTTCGTGGGCCCGTGAAATGAAGCCTTCAGATGACCAGTTGTTGGCGAAAGAATCGAGCAGCTGCTTTTCGGTGAATTTTTCACTTTTTAACTTAGCGGTAAAATAATTCTGGACCGCTTTATGCAGGGCCGAACCGTAAATGATCTGATGATTGGGGAGCAGCGGGACTCTCAATATATGGACGTACTTATATTTGAGCGGACAAGTGAGATAGTCATCGATCTGATAATGGGAGAGCGGAATGACTTCGTCCTCCCCCCTTTTCCTCTCCTGCGGCAGGACCGGTTCGGCCGGGGCGAACAGTTCGATCTGGCCGATGGCAGCTTTTTTCATAACCTTGATATTGGCTTTGGGGACATCCATTGCTTCCAGTACAAAGGGTGATATTTTACGATCACGTTTACCGCCATAGCTGACCGAAGAGGTTAAATACAACTCTTCCCGGGCGCGGGTCATCCCGACGTAAAACAGCCTCCGCTCCTCCATCAAACTAAGGTCTTCTTTCGGCAGAGGCTCTTTCACTAGTTTGGCGGGCAGCTCGATCGGTTCCTTGCGCTCACGCACCGGGAATTTCCCGTCCACCAGCGCGACCATAAAGACCACTTTAAATTCCAACCCTTTAGCCTTGTGAATGGTCATTAAACTAACCGCGTCGGTATCGATATCCGGCTGGGCCGATTCAGGATCCTCCCCCGCTTCTTTTAACAGATTTAAATATTTAACAAATTCCGATACCCGGTCTTCTTCTACGATGCCCCGGAATTCCTTTACTTTCTCAAAGAACTGAGAAAGGTTTTTAACTTTTGCTTCATTAACCGGATCCTGGATACGAGTCAATCCGGCCAGATAGCCGGTCTTTTTCAGGAATTTGTAAAGCACTTCGCCGGTGGTCCGCTGTTTTGCAAATGCCAGATAATATTCAATATCTTGCATGATCTGGTGAATGGCCTTACGGCTTTCCGTTTTAATATCCTTTAAGAGCTCAAATTCTTCTAAATGGGCGAAAACATGATGGAGGGTGTGGTTACGACGGCCGGCAAAAATGTTCATCTTCTGCAGGTCAAGCGGACCCAGTTTATAAATCTCGGAAACCGCCAACTGGTAAAGCGATAGGCTGTCGGAAGGATCCCCTACCACTCTCAGAAAAGCGATCGCTAATTTAATTTCCGGCAAGCTGTACAATCCGCCTCCGCCGGAAAAGCTATGCGGTATCCCCAGCATATTCAACGACTGGCGGAAAGGTTCCGCGTCGGCATTCGACCGAACCAGGATGGCAATATCTTTTAAAGCATAGCTGCCCTCTTTTATGGTTTGGGCCACCCAATCGGCTTCTGAGCTGACCCGGTCAAAATGCTTATGTTCCACCTTGCACTGCCCTTGTCCCACCACCGCAATCAGTTTTTTCTCGATCCCCAATTTTATTTCATTGTTTTTGATCACCCTACGGGCAGCATCCAGGATAATTTGGGTTGAGCGGTAGTTTTTTGTCAGCACGATCTTTTTAGCTTTGGGAAATACTTTGTCGAAATTAAGGATATTAGAAATGGCTGCTCCGCGGAACTTATAGATCGATTGGTCATCGTCCCCGACCACCGTGATATTGGCTTTTTTACCGGCCAATAACTTGAGCAGTTCAAATTGGGCGTAATTGGTATCCTGAAATTCATCTACCAGGATATACTTGTATTTTTCGCGGATCTTTTTAAGGATCGAAGGGCGTTCCCGGAACAGCTTGAGGGCCAAATTAACCTGATCACCAAAATCGACGAACCCTTTTTCCAGCTTTAAATACTGATATTTCTGATAAACCTCCGCCACTTCTAATTGCCTCTTTATCTCCTCATAGCCCTCAGCCTTATTGGCCTTAATCGCCTTCTGCCCTATTCGCCTTCCCCGGCCTTCTCTGGCCTTCATAGCCTTCTGCCCCCATCTGACATATTCCTCGGCCGAAATATCCTCGTCTTTGGCCCTGGAAATCAGGCTGATCAACGCCTGGATATGACGGGTCGGATCTCCCAACGATTTATAATATTTTAGAGGAAACTCAAAAATATGGTCGCGGAAAAAGATGTTCTGTTCCGCCATTGAAAGGACCCTATAATCTAATGTCATCCCCAGTTCAATAGCATGGTCACGGATGATCCGGTCGCCAAAGGCATGGAAAGTGAGGATCGAAACATCGACAAAACCGTACGGAACCAGCAGGTCTACCCGCTCTTCCATCTCATTGGCTGCCTTATCGGTAAAAGTGAGCGCTAATATCTCATACGGTTTAGCCAGTTTTTCCGCGATCAGCCAGGCGATCCGCCGGGTAATGACCGTGGTTTTTCCGGTCCCGGCGCCAGCGATGATAAGCAGCGGCCCAGTTTTATGGATTACCGCTTTTATTTGTTCCGGGTTTAGATCATGCAGCAGCTTTTCTTGGCTGGCGTAGGTTTGTGATCGAGGCATAAGCTAATTATAAATGAAATTTTCATTTTTTAATATGGATAAATAGTTGTCGAAACATGGGAGGGGATCAGAGAAAATGGGATCGAGCGAAATAAAGGGACCGGTATTTAGATCATCCGGGGTTGAAAGGGCTTATCACCAGGCAAAGCGATTCTGCCAGAATGTTAAGGCTCCCGGAATAAAAATCTATCCTGAAGGGAGACTCTCCGTCATCCCGCCTAATCCCGCCGGGAATCTCGAAG
>Ga0315287_10001775_pt1 | contig 20156 bp, 19 predicted proteins | sample YL17G11_0_MG_FD_205037 | JGI IMG/M metagenome (GOLD analysis project Ga0315287, IMG submission 205037) | Sediment microbial communities from Yellowstone Lake, YNP, Wyoming, USA - YL17G11_0 | ecosystem: Environmental > Aquatic > Freshwater > Lake > Sediment | place: USA: Wyoming | collected...
CTGCGGGCCTTCCTGATGCAGCGGCTGAGTTTCGGCGGCTATCCCGAAGTCGTGACGAGCGAGCACCCCGCGCACTTGCTGCGCGAACTGAGTTCCGACTACCTCTGGAAAGACGTGCTCCAGACCGGCCTGGTCAAAACGCCGGACCTCATCAAGCGGCTGCTGCTGTTGCTGGCCCATCAGGCCGGCTCCGAAGTGTCGGTGAACGAACTGGCGACCCAGCTTCATATGGCCCGGTCCACAGTGGATCGCTATCTGGACCTGCTGGAACAGACCTTCGTCATCTTCAGGCTGCCGTCGTTCAGCACCAATCCCCGCAAGGAAATCGCCAAGAGCCGGAAGGTGTTCTTCTGGGATACGGGCATCCGCAACGCCATCCTCAACGCCTTCTCGACCGACGAGTTCCGGCCCGACATCGGTGCGTTGTGGGAGAACTGGGCCATCGCCGAGGTGGCCAAACACAATGCCCTGCTCGGCTCACCGGCGGAGCTTTTCTTTTGGCGCACGCGGACGCAGTCGGAGGTGGACCTGGTTGTGAAGGAAGGGAGCGGCCTGCGGGCCTTTGAGGTCAAGTGGTCCCCGCGCCGCGTCTCGGGCCGGGCCTTCCGCGCCGCCTATGGCGTAGAGGTTGAGCCGGTTCGCTCGGACAATCCCTTCGCGTTGGACATCTTCAAGGCCTAGCGCCACGGGGACGGGCCCCTGGTGGCGTTCCCCGGCCACCAGACGCAGATTCCCTCCATCACCGGGAGGTCAAGCACCTGGCGGGCCACCCGCCGGACGGCTTCCCGGCCGAGGTCCGACTCACCTAATCTGAACCGGGCCGCGCAGCCGCGGTCCAAGGACGGGCAGCCATGAAAGTTCTCGTTGCCGACAAGTTCGAGAAGAGCGGAGTTGAGGGTCTCAAGGCCCTCGGTTGCGAGATCGTCCACGAGCCGGACCTGAAGGACGACACGCTGAAGGATGCGCTCGCCGCGACGGGTGCGGACGTGCTGGTGGTGCGGAGCACCGTGGTGACGGAGCCGATGCTGGACGCCGGCCGCCTGTCGCTCATCGTGCGGGCGGGCGCCGGCTACAACACCATCGACGTGAAGGCCGCGAGCAAGCGGGGCATCTACGTCTCGAACTGCCCGGGCAAGAACTCGATCGCGGTGGCGGAGCTGGCCTTCGGGATGCTGATCGCCCTCGACCGGCGGATCCCCGACAACGTGGCCGAGCTGCTGCGCGGCAAGTGGAACAAGAAGGAGTACTCGAAGGCGAAGGGCCTGTACGGGATGACGCTCGGGATCCTCGGCTTCGGGAAGATCGGCCAGGAGATGGCGAAGCGGGCGATGGCCTTCGGCATGAACCTGGTGATCTGGAGCGAGTTGGGCGTGGCGGTGGACAGCGACGACATTCCGGTCGATCTCCCGCTGCTGCTGCAGTTCCGTCCGGGCTCGAGCGCGCTGATAGAGGAGCGGATCTGCGTGGCGAAGACCCCGGCCGAAGTCGCCGAGAAGTGCGACGTGCTGAGCATCCACCTGGCGGCGGGTCCGCTGACGAAGGGCATCGTCAACGCGGACGTGATCGGCAAGCTGAAGCCCGGCGCGTACGTCATCAACACCGCGCGGGCGGACATCGTGGACTACGGCGCGCTGGCGAAGGCCGTGAAGGAGAAGGGCATCCGGGTCGGCGTGGACGTGTACCCCGGCGAGCCGGCGGGCGGCACCGCCGAGTTCGCGCATCCCATCCTCGGCCTTCCCGGAGTGTACGGGACGCACCACATCGGCGCCTCGACCGACCAGTCCCAGGAGGCGGTCGCCGCCGAGACCGTGCGCATCGTCAAGGTCTTCAAGGAAACCGGGCGAGTGCCGAACGTGGTGAACCTGGCGAAGAAGACGCCGGCCACCCACTCGCTGATCGTGCGGCACAAGTGCAAGGCTGGCGCGCTCGCCTCCGTCTTCACGAAGCTGGCCGGAGCGGGCATCAACGCGCACGAGGCGGAGAACATCGTTTTCGAGAGCGCCGAGGCGGCGATCGCCCGGATCAACGTCGACAAGGCGCCGCCGGCCGAGCTGCTGGCGAGCGTGCGCGCGGGCTGCGCCGACGTGCTGGAGTTGACGGTCGTCGCGCTGGGATAGCGGTCGGGGATCCCGGATCCCACACGAGCCTTCAAAGGAGAACACAATGTCAGTGAACCGCGTCTACAACTTCGCGGCCGGCCCGGCCGTGCTCCCGCTCGCCGCGCTCGAGGAGGCGCAGCGGGACCTGCTGGCGCTCCCCGGCGTCGGCATGTCGGTGCTCGAGGTCAGCCATCGGTCGAAGGCGTTCGAGGCGATCCTCGCCGAGTGCGAGGCGAACATCCGCAAACTGGCGGGCATTCCCGACAGCTATCACGTCCTGTTCCTTCCGGGCGGCGCGACCACCCAGTTCTCGATGGTGCCGATGAACCTGCTGCACGCCGGCTCGTCGGCCGACTACGTCGTGACCGGGTCGTGGTCGGACAAGGCGGTGAAGGAGGCGAAGAAGGTCGGCGCCATCAACGTGGCCTTCAACGACAAGGCGGAGAACTACATCCGCGTTCCCAGGCAGGAGGAGCTGAAGCTCACGCCGGGCGCGGCGTACGTGCACGTGTGTACGAACGAGACGATCCACGGCGTCGAGTTCCACCAGTTGCCGGACTTCGGCACCGCCACGGTGGTGGCCGACACCTCCTCGCACATGTTCAGCCGCCCGCTCGACGTTGCGAAGTACGGTGTCGTCTATGCCGGCGTCCAGAAGAACCTCGGGCCGGCGGGGATCACGCTGGTGATCGTCCGCGACGACCTGGTGAAGGAAGCGGCCGCGCACCCGTCGTACGCGCTCCTGCCGATCATGCTGCAGTACGGGATCCACGTCGAGAACAAGTCGCTGTACAACACGCCCGCCGTCTTCGCCATCTATATGATCGGCCTGACGATGAAGTGGCTGGTCGGCCTGGGTGGCCTGGAGGCGATCGAGAAGACCAACGTCCGCAAGGCGCAGAAGCTCTACGACGCGATCGACGGCAGCGGTGGGTACTACCGCGGTCACGCGTCCAAGGAGAGCCGTTCGCGCATGAACGTGACCTTCCGGATGCCGAACGAGGAACTCGAGGCGAAGTTCATCAAGGAGTCCAAGGCGGCCGGCTTCGACGGGCTCAAGGGCCACCGGTCGGTGGGCGGACTGCGCGCCTCGATCTACAACGCTTTCCCGGAGAAGGGCGTCGACGACCTGATCGCGTTCATGACGGAGTTCCAGAAGAAGAACGGGTAGTGCCGGTTCGGAGCGCCGGGAGCCGGGTTTCCGCGATGGGGCGCGCGCTCGTGCTCTGACCGCGGGATCCGGCTCCCGGAAGCCGTAAGCCACTACGCACTCGCCGTGATCGCCTGCCCCAGCACCTTCGCCACGACCTGTCCAATAAACCGGAACCGGTACGGCCTCGTCGTGCGGGCACAAGCGACAGCCGCGACCCCCGGGGTCGATGATCAGTGAGCCAATGCGTGACGTTCCCACTCCTCGTGTTCCTGGCGGGGATCGTATCGGCGCTGTTCCACGAATTCGGCCACTGCGTGTTCTACTGGCTCCAGGGGATCCCCGCCGCGATGTCGCTGGTGAAGGAGTATCCACTCCGGGACATCACCGCGCACGAGTATGCCGTCGGCTCCGTTGGTGGACCTCTCGCCAGCCTTCTGGCGTTGACGATGAGCGCGTGGTTCCTTGGGCGGCGGGCCACCGGCCAACGGGCGAAGCCGGCGCTCTCCGCCTTGGTCCTGGCGAGCGTGTTCTACTTCGTATTGCGCGGCCTCATCGCGGTTGTGAAGAGGAGCGGTGGGGAACTGGAGGACATCGCCGGCCTGGTTGGTCTGGACTACCGGGCCATGGTTGTGCTCTACGCCATCATCGTCGCGGGTGCTCTCTTCTACTACGTGAAGGTCGCCGGAATGCGCGTGGGCCTGTTCACGACCGGCTCGTTCCTGGCCTTGTTCGTCGGCTACGTGTTCGTCCTGGTCAGCGTGGAGACGCTCGACGCGTCGTTGTTCTGGGAGCGGTTCCCGGCGATCCAGATCGACGACGGCCGTACCTACAATCCGCACCGATGACGAGGATATCCCGACTGGCCACGATCCGCATCCTCGCGACCGCGTACGGACGATCCCGTCGGGGAGAATCCCCATGAGACTCGAAGTCGAGGGCGTGAGCAAGCGCTACAAGGGCGACACCTGGGGATTGCGGGATTTCAGCCTGGCGCTGGAACCGGGCATCGTGGCACTGCTGGGCCCCAATGGCGCCGGGAAATCCACCTTGATGCGAATCCTGGCGACCATCACCAAACCCACCATGGGGAGAGTCATCTGGAACGGCGTGGATACCGCCCGCGACCCGGATGCCCTGCGGGCGGTCCTGGGGTATCTGCCCCAGGATTTCGGCATCTATCCGAACCTGAACGCCGTCGAGTTCCTGGAGTACGTCGCGGCGCTGAAAGGTCTGGATGGCCGCTCCGCGCGCAACCGCATCCTGGAACTGCTGCGTGTCGTGAATCTGTTCGATGCCCGGAAGCGACCGCTGGGCGGCTACTCCGGCGGGATGAAGCAGCGGGTGGGCATCGCTCAGGCCCTGCTCAACGATCCGCAACTGCTCATTGTTGACGAGCCGACCACCGGGTTGGACCCTGAGGAGCGCGTGCGTTTCCGCAACCTGCTATCCGACCTGGCGGGCGAGCGGATCGTGATGCTGTCCACCTGCTGAGGAACGCCTCCCCCGAGCACCTGCTGCAGGCGATCGAAGGGAAGGTGTGGCGATGGGTCATTCCCAGTGAAGAACTGGTCGCCACCCGGCAGAGCCACGTCGTCAGCAACACGATTCGACGCAGCGACGGCGTCCACGTCCGCGTCGTGGCCGATCTTCCGCCACACGAGGCCGCAACCCGGGCCGTACCGACTTTGGAGGACGCCTATCTCTACCTGTCCTCACGGGCAGATGGGGAAGCGGCTCCGTGAGAGCCCCGCGGGCCCTCTACCACCTGATGCGCGCGGATTTCCTGGAGCGCGTCAGAAGCGGCGGTTTCCTTCTCGTCCTCGCGATCACGGTGTTCGCCGCCTACGTGTTCGTGCCTCCCTACGGGTCTCCCTATGCGACACTGGTCCTTGGAGGCCACAGGGGCTACTACAACTCCCCCTGGGTAGGCACCCTGTACGGCGTGGTCGCATCCACCCTGCTGGGGCTGGTCGGGTTCTACCTGGTCAAGAACGCGGTGACCCGTGACTACCAGACCCGGGTGGGTCAGATCATCGCCACCACGCGGACGCCGAAGTACCTCTACATGCTGGGGAAATGGGCGAGCAATGTCGCGGTCCTGGCCCTGATCCTGGGGGTTCTGACCGTGATGGCCCCCACGATGCAGCTCGTTCGCGCCGAGGATTCGAACATCGACCTGTGGGCGTTGGTCGCGCCGATATGGTTCCTGGGCCTGCCGTCGTTGTCCGTCATATCCGCCATCGCCGTGCTGTTCGAGAGCGTGCCCTTCCTGCGCGGAGGGCTTGGCAATGTGGCCTACTTCTTTGTGTGGGGCCCGGGCCTGCTGGCCTCCGAAGGCTCGCTCCTCGTAGCCAGGGCCAGCGTCTCGGCCCGCAACGACTTCGGGGGGCTGTCGCGCTCGATAGTCAGCATTCGCGAGCTGCTGGCAGCGAGTGGGATGGATATCAGTCATGGCGGCAGAGGGGTGATCGTGCCTCTCTCCGGAACGAACGTCGTGCGCTTCACCTGGTCCGGCATTGATTGGACGGCGGGGATCTTCCTGGAGCGCCTGGAATGGATTGGCGCCGCTATCGCGATCGCCCTGATCGCATCGCTGCCGTTCGACCGGTTCGACCCCGCTCGCAGAAGGTTGCGCGGCCAATCTCTCGCGACGTCACCCGGCGGGCAGACATCTGATCGTCCCGCCGCCGGCGTCGGGGATGCTCTCGTCCAGTTGACGCCCATTCCGGATTCCCGCCCGCGGTCGCGTTGGGTGGCGCTCTATGCCGCCGAATTGCGCCTGATGCTGAAAGGGCGGAAGTGGTTGTGGAATGTGGTGGCCGTGGGTCTCGTCGTCGCCACGCTGACGGTTCCCCTCGACATCACGCATCGGTATCTGTTCCTCGCCGCATGGCTATGGCCGATCCTGCTGTGGTCGGCCATGGGCAACCGCGAACGGCAGCACGAGACGCACCAGATCGTCTTCTCCGTCGCACACCCGTTGCGCCGCCAGCTATCCGCGATCTGGATGGCCGGCTTCTCTGTTGCCGTCCTCTTTGGTGGGGGGGTCGCCATTCGCCTGGTCGCCGCGGGGCGATGGGGTCCTTCCTTCGCCTGGGTGGCAGGTGCCGTGTTCATCCCGTCGTTGGCATTGGCGCTCGGAACGTGGAGCAACGGAAGCAGGCTGTTCGAGATCACCTACATGATCTGGTGGTATCTGGGGCCTGTGAGCCGGATACCGGCGTGGGATTTCACCGGGGTCACGGCTGAGGCGAACACCGCCGCGACTCCCGCCGTCTACCTCGCCGTCTCGGTCGTTCTCCTGGGAATGGCCGTGATTGGACGGCGAAGACAACTCCAGGTGTGAGCGGCCGTCAGGTCGTTTCCAGTGAACGCACGCGACTCTGCTGGGCGGCGCTCGGCACCACCGGGAGAAGGCGGACGAACGTCACGGCGCCCCGGGACGGTAGCGGCGGACGAGCTGCCGGGCGATGTCAGCCTCCGTGAACGCCACCGGCTTGAGCTCGCCCCGCGCGAACATCGCCGCCTGGTCGGTGTGGTGGGGCGACGCTGGATCGTCGCTCTCGCCGTAGGCCAGGATGGAGTAGGCTCGCGGGCCGTCGGCGAGGAACTCCACGGCCAGCACCCAGGCGTCGCCGCGGGCCGCGGCCAGCCTGCCGTCGGGTGATCGCACGTAGCTCAGCACGCGAAAGCAGCCGATGTCGCCGGAGCAGCCCCCGACGGGAACATCGACTTCGCCGATGTGCACCCGGTGGACGTCTCCCCACGCGACGTCCCAGCGGCCGAAGACCCCCCTCGTCTCTTCGATCGCCGCGGCGAAGGCCGCGACGGCCCGGACGGGGTTGGCGAGTCCTCGGGGAGTCGCCACCGGATCGGCGGCCGTCCACGGCACCCGGAAGGCGCGCGCCCAGCGCTCGTCGGACGAGCCCGGGTTGGCCGAGTCCCGCGCGATGTAGCGGCGGAACCAGGCCTCGAACAGCGTCCCGCCGCGCGAGTCCGGCGCCACCGTGTTGTCCCAGCGTTCGATTCCCGCGATGGCGTCGGCGACCTCGCCCTGCGGGTTCGTGGCGCGCACCGCCGCCACGAGGTCGTCCTTCACCCGCTCCGCCAGCAGCATCCGCGGGTCGTGCTTCATCCGCACCACGTCTTCGAGACTGACCCTGCGCTGGCTGGTGACGAGCCGCAGGGAGAGCTGGCTCCGCAGCCCCAAGTCCGGCCGCGAGAAGTTGTCCGGCCAGCGCGTGGAGTCCATCACCGCGTTGAGGTTCGTGTAGTGGAACGGGTCGTTCGCGTTCTGGAGGTACCCCCCGCGCGGGTTCAGCAACTGGGGCAGGGAGTCGAAGGGCCACAGCTCCGTCCACACGTCGGCCGACGTCGCGGCCGGGACCGCCGCGGTGTCGCCACCCGAGGGGCGCGGCAGCCGCGGGATCGTCGCGTTCCACACGTAGAAGATGTTGCCGTCCCGATCGGCGTACGTGAGGTTCTGCTCCACGTGGGCGCGCATCCGCATCGCCGCCCGCCACTCGGCGAGGTTCCGAGCCTGCATCATCCGCAGGAACTGCTCCGTCTTCCGTGTCTCGCCCCACTCGGGGGAGCGCACCACGTGGATCTTCCCCTCCCGACGCTCCACCACGGGGCCGAGCGGCGTGCGCCAGAACTCCCGGGTCTCACTGACCAGGGAGTCGCCGTTCTTCCACTCGACGGAGACCGGGACCCGTTCCATCGGGACGGAGCCGCCGTCGAAGCGATAGTGGTCGGGCCGCTCGGGGTCGACGTCGAGCGCGTAGATCTCCTCTAGGTCGGCGTAGTTGTTGGTCGTCGCCCAGCCGAGGTGGGCGTTGAAGCCGCCGTTGAAGTACAGCGGGAAGCCGATGCGGAAGTCGCCGTAGAAGTCGATCACCCCCGGGACGGTGATGTGCAGCTCGTAGTAGCGGTTGTCCCAGCCGGGCCCCCATCCCAGGTGCGGGTTGCGCAGCAGGATCGCCCGACCCGAGGTGGTGCGGCTCGGCGCGAACGCCCACGCTTGCGAGCCGACGTCCCGCTGTCCTTCCTCGGCGGCCCGCCGCGCGGCGAGGCGGCGCCGGAAGACGTTCACCTTCGGCTCGATGGTCTCGTCCACCCACAGCGCGGCCACGTCGTGCGCGGTGAAGGCGCGCGGCGTCCAGGCGGGGAACGCGTCCGCGTGGGTGGCTACGTACCGGTTCACCGCCGCGGCCCAACCCGCGTACAGGTCCCGAGTGTCCTGATGGAGCAGGTGGAAGCGCTCCACCGCGAACCGGTGCGTCTGCCGGAAGTGGAAATCCGACGCGATCGAGTCCCGCCCGAAGTACCGTCCGAGCTCGCCACGCCCGCGGATGAGGTTGGCCACCACGCGGAAGCCGAAGTCTTCGAGCTGGACCCAGGCCATCCCGTACCCCAGCGCGGCGAGGTCTCGGGCGAGGATGTGCGGGACGCCGTAGGCGGTGCGCCGGATCTCGACGCGGTCGGGGTACGGCGCGGGCGCCTGAGCGGCGGCGGGCGCGGCGGCGAGGGCAGCGGCGGCGAAGGCGGCTAAGACGGTTGTGCGGCGCATGGCGTAATCTGTCGCGGAGGTGCGCGGGGCGCGAGCGGCGCGGGTCGCGCAGCGGCGCCGCCACTGCCCGGGACGCGGTAGCGGGCTGGGGGCGGCTATCTCGGCGAGTGCGCCGCCAGGAACTCCAGGAGCCGGCGGTTCACCACCGGAGCCTGCTCGAGGTGCGGAAGATGGCCGGCGGAATCGACCGGGAAGAACTCCAGCGCCGGGATGTTGCGTCGCACCACGTCCGCCAGGCGGATGCTGACCGTGGAATCCTGCTTCCCCCAGATGAGGAGCGTCGGCACCCCCGCCCTCGTGACGCCGGCGTAGAGCGTGTCGAAGTCGGTACTCGCCACCGTGAGGGCCGAGGACAAGAGAGCGCGGCCGAAGCCCCTGTACCGCATTTGCGGGCGGTAGCGGTCGGCCCAGTCGGGGAATCGCTCCGGATGCAGGAAATCCGACGCCTGGTTGTCGGCCAGGTGCGGCACCTGCGTCGCCTGCCAGACGAAGGTGCCGACGATGGGCATTCGCAGCGCCGCGGGGATCGTCCGGCGCGCCGCCACCGGGTCGACGAGGGTGAGCGTGCGCACGCGCCCGCCGTGCGTCGCCACATAGTGCGCGGTGACATACCCGCCGAACGACAGCCCCATCAGGTCCACCGGCTGCGTCACGTGCTGTGAATCGAGGAGCTCGTCGAGCTGGGCGTCGAACAGCGCGCCGTCGTACGTCACATCGGGCCGGTCGGACAGCCCCCGGCCGTAGAGATCGTACCGGATGACCCGGTACCCCGCCTCCCGCAGGGCGACGAACGTCGAGTCCCAGATGTACATCGGCACCGAGAAGCCGTGCACGAGCACCGCCACGCGTCCGGTGTCGGGCCCCGCCACTTCGTAGTGCGTCCACCCGTGCCGCAGCTCCACGAACTCACCCGGCGCGCCCTCGCGTGCCCTCGCGTCGAGCGTGGCATTCTCGGGGTTCTTCCAGGCGTAGTAGCCGGCCGCGGATGCGACGGCACACGCCAGCGCGATCAGGACGTAGCGGATGGGGTGACGCATGGTGGTGAGTCCCGAGAAGGGTCAAGGCGCGCCGGCGCACGCGTCGCGCGCCCGTCCGCTTGTCCGCCTGTCCGACGGTCCGTCCGTCCGCTCGTCAGCTCGTCCGCAGTCCTTGGAGCAGGCTCTGGAGGTTCAGCGTGCTCGACTGCGCGCGGATCTGCTGCTCCACCCTCGGGTAGATCGTCTTCGCTTCCTGCTGGAACCGGTCGAACAGCGCACGCAGGTCGCCGGCGCCGAGCGAGCGGCCCTGCCGGTAGTACTGGTCCGACGCGTGGCCGAGGGCGTAGGTGGCCGCGAAGGTAATGACCGCGCCCGTGGCGACGCGGGCGGCGCCGCCGACCAGCCCGCCGAGGAGTCCCCCTGCAATCCCACCCGCGAGCTTCAGCACCACGCTCTCCATCCCCTGGGCCACGGCGCCGAGTCCGAGCGTGGCGGCGAGGTCCTTCACCTGGTTGGCGTCGAGCTTCTGGCCGTGGCGCTGGCCGATCTGGTAGACCAGGCGCAGCTGGAGCGGGAGGATGGCGACGGTGGCCAGCCGGTCGGGGAGGATCTCCAGGGCGCCGGTCAGCATGGCCTGCTGGAGGATGAAGTCGTCGAGCGGCCCCCCGGGCGGCGTCCCAGTGTGCACCTCGGCGACCGGCGCGCCGGCGAGCGCGTCCGCCGTCTTCCCGGCTTCGGTCACCGACGCGGCGCTGAGGCCCAGCGCGGTGCGCAGTTCCTCGAGGAAAGCCGACTCGGACGCGTTGACGACGCCGTCCGAGTTGCAGATGGCGAGCGCGCCCTCGTAGGCCACGCGGCGCGCCTCGTCGTCCGAGAGCCGGGAAGCCAGGTCCGCGACGCGCAACTGCCCGGCGGCGACCTGCTGGGTGAGCCGCGTCACGTCCGGGTTGCCGATGCGCTCGACGACGGCGTCCACGGCCTGCTGCTCCGTGCTGTCGGTCCGGCCGTCGGCGCGGGCGGCCAGCATGGCGATGGCGATCAGGGGGGCGTGGTCGGTGGTGTTCATGCGCGGATTATAGCGGGCGCCGCGTCAGGCGGATAGAAAGCTCCTCAGGCGACGCGAGGAAGTCCGCGCGCGGGAACAGGCGGCGCAGGAGCACGGTCTTCCCCGCACGGCGCGGCCCCGTGAGCACCACGGCCGGGAAGCCGCGTGCGGCCCTGAGGAGCCGCGGAGCACCACCCTGGCGGAGGCCAACGGAAGTCGCGACTGGCGTCTCTACGCCCACAACCCTCGCCGTCGACAACGAAACCCTGCAAATTGGAGTCATGTCCGACTCGTTGGCCCATTGCGACCCACTGCCGCCATCCTTGCTGGCCCAGATTGCCGGCCGTGCGGGGGAGGAGCGCATGGAGTGGTATGCCCTATCGCCGGCGGCACGGTGGGCCGCGGCGGGCGCCCTGTGGGCCAACTTCCTCGCGCTCGGAGGCTCCCTTGATCCCGACCCCGATCCAGAGCGCTTTGGCTACCCTGCGAGACTTCGAGGTCCCGAGGTTGCTGATCGGCGGCCAGGCCTGCATCCTCTACGACCACCGCCGATCGGGAAGTTCGTGACCCTCCTACCCGAACGTGAGTCATGTGGACCCGTACGTGAACGGGTTCGGCCGCTGATGCAGGCGCCCGCCCTTCTCCTGTCGGCGCTGCTCGCCGCCGCGCCGCTCATCGCCCAGCAGCCGCCCGCTCAGCAGCCCCCCGCGAGGTCTCTCCAGGAAGACGTCATTCCCACCTCGGCCGGGGATCTCACGATCGCGTTCGTCGGCCACGGCACCCTGATGTTCCGGCACGGCGGCAGGGTCGTTCACGTGGACCCGGTGAGTCGTGAGGCCGACTACTCGAGGATGCCCAGGGCCGACCTCATTCTCATCACCCACGAGCACGGCGATCACCTGGATGCGGCCGCGGTGGAGATGCTCCGGAAGGATGACACCCAGGTGGTGGTGTCCCCGTCCTGCGAAGGACGGGTGCAGCGTGCGATGGTGATGCGGAACGGGGAGGCGCGGGAGGTGGCGGGGTTCCGCGTGGAGGCCCTTCCAGCCTACAACCTCGTCCACACACGGGCGGGAGGGCAGCCGTACCACCCCAGGGGAAACGGGAACGGCTACGTCATCAGCTTCGCGGACGTGAGGGTCTACGTGGCCGGCGACACCGAGAACACGCCGGAGATGAAGGCGCTGAGGAGCATCGCCGTGGCCTTCCTCCCAATGAACCTCCCCTACACGATGACGCCGGAGATGGTCGCCGACGCCGCCCGGTCCATCCGGCCCCGGATCCTGTATCCCTACCACTTCGGCCAGACCGACCCTCAGGTGCTCGTGCGGCTGCTGGCCGGGGAGGAGGGGATCGAGGTGAGGGTGAGGGAGATGCGGTAGGCATGGAGCGGGGTCCAGCCCTATCTTCAGGCCGCCGCTTTCCGGAGCCGGGATATGGAATGGCTGGTCGCGCTGGTCACGCTCACCGTTCTCGAGATCGTCCTCGGGATCGACAACATCATCTTCATCTCCATCCTGGCCGGCAAGCTCCCGGCGCACCAGCAGGGCCGGGCCCGGTCGCTCGGACTCCTGGCGGCCATGGTCACCCGCATCCTGCTCCTGCTATCTCTCACGTGGATGATCCGGCTCACGGCGCCGTTCTTCTCCCTGTTCGACCACCCGTTCTCGGGACGCGACCTGATCCTGCTCGCGGGCGGCCTGTTTCTGATCGCCAAGGCCACCTCCGAGATTCACGGCAGGCTCGAAGGCGACGAGCAGCACGGGACGGCGCGTGTCGCGATGTCCTTCGGCGCCGTGATCGCGCAGATCATGGTGCTCGACATCGTCTTCTCGCTCGACTCGGTGATCACCGCCATCGGGATGGCGCGCGCCCTCTGGGTCATGGTCACCGCCGTCGTCCTCGCCGTGGGCGTGATGCTGTTCGCGTCCAGCCCCATCAGTGACTTCGTGAGCCGGCACCCCACCGTGCGGATGCTGGCCCTGAGCTTCCTGCTGCTCATCGGATTCTCCCTCGTGGCCGACGGCCTTGGCCAGCACATCTCCAAGGCCTCGATCTACTTCGCGATGGGCTTCTCGGTGTTCGTGGAAGCGCTGAACTTGCGGGTGCGACAGCGGGGGGCGCCGGTGGAACTGCATCACGGGATGGCTGCCAGCGGGTGATGGAAAAGGGGCACAGGGGCACGGGCGCACAGGGGCACAGGGGCACGGGCGCACCGGGGCACCAGCGCACCGGAATCGCATCGGCGCGGAGGTGTCAGAGGCTGCGCTCGAGGAGCCTGACCGCCTCCTCGCGGCGCGCGAGGTCCTTGGCCTTGCCCTGGAAGACGTGGCCGGAACCGCCGCCGCGGCCGCCGAGGAGTTCGGCGATGCGTCGTCCGGCGGCCGGCACATCGATCGCGGCGCGTTCTCCCGCCCCGAGGAGGAACGCGCCCTGCTCCCCGTCGCCGGCGGTCACGAGCACCACGCGGTCGGGGGCCAGCTGTCCGACCTCTCGAGCCACGCGCTGAAGGAACGGGAGGTCGCGCCGCGGCCAGTGGGCTGAGAGAACGCGCCCGGACGCCGTCGCCATCAACTGCGCGGACGCGAGGGCCAGTTCCTCCTCCAGGTCCCGAACGGCGTGCTGCGCGTCCTTCAGCTGATCCAGCTTCGTCGCCAGGCCAGCCACCAGTTCGTCGTCGGAAGTGCAAAGCAGCTTCCGAAGTTGCGCGTTCCGCTTGCCGTGGGCTTCATGGAGCCGCCGCAGGCGCGTCCCCGCCGCGTAGAACAGCCGAGTGCCACCCCGCAGCGACTCAGTGTCGAGGAGCTTCAGCGCCTCGATCCCGGCCGTCGAGCGCAGGTGCGTGCCGCCGCACGTGTTGAGGTCGAGGCCCTCGATCGCGACCAGCCGGATGCTCCCGGCGTGTCCTTCCGGAATCCCCCGCGTCCGGACCGGCAGCTGCGCATACTCTTCGGGACTCACGCGGCGGCTCGTCACAGGACGTGCCGCCCGGACCTCGGCGGCGACCGCCTCCTCCAGGTCGGTCAGCTGCTCGGAGCGGATGCCCGGCGTGGCCAGCTCGATGTCGGAAACGTGCTCGCCGAGGTGGAAGGCCGTCGTGTGCCATCCGAAGCGCTGCTGGGCCACCGCGGTGAGCAGGTGCTGGCCGGTGTGCTGCTGCATGTGATCGAAGCGGCGGGCCCAGTCGAGCTCCAGCGTCACGCGGCCCGACGGGGCAGGGCCCGCCAGGACGTGCCGGACGTCGTCGCCGACCTTGCGGACGTCGAGGACGGCGATCCCGCCCACCGTCCCGCGATCGGCGGGTTGGCCGCCGCCCTCGGGATAGAAGACGGTGTCGGCCAGCACGACGAACGGGCGGCCCTGCTCCTCGCCGGCCGCCACGACGTCGGTCTCCAGCCGCCTGAGCAGCGGGTCGCGCTCGTAGGCGGGGAGCTCGATCACGTCAGCCACTACTTGAGCGCCGCCTTGATCCTGGGCAGCGACTCCGCACCGTAGTAACTGCAGGCGCCCTTCTTCGCCTTCGGCTTGAGGCCGAGGGCGGCGATGGCCTTCTTCACCTTCGCCGGCGGCGCCGACAGCGCCTCCGCGATCTTGCCCGCCGTCATCAACGTTGACTCGCTCGTAGCCATGATCAGCGCTCCTCTGGTTTGTGACCGTCAGTCGGTTCGGCGCACCACAAAGAACTCGTAGGCGTAGTAGTCGAAGTAGCGCCGGTGCAGCTCGACCTCGCGCCCGATCAGATCGAGCGTTGCCAGCGCCTCGAGGTCCCCTTCGAACTCGGGCCGCAGGCAGCGGACCCGCTCCTCCATCGGCGTGTAGAAGTCATCCCACCAGGCCTCTTCGGGCAGGCTGAAGTGCCCGAGGAGCTCGTAGCCGCACCCGGCAATGATGGCGACGTTGCCGGCGACGCCCGTCATCTGCGGGTACTCCTGAGTCCAACTCGCCCGGAGTTCCTCCGGCGGGTCCGCCTGCCGCCAGACCGCCTCCGTGAAGGTGATGTACCCACGCGGCTTCAGCAACCCGCGCCAGAGCCGCAGGCCGTTCTCGACGCCGACGAAGTAGAGCGCGCCCTCGGAGTGGACGAGGTCGAAGCTCCCCCGCGCGACCGCCGGCCGGCTCATGTCGCCGACGAGTGGGTGGACGCGGTGCGACAATCCGCGCTCGGCGATCGTCCTCGCGAGCCGGCGGATGAAGGGCGCGTGGTTGTCGAGCGCGACGACCACGCCGGGCGAGAGATCGGCCAGGTGCAGCGTCGTGCAGCCGGCGCCGCAGCCCATGTCGAGGATCGTGGGCGACGGCGGCAGGTCGCGGCACAGGGCGAGCGCGCGGGCCACGGACTCGCGGCCGCCCGGCCCCTGACGAGGCGGCGCCTCGCAGACGTCGAAGAAGACCTCCCAGTATCGCGCCGTGAAGCCCGACATCAGGGCCGCCTCGGGTCAGGGCGACTCGCGAACGTCGCCCGGCTTCCTGCCGAGGAAGACCTCGTGGGCTCCGGCCGGGAACGAATCGTGTTCGAACGGCACGGCGCGGGGCTCGAAGCCGGCCGCCGCGATCACCTCGAGCCAGGTCGCACGAGGGAACAACCCCATCACGTGCCGGTCGTGGGCCACCTCGACCGCGCCGTCAGCGCCGCGCAGCAGGTACGCCATGTCGACGAGATACGTGTCGTCGGCGGGGTCCGGGTCCCACCACCACTCGAGGTATCTCATTCCGCGCCCACCCGCGTCCGTACCGCCGGTCTCCGTGCCGGGCGCGAAGGTCTCGCGCACGAAGTCCGGCTGAAACTGGGCCGCGCCGCCAGGCGCGCAGTGGACGAATGCGGTCGCGACCGCTCGGGCGAGGTCTTCCGGCGAGGTCATATGGCCGACCGCGTCGTGGATCAGCACGCAGTCGAACCGGCGGCCCAGCCGGAGCGTCCGCATATCCCCCTCGACGTGCTCGCACTCGGGGTTCAACGCCCGGCTCAGCTCCAGCATCTTCGGCGAGAGATCCACGAGGGTCGCGGCCAGGTCGCGTTTCAAGTGCGAGGCGTTGTGGCCGCCGCCGCACCCCAGGTCGAGCAGGGTGCGAGGCGGCCGGACGCAGGCGTCGCGGAAGAGCTGCAGGTAGAACGCGGCCTCCTCGGCGTAGTCCTCCGGCGGAGTCAGCAGAGGGTACCACTCCGCCAGATCGCGATAGAGCCGAGGCGTGGCGTCGGGCGGAGCGGAGTCGCGAATCGTCATCAGAGCCTTTCCGATGGCGGTCTGCTACCGGCAGTCCAGACTCCGGGCCCGGGCGACGCGGGGCCGTCCGTGCGCGCGAGCCGCCTCGCGAACAGATACTGCTCGGCCACTTCGCGGCCTCGCGCCGTCAGAGCGCTCCGGTCGGTCTTGTCATTGCGCCTCAGATGCGCGAGCCGCCGGCCGTGCAGTGAACCCACAAGCCGGTGGTCGGCGTGCTGCGCATCCACGAGGGCCAAGAGCTCTCCTCTGGTGACGGTGCCGCCGCGTTCCAGGATCGCGGCGAGGATCGCTCCGTTCCTGGATTCTTCGTCGGACCTCGCTTCGGTAGGAGCGCTCATCCGCCTTGTGTAGTACCGACCGCGGCGCTCTCCGTGCGCCTCCAGAATGCCGCGACTGGCGAGGAGGCCCAGGTGGTACCGCGTGGTGCGCTGGGGTAGGTGCAGTGCCGCCGCCGAGCTCGACGCGGTCGCGCGCCCCTGCTTCTCCACGTGATCGAGGACCGCGATCTGGGTGTCGGTCAGATTGAGGATGGAGCGTTCGACCTCGATCTTCCCCGCCAGGATCCGCTTCTGCGTCTGGAGCACGCGCACGAGGAAGAGGAGCCAGGCGCTGAATTGCGCGGCATCGACCCGCGTCGCCGTCTGCGAAGTGCGCAACGCGTGGTAGTACGTGAGCTTGTTCTCCTCGATCAGCCTTTCGATCGAGGCGTATGGCACGTACTCGTAGCCGGCCCTCAGCATCAGCAGCGCGGTCAGGGCTCGGGACAGCCGGCCGTTGCCGTCCTGGAATGGGTGGATGGCCAGGAACTCCACGATGAAGCGCGCGACGATGACCAGCGGATGGACGCCCTCGCCGGCGAGGGTGTCGTTCGTCGCTGCGACAAGCTCGGTCATCAGCCGCGGCGTGTCGAAGGGGGAGGCGGTGCGGAAGACGACCTCCTCGTGGCCGTCCTCGTATCGCGCTTTCACGTCGTTGTCGAGCGTCTTGTACTTGCCTCGGTGCCACGCATCCTTCTCCACGTACCGGTGCTGGATACCGTGGAGTTGCTTGAGGTGGTTCTCGTCCAGCGGGATGTCGGGGTGGTGATCGAAGATGGTCTGCAGCAGTTCCGCGTAACCCCTGACTTCGGCCTCGTCCCGCTCGCGGAAGCTGTCTACTTTCAGCCCCTGTAGCACCCGAGCGACCTCGTCGTCGCTGAGTTGTGCCCCCTCGATGCGCGTCGAGCTGCCAGCCGACTCGATGGTCGTGACTTGGCGGAGCGAGGCGAGCCGTTCCGCGCGGATCTCCCCGAGCTTGCGCCAGCGGCCCTTGAACTCATCGATCTCCCCGAGCAGACGCATGAGCTCGGCGGCTTCTGCTGGAGTGAGAGCTGGCTGGAAGGCGGCAGGGGTCAGCATATGGCGAAAGTGTCGCCGATAATTGTCAATAAAGCGGCTTGCATCAGCATACGGCGACAATGTCGCCGATAATTGTCAATAAGTCAATGCAAACACAAAGACCACACTAACGCCATCACTCTTGACGGAGGAGCGGCATCGGCCCGGGGGCGGGCTTCGGGCTTGGCGGGCGCGTTCGGCGCTCCGGGCCCGGTGCACGAGGATGCGGGTGATGACCGCCGTATCGGTGATGACGGCCACGATGCGCATCGGCGCGGCACAGCGCGGGCAGGCGAGGGGATCGTCGACCGAGAGGCCGTCAGCCGTCAGAGGCCAGACGCGCTCGGGTCCCCCGGGTCCGGCTGGCGTACCAGCCGTAGTAGCGCGTCATCACCTGGCCGGGATCGGCGATTCGGGTCAGGAGCCGGGCGAGGAACTCGAACGGATACTGAGCCGCGGTGCCGGCCGTGGGCCCGTCGGGCTTGTCGGAGCGATGGGTGAGTTGCTCGGTCGCGGGTTCGTAGGTGAGGCGGTCCAAGTCCAGGGGGTTGCGGGCGCAGTAGCGGGCCAGACGCAGCGCGAACGGACGGTCATCCTCGCTCACCCCGACGCCGGCATGGGCGTGGAAGCCCGAGTGCGGCCACTACGGCCGGTCTTCGCCGAGCACCGTGGAGTGGATGCGGTGCACGGTGCCGATGGTGATGACGGAGTCGCGCGGCGGCGGCGAGGGCCGCTGTGAGACCACCGCGTAGTCCTACCGCGTATCAGCTGTGGTCGTGGCCATCCCGCCGCGGCCGACCTCGCGGTCAAGCTGCTCGCCCGCGATGACCCCAGCGCGCTGACGATTGGCCGCGATCGCGGCGTAGAGGAAGTAGCGCCGCAACCCGGGGATCGAATTCTCGGGCGGCGTGGCGCTGAAGAAGAGACGGCAGAACTCCTCGCGGGCACGGAGGATTTCGTGGCGGCGCGGTCCGCACCAGCGCGCGTCCGCCGCCGTGAGGTCGAAGAGCTCCAGCGCGCGCGCCAGGGCGTTGTCGAAGCGGCTCGCGTTCCCGGCCGCGTGGGCGCGAATCGTCCGCTCCACCTCGCTGCCGACGTTGGCGAGTTGCCCCATGAGGGAGAAGGTGGCCCATCGCTCGCCCAGCCCGGGGTGCTGCGGCGCGGCGGTCCTCACGCGTCACGCACCAGCGTGCCCACCACCCGGCGGATCTCCGCTCGGGTCGCCTCGTCGTCCACGCCGCGACTGCGATTGCCCTGCGCCGGTCGCACGTTGATCATCGAGTCGAATTCGATCCACGTGTCACCGGCGTCGCCGGGATAGAGGTTGATGCCCCACAGGTCCGCCTGGCGCGACCCGTCGTCGAGGAGCGCCGCCTCCTCGTCAGCATGCAGTTCGGCGCCGATCGCCATGATCCCGCGTTCGACGTCCACCACGGCCTTGATCATGTCGCCGAAGCCCCCGGCGGCGATCGCGGCAAGGTCAGCGCGGGCGAGTGGCTCGCGAACGAATTGGAGGCTCAACGAGTCCATGGCGGAACTTCGTCTCGTCACGCGCCCAACGCCAGTCATGGGTACTTGCTTCGCACCGATTCGAAAATCCGGGCGGGTCGTTGGCGCGTCAATGACGTAGCGGGTCGGTGAGCGGGGGCGGAGAGAAGCAGGGAGCCAGAAGCCGGGAGCTGGGAGCTGGAAGCGTTCGAGGCACAGGGGCACAGGGGCACAGGGGCACAGGGGCACAGACGCGCTCGGGTCCCCCGGGTCCGGCTGGCGTACCAGCCGTAGTAGCGCGTCATCACCTGGCCGGGATCGGGGATGTGGGTCAGGAGCCGGGCGAGGAACCGGGGCGGGTCCAGAGCCGCGGTGCCGGCCGTGGGCCCGTCGGTCGCCATGGGGTTGCGGGCGCAGTAGCGGGCCAGACGCAGCGCGAAGGGACGGTCATCCTCGCTCACCCCGACGCCGGCATGAACGTGGAAGCCCGAGTGCGGCCACTGGAGCATCCCCTCGGCCTGATCCTCGTCGAAGAAGCCGCGGCGCACGAAGAGCCGGAGCACGGCACGGCGAAAGGCCTCGCTCAGTGCTCACCGTGTGAACCGGGAGGCCGGCGAGTAGAGTTCGGCCCGCAGCGTGTCTGCAGGGTGCTCAGCGCGCCAACATCGAGGCCCCCCCTCGATTCGCTCCACCGGCCCGCCGCTGGATGCAGGGGACGACCCCCCCGTCGTTGTTCCTGACGCCAGACCGCCCCCCTCGTCTTCCCTCTGGGGAGCGGGAGCCCCCCGTCCTTCCGTCCTCCCAATTGGACGCCCGCATTCTTCCTCCAGCGGCGAGGGTGCCGCCCCGCGGCGGACATCCACCGATCAACAAGGCACTATCTCGTGCAACTAGCTACCCGGCCTTGAGCGTTGAAGGCGACAACTGTTCCTCCTCTACAGGAGATGCCAGCGTTCGAGGGCGTGGTGAAGGCGGTGTTGCCCACAATCGTGCAGGAGGTCACGCGGCCCTGGGCGTTGAAGTTGATGACGGTCCCTCCCGTGCAGGCCACGCCACCTCCGCCGGGGGTGGTGAAGGCGGTGTTGCCAGTGAGCGTACAGGAGGTCACGCGGCCCTGGGCGTTGAAGTTGATGACGGTCCCTCCCGTGCAGGCCACGCCACCTCCGCCGGGGGTGGTGAAGGCGGTGTTGCCAGTGAGCGTACAGGAGGTCACGCGGCCCTGGG
>Ga0315287_10001777_pt1 | contig 20134 bp, 10 predicted proteins | sample YL17G11_0_MG_FD_205037 | JGI IMG/M metagenome (GOLD analysis project Ga0315287, IMG submission 205037) | Sediment microbial communities from Yellowstone Lake, YNP, Wyoming, USA - YL17G11_0 | ecosystem: Environmental > Aquatic > Freshwater > Lake > Sediment | place: USA: Wyoming | collected...
AGGCCGCTGAGGACCAAAGACACCACACCGCCGCTGACCGGTACGGTAGACGATCCGACCGCCACGGTGCAGGTCACTGTGGGCGGTAAGACCTACGATGCCGTCAACAACGGCGATGGGACTTGGACCCTGGCCGACAACAAAATTGCCCCATCCCTGCCGGATGGCTCCAGTGAGGTCGCGGTCGTGGCCACGGACCGGCTGGGCAACAAGGGAACAGATTCCACCACCAACGAAGTGAACGTTGACAACATCTCTCCGTCGCTGGCCAGTTGGGGACCCGCAGAGGATACGGGCGTCGATACCCAAGACAAGGTCACCAAGACCGTGCCCTTGACGCTGAACTTCACCTTCACCGAGCCTGTGAAAGGGGTCAACGCCGACATCACCGTGACGGCTCCGGACGGCCGGGCCGTAACGCCCGATTCGATCACGGGCTGGGGTACGGACACAGTGGCGGTCAGGTTGAAGTCCCCGCTGCCGCAAGGCCGATACACCGTGACCCTGTCCGGCAGCGGCATCAAGGACCTCGTTGACAATCCGTTCAACGGCGGCTCCGACAAGAGCGTCCAGGTCACCCTGGATACCCTGGCCCCGACGGTGCAGGAATGGACCTTGGACGAGAGCCAGCCCGGCATCGCCAATCCGGTGCGGACCACCGACCAGTCGCCGGTTCTGACGTTTCGGTTCTCTGAGAAGGTCTTTGGAACCGCCAGTGACGTCAGCGTCACAGGTCCGGACTCCAAGCCCGTTCCGGTCCATGTGAGCGGCTGGGCAACGGATGGCACGTATACCTTGACGCTGACCTTCGATCAGCCCCTGACTCGTGCGGGTCTCTACACGGTGTCCCTGCACGCGGCCAACACCATCACCGATCTGGCAGGCAACGCCCTCAATAGCGGCACTGATGTGGTGGTGCCCTTTATGCTGGATGCCCCCATGCCGCGCATGGGCGGTGAGTTTGAGATTCCTTCTACGACTGCGGGCGATCAGTTCAAGGCGGCAGTGGATGCCGATGCCCAAGGCAATTTCGTGGTGGCCTGGTATGGTCCTGCCGCATCGGGCGGAGAATGGACAGACGTGTACGTGCGGCGTTTCGATGCGGGCGGGAATCCGCTGGGGCCCCAGCAGTTGGTCAACACCGAGCCGGTGGACCCTCCGGCCTTGGCAAGCGGCGTGGCCGTGGCAGTGACCGATGACGGGCGATTCGTGGTGGCCTGGGAGAAGGCTGGAGTGCTGCAAACCCAGGTCCAGTTGAGGGTATTTGATCCTGACGGCACACCGGCCTCCGACGTCGTCACCATGGGCCCGTTTGGCACCTATTGTTATCAGCCTGACGTGGTCATTAATCCAACTACCGGCGAGTTTGTCGTGGCCTATACGGGCCAGTCCGGGGGGCTGGTCGTACCGGGTAATATGTATGGCCCGCAGGTCTATGTCCAGCGATTTGCCGCCAACGGCACGGCCGTGGGAGACCCTGTTCAGGTCAGCGGCCCGCTGAGCGGCTATGGCAAGGCGCCTCACTTGGTGATGGATGGCCAAGGCAAGGTCCTGGTCGTCTGGAACGCCGACATGCTGTTCGGTCGCTTTGTGACTGCCGATGGACAGATCGCAGGCGACGAATTCGTGGTGGTAGATCACTCTGTAGGGGAGGGTCTGACACAGACCACATCGGTCGTCATGGATGCTCAAGGCAACTTCGTGGTGGCCTGGGACGAGGCTTCTCATACGGTATGGGCCCGACGATTCAGCGCCAACGGCGCGGCCCTGGGCGACGCCTTCCGCGTCAACGGTCCAGGTGCTTCCTCCGAGCCGACGATCTGCATGGACTCCGAAGGCAGGCTCTTGATCGCATGGTCTAACATGGATCGAGACGGGGATGGATCGGGCGTATACGCGAGGCGGTACAATGCAGATGGGACGGCAGTAGGCCAGGACATCCGCGTAAACACCCAACGGGCCGGCGAACAGTACGAGCCTGCCATGGCCGTTGGGGGCTTTGGGCGGATCCTGGTCGCGTGGACCACCGACGGGACCACGACCGATGGACAAGATATACATGGTCAGTTGTTTGATTTTCTGGCCCCCAAAGTGACGGTCAACCGACTGGCCACGGACCTGATCAGTCCGGGGCTGTCCGGGACGGTGGATGAACCGGAGGCGACCGTCCAAGTGACTGTGGCTGGCCAGACCCAGACCGCAACCAACAACGGCGACGGCACCTGGACCGTGGCGGTGGGCCAGTTCACTCTGCCGCCCCAGGATACGGCCTACGACGTCCAGGTCACAGCCATGGATGCCGCGGGCAACGTTGGCGCGGACAGCACGACCAATGAGCTGCTCTTTGATCGGGAGCCGCCACGATCCGTGGGCCTGCCCCTATTGGCCGAGGACACCGGGATCAATGGCGATGGATTGACCGGTGACACGACGCCTGAGGTGACGTTTACCTTCTCCGAGCCCGTGTTTGGGGACGCCTCCGCTGTGGAGGCCCAGGTCACCCCGCCGTCCGATTTCAACGGTTACGCAGCAGAGTCGATTCCCGTCCTGCCCGACGAGGTGGTGGGCTGGGGCACGAATAAGGTGACTGTCAAGTTCACTACGCCCCTGACCCAAGACGGCGACTACCTAGTCTTCCTGCACGGCGAGTCGGTCCTGGATCGCGCGGACAAGCCGGCCAATGGAGGCCAGGATGCCCTCGCCGGCTTCACCCTTGACAAGACGGTCCCGTCTGTCTTCATAGATAATGACAGATTGGTCACGGATAATCTGTCCCCAGTCTTGAGAGGCTATCTGTCCGACGCGACTGCTGAGGTCAGGGTCAAGATTGGGAACAAGTGGTATGCGGCCACGAACAACCTCTATGTTGACGGGACTGAGACGTGGGCATACAACACGGCCAGTGAGCTGAAGCCGGGCCAGTATGATGTGGTCGTCACGGCCACCGACCGTGCTGGCAACGTGGGCACCAGCTCAGGGACGTTGATCGTCCTAATGGCCAAGGACAATTTTGATGACCGTGGGCAGACTTGGGAGTCCGAGTTGTTCTTTGCCAGATGGGCCGAAGTCTTCGAGGGCGATCAGGATGTTCCGGCTGCTGCCACCCCGGGACAAACCAGATCCTGGGGACCGGACCCAGCAGACGTGACCCTGACCCAGGTCAGCAACATCTACTCCAGCAGCAAGGATCAGTTGGCCCGCAAGGGGACCTATCTGATGTTCAAAGAGGGCACAGATTGGACGGACTACAAAGTTAGCTACTCCATGCGGTCTGAAGACGATGGTGACTTTGGGCTGATGTTCCGTGTGAAAGACGCGAACAACTACTATCGGTTCTCCTGGAATCGGGCCCAGGGTGAGCGCCGCTTGGTCAAGTCCGTGGGCGGTAAATTCACGCTGCTCGCCTCGGACAAGGCCGTAGCCGATGCCAATCGGTACTATGACGTTACCGTGTTGGTCGACGGCAGCCTGGTGGAGGTCTATATCGGCGAGGACCTGGTCTTCTCGGTCAAGGATACGGACCTGACCCAGGGCACAATCGCCTTCTACTGCCACAACAACAACAATGCCTATTTCGACAATTTTAAGGTCGAGAACCAGGTCAACGTGAACCAGCCGCCGCGGATCATGTCCTTTAGCGCTGCGGCCACGCGGATTTTCGACACCCAGACGGTCCAATTCTCGGCCGACGCCTTTGATCCGGACGACGGCAGGCCGGTTGCCTACAAGTGGGTCCTGGAGGAAGGGCAGGGCACATTCAGCGATTCGACCATCGCCAATCCGGTGTTCACACCGGCCAACGTTACGGCCCTGATGCTCGCCAAGATCCACCTGGAGGTCTCGGACGGCACGGCGACGACCAAATCCAAGACCGTGACCATCGAGGTATACGACAACGACGCCACGGTCTTCCTCAACGACGACTTCAACGACGGCAACACCAACGGCTGGATCGTCAAAGATCAAGGCCCGGCCAAGTCGGCCTGGAACGCCTCCACGGGCGTCCTCACACAGAAGGCTGACGCCGTCACGTCGATGGTCTATGAAGCCGGTACGATCTGGACCCAGGTCCAGACGGACGTGGATATGCGGTCGAATACCGACGGCGCGATGGGCGCCCTGTTCCGCTATCAGGACGAGAACAACACCTACCGATTTGTGTGGAACAACCAGGACGGCACTCGCCGCCTGCAGCGGGTCCAGAATGGTCAAGTGACGGATCTGGCCTCGGACAAGGCCAAGTTCGTCAAGGGCCAGATGTACAAGGTCAGTATCATCGCCTTTGGCCAGTACCTGGCGGTGGATATCGATGGTCAGCGGATCTTCGGCGTGACGGATGCTACCTTCGCGGCTGGGACGATCGGCCTGTATTGCTCAAAGAACAAGGATGCGTCCTTTGACAACGTGGTGGTCAAGAATCTCAAGGACGCGGATCTGTCGCCTGTGATCACCTCCATGACGGCTGTGCCGGTGATGGTCAAGGACAGCCAGACCGTGCAGTGCCAGGTGGCGGCCTATGATCCGGACAGCGACCCGCTGACCTATCGCTGGCTCTCGCAGTCCGGCCAGGGGACCTTCAGCGATCCTAACATCGCCAATCCGGTCTACATCCCGGCGGACGTGACCGGGCCGACGACCGTCACCCTGGCAGTGGAGGTCTCGGACGGCAGCCATACGGTCAACCGGACGGTAGACGTCCAGGTCTTAGACGCCCAGGGCACGGTCCTGGTCAACGACGACTTCAGCGACGGCCAGTTTGACGGATGGAAGGTCGTGGACCAGGGCACCAGCAAGGGCCCCAGCAAGTGGTCTGCGGCTTCTGGTGCGATGGTCCAGAGTTCGGGCATCTACAAGTGGTTGGATGGGATCGGCAAACGCGGGACGTTTGCCAAGTACGTGGCCGGCACGGCATGGACCGATTACGAGGCGACGGTCTCCCTGAAGTCCACATCCGACGGTGACATCGGTCTGATGTTCCGCGCCCAGGACGACAACAACTACTATCGATTTTCGATGAACGCTAAGGAGAACTACCGTCGTCTGGTCAAGTGCCAGGGCGGCAAGTTCACGCAAATGGCATCGGTTGCCGGCCGTTATGTCGCGGGCCAGACCTACGAGGTCAAGGTCCTGGTATTGGGGTCCCTGATTAAGGTCTACGTGGACAACACCGAGATATTCTCTGTCACCGACAAGACGTTTGCCAAGGGGAGTATCGCCCTCTATAGCTCCGCGAATCCTGGCGTTTCGTTTGACAATGTCGTGGTCCGCAGCCAGAGGAGCGAGGACCAGGCCCCTACGATCACCTCCGTCACGGCGACGCCGGCATCAATCAGGGACAATCAGACCAGCCAACTCAGGGTTGAGGCCTCTGAGCCTGACGGCCAGCCGCTGACCTATCGGTGGACCGCACAGTCGGGTCAGGGGACGATCAGCAACGCGACGATCGCCAATCCGATCTACACGCCTCCGGACGTGACAGCGACCCAGACGTTCACCCTGACGGTGGAGGTCTCGGACGGCAGCCATACGATTAGCCGTACCGTGGACGTCCAGGTCCTGGACGCAGGTGCGCCCGGTCCGATCCCGACGCCTACCCAACTGCTGGCCGACGACTTTAGCGACGGGCAGTTCGACGGCTGGCAGGTAGTGGATCAGGGTAACGGGGGCGGCCCCAGCAAGTGGTCTGCTGCCTCGGGCAAGATGGTCCAGTCCTCCGGCATCTACCGATGGTTTGACAGCCTCGGCAAGCGTGGGACATTTGCCAAGTACGTGGCCGGTACGGCGTGGACCGATTACGAGACGACTCTGAACATGCAGTCTACGTCCAACGGCGACATCGGTCTGATGTTCCGCGTCCAGGACGACAACAACTACTATCGGTTCTCGATGAACGCCAAGGAGGGCTACCGCAGGCTGGTCAAGTCCCAGGGCGGCAAGTTCACGCAACTGGCCTCGGCTAGTGGCGGTTACGCGGTCGGCCAGACCTATCGGGTAAAGATCTCGGTCCAGGGCTCGTCGATCAAGGTGTCCGTGGACGGCACTGAGATCTTCTCGGTCAGCGACACAACCCTCACCAGGGGCAGCATCGCCTTGTACTGTTCCGGCAACTCGGGCAGTACCTTCGACGATGTCCTGGTCCAGAGCCTCTAGGCAGCACACAAGTACAGCAGGGGGGTGCCACCTTCGGCGTGGCATCCCAGGGATCTTCCGACAAACGGCTTGACTCCCAAGGGTCCCGTCCTGTAGAATAAAGCCACGAACGTAGGCCGTGAAGAGGTGTCATCCTTGAGCAAGCACTAGCGCGGATCTTCTATGAAGCTGGAAATGAGCGGACAGATGCGGATGGAGCAGCGAATGAAGCTGGCTCCCCACATGATCCAGTCCATGGAAATCCTGCAACTGCCGATCCTAGCCCTCCAGGAACGTATCGAACAAGAACTCGACGGCAATCCTGTCCTGGAGCTGGAAGAGCCTGCCGAGCCGACGCCAGAAGATGACGCTGCCTACGACCCCTCCAGTGAATATGAGGACGACGACCGGATCGAACAAAGGGTCTTGGTTGTCGATACTGACGCCAACAAGGCCGGCGACTTTGAAAGACTGGCCACCTTCGGGCGTGAATTTGGCGAGTACAACGAACAGACACGACCCATACGGCCTAGCGGCCAAGACGACGACATGGACCCTAAGCTCCAGGCCATTAAAAATACCGCCGCTCCGCCGCAATCGCTACACGCCTATCTGACCGACCAGTGGCGCATGGTCGATGCGCCTCCGGCCGTGAAGAAGGCGGGAGACGTCATAATCGACTACATCGACGATCGCGGGTACCTGGGCGTTCGCCTGGAACAGCTCCACAACCAAGACAGGCATGACTTTGCCTTCCAAGACCTCAAGGAGGCCCTGCGCCTGGTCCAGACCCTGGAGCCGTCTGGCGTCGGGGCCAGAGACCTCAAGGAGTGCCTCTTGATCCAGATGGCCCAAGCCCAGGAAGACATGTCGTTTGAGATAGACTTGGTGGCCCATCATATGGACGCCCTGCTGGAGAACCGCCTGCCCGATATAGCCAGGAAGATGCGATGCACCCTCGACCAGCTCAACGTCGCGATGGAGCGTCTTCGCAAGCTCGACACCTCGCCCGGGCTGCAGATCGGCCAAGGTTATAACAGGTCTATCACACCGGACGTCGTCGTCGAGCAGGCAGAAGAGGGAGGGGACTACACGGTGCGCCTGGTCGGCGATTACCTGCCAAATCTGCGGCTCAATGACGGCTACGTCCAGATGGCCAAGGACTCCGGTGTAAATGACGGTACCCGGAAGTTCCTACAGACCAAGATCCGGTCCGCTCAGTGGATCATGGAGGCGATCGAACAGCGAAAGCACACCCTGTTGAATGTCACTCGCTCCATCGTCAAATACCAGCGGGACTTCTTTGACAAAGGCCCGCTGTACCTCAAGCCCCTACCCATGTCTAAGGTGGCCGACGAGATCGGCGTGCATGTGGCCACGGTCTCACGTGCGGTCTCGGGCAAGTACATGCAGTGTCCCGTAGGTATCCTGCCTCTTCGGAAGTTCTTCAGCGGCGGCAGAGAAGACGCCCAGGGCCAGCAACACAGTTGGGAAGCCATTCGGGTCCAGTTGCAGAACATCATCGATTCCGAGGACAAGAGCAACCCGCTAGGCGACGATGAGATCCGCGAGAAACTAGCGGCCGCCGGCTTTGCCCACATCGCCCGCCGTACGGTGGCCAAGTACCGGGGCCTCCTGGACATCCCGGCCGCGAGGTTCAGGAAGAAGTATTAGCCCGCCCTTAAGGACCCGCGAAGAAATAACTGACCCATCTTCCATCTCATCTTCAGGCCATCTTGGGCCGCTCCTCAATCGCGAAATCCTGATCCCTCGACAAGCTCGGGACAGGCTCCGCAGGACTACGCCTCCGGTTTCGCTCAATCGTAACGTCCCAATCTGACCCAAATCTGAGCGGCAGATGTATCACTTATTTCTTCGTGAGTCCTTAAAACGCCCCGGGCTTCTGGCTCTGTCCCCTGTACCCGACCAGGTATAGGAACGTGTCGTAGGGCAGGATCGGGATCATCAGGTCCTTGGCCTGTTCCTGTATGGCCTTGTAGTGGTCCAGGCGCTTCTGAGCAGTGTTGTATTTTTGGTCGGCCGTGGGATCGGCCTCTATGTCGTTGGCGGTCGGCTTGGCGGGGACCTGCGGCGGTAGGCCGATGATCACGGCGTCGAGCTGGGCGGAGATCTCATCGGTGCTCTGGGCGCCCCATTTCTCCATCAGTCTCACCACCGCCTCGGTGCCATCCTGGTCCACCCTGCCGTCTCGGTTCACGTCAAAGTCCCCAACGAGGGCGAACTTGTAGACCTTGTCCTTGTCCCAGATCAGGTTTGCGACGATGTCGTCCATGACGATCGGATGCCTGGGGTCTAAGCTGACCACCCTGGCGACGCATGTATCCGGCATGATCCTGAAGACCTCAACCTCAGCCTTGCCCTTGCCGTCCTTTGGAATCGCGCCTGCGCCATCATACACGGCAAAGGTCAGGCCTTGGTAGATCCGGTCCTTGCTTCCCAGGTTTAGATAAACCACGCGGGCCTGCTCATCGACGACCGTGACCTTGCCGTCCGGCTTGTAGACCACCGCCCCCCGATCTGGGGCAGGCTCGATCTTGTACAGCTTGTCCATGGCTATCTTGAGCCTCTGGTGCGTCTGGTCCAACTCCGCTCTGGTCTTGAGCAGGTCCTGGTTGAGCTGATCGGCCCTGTTGCCCTCCTGTTTCCAGCGTGACTCCAAGGTCTTGGCTCGCTCGTCCGAGGTGTCGTTCACCAACTTCTGATATAGCTCGCACTGCTTGTTGGCGTCCTCGGCCGACTTCTTGAGGTCCACCATCTGTTTGGACAGCTCTTTTTCCTTTTCCTGGCCGGCCTTGACCATATCGTCAAGATCGTTCTGGAGCTTGTCAACCTGCTTCTTGAGGCCCTGATTGGAGGTCTTGATGTTATCGATGACCGCCATCAGCTTCTTGGCCATAGGGACAAGCCCGGTGTTGGGGTCGATCGTCTCCCCTTCAATATGGGTCTTGGCCAGTTGGATCGTCTCGGCTGCACGGGTCTGGGCCGTGACAGACTTGAGTTCCGCTGACGTCGAATCCACCGGCGTCCCCAGCAGCAACAGCAGCAGCCTGTTGTGATAGTCTACCATAGCACCCAACCAACTCCGCCCCGACTCCTTGGCCCCAACCAAGGTGGAGAGGCCCTGGACCTCGGACCGGCTGGCTAGGTCGTCGACCTGTCGCTGCAGATCGGTCCCGCGGGTCCTATAGTTCTCAGCATTCAGGTAGAACACTACCGCAAGAATGGCGGCTACAAAGAACAGAGCGACAAAGATCACCAAGGTAATCATTGTACTGTTCTGCTGTTTTTTTCCTGCTGGCATCTGGGACTCCTTGGAAACATTGCAGTTTCTCTGGCATTACTATCTTGCCCATATTATCCTGATTAGGGACCACAGAGTCAACAGAAAAGCCGTTTCTGATGGATCTAGTTGCACCCCACGCCCTTGACAGCCATCTCGATCGAATACAGGGCAGTCCCGGCCGTGATGAAGAGGGTCTTCTTGTACTGGCCTCCGAAACAGACGTTTGACGGGGTCTCAGGGACCTCAATCGCCCCGATCTTACGGCCGGTGGGGTCGTAGATCGACACGGACCTGGTAGTCAGGTATGCGTTTCCCCTCTGATCGATCGTCATGCCGTCGGAACCGACCTGCGCAAAGAGCCTCTTGTTGGTCAACGTGCCGTCCGGATTGATATCGTAGATAAAGGTCTGTTTGCCCTTGTGGTCCGAGACGTAGAGCCTCTTGCCATCCGGTGTGCCGATCAGCCCATTGGGGCCGACCATGTCGCTGATGACGCGGATCACGGTCTTGCGGTCGGGCTTCAAGTAGTAGACGTGTTCGCCGTCCTGCTCCATATCACGTCGTGTACCGTAGCGGGGGTCGGTGAAGTAGATCCCGCCCTTGGGATCGAGCCACAGGTCATTGGGACTGTTGAAGCGTTTTCCTTGGCAGGTCTCGGCCAGCACGGTGATAGCACCGTTGGGATCGATAGAGACCAGACGCCCGCCAGGCGCAGACTCGCAGGCCAGGATATGGCCGTTCCTGTCCACAGCCAGGCCGTTCGACCTGCGGGACTGTTCCCGAAATACCAGAAGCTTCTTACCGTCAGGCGTCCACTGATAAATCCGGTTTGCCTCCAGGTCTGAGAAGTAGACGTTGCCCCTGGCATCGGCCGTGACGCCCTCGGTAAACTTGAAACCGTCCAGGACCTTGTCCGGCATAGCTCCGGGGACCGTCACGGCCTTCTGTGTCGCACAACCAGCGATGGTCAGTACCATACCCGTGACAGTCATGAATATATGACGTGAACTCGCCATAACCAACCCCCTTTCAAATCCATTATTGCAACGCACACATTCCTGTACTGGCGATTGATGTCCTATGCTACCAGGGCCGGGACGGACAATCAAACGGATTTCATGGCCTGCGGCCTGCCTCCAGCCTTGCCTATCCGGACCCTCAAGGATAATATGGCTCCTACTGCGGTCTGGAACGTGTATGGAGGGTGGACAAGGACAGGACCGATATTCGATGAATCGTTTCTTCCTAGACCAGGCGGACATTCAGGGCGATCACATCTGCCTGGGCTGGCATCGCGCCCATCAGATCTGCCACGTGCTTCGGCTTCGGGTCGACGAACGGATTACCGTTCTTGACAATCGGGGTTTCGAGTTTGAGGTGGTTCTCACTGCCGTAGGTCCAAGACAGGTAACCGGCCGGGTCTTGGAAAGACGGCCTGTCCGAGGAGAGCCGCAGGTGGACGTGACCTTGTATCAGGGCCTGCTGGCCAGGGACAAATTCGAGTTCGTCCTGCAGAAGTGCACGGAGGTAGGGGTGCAGCGGTTCGTCCCGGTCATTACCGAGCGGAGCCTCGTTCGCAACGCCCATGCCTTCAACGAAGACCGTTTGGAGCGTTGGGTGCGAATCCTGACCGAGGCCGCAGAACAGTCCGGCAGGGGCCGCATTCCTGAATTGCGATCGCCAGCTCGGTTCGACCAAGTCCTGGCCGAACCTGGAGGCCCCGATTTGCGACTGATGGGCTGTCCATGTCCTGGGGGGCAGTCCCTGCATGGGATCCTTGGGGAGGGCCCCGTGCCCACGGCAGTCGCCCTATGCATCGGTCCGGAAGGTGGCTTTAGCGATAGAGAGGCGGGATTGGCCCAATCCGCCGGATGGAGGCAGTTCAGTCTGGGTAGACGCATCCTCAGGACCGAGACCGCCGCCGTAGTGGCCAGCGGATTGGTCTTGTATGAATTGGGGCAGATGGAGCCGTAAGGACGGTTACGAGATGTTGTACCTGGTGGCTACGCCAATTGGGAACCTATCGGACATCACGCTGCGTGCCCTGGAGGTGCTGAGGACCGTGGATTACGTGGCCAGTGAGGACACCCGGCGAACGGGCCTGTTGCTCAGGCATTTCGATATCAGCAGGCCGCAGATCTCCTTTCACGAACACAATGAAAGACGAGCCATCGGGCGGATACGGGACCTCCTGCTGGAGGGCAGATCCGTGGCCCTTGTGGCAGACGCGGGCACGCCGTGTGTCTCCGATCCCGGATTTGGGTTGGTTCGATCGGCCATTGAGGCAGGCGTTGACGTGACGATGGTCCCAGGCCCCACGGCACTGGTGATGGCGGTGGCGTTATCCGGTTTGCCGATCCACGCCTTCACGTTCCGGGGATTCGCCCCCCGCAAGGGCAGCCAACGGAGACGGTTCCTTGCGGTGGACGTGGACTCACCGCATACCCTGGTCTTCTATGAGAGTCCCTACCGGGTCAGGGCCTTCTTGGAGGATGCCTTGGCAGTTTTCGGGGATCGTCGTGCTGCGGTGGCCAAGGAGCTGACAAAGGTGTTTGAGTCAATCAGGCGAGGCAGGCTCTCGGAGCTTTTGGCCGGACTGGAAGACCGGCTCAAGGGCGAATTCGTGGTGGTCATCGAAGGCCGTCTTCGGACTTCGCTCGAAACAGGTCTCTTCTGCGCAAAAAAATAAAACAGGGCCGAGGTGCGGAGGGAGAGGAAAAGCGAGATAACCCCAGCCCTGTTAAGTGCTGTTACTTGGTACCTAAACTTATACCCAATTCAAAGAGCGAATGTCAAGTTCAACAGTCTCACGCGGCCATGATAACTATCTTCTCGGTTACTGTCAATAGCTAACTAGCCGCTCAATTCTCAATTCTTATTATAGTGCCGATCAGATGGCTATGCAAGGGAAAACTTCACATGAGGCGCGAGGTTTTTTCTCGGCCTCCCTTGGGCTTCTTGCCCCTTCTGTGACCAGCTTATTGACGGCCCTTGTGGATTTGGCTAAGCTAAGGGCCTTGTAATTTTGGACTTATCTTAGACTAGCGGTTTGAGAGATCCTATGATGATTAAAAGGACAACGACGTGTGGTCAACTGCGGCTGGGCGATTGCGGTAAAAGGGTAGCCCTAGCGGGCTGGGTTCAATCGTATCGCGATCACGGCAACTTGGTCTTCGTGGACCTGCGGGACAGGGAAGGCCTAACCCAGGTCGTTTTTAACCCGGAAAAAGACCCCGAGGGACACAGGCTCGCCAGGACCCTGCGGTGCGAGTGGGTCATTGCCGTGGCAGGCGTGGTGCAGCCCAGGGGCGAAGGTATGGAGAATCCCAAGCTGGCCACCGGTCAGATCGAGGTCAGCGTAGAGACGCTCGAAGTTCTGAATACCGCCAAGACCCCTCCGTTTGAGATCGACGGGGCAGACAAAACCAACGAGGAGATTCGCCTGAACTACCGCTATGTCGATCTGCGAAGACCTTGCATGCAGGACAAGCTCCGGACCCGCCATCGGGTGACGACAGTGGTCAGGGATTACTTCGACCGGCTGGGCTTCTGGGAGGTGGAGACGCCTATGCTGGCCAAGAGCACGCCCGAAGGGGCCAGAGACTTTCTGGTGCCCAGCCGCCTGGTCAATAGCTGTTTTTACGCCCTCCCGCAATCGCCGCAGCTCTTCAAACAGATGCTGATGGTCTCGGGCGTGGAGAAGTACTTCCAGATCGTCCGCTGCTTCCGGGACGAGGACCCACGGGCGGACCGCCAGGCGGAGTTTACCCAGATCGACGTGGAGATGAGCTTTGTCGACAGCAATGACATTATCACCATCCATGAGGCCATGGTTGCCCAGGTTTGGAAGCACGTCCTGGGGATCGGAATCCCCTTGCCGATCCGCCGGATGACCTACAAAGAGGCCATGGACGACTACGGGATCGACCGGCCCGACCTGCGGTTCGACATGAAGCTCAAGGACATCACTGAGATCGCTAGGCAGACCGCGTACAAGGTCTTCACCTCGACCGTTGAAAAGGGCGGGATCGTCAAAGGTCTGTGCGCGAAAGGAGGCGGCCAGCGATATTCCCGAAGCGACATCGAGCAGACGTTGACCGGTTTTGTGGGCGACTTTGGGGCCAGGGGCCTGTCCTGGTGCAAGGTCAAGAGCGAGGGTGGCCAGCGAACCCTCACCCTTGGCTCAGCCAAGTTCTTCAATCCGGCCCAGCAGCAGCAACTGATCGAGCTGTTTGGGGCAGAGGATGAGGACTTGCTGTTCTTTGTGGCCGATCAGGAGAACGCCGTAAACAAGGCCCTTGCGCCCTTGCGGTGCAAACTAGCCCGGGAGATGAAGCTGTACGATGAGAAGGAATACCGATTTGTCTGGGTAGTGGACTTCCCATTGATGGAATGGAACCCAGCGGAAGGCCGGTTTGACTCGGTGCACCACCCCTTTACGGCCCCGGTACCTGAGGACCTGGATCGGCTTGAAAGCGATCCCGGGAATATCCGGGCCCAGGCCTATGACCTGGTGCTCAATGGCTATGAGATCGGCGGCGGCAGCATCCGTATCCATCGCATGGAGACCCAGCGCAAGATATTCAAGTTGCTCAAGATATCCGACGAGCAGGCCGAGGACCGGTTCGGATTCTTCCTTCGGGCCTTGGAGTACGGGGCACCGCCTCACGGCGGGATCGCCTTTGGACTGGATCGGATGGTCATGCTCCTGACCGGGACAGAGAATATCCGCGACGTAATCGCCTTTCCCAAGACCCAGAAAGGGCAGTGCCCGTTGACCGGTGCGCCCAGCGAGGTAGACCAGAAGCAGCTCGACGAGCTGAACCTGCGAGTGCAAAGGCACTCCCATCTGGACGAGACAGCAGCCCCATAGAGGCTGTGGCAGGGTTGGGCGAGGTCCAGGTTGGAGGGCCTATGGCAGGATTCGAACCCGCCGGCACAGGACAGGTTTCGCGATGAAGATAGGACAATCCCTCCTACGCACGGTAAGGCGCGTACGGTTGCGACCGCTGTCGCTGGCTGAGAAGTGCCGGCTGATGTTCGGCGGAGCCGTGCTGTTGAGCCTGTCTCTGGTGCTGGTCTTCCCGTACCTGTGGATGCAGAAGCTTACCACCAAGAACCTGATCGACGTCAGCCGGGAGCGGGCCAATCTCATGTATAGGTCCCACTTCCGGTTGGACAAGATAATCCAGAGCGGCCTACGTACCCTGGATCCAAGCGGCGATGTGGCGGAGGCCAATGCCCTTCCCATGCGATGGATCCGGTTTGGCCCAGACCCGATGGAGAATCTGAACTCCGTTGACGAACCCCATAACGACGCGATCCGCTCGCTCCTACAGGGACCTGCTGAGGACGATTTCAGGTCCACCCGCACGGGAGGGGTCTTGCAAAGCCACTATTACAAGCTCTTCCGGGCCGGCGAATCGTGCATCGTATGCCACAATCCACAGGGGTCTGCGAGGGCCTTTTCCCTCAACGAGCCGATCGGTGCGGCCATTATATCCCGCCTGGACGTAGGAGGTGAGATTCGCCGGATCATCCTGGTCAATCGCATCGGGATCGCCGTGGCCGGCCTGATCGGCGCTATCTGCGCGATGGTGGCGTTCTACTGGATCACCCAGAGGGTGATACTCAGCCCGATCCGCCAATTGAGGGCCATGGCCAACAACGTGGCCGACGGCAACCTGGAAATCCGCAGCACCATCATGACCGGCGACGAGTATGAAAAGCTCTCGCAGGCCTTCAATCACATGCTCGACAACCTCCAGGCCGCGCAGGAAAAGCTTCGCGAGGCCAATCGACAGTTGGACCTCAAGATCGCGGAGCTGTCGGAGCGGAACATCGAGTTGTACAAGGCCAACAAGGTCAAGAGCGAATTCCTGGCCAATATCTCCCACGAATTCAGAACCCCGCTCAATTCCATACTGGGTTTTGCCCAGGTCCTCAAGGATCGACCCACCCTGCTCAAGACCGACAAGGGCCAGCGATACGCCGAAAACATCATCACCAGCGGCAATCGGCTCCTGCACATGATTAATGACCTGCTCCAACTGGCCAAGGCCGAGGCCGGCGAGATCGAACTGCACATCGAACAGGGGTCTCTCCCACAGATCTGCGAGGCCCTGGTCTCCGCATTCCTGCCCCAGACCCACGAGAAACGACTGCGGGTCAGGGTCACGCTGGACCCGGCCATCCCGCTGCTTCGGACGGATGTCGGCAAGGTCCAACAGATCCTCTACAACCTGTTCAGCAACGCCGTCAAGTTCACGCCCGCCCGCGGCCAGATCGAGATCAAGGCCCACAGGCTGGACGACAAGATGATGCGGGTCGCCATCATCGACACAGGCTGTGGGATAGCCAAGGCGGACCATGAGCACATCTTCGAGAAGTTCCGACAGGTCGATGGCTCTCTGACCCGCCAGACCCCAGGCACGGGCCTAGGCCTAGCCATCTCCAAGGAACTGGCGACCCTCCTGACCGGCCAGATCGGCCTGGAGAGCGAGCCGGATAAGGGTTCGACCTTCTGGCTTGATATCCCAGTGGCCTTGGCCAAGGAGTCACAGGAAACGGAAAAGGCCGAGCGGTGACGCCCGGCCTTGAGGGGTCCGGCCTATAGCCGTGTCCTACCTGACCTTGACCTTGAAGGTGCGCTGAAAGTTTTTGTCCTTGGCCGGGTCATCGGTCCAGCGGGTGAGGGTGAAGCCCTCTGGGGTCTTCTCGTACTTGAAGTCCTGACCGTTGAAGGGGTCCTTGGGCATACCGGGGGGGAGCTGATCCGGGATGGAGCCGGTCCTGGCCTTGACCAGATAGATCTCGATGGCCGCCTTCAGGAGGTTGTCGTTGGACCTCGCACGCGTGTCGAGGGTCAAGAGTTTGGCCACAGAGGGCATGAGGCTGGCCGTCAGCACGGCGTGGAGGTTCTGCTTGGAATCTGATCCCGGCCGTTTGTCCAACTGTTCCAGTTGGTCGTGCCTTTGGAGATAAGGAACAGGGCTGTTCAGTACAGCCACTACAGCGTCCATGTGGGCCTTGAAGTACCTGCGGCTGCCTTCAAAGAAGGCCTCATCCGCGTTCTTGAGGTGTTCGACCAACTCGGACGGCACTGCGCCGGTGCTGCCGGTGACGGCCTCCAGCAGGTGGCCTCTGTCCGTCGTCAACTTGGTCAAGATCACCTCCTCTTCGGTCTTGAGGCCGTTCTTGATCTCCACCCGCCTGGCTGGCGATGCGGCCAGTTCACCCTTGAGCCAGACCAGGGTCTGTATATCAGGGGGCATGGCACTGAGTGTGTTCTGGATGGCTTTTTCGGCGAGGGCGTTGATGGCAACGCCGACCAGAAACGAGATGATGTTCTGGTCGCTGATGTGCTGGCCCATCTGCCGGAGGGTGAGGCATCGCTCCAAGGCCTGGCGATACTGTCCGTCTGCGACAAGGACCGCCACCTCCCCCTTCATCAATCGGGCCAAGGCCCTCATCTGAGACAGGTGCGTCAAGGACATCTGGTAGCCCTGGGAGTATCGAAGGCCCCAATCACAGGCCGGAACCTCCGAGGCGGCCACGGCCAAACGAATGGCTGGTTGACACAGCTTGAGATACTCGCGGATCTGGTCGTTCGGATCGGCCCCGTCTGGGAGACCTTCAACCAGATCTTGCACCTGATCCTGGTCCTTGGGCAGAGAGATGAAGGCCTGATAGTATAGTAAGGCTGCATTGTTCGGATCAGGTGGATAGGCCTGGACCACCGGCCCTGCGGCAAGCAGTGTCAGTATGACGCAGATGGTACGGGTATTTTGGTTGTGTGACTTCATATTCATGCTCCTTTCTTTGTTCTGTTTCAGGCCATCTCATAGGAGGCCCTGTTCATGGAGAACCGTTGGCCATGCTCCAATCAGTTCAAAGGCCCTGTCAAGTTGCCTCTCGACCCCTTCCAGGCCGCCTTGGCGAAAGGCCATTTGCAGCGAGCCCGCGGTTGTGATCTCAGCCGATGATGGCACGGCCCTGGTCTGCGGTTGTCTAGGCACAATCCGATCAGGGGATCGATACATCACAGCCTGGTAGGTGACCACGATCAGCACTGAGGCGGCGATGGCCACCTTGGCCACCCATCTAGGGAAGCCCCTTCCTGAGGTAGTATGGGATTGCCGCCATCGGTCATGGGCGGCCAGGATATCATCCAGCCTCTCTTGCCGCTTGCCAGGCGTTGATCTGACCCGGATGGTCCTTATGAGTTGTTCGATCCTGTCTGGCTTCATTCTCTCATCTCCTCATCGAGCAGGGTCCTCAGCTTCTCCACTGCGTACCTATACCGGCTCTGGACCGTATTGATCGAGATGCCCAGGGTCTCGGCGATCTGCCGAAACCTCAGGCCTGCGACCAGGTGCAGGACCACGGCCTCCCGCTGCTCTTCGGGCAGGTGGGCCAGGCCTGACCAGGCCAACCTGAGCTGCTCCTGCTCCGCAGCAATGACCTCGGGCTGCTGGCCTTCGGGCACATGGAACTCGATCTCATCCACAGAGACAATGTCTCTCCTGGCCCTGAGTCTGTCCCGTGCACGGTTGGCCACGCACACGGCCAGGAAATGCCGCAGGCTTCCATCCAGATCGACTTTGTCCGGCGACTTGACAAGGGTCACAAACACGTCGTGCACCACGTCCTCTGCACTGGCCAGGTCTCCCAGGATGGCAGTTGCAACCGTCAGGAGCAGGGCCTCATACTTGCAGTAGATCTGCCCCAGGGCCTTGCGGCTTCCACCTCTGAAACGCCATATCAGGATCTTGTCTTCAATCATCCAGCAGACCTAAGGACCCGTCAGGAAATAACTGACCCATTCTCCATCTCATCTTTGGGCCATCTTGGGCCGCTCCTCAATCGCGAAATCCTGATCCCTCGACAAGCTCGGGACAGGCTCCGCAGGACTACGCCTCCGGTTTCGCTCAATCGTCGCATCCCAATCTGACCCAAATCTGAGCGGCCAATACATCACTTATTTCCTGATGGGTCCTAATGACCTTGTTCTACCCTTATCACGATTGGCCGGGCCGGTTTAGTCTAACCGTGGATCAGGGCATAGGGGAATACCTAATGTACGGTTGCAGTTTGCGACCCCAAAGGTTTGATGCTAGAATCCCGGCTATTCGAAGGACTACAAAGGAGACTGGACTATGACACGGATGCGATTCTTTCGGATTGCCCTGGTCTGTTGGATTGGCCTTCTCGGTTGGACGGCCACTTTGGCGGAAACGCCGAGTCAGACCCACCCGTTTTCAGTGCACGACATGCTGGCCATGGACCGGATCAGCGACCTCCAGGTCTCGCCCGATGGAAAGCAGGTGGTATTTGTGGTCCGAAAGACCGACCTGGCGGCCAACCGCGGCAGGACCGATCTCTGGCTGGTCCATACAGATGGGACAGGCCTCCGCCAACTGACCAGCCACCCGGAGAACGACTCCAATCCCCGGTGGTCATCGGACGACAAGACCGTCTGGTTTATCTCCAGCCGATCCGGCTCGTCGCAGGTGTGGTGTATCGCGCCTGACGGCGGCGAGGCCAGACAGGTCACAGACCTGCCCTTGGATGTAGGCAACCTCGTGCTCAGTCCTGACGGTCACCAACTCGCCTTCACGGTAGAGGTGTTCCCAGACTGTAACTCGATCCAGCAGACCAAGGCCCGGTTGGACGAGATCGGCAAGCGCAAGGCCAGCGGCCGCATCTATGACCGGCTCTTTATACGTCACTGGGATACCTGGAGCGACGGCCGCAGATCGCATGTCTTTGTCATGCCTGCTGACGGCGGTGATCCGGTTGACGTCATGAAGACTATGGATGCAGACTGCCCGTCCAAGCCCTTTGGCGGACCAGAGGAGATCGCCTTCACACCGGACAGCAAGGCCATCGTGTTCACGGCCCGAGACGCAGGCAGGACAGAGCCGTGGTCCACGGACTTTGACCTGTACCTTGCGCCAGTATACGGCTCCATGTCGCCTCAATGCCTGACCGAGGACAACCAGGCATGGGACACGTACCCGGTCTTCTCGTCGGACGGCAAGACCCTCGCGTATCTGGCCATGACCAGGCCGGGGTATGAGGCGGACCGGTTTCGCGTCGTACTTCAGACCTGGCCGGACGGCCCAAAGCGGATATTGACCGAAGGCTGGGATCGCAGCCCTCAGAAGATAGGTTGGTCGAACGACAGCAAGACGATCTACGCGCAGGCCGAGGATGTGGGCCAGGTGTCACTCTTTGCCATAGATGTGGCCACTGGCCGCGTACGCACCGTGGTAGAGAAGGGAAGCGTGGACCAGGCTGCACCAGCCGGTAATCGGATCGTGTATGGCCTGAGTCATCTCCAATCGCCGGTGGAGATCTATTCGGTCAGGCCCGATGGACAAGAGGTTTGGACCATCACACAGATCAATGCATACAGGCTGGCCGCCTCGCGGATGGGCAAGGCAGAGCAGTTCACCTTCAAGGGCTGGAACAACGAGGCGGTCCATGTTTACGTAGTCAAGCCTGTAGACCTCGACCCTGCCCGGAAGTACCCAGTGGCCTTCCTGATCCACGGCGGGCCCCAGGGTTCCTTCAACAACAACTTCCATTACCGCTGGAATCCCCAGGTCTATGCCGGCGCAGGCTATGCAGCCGTGATGGTGGACTTCCACGGCTCCACCGGTTACGGCCAGGCCTTCACAGACTCGATCCGTGGTG
>Ga0315287_10001778_pt1 | contig 20131 bp, 18 predicted proteins | sample YL17G11_0_MG_FD_205037 | JGI IMG/M metagenome (GOLD analysis project Ga0315287, IMG submission 205037) | Sediment microbial communities from Yellowstone Lake, YNP, Wyoming, USA - YL17G11_0 | ecosystem: Environmental > Aquatic > Freshwater > Lake > Sediment | place: USA: Wyoming | collected...
ACCGCGGAGAAAAATCATGCACTGGGAAGACATGGCCCGGGAGCTCTCGATTCCAACGGATACGAAAATCGTCCTTTTCGTCATCGATGGACTGGGCGGCCTGCCCTTGAACGGCCGGACCGAACTCGAAACGGCGGCCACGCCCAACCTCGACCGGTTGGCGCTTCACGGGTGCTGCGGCGTCACCGACCCGGTCTTTATGGGCATCACTCCGGGCAGCGGCCCCGCCCATCTGGCCTTATTCGGCTACGATCCGCTCCGCCACCAGCTCGGCCGCGGGATTCTCGAAGCTCTCGGCTCGGACGTCGAAGTTCGTCCGGGCGACCTCGTCGCCCGGGGCAATTTCGCGACCTTGAAAGACGGATTGATCTCCGACCGCCGGGCCGGACGGATTCCCACGAGCGAGTGCGAACGGCTTTGCGCCAAAATCAACCAGGTCCGGGCGGGCCTTGCTGATCCCGAGATCACCCTCTTCCCCGGCAAAGAGCACCGGTTCGTCGCCCGCTTCCGGACGGCCGGATTGTCGGACGCCTTGACCGACGCCGATCCGCAAAAAGACGGGAAGCCCCGCGTCCCGGCGAAGGCCGAAGACGCCGCTTCGGAAAAAGCGGCCGTCGTCGTCAACGCCTTTCTCGACGAGGTCGTGACGATCCTCAAGGATGAACCGACGGCCAACGCGGCGCTCCTCCGCGGATTCTCCGTTCCACCGACGATTCCGACGATGCCGGAACTTTTCAAACTCAAGCCGGCGGCCATCGCCAACTATCCGATGTATAAAGGCTTGGCCCGGCTGCTCGGCATGCAAACCTATAAAGTCGGCCCCGCGCCGGCCGATTTGTTCGCGACCCTCGAAGCCCATTGGTCGGAACACGACTTCTTCTACGTCCATTACAAAAAAACGGACGCCGCGGGCGAGGACGGGAATTTCGAGGCCAAGGTCCGGGCGATCGAGGAAGCCGACGGCTTCATCCCCCGGATCGAAGCCCTCAAGCCCGACGTCCTCGTCGTCACGTCCGATCATTCCACTCCGGCCGTCATGCACGGCCATTCCTTCCACCCGAATCCGTTCCTGCTCGTTTCGCCGACGGCCTTGCCCGACGGGGTCGGGGTCTTCACCGAACGCGAATGCGCCGGCGGACTGCTCGGCCGCTTCCCGTCCCTTTACGCCATGCCCCTGATGCTGGGCCATGCCGGAAAATTGAAAAAATTCGGAGCATGACACCCCCCCCGCCCAAAACGCTTTCGCCTGTGATGGCCCGCAACAAAATTCAGCCCGGCCGCGTATAATCAATGCCCCTGCAGGGGCGCAAGTCCACGAACCGATAGGGAGGCGCGACCCATGCTTCATCGGAAATTCTTTCTCGTCGTTCTCTCCGTTTTTCCGGCCATGATCGGATCCGCCGGCCCGACCGGCGTCTACGCCCCTCTCCCCCAAACCCAAGCCGCGATCATCGCGCCCAAACTGCGCTTCGGCCAAGGCCGGCTTTTCGTCCCCTGCAATATCAGAGTATCGGGAAGCGAGATTCTCGTCCTGGACGAGGTCGCCCCCATGACGCCCGACGATAATAAAATCGTCGTTTTCGATACCGCGGGCCGCTGGAAGTCGGAGTTCGGCCGGGGCGGACAGGGGCCCGGCGAATTCGGCCAAGCCCATTCGTTCGAGGTTCATGGAGATGTCATCTCCATCCTGGACAGCTTCAGGCAATGCATCCAGGAATTCGCCGCCTCCGATAAGCGGTTTCTTCGCACCGTCCGCTATGGGGCGGAGCAGGTCATCACGACCCCGCACGATTTCGCCGTCCTTGAGGGCGGCGGATACGTCCTGGCCAAGCCGCGCGGAGTCCGCGGGGATAAAACACTGCTTCAGATCGGGCCGGACGGCAAGCCCTTAGCCTCGTTCTTGGAGGTCCTCCCGGTTTATGAGACCTATGAAGAACTCTTGGCCAAAGGCAGCTCCCAGGAACCGGATCGAGTCCGAAAAAACTACGTCAATCTCGGCTATCTCGAATCGGCCGGACGTACGATTTATTACCTTTCCTGGCTGAGGAACGAGATCCTGGCTTTTGATTTCGACGGCAAAGAAATCGGGCGGCACGCCCTCCCTTTGCCGTCGCTCGAAAAAACAGTCCGGATCGTCAAGGAAAACGGCTTTTCCAACATCGAACGAAGGCTGAATTACGGATTGCGTTGCGCCGGGGACAGGATCTGGGTCTTGTCCCGGGACGAGGCCGGCGTTTCCATCCTCTTCGAAATCGCCGGCGGCCGGGTCGTCGAACGCCTCCGGGCCAAGGAAACCCTCCAAGATTTCGCCGTCGCCGGAGATTCCCTATTCGCCGTCGATCAAGACGCGGCCGAGATCCTGGTCTATCCCCTGCCGCCTGTCCGCTGATCGGGCGGCTCCCCAGCCGGAGAGCGGCGGGCCTTCCCCTTATCCGCGCCCGCGGTAAAAAAGCGTGTTATAATGCCGCGTGGAAAAGAAAAGAAAATGATATTTCTTCTCCTCGCGTTTCTTCTCTTCAGCCCGGCCATCGTCCCCGCCGGCCAGACGTTGATCCCCAACCCCCTGGCCGAAGTCCATAATCTCCGCTACTACACGCATCCCAACTTCACCCGGATCGTCCTGGATGTCAGCGTGCTCCGGGAATACGTTTGGAACGAAACCCTGACTCCGTCGGAAATCACGGTCGACGTCTTCCAGGCCCGCCTCAATCCCATCGTCCCCGAAGAGTCCGCTCCAACTCGGACCGATTACATCAAGCGCCTCCGGATCGCCCAGAAATCGCCGACGACCGTTCGGCTGACAATTGAAGCCGATCTTTCCCGAGTCCGCTTATATCAAGTCTACAATGTCGCCGACCCTTTCCGAATCGTCATCGATATCTATCCAAAGGATAAAACCGCACCCGCGGCCGCCGAAGCCTCCGCTCCCGAGCCCAAACCGAAAACGCCCCAACCGGCCCAACCCGTGCGGGGCGGCTATAGCCTGGCCCGTCAACTCGGATTGGGCGTCCGGACCATCATCCTCGACCCCGGCCACGGCGGTTCGGACCCGGGGTGTCTCGATCCGGCCGGTCCCCAGGAGAAAGATCTCAATTTGGATATCGCCCTCCGGCTCAAGGCCATCCTCGAGACCGAAACCGATCTTTCGGTCATCCTGACCCGGGAGACCGACATCCACGTTCCCCTGGAAACCCGGACGATCGTCGCCAACCAACGAAAGGCCGACCTTTTCATCTCCATCCACGTCAACGCCTTCCGATCGAAAACGCGCCGAGGCATCGAATCGTTTTTTCTAAACTTCAGTCCCGATCCGGCGGTCAACGAACTGGCCGCCCGGGAAAACGCGACCACGACCAAGACCATCGGGGAGATGGATAAAATCATCAAGAAGATCGCTCAGAACAGCCGGATCATCGAGTCCCGCGCCCTGGCTGAAAAAATCCAGGCGAATCTGGTACAATATTTGGCCCGGCGCTATGCGAACGTGAAAGACCTGGGCGCCAAGGGCGGTCCTTTTTGGACGCTCTTGGGCAGCGAAATGCCATCGATCCTGGTCGAGGTGGCTCATCTCTCCAACCCCGACGAGTCCAAGCGGCTCCAGGATCCGGCCTTCCGCCAGAACGCGGCCCGGGGTATTTTTGAGGGCATCGCGGCTTATATCCGGTCCCTCGGCAAAGGATGAAAATATGAACCGACGCACTTTCATTAAAGATACGGCTTGGGGAGGGTTGGTTCTCGGCGCCGGGACCGGGCTTTTCGGCCGGCCGGCCGCGGCCACCGCTCCCGATCTGGCCTTTGTCCAGGGCGAATCGCCCGCGGCGATCACCAAAGCCGCGATTGAGACGCTCGGCGGAATGGGCAAGTTCGTCGCCAAAGGCGACGCGGTCGTCATCAAACCGAATATCGGCTGGGACCGGACGCCGGAAATGGCCGCCTGCACGAACCCGGACGTCGTCAAGGCGCTCGTCGAGCTCTGCCTCAACGCCGGGGCTAAGAAAGTCACGGTCCTGGACAACACCACGAACCAGGCCCAACGCTGTTACGTCCGGTCGGGGATCCAAGCCGCGGCCAAGGAGGCCGGGGCCGATGTCCCCTATATCAATCCCCGGCGGATCAAGAAAATGAACGTCAAAGGCGCCTGGCTCAAGGACTGGGACATCATCCAGGATTTCGTCGAATGCGATAAGCTCATCAACGTCCCCATCGCCAAGCATCACAGCCTCTGCCGGGTGACGCTGGGAATGAAGAACTGGCTCGGGGCGATCGGTGATCCGCGCAACCAGCTCCATCAGAAGATCGACGAAGCCTGCGTCGACTTGGCCGCTTTCTTCAAGCCGACGTTGACGGTCCTCGACGCCTACCGGATTCTCGTCCGGAACGGCCCCCAGGGGGGGCGCCCCTCGGACACGAAACTCCTGAAAACGGTCGTGGCCGGAACGGACGCCGCCGCTGTGGACGCCATGGGCGCGACCTTCTTCGACATCGCTCCGGCCGACCTGCCGTTCCTCAAATTCGCCGCCGAACGGAAACTCGGACGGATCGATCTGGAGAAGCTGGCCATTGAAAAAAGAACGGTCTAAAAAACACCGCCGGCTTCAACTCCTCCGGGTCGCCGTTCAGACCTTCTTTCTCGGTCTGTTTTTTTTCCTTCTGTTCGGGACGCACTTCACCGGCGTGGATTATATCGGCCGGGTCGAAATCTTCTTCCATTTCGATCCCCTGCTGGCGGTCACGACCTTCCTCGCTTCGCGTGCCGTCCTCGCCTTTTTCGGACTGGCCGCGCTGACGGTCGTCATAACGCTTCTCTTCGGCCGGGTCGTGTGCGGATGGGTCTGTCCGCTCGGCACGGTTCATCAGTTTTTTTCCTGGGTTTTTAAAAAAGCGAAATTACTCCGTCCGCGAAAGCCGGCCTCGGGCGGCTTGTGGGTAAAATACGCCGTTCTCGCGGCCATCCTCATCGCGGCCGTCGTCGGCCTGGATCTCGTCGGCTATGTCGACCCGCTCTCCTTCCTGACCCGGACAGCAGCGACCGCCGTCATCCCGGCCTTCGGCCAGGGTCTGCATGGCCTCATCGGGATCATCTATGGCCTCAACCTCAACGCCCTCGGCGACAAACTCTCCCAATTTGTCGAAACCTTGACCCTGAACGGGATATTCCAGGGGGGCTTCTTCATCGGCCTGATGTTCCTCGGTTTGGTCCTGGTCAATATCTGGCGGGAGCGGTTTTGGTGCCGGTATATTTGCCCGCTCGGGGCGATGCTCGGCCTGATGAGCCGATTCAATCTTTTCAAGATGAAGATCGACGAGGCGAAATGCACGAAGTGCAACCTCTGCTCGATCCACTGCGAGACTCAGGCCGCCCCCTTCCCGAACGATCAATGGAAGAGCTCGGAGTGCGTTTATTGCGAGACCTGCGCGGCGATCTGTCCGACCCGGGCGATCACCTTCCCGGTCCGAATCCAAAAAGAAAAACTACCGGCCGTCGACCTCACCAAACGCCGTCTTCTGACAACGTCGTTCCTGGCCTTTTTCAGCGTTCCGTTTTTCCGGCTCTCCAAAGCCCGCAAGCGGGCGAGTGAAAAACTCATCCGTCCGCCCGGATCCCTGCCCGAACCCGAGTTCCTGGCTAAATGCGTCAAGTGCGGGGAATGTCTGAAGGCCTGTCCGACGAACGGCCTCCAGCCCGCCCTGACCGAAGCCGGGCCCGAAGGCCTCTGGACACCGGTCCTCGTCCCGAAAATCGGCTACTGCGAATATTATTGCTCGCTCTGTTCGCAAGTCTGCCCGACCGGGGCGATCAAGGAACTGAGCGTGCCCGAAAAGACCGCGGTCAAGATCGGAACGGCTTGGATCAACAAGAACCGGTGCCTTCCCTACTTCCTGGGACGGCCGTGCATCGTCTGCGAAGAGCAATGTCCGACGTCGCCCAAGGCGATCAAGTTCGTTATGGTCGAGACGAAACTGCCCGACGGTACCGTCGCCGTCCAAAAAGCGCCGGTCATCGACCTGGAGCTCTGCATCGGCTGCGGGATCTGCGAGAACAAATGCCCGGTGATGGACGATCCGGCAATTTACGTGACCAGCGTCGGCGAATCCCGGTCCAAGGAAAACCAGCTGCTGTTGCAGATCGGCGAATGAAGTTCCGCTGATTATCCGCCGAGGGCCTTGACCTCGGCGATTAAGGCCGGGACGACCTGGAACAAATCGCCCACAATGCCATAATTTGCCACCTTAAAGATCGGCGCCTCGGGATCCTTATTCACGGCGACAATCACTTTGGACGAGGACATCCCGGCCAAATGCTGGATCGCGCCGCTGATGCCAAAGGCGAAGTAGATATTGGGGCTGACCGTCTTGCCCGTCTGCCCGACCTGATGGCTGTGGCCGATCCAGCCGGAATCGACGGCCGAGCGCGACGCCCCGACGGCCGCCCGGGGCAGAACCGCCGCCAATTCGCCGATCAGGGCGAAACCCGCCGGACCTTTCATCGCCCGGCCCCCCGAGACGACGATCTCGGCTTCGGAAACGTCGATGGCTGCCCCGGAATCGCCGTGGATTTCGACCACCCGCCCCCGGATCGCATCGCCCGGGATTTCGATCGATCGTTTCGTCATCTCGGCCTCAGCGCCTGCCCCGGGGTCGATCGGGAAGATATTGGGACGCAAGGTGGCGATCACAGGTGACGAGGCGAGGGAAAATGTCAGAAGAGCCTTGCCCGCGTAAATCGGACGGGTGAACACGAGCCGGCCGTCTACCGCCGCGATGGCCGTGCAATCGGAAGCGAGGGCGACGCCCAACCGAGCGGCCAAGCGCGGAGCAAGATCGCGGCCCATCGCCGTGGCGGCGAAGAAAACGGCCGCCGGGGTTGTCTCCTTCACGAGAACATCGAGCGCCTGAACGAAACCCTGGCTCGAATAGGCCGCCAATTCCGGGCTGTCGAGGACAAAGATTTTCGCCGCCCCGGACGACCGGAGCTCGGCGGCGAGATTCTCGAGGCCGGAGCCGGCCACGACGGCGGCCGCCGGCAACCCCAATTCGGCGGCTTTCCGGCGAGCCTCGGACAAAGCTTCCCATGAACTTTTTTTGATTTTTCCATCGCGGATTTCAATGAAGATTAGAATCATGATCGTTCTCCTCAGAGCGCCTTGGCCTCGGTCCGCAGGAGACGGACGAGCTCCCGAGCCGCTTCTTCCGGCGTTCCCGGGATCATCTGGCCGGCTTGTTTGGACGCGGGGAGTTCGATCTTCAGGACGTCGATCCGAGGGGCCAGATCCTCGGCCGGAAGGCCGAGTTCGGCCAGGGTCACGACGGGCACCGTTTTCTTCTTGGCGGCCATGATCCCCCTGAGGGTTTCGTACCGCGGCTCGTTCAGCCCTTTCTGGGCGGAAACCACGGCCGGAAGGCTGAAGGTCACTTTTTCCACCGCGCCTTCGATCTCCCGATAGGCCGCGCCCGACGATCCTTCGATTTCCAATTTGGTGACCACATTGACCTGGGGTAAGCCGAGGATCTCGGCGACCATCGCCGGTACGGCGGCGTTGTCCGCCCCGACCGACATCCGTCCAAACAGAAGAAGATCGGCGTCGGCGTGACGGGCTTTGGCCAAGGCGGCCAGAATCCGGGCGACCCGCAGGGCGTCATAGGTTTCTTTGCGGTCGTCCTTGACGAGGACGGCCTCATCGGCTCCCATGGCCAAGGCTTTTTTGAGGGTCGTCACGGCTTCTTCGGGACCGAGGGCGGCCACAACAACCTTCCCTCCCTTGGCTTCCCGAAGCCGCAGAGCTTCTTCGATCGCGTACTCATCGTAGGGGCTGATGATGAAATTCAAGCCCTCCTCGATGACGGTTTCCGTCTCCCGGTCGATCCGGATCCGAGATTCGGTATCGGGCACCCTCTTGATAAAGACGAGGATGTTCATCGGAGCCTCCTTGGTTCATCCCGGCCGTCTTCTCTTTTCTAAAAAGACGGACCGGTTCTTCGTTTTTGGCCTCAGCCGTCGTATCGGCGGAAGAGGAGGGTGGCGTTCGTCCCGCCGAATCCGAAGGAATTCGACAGGGCGTAAACAATTTCGGCCGCCCGGGCTTCGTTCGGCACATAGTCGAGATCGCAGTCCGGGTCGGGGAATACGTAATTCGCGGTCGGCGTCAGGATCTGGTTCTTGAGACTGAGGACGGTAACGGCCGCTTCGATTCCGCCGGCCGCACCGAGCGAATGGCCCATCATGGACTTGGTCGAGGAAACACTGAGTTTATAGGCGTGCTCCCCGAAGACCTTCTTGATCGCGGCGGTTTCGATGCGGTCGTTGAGCGGCGTCGACGTGCCATGGGCGTTGATGTACTGGACTTCGGACGGAGCGATCCCGGCGTCGTTCAAGGCGGCTCGCATGGCCCGGACGGCCCCATCACCGTCGTCGGCCGGAGCGGCGGGGTGGTAAGCGTCGCCCGTCATCCCATACCCGACGATTTCGGCGTAGATCTTCGCCCCGCGGCGGATCGCTTGTCCGAGCTCTTCGAGCAGGAGAATCCCCGAACCTTCGCCGATCACGAATCCGTCCCGGGTTTTGTCGAACGGCCGGGAAGCTCGAGCCGGGTCGTCGTTTCGTTCGGACAAGGCCTTCATCGCGCAGAAACCAGCGACACCCAGCGGCGTGATCGGAGCTTCGGTTCCGCCGGCGATCATCCGGTCGGCGTCGCCCCTCTGGATGAGCCGGAAGGCATCTCCGAGGGAGTGCGCTCCGGACGCGCAGGCCGTGACGGCGGAGGAATTCGGCCCCCGGGCCTTGGTCCGGATGGAAATTTGGCCGCTCGCCTCGTTGACGATCGTCGCGATCAGGAAAAAAGGAGAGATTCGATCGGGTCCCTTTTCGAGCAGGATCTTGTGATACTCCTCGATCGTCCCGATGCCGCCGATCCCCGATCCGACGTAGACACCGCAACGATCTCCGGCCAAAAGGGCCGGGTCGATCCCGGAATCCTCGATCGCCAACTGGGCGGCGCCGACGGCGTACTGGATGAAGGGGTCCATCTTCCGGGTTTCTTTCCGGTCGATGAACCGGAGAGGATCGAACCCTTTGACCTCGGCCGCGAACCGGGTGGCATGGCGGGAGGCGTCAAACCTGGTGATCGGACCGACGCCGCTTCGGCCGGCGGTCAGGGCCTCCCAATTCTCGGAGAGACCCGTCCCCAGGGGCGTAACCATCCCCGCCCCCGTGATGACAACGCGTCGCAGATGAAGAGTATCTTTTCTTTGCCCCGGACTATTTGGCATGGCCGACGATATATTCCATGGCCTTGCCGACCGTCGTCAGCTTTTCGGCTTCCTCGTCGGGAATGTCCAAGCCGAATTCGTCTTCGAGAGCCATCACCAGTTCAACGGTGTCCAAAGAATCCGCGCCCAAATCTTCGATGAAGGACGCATTTTCCGTGACCTGATCTTCGCCGATGCTCAACTTGTCCGCGACAATCGCTTTCATCTTTTTCAACAATTCTTCTCTGTCCATGGGGGACCTCCTGTGAAATTTGGGAATGTTACATATAAAGGCCGCCGTTGACGTGGATCACCTGACCGGTGATATAGGCCGCGTCATCGGAACAAAGGAAACGAACCGTCCAAGCCACATCAGCGGGTTCTCCGAACCGCTGCAGGGGAATGGCCGCGAGAAAGGCTTGTTTATTCGCTTCGGACAATCCGGCCGTCATGGGCGTGACGATGTATCCGGGAGCGACGGCGTTGACCGTGATCCCCCGGGATCCGACCTCGCGGGCCAGGGATTTCGTGAACCCGATCACCCCAGCCTTGGAGGCGGCGTAGTTCGTCTGTCCGGCGTTCCCCATCGCCCCGGCCACCGAGGAGAGATTCACGATCCGGCCGGACCGGGCCGATAGCATGGGCCGGACGACCGCCTTGGTGAAATTGAAAATGCCCTTGAGATTGACGGCCATGACGGCATCCCATTCATCCTCTTTCATCCGCATGAGGAGATTGTCGCGGGTGATGCCGGCGTTATTGATCAAATGGTCGATTTTGCCGAATTCCTTGATCACGGCCTCGGCCACGCCTTGGGCTTGGTCGGATTTGGAGACGTCGGCCGGAAAGACGGCGGCCTGGCCGCCCGCGGCGGCGATCGCCGCGGCGACCGCCTCGAGTTTGTCTTTTTGGATGTCGACCAGAACGACCATCGCGCCCTGGGCCGCGAATTCCCGGGCGATTGTCTCCCCGATCCCCTGGGAGGCGCCGGTGACGATCGTGACTCGATTCAGAAAAATCATCAGGCTTTGGCCTCCCCCGGCGCGACGGAACGGCCGAGTTCCTCCCGGATCTTTTCCTGGACCCGCTTGGAAACGAAATCCCGCGCCAGTCGAACGGCATTCTTGACGGCGGTGGCGTTGGATCGGCCGTGGCCGATGATGCAGACTCCGTTCAATCCCAGGAGCTGAGCGCCGCCGTATTCGCTGTAATCCACTTTTTTATAGATCCGCTTGAGATGGCCCTTCATAAGAAGCAGGCCGATCTTGGCGAAGAAGTTCTTCATCATTTCGCGCTTGGCCAGGTGGAAGAGCGTCTCGACGACGCCCTCGCTGACTTTCAAGGCCACGTTTCCGGTGAAGCCGTCGCTGACGATGACATCAGCCTTCCCGGCGAATAGATCCTTGCCCTCGACGTTCCCGATGAAATTCAAGGGGAGGGTCGAAAGCCGCTCAAACGCCTGCTTAGTCAGTTCGTTGCCCTTGCCCTCCTCCTCGCCGATGCTCATGAGGCCGATCGAGGGATTCCGGCATCCCAGGACCTGCTCCATGTAGACCTTGCCCATCACCGCGAATTGGGCCAGATCCTCGGGTTGGCAATTGGCGTTGGCCCCCACGTCGAGCAGAAGCGAAAACCCCTTCAACGTGGGAATGAGGAGGGAGAGGGCGGGCTTGTTGACGCCTTGGAGCGAACCGAGGATCAGGCGGGAGATATAGACCACGGCCGCCGTATTCCCCATCGAGACGAAGGCATCGGCCCGGCCGTCCTTGACGAGTTGGACCCCGACCCGGATCGAGGAACGCTTCATCCGCCGGACGGCAAAAACGCCGTCCCCCATTCCGACGGATTCGGTGGCGTTGACGATCGTCAGGCGGGTTTGATCGCCGCCCAAGCGGATGATTTCCGCCCGGATCCGGTCCTCGATCCCCACCAGGACGACGTCCAAATTATGCTCCCGGGAGGCTTGAACCGCGCCCGGAACGGTGATCTGGAGGCCTAAATCGCCCCCCATCGCGTCGACGGCGATCTTCATCCGCAACAGCCTCGGCTTATTTTTCGACGGCCTTGATGACTTGGCGTCCCCGATAGAATCCGCATTCGGGACAGGCCTTGTGGGGAAGTTTCGGTGTCCCGCAATTGGCGCAGGCGGCGAAGGAGGGAACCGTCATGAAATCTTGGCCCCGGCGCTTGCCTTTGCGGGCGTGGGAGTGTCTGCGTTTCGGATTCGGCATTTATTTTCTCTTGTCTTTCTTAAGGATTTTGAGCGGTTTGGGGCGTAAATCGGACTCCTTGAGCTGACAACCGCAGCTCCCTTCGCGACGGATATTGCCGCACACGGCGCACAAGCCTTCGCAGGACGGGGAACACAGCGGCCGGACCGGAAAAGTCAAATTCAATTGTTCGAGAATCACCTCCCGGATGTCGATCCGGCGGCTTTGATAGAACAGCCGATCGGCATCTTCATCGTCGAACTCGTCCTTGAGTTCATGCCTTTCCTCGGGCAGAAAGACCAGATCGAACTTGGAATCGACCGGAAACTCGTACGGGGTCAGGCATCGTCCGCAGACGAAACTCAAAACGGTCTTGATCCGGCCTTTCACCCAAACTTCGTCTCCAACCCGCCTGATCGAGGCCTCGGCATGGACGGGATGGAGAAAGACAGCTTCCTCTTCGATCAGGTCCAAGCTCGGAAAATCGAAATTCCGGCAGAGTTCCAAACCGTCTTTCGGCAACTTATCTATATCAATAATCATGGGTTACGTCCGTAAAAGGTTCGCATATTATACCATGAGACTTCCCTTTGTCAACCGAAGATCACCTTCCCGGCCACGGGGCGGGAATCAGACTATGAGTTTGGACTTGATTATTCGGGAGAAACGGTTTATTTTTAGGAATAGCCCCATGAACGGATTATCCACAACGATTGCCCACGCCGGATTTTCCTTTCTGGTCCAGACCCAGGACAGCGGTGCTCGGGCCCATTTTATGGAGACTCTGGTTTATCGAAGCGGAAGGCTCGTGTACTCCCGCCGAACCTCCTATACCACGATCCTCGACGACCCCCACCGCGAAGACCGGCTGATGGGGCTCGTTCGGGACCAGCACAAGTCCGTCCTTGACGACGCCGTCGCAGGCCGCCTCGACGCTCATCTCCTCAAACTCTGACGATGTCCGGGCGAACCCTTTACCTGATCGACGGAAACTCCCTGCTTTATAGGTCTTATTACGCCGTTCAGAAATTATCGACCGCCCGGGGATTCCCGACGAACGCGATCTACGGCTTCCTGATTGCTCTCCGTAAAATCCTGAACGAGGCCGGACAAGGACATCTGGGCATCGTTTTCGACGCTCCCGGGGAAAAGATGCGCCGGGAAGTCTTCAAAGACTATAAAGCAAATCGAAAACCCATGCCCGAGGACCTCATCGTCCAAATCCCCAAACTGAAAGAAGTCCTCCGCGCCTTCCGGATTCCGCTCTTCGAGAACTCCCGCTACGAGGCGGACGACGTCCTGGGGAGTCTGGCCGTGAAGGCGTCCGGCGAGGGTTTTCAAACCATCATCGTCACCACGGACAAAGACCTGTTCCAGCTCGTGAACGGGGCAACCCTGGTTTTAAACCCGGCGAAGGAGATTTTGTTCGATGAAAAGGGCGTCCGGGCGTACTTCGGAGTGTCGCCGGACCGGGTCGTCGACGTCCTTTCCCTCTGGGGAGATCCCTCGGACAACATTCCCGGGGTTCCTGGGATCGGCGAAAAAACGGCCAAAGATTTAATCGCCGAGCATGGAAACCTGGAGGCCATCCTGGCGAATCCGGATCGGATCAAAAATCCCCGGATCCGGGAAATCATCAAACGGAATCTGGATAAAATCGAGATGAGCCGGACCCTGGCGACAATCGAATGCGGCTTGGCCGTCGATTTCGATCCGGCCGCCTTCGAAATCGAGGAACCCGACCGGGCCGAGCTCGTCCGACTTTTCCGCGAACTCGAATTTTCGAGCCTCGCCGCCGAATACCTCCCCCGGGCTGAAAAAACAGACCGGACCTACCAAATGATCCTCGAGGAAACGGACCTTCGCGCTCTAGCCGCCCGAATCGGGGCCGAGAAATCCGTCTCTCTCGACACCGAGACGGATCATATCTCCCCGACCCGGGCCCGGCTGGTGGGCCTGTCGTTCTCCTTGAAGCCGGCCGAGGCCTACTATCTCCCGCTCCGGCATGATTACCTCGGCGCGCCGGCTCAGATCCCCGTCGAGAAGGCGTGGGAAATCCTCCGCCCAGTCTTGGAAGATCCGGGAATCCGGAAAATCGGACAGAATATCAAATACGACCTGATCGTCCTGCGGCGGGAAGGCCTCGATCTGCAGGGCGTGGACGAAGACACGATGATTCTGTCCTATCTTCTGGAACCGAATTGGGGCCGCCACAACCTCGACCGGCTCGCCGCGGCGTACCTGGGGGAAACGGCCATCCCCTTCCGGGATGTCGTCGGCAAAGGCAAGCACGAAATCACCATGAACAGGGTGCCCGTCGAAGTGGTGACGCCCTATGCCTGTCAGGACGCCGATTTCGCCCTGTCCATCGCCCGGATTCTACGGCCCAGACTGGAGAAGGAAGGCCTGGCGGAGCTTTACCGGGATTTGGAACGGCCGCTCATCGAAATTCTGGCCGAGATGGAAATCGCCGGGGTCAAAGTCGACGAAAGGGCGCTCCGGAATTTTTCCGCCGAACTCGAAGCCGATCTTCGCCGTCTGGAAAAACAGATCTATGAACAGGCCGGGATCGAGTTCAACATCAATTCCCCTTCGCAGCTGTCCTCCGTCCTTTTTCAAAAGCTTCTTCTTCCGGCCGCGAAAAAAACCAAGGGGACAAAGAACAGTTCGACTTCGATCGACGTCCTCGAGGACCTCCGGGACAATCACCCGGTCATCTCCCTGGTCATCGACTACCGCCAGACGGCGAAACTTAAATCCACCTACGCCGACGCGCTTCCGGCTTTGATCGACCCGGCCGACGGTCGAATCCACACCTCCTATAATCAAGCCGTCACTTCGACCGGCCGGCTCTCCAGTTCGGACCCGAACCTTCAAAACATCCCGGCCCGGGGCGAGACGGGAAAGAGATTCCGGCGGACCTTCATCCCGGAGGACGGCTTTCTCCTCCTGGCGGCGGATTACTCCCAAATCGAACTTCGGGTTCTGGCCCACCTCTCGGAAGATTCTGTTCTTGTCGATATCTTTCGCCGGGATCACGACATTCATACCGAAACCGCGAGCCGCGTCTTTGGCGAGGATTCCGGGCTATCTCCCGAGGAGCGGCGGCGAAGGGCGAAAATCATTAATTTCAGCTTGATCTACGGTGCGTCGGCCTTTTCCCTGGCCAAGGAACTGGGCGCCTCCACCCGGGAGGCCCAGGAATACATCGACCGTTATTACGAACGCTTTCCCGGAGTCAAAGCCTATCTGGACCGGATTGTCGAGTCGGCCGCCGCCAAGGGGTACGCCGAGACGATGTTCGGCCGCAAACGGCCTGTTCCGGAGCTGAAGCAATCGGATCGCCTTTCCCGGGACGCCGGGAGACGGATCGCCCTCAATATGCCCATCCAGGGCACGGCGGCCGACATCATGAAAAAAGCCATGATCGATATCCGAAGGGAGACCGGCCGGGCGGGATTGCGGGCCCGAATGATTCTCCAGGTTCATGACGAACTGGTCTTCGAAGTGCCCGCCTCGGAACGGTCACGGATGGATCGTCTCGTCCGGGAAAGTCTGGAAACGGTCTGTCCCGGTTTTCGCGTTCCGTTGCGGGTCACCCTCGGTTGGGGCCCGAATTGGGCCGACGCGAAATAACTTTTCCGCCGATTGCTTCTTGTTTCACTCTTTTGGGTATGCTATATGTTCAATCGGGGATTCGAAATGCGAGCCGAAGAGAACATCATCGTCGCCAAGGCGGAAAATTCCGGCCATTTTCTCTTTATCTCCGAGATCCTGAACCGCCCCATCCTCTCCGCCTCGGGCGACTCCCTCGGCAAGCTCCATGATTTGAAGGTCCGCCTTGATGAGCCGTTCCCCCGAATCGTCAGCCTGGCGATGAAAAAACGCCGGGAGAAAAAACTCCTCGAGTTGGACTGGGGCTTGGTCGAGAGCCTGGATACAAACCGGATCGGCCTGGCCGCAGAGGCCGAAAATTCTTTCCGAACGCTCGAGACCGCCCCCGACGAAATTCTGCTTCGGGACGAACTGCTGGATAAACAGGTCGTCGATACCCTCGGGGCCAAGATCGAACGGGTCAATGACATCCATCTGTTGATCGTCAACAAAGACCTCCGGATCGTCCACGTGGACTTCGGCATGCGGGGCATCCTCCGCCGTCTGGGCTGGCTCCGGGTCTCGGATAAAATAATGAACTGGCTGTTCTCCTACCGGTCCGAGGAGAAAATCATTTCCTGGAAGTACGTCCAGCCCCTCCTCTCCGATCCCGTAAAAAAAAATCTCAAGCTGAACGTCACCGCCCGCCGTCTCCACGCCCTCCACCCCTCCGACCTGGCCGACATCCTCGAGGAGCTTGACCAGGTCAATCGATCGTCCATCTTCCGGGCCCTCGACCTTCAAACCGCGGCCCAAACTCTGGAGGAAGTGGAGGATCCGAAGCTTCAAATCTCGCTCATCGAATCGGCCCCGGACGAACGGGCCTCGGATATCCTCGAGGAAATGGCCCCGGACGAGGCCACCGACCTTTTATCCGAATTCCCCTCCGAACAAATGGATCGCCTCGTCCGGACCATGGAGAAACCGTCCCGGGACACGGTCGTCGCCCTCCTGAAATTCAAGGAAGGCACGGCCGGCAGCATCATGACGAAGGATTTTTTCGCCGTAACGGCCGATACGACGATCGGTCAGGCCATCGAGGAGTTCCGGGCCACGACGTTTCCCTTGGAATCCGTGGCCTATATTTACATCACGTCTCCGGACGGCCGCCTGCGGGGCGTCTCCACCCTGCGTCATCTCATCACCGCGCCCAAGGACGCGCGTCTCGGAACATTGATGAACGAACGGCTTGTCACGATCGATCCCCAAGACGACGTGGAAGACGTCGCCGAAATTTTCAAGAAATATAAATTCTTGGCCGTTCCCGTGGTCAACAGCGAGCGGATGATCGAGGGCTTGATCACCCTCAAGGACATCATGGAATCGCAGTTCGAGGAATAGGAAGAAAGCCGGTTGAAGATGCGCCTCCCCAAACTCCGCCTCCATTGGAAAACGGTCCTCCTGTTCCTGACCGTCGCCGGACCGGGGATCATCACTTCCAACGTGGACAACGACGCCGGCGGCATCGCCACCTACTCCATGGCCGGCGCCCATTTCGGATACAAGCTCCTCTGGTCCCTGATCCCGATCATGCTCGCCCTGATCATCGTCCAGGAAATGAGCGCCCGGATGGGCGTGGTGACGGGCAAAGGGTTGTCCGACCTGATCCGGGAACGGTTCGGGGTCAAGATCACCGTTTATCTGCTGTTCGCCGTGGTCCTGACGAACTTCGGCAACGTCATCGCCGAATTCGCCGGGGTCGCCTCGAGCCTGGAGATCTTCCGCGTCTCGAAATACCTGTCCGTGCCGGCCGCGGCGGTGATCGTCTGGCTCCTGGTGGTCAAGGGAACCTACCGGTCCGTGGAAAAAATTTTCCTCTACGCCTGTTTGTTCTACATTACTTATATCGTGGCCGGTTTTTTGGCCAAGCCCGATTGGGGGACGATCGGGCGGAATTTCATTTCGCCGGACGTGGCCTTCACTTCCGAAAGCATCGGAATGATCATCGGCCTCGTCGGAACGACGATCGCCCCGTGGATGCAATTCTACCTCCAGGCAGCCATCGTCGAAAAAAACATCGCCGTGAAAAACTATCGGCTCGCCCGGATGGACGTCATCATCGGCAGCTTCGGCGTCACGCTGATCGCCGCGTTTATCGTCCTGACCTGCGCCGCGACGCTGTTCAAAGCGGGCTTCCGCATCGAGACCGCGGCCGACGCGGCCCAGGCCCTCCGGCCTCTGGCCGGGAAATATACGTCCGCCCTCTTCGCCTTCGGTCTGCTCAACGCCTCGCTGTTCGCCGCCTCGATTCTGCCGCTTTCGACCTCCTTCGTCGTCTGCGAAGCCATGGGCTGGGAAAACGGGGTGGACAAAAAATTCTCGGAGGCCCCCCAGTTTTACGGGCTTTATTCGATGCTCATCTTTCTGGGCGCGGGAATTGTGCTGATCCCCAACATCCCCCTCTTCCCGGTCATGTACCTCTCCCAAGTCCTCAACGGCATCACCCTGCCCTTGATCCTCGTCTTCATGCTCAAGCTGACCAACGACAAAAAGCTCATGGGCGAATACGTCAATAAAAAGGGTTATAACATCGTCGCCGGGGTCACGATCATCATCCTCGTCGCCCTGACCGTGGTTTATCTGGGGCTCCTGCTGGGGTTGTGATGTCCCCGGCCGGAACACGGATTAAAGATTTTTGGTGAACACCCGGTATTTCTTATAAACCACCCCGCCCATTTTTTCCATTTCGGCCCGGACCTTTACATTGACCTCGAGCTCGTGGTGAGTGTCCATAAACTCGAACCCCGCCTTTTGGGCCGATTCGATCATCCGGAATCCCATGAAGACGTCCAGCCCGAGGCCGCGCAGGTCTTCCCGGATTCCGCCGAGGAGAAGGTCGAGCTGCTTGTTTTTTTTAGCCGCCCGGAGGATGTGGAAAAGCCCGAAGGGGAGAAGACGGCCGCGGGCCTTGCGGATGCCAGCCGTCACATCGGGCATTCCGATGACGAAGGCCACGAATTCGCCGCCCTTCTTCACGACTTTGACAAAACGCGGGTCGAGAACGGGCAAGTACCGTTTGGCTAAATCGTCCATCTCCTGTTCGTCCAAGGGATGGTAACCGTAAATATTCGAATTGACATAACAGTCGTTCATCAGGGAGAGGACGGGCCGAACCACCGGCTTGATTTCCTTCCGGGACTTGAATTCAACCAGGTCAAACTGCCCCCGCCGCCGGATGCGTTCATAGATCTTCTTGTAAAATTCAGGGAATTCCTTGGGGACGGGAATTTTATAAACAAAATAATCCACGTCTTTGGCGTAACCCTCGGCCTCGATCCACGTCGGCATCCACTCGAAATTATAGAACGTGGCGATCGTGGCGTGGTGTTCGAATCCCTGAATCAGCCAGCCTTCGGGATCCTGATCGGAAAAGCCGTACGGACCAATGACCCGGGTCATCCCCTTGCCTCGGGCCCAATCCTCGACGCTTCGGACCAAGGCCCGGAAGACCTCGGGATCTTTGAAAGTCTCGAAACAGTTGAACCGGGCGATGTTTTCTTTCCGATGCTCGTTGAACCGGCGATTGATGATGCCCATGACGCGGCCGACGGGTTTCCCGTCTTTCCAAGCCAGGAGCATGATCGTATCGCAGATGGCAAAAGTTTTATTCTTGGCCGGGTTGAAATATTTCCATTCGTCCATATAGATGGGCGGCGTCCACTGGGCCTGGCCGGCGTGGATTTTCTCGGGCAGATAGATGAACGTCTTGAGGTCTTTTTTGGAGGCGACTTCCCGGATTTCGAGGCTCATGCATCTCTCCTTTAAACACGGAGTCCCCCCATTTAGCCCTTTTGTCCGAAAAAAATCAATCGAAATCTCGCCCCCGCCGAAAGTCTCGGCGGCCGCCCGGGCCGCCTTTTTCCGGCGCCCTTTCTTCGAATAATAACTCTTTCTGGGAGGGGGGAATCCTGTTGAAATTTCTGTTGAAATATTCTTGACTTCGCCTTTTCCGGTGAGTATACTTTTCGCTCCAACCATGAGCCACGAAACCATCACCCTACTCACGGTCTTCGTTCCCATCATCGGCTCGTTGACGATCCCCTTGGCCGGCCTGATCTCGAAGGCCGCCCGGACGGCCTGGGCCGTGGCGCTCGGCGCCGCGACCACCCTCCTGGCGATGTCCCTTCTTCCTCAGGCCTTGGCCGGAGGAGAAACGGTCGTCCGGAAGAACCTCATTCTGGGGCTGGACTTCATCCTGCTGATCGATCCGCTGTCGATCTTCATGGCCTGCACCTCCTCGTTCATCGGCTTCCTGATCATCATCTATTCGATCGGGTATGTCCATCACGAGGAGAACCAGAACGAGTATTTCCTCCTGGTCGTCCTGTTCATCGGCAGCATGATGGGGCTGGTGTTCTCGGGAAACCTGATCTTCCTCTACTTGTTTTGGGAGATCATCGCCATCTGCTGCTGGCGCCTCATCGGTTTCTACCGCCTGAAGGAGCACGTCCAGAAGGCCGACAAAGCCTTCCTGGTCACGTTTTTCGGCGCGGTCGTCATGCTGCTCGGTTTTATCGTGATTTACGGTCAAACCGGGAGTTTCGACCTGACGGCGATGCGCGGCACAGAGATTCCCGGGACGGCGGTCCTGCTGATCCTCTTCGGGATGTTCTCGAAGTCGGCCACGGTCCCGCTTCACACCTGGTTGCCCGACGCCGGCGTCGCGCCGACGACGGTCACGGCCTTGCTCCATGCCGCCGTGCTCGTCAAAATCGGCGTCTACGCCTTCGCCCGGCTCTTCGTCTACGGCTTCCAGTTGCCGGACGCCTGGTTAGCCGCCCTTCCCTGGATCGTCGTGATATCCAGTCTGATCGCGGCCGCCGCAGCGACCGTCGAGACGGACTTTAAGCGCATCCTGGCGTATTCGACCGTCAGCCAGATCGGCTATATCTTCCTCGGCTTCGCGGTCATGACCGAGGCCGGCGTGACGGGCTCTCTCTTGTACATCCTGATGCACGGCCTGGCTAAAGCAGGCTTATTCCTCTGCGCCGGCATCGTCATCCATGCCACCCATAAGCATG
>Ga0315287_10001779_pt1 | contig 20131 bp, 13 predicted proteins | sample YL17G11_0_MG_FD_205037 | JGI IMG/M metagenome (GOLD analysis project Ga0315287, IMG submission 205037) | Sediment microbial communities from Yellowstone Lake, YNP, Wyoming, USA - YL17G11_0 | ecosystem: Environmental > Aquatic > Freshwater > Lake > Sediment | place: USA: Wyoming | collected...
CTGCCCCAGGTCCTTTTTGTCCCTCCTATTTCAACCTTGCCGAACTGAGGATGAATGAATTCTTTCCATGGCACAGTTGCATCATTGAATAAAAGATACTTGTTGAACTTATTTTCTTCATCACGGCTCTCATTGCGGCCTCCTGCTCCCTGCTGCTGCGGAGTTGGTGCCTTGCGGAACATATTCTGTGAGGTCCATAATTCATTCACATAAGCCATTATTCCTAATGTTGAATAATTGAATTCAGTTTCCCCCCCATATACCGTATAGAGATCTTTCCAGGTAACCATATATCTATACCCGGGAATTATTTCTTCCCCTTTTTTGCCTACAAGATCAAACACCTGATCATCCTGTGGATAAGTTTTATCCTCTCTTGTGCCGGGGCCGCGCAGAATCATTCCCCCTGAATTATGGTACGATTGCGATGCGAGTATATTGGGATGTGATTTTAAAAACTCTGAAATAATTTTTGCCTCAGGAATACTGAACGGATACCGGTCGGCTCCCCCCTGAATGTAATTTGGAGCCCATCCCCATCCGAAATTTCTGTTAGGATCGTATGTTCCCGGGCCGTCTTCATTAATTCTTCCGTCACCGTCATTATCAATTCCTTCGCTTCCAAGCAATTCAAATTCACCTTCATCTTCCGGATCAGCCTGAACCATTGTATTTTTATATAGAGGGTTTTCTTTCCATCTTCCCCCTTTTACCCTTATTCTCATCTGGGTTATCTCACCGTCTTTATTTAAATCCTCCGGTCCGTCCTCGTCAATCAATCCGTCACCGTCATCATCGCGCGGAACTTTGCCGCTGCGGAGAGTAAGATTGTCATGCATAAAAGCATTACGGCTGTCTGGACTCTGAAACGGAACAATATAAAAGGTTCTTTTATCAAGCAGCTCTTTTATAAACGCATTGCTGCTGTAGCTTTCAAGAAGGTACCATGCGGTATAAGTTGCGACTTCAACTGCCTGAATTTCATTTGCGTGAATCGCCGCGTCTATATAGAATGCAGGCTTATCACTATGTTTACCTGCTTTTGAATTCGTTATTGTAATGCACCATAGGTCGCGCCCTTCATATGATTTTCCAATACTTTCCAGTGTTGCTAAATCCGGATAAGCTTTAACAAGCTTCTGAAGAATGTCTGTTATTCCTTCCCAATCGTAATAACGGTTCCATGCAACCTGCACTTTGGGATTATTGGGAGCTCCAAGGGCTTTGAGAGCCGATTGTGTGAATTCCTGCGCATTTACCTGTCCGGCAAATAGAACTGCTATTACAAAAATTGAAAATAATATATTTAATTTTTTATTCATTGTTCTCTCCTAAAGAGACTATTCACTATTCACTTTTGACTTTTCACTTTTTCATTTCAACTGCTTTGATACCTTTCCCCCTTTTTCCGAATCCACTTCAATAGTAACGGGGCCTTTCCCTTTAACAATCCATGTAACAAAGAAAAAAGAATTACCTTCTATGCGCGGAACAATTATCTTTTCGGGATTATTTTTCTGTTCAATAAATTCCTCCGACAATCTTTGCAGTTTGATTCCGCCGCTGACTGCTTTTGCTCCCTTTAGAATAATCCAGTCGGGACGGGTTAATTTATTTGTAACATCCACATCCAGCTTGGTTGGAATGGGGCGTTTATTTCTTATAACCGCAGAAACTTCAAATAGATCTTTACCAAGCGATTTTTTATTTATCTCTTCAATTGAAAGATCGGGCAGCATGCTGGCGTTGAATAAAGTAAACGCCATATTACGGTGGCATTCCTCTTCAAGCAAAAACGACGGGGGAATTCTGCCTACCTGTTTCTTAAATCCGCCTATTTCAATCTTGCCGTATTTCGGATGATCGAATTCCTTCCAGTCGATGAAGGATTCATTAAAGAGAAGAAGTTTATCGAATTTATATTGTTCCTTTTCCGATTCTCCCCTCTCCACCTGTTTCCTGAACATATTGGTTGAAGTCCATAATTCATTCGTGAAGGAAAGAATACCAAGATTTGCATAATGCCAGTTTGTTTCATCGCCGTATGTGGGGTAAAAGCCTTTGTAACTATTAATATAGCGGTAATCGGGAATCATCTCGGTTCCTTTCTTGCCTATAAAATCGAGCAGTTGGATATCTCGCGGGAAAACTATATCGGATTCATTCTGATCAGGGCCTACTAAAAACATACCGCCGCTGTTATGATATGATTCACTGCCAAGTATACTCGGATATCTTTTCATGAAATCGGCAACAGCTTTTGTCTCCGGAAGACTGAAAGGATACCGGTCGGCGCCATACTGTATATAATTCGGGCGCCAGAGCCATCCCCAATTTCTATTAGGATCATAACTGCCGGGACCGTCTTCATTTACAAGACCGTCGCCGTCATTATCAATTCCTTCTTCACCAAGCAGGTCATATTCACCTTCTTCGTCCGCTTTACATCTAATCATAAGCCTGGGATCATCTTTATCCAGCTTATACCTGCCCCCTTTTATTTTTATTCTCATTTCGGTTATATGGCCGTCGCCGTTAAGGTCGTCTGGACCATCTTCATCAATCAATCCGTCCCCGTCATCATCGCGGGGAACTCTGCCGGTTCTCAGTTCAAGCGGAGAATGGAGGAATGCTTCGCGGCTGTCTATATTCTGAACCGGGATAATGAAAAAAGTTTTAGTATCGAGAAGGTTTTTAATAAAAGCATTCTGAGCATAACTTTCCAATAAATACCATGCTGTATAAAGGGCGACTTCAACTCCCTGTATTTCATTTGCATGAATAGCGGCATCAATTAAGTATCCCGGTTTATCGGTTTCTTTCCCCGCTTTAAAATTAGTAATTGTTATACACCAGATGTCTCTTCCTTCAAAAGTTTTTCCTATGCTTTCCAGCCTTGTCAATTCCGGATAGGCTTTGTTCATTTTATTCAACAGATCGGTTAGCTCTTTATAATCATAAAAGCGGTTCCAGGAAGCAGGAACTTTCGGATTATTAGGCGCGCCGAGGGCTTTTAATGCCGATTGAACAAAATCCGTCTGCGCCGGCAAACAGCCGGGTGCAAGCAAAAGAACAATGGCTATTATATATATGAAAAGTTTCTTCATTTAATTTTCCTTCTTATAACTGAGCAGAAACATTTTTATATCCTGACGCAGGAGAGCCGATATTAAATTCAACTTTTCCTTTGCCGACAATTAAAAATGTTCTGGTAATTTTGCCTCCTCCAGGTATCGGTTCTTCAACAAATGTAACCTTCCTGCCTGATGCGATTTTTTGGCCATCGGCTAATTTTGTTCTTATTAAAAATGACTGCAGTGCTCTTACTCTTCTGCCTGCTACAGTATGGGATGGAAATTTCCCTTTATTGCTAATGGTTAAAGTAACGCGGCTAACACCGTTGCCCAGCGATTCAACAAGTGGAGTCTCTACCTGAATTTCGGGCAATCCTTTAAACAACTTATACAATAGTTTATAAGAATTAGCGGTTGCTGTTTTCAAACTGTCTTCAGGCGCATTGTTCTGGGCAAAAGGAATGAAACCGCCTGTTTCTACTTTATTATTCGGAAAATCAGGATGCTTGAATTCTTTCCATTCAAGGAAATTCTGAGGCGCATTTTTCTTTGTCCACCTGTATGCCAATTGCTCGCGTGTTACAGTAGCGGCGGCGCCGCCTGTGGCGCCCGGCATACCCATCTGAGGCCTGTCGGCACCCCCTTGAGGTCTTGCGGCGGGTTTTGCTTTTGTTGTATCTTTAATTTCAGGATAAGTCCATGCCGGTGAAGCGAAACTTAATCTTCCTGCATCATAAAAAGCCCAGCCGGGTATATCCCCGTTTCCCTGTGCATCCCCTTTATACTTAGATAATGCAGCGATATCCTTCACAATCATTGAATAAGAAACAGAATCAGCCTGGAACATATTGCCGCCGGCTCCCGCCCCTCTTCCACCGCCGCCCATTTGCGCCTGCGGCTGTGCACCTGGAGGTTTGATTTTCCATGGATCAAGAATATTGTTGTGATAATTAAAGGTAAAGACTGATAGTATATTAGGCCTTTCAAAAACAAAATCGCCAAGTGCTCTTAGTTCGGCTGCTAGGAATGGATGTAATCCGCCGTCGTCGGTATAAGGTTTATAATTGTATGTTGCGTTTTTATTAACATTTATGCCCCCAACAGGATCTTCATTCACCAATCCGTCTTTATCATCATCCAAACCTTCAAAGAGGAGTTTATATTTACCGATTTCTCCCTTTTTAGTGTCGGCTTTTTTAAGAAGCATTGGGTCATCGGTACTTTCAAGCCACTCTCCAGTTGGATCCGTAATGCGCATGAAGGAGATAATATTATCATTATTCAAATCATTATATGGATCTTCATCTTTTTTCCCGTCTTTATCCTGGTCATCGGCAAAATCATTTCCCATTCTGAATGATTTAACTTTTGCAAAATAACTTTCCAGAGGATCGGGGGACAAACGGGGTATTACATAAAGAGTATATTTTTCCAATAAAGTTTTCACTGAATCGGCAGTTGAATTTGCCAGAATATTTTCAGCAAAATATTTAGCCGATACGGTTCCGGTCAAATCATCCGGTTCAACCCCTGCAATAACGAGCAAAGCGGGTTTTTCTTTGCTATTCCCCTTTCCTATTTCAAGGGCATATATAGTTTTTCCCCCTGCGGATTTGCCGATCTCAAGTACTTTACAGAGTTCGCCATATTTTGTTTTTAAATCTTTTATACTTTTGCTCTCATCCGCATAATTCTGATATTTTAATGTCTGGGCAAAAGATACTTGTGCGAGTAACAGCATAAAACATGCTGATACCAGAAACAGTCTTGTTTGTTTCATTTGTAATTCTCCGTTGAAATGATTTCGTTAAAATTATAATTTCTTTATGAGAAATCACAAAATTATTTAAGGATTCTGATTTAAATATAAAGTAATTAATTCCCTTATAAAGAGGCCAAATATTACATCGTTGTCCTGTTAAGATTTTATTTTGTGCAATCAAAGACTGCAAAAGGAACAGTCAGTTTTATTTCCCCCTTTTCCTTTGCAATAATATTCAGTTCTTCTTCAATTCTGTTAAATATTTTTTCTCTTTTATCTTCCGGCACTATTTCAATCCACGATGGAAGCATCCAGCATTTTATCATTGGATAATTAAACATCGCACTTGCATCTGCAAACCTGTAATGAAAACTATGGCAGATTACACTATTAATAACAAACCCTGCGTTTTGAAGTTTATCTACTATCTCCTCTTCAGGTTTTCTTTTATGGTAAATATGCCTGTGCATTAAATCAATTTCATTCAATAAGTTAAATTCACGCAGAATTTCTTCAAATATATTGTAGAATTCAATCATGGTTTTCTTTAGATTAAGAGTAAACACGAACTGCCCATCTCTTTTAATCGTACGGTAACACTCTGCAAATACTTTCTCCATATCGGCAACATTATTTATTCCATTGTTGGAAACAATAAGATCGAAATAACTGTTGTTAAAGGGGAGATCCCCTGCAGCACCTTCAATAATTTTAATATTAGACAGAGCATATTTCTTAATTTTTAATTCAATCCTTTCAACAGCCGGCTTCCAGGGATCAATGCCGAATGCTTTACATGAGTTGCCTAACCGCTGCGATACTTCAATCAATGGAAAACCGAAACCGCTCCCGATATCAAGCACATTTATATTTTTCTTTAATTTAATTGTATCAAGCAGTTTAAACCCGAAAGGAGCCGACCAGAGGGGAAGTTCATCCTGAGTTGAAATAAACTCCGGATCATTTTGATCAAAGGTATAGTTCAAATAATCTTTCATCTTAATTTCTCCTATATATTATTTTTCATATTAAATTCATGCTTATTATTCTTTCTGCAATCTGCACTGCATTTGTCGCTGCCCCTTTTCTAAGGTTGTCTGCAACCACCCAGAGCTGAAGCGCGTTTTTCCACCCTTCCACATTTCTAATCCTGCCTACATAAACTTCATCTTTCCCTTTTGAAGTAAATGCAAGGGGATATATGCTGCTCTCCGGCACATCCTGCAGAATTACGTTTCCGTTTTCAGCTAAAATTTTCCTTGCATCTTCTGCAGATGGAGGATGCTCAAATTCTGCGAGAACAGATTCGCTATGGCAATTAAGCAATGGCACCCGTACGGTAGTTGCTGCAACTGTTAAATCGCTAATACCTAAAATCTTTTTCAATTCGAAAATCATTTTATTTTCCTCTTCGCAGTTGCCGTTACGGTCAAATCCGCCTATTTGCGGCAGACAGTTTTCATAAATCGGGTGCGGATATACCGGTTCTTCCGGTTTTGATCCTGTCCGTTCTGCAATCAGCTGTTCAACTCCTTTAGCCCCGCTGCCGGAAACCGCCTGATAAGTACTTACAATAACTCTTTTCAAATTGTAATATTTGTGCAGCGGATTCAAAGCAACTGCCAGCTGTGCTGTTGAACAATTGGGATTAGCATAGATTCTTTTCGATTTACTTAACAAATTGCTGTTTATTTCGGGCACAATAATATCAATGTCGCCATTCTTTCTATAAGCACTACTGTTATCAATTGCATACCCTCCCCCCTTTACCGCTAGAGGTACATACTGCCTGCTTATATTACCGTCTGTAGCAAACAGTGTAAAATCTGCTTTTCCGAAATCAGCTTCTTCAACAGGCTTAACTTCTATTTCGGCACCATTAAAAATAATATTTTTATCGCGCGATCTTTCCGATGCAAAGGGAAACAGATATATAACCGGAAAATTCCTTTCTTCCAGTACTTTTATTATTGTTTGTCCCACAAGCCCGGTGGCCCCTACAACAAACACATTATATTTATTCATTATAAACTCCGGTTAAACTTTATTTAAGAAATCTTTTAATATTACATTCATTTGTTCAAACTCAATCAGGAACGCATCATGGCCGTGAATAGATACAATCTCTTTATATTCGGCCCCCGGCACCAATGCTGCAATCTCTTTCTGCTCGGCGGGAGGATAAAGAATGTCGGTATCAACACCAATGCATAAAGTTTTTGCTTTTATCTGCCCCAGGGCATCTTCAATTGAACCGCGGTTTTTTGATACATCATGCAAATCACATGTTCGCGATATGTACAAATAAGTATTTGCATCGTAGCGGTTAACAAGTTTTTCTCCCTGGTAGCGGAGATAACTTTCTACTTCGTAAAATGGAATTAGTTTATTATCAGCTTCATTTTTTACTCTTCTTCCGAATTTTTTCTGGAAGCTTTCGGGTGTCCTGAATGTAATCATTCCAAGCATTCTGGCTGTTTCCAGGCCTTTGTTGGGCTGTTTATCATAGTTCCCATTATTCCATTCCGGGTCTTCGGTAATAATCTTTCTTTGAATTTCGTTCAGCCCGATTGCCCATGCGGAATGGCGTGCACCGACCGCGATAGGAATAATACTTTCAACATAATCAGGATAAAGCAATGCCCATTCAAGCGCCTGCATTCCGCCAAGCGACCCCCCTGCAATTGATTTAATCTTCTTGATTCCGAGATGCGTTATAAGTTTATACTGCAGATGCACAATGTCACGTACTGTCATTTGCGGAAAATCTGTTTTATACCTTTTTCCTGTTTCGGGATTAACCGAATATGGCCCTGTTGTACCGTAACAGCTGCCCAGAATATTGGAGCAGATAATAAAATACTTTTCCGGATCAAAAGCTTTTCCCGCGCCAATTGCCCCGTCCCACCAGCCGGGAGCTACTTCATCTTTAAATTCCGGACTGCAATAGTTTGAAGCATGCGCATCACCGGTAAGAGCATGGCATACCATAATCACATTTGTTCCATCATCGTTTAGCTTTCCATATGTTTCATAAGCAATAGTAACAGAAGGCAATGAGCTTCTGCATTCCATTTCAAACGGCTCATTAAATGTTATTTTTTTAGTGAAAGGCCTTTTTTCAAGTGTTATTTCAGATGATATCATTTTTTATATTCCGTGTTTAATTCAACATCTATATTAATTGAGTTCCTGAAAAATGTTTCATGTAACGCTGTTACTGTTCTTTTCGTTTCCGACTTTTCAATTACGAATGAAACGTTTTTATGGGAAGAACTATTTAAAAACATCAGGCTTTTTATTTCGTTGTTATCGAGTGTTTCAAAAATCTTTCTCAGCAAATTAGAATGGGACTCAAACTTTTTGCCCACGGCTGAGATAACCGTAACATCGTTCCTGAATGTTATTTGTCCTGCTTTGCCGGTTTCGAACTCCAGTTTGAATTCCTTTTGTATATCATTCAGCAAAACAGAAATTTGTTTTGCTAAAGTTACGAAACAAATTGATTGATTGGATGCAGATTGGTTCAGCAGAATAACCGGAAGTTCAAGCCTGGCTAATAATCCGAATAACCGGGAAAGAATTATCAAATTGTATTCACTCGAGATATCATTCAGGCAAACAAGGGATAGATCCTGCAGATATGTAATAGCCCTGACCCCCGCATCCCCTTCGTCGTATGTCTTGCCGATGAATGTCCCCGGATGATCCGGCTGAAAAGTATTGAGCACCAGAATAGGTATCCCTTCTTTTTCAACCGGAGCCATTGCCTTGGGAAAAATAACTTTGGCTCCCAGATAGGCTAATTCGGCTGCTTCTTCGTAGCTTAACTCGCTAAGGGTTGAAGCTCCTGGAACAATCTTCGGGTCAGCACTTAATACTCCGTCCACGTCAGTCCATATCTCAACCACGTTAGCTCTAATAGCTCCGGCGATTATTGTCGCTGTATAATCAGAACCGCTTCTACCCAGTGTGGTAATTTCACCTGCATTATTCGAACCGGTAAAACCATTTATTACCGGGATGGCATTTTGAGAATGATTTATTAGCTTTTGACAAATCAGCCTGTTGGTTATGTCAAAATTCACTTCTGCTTCACCGAAATTTGAATTTGTTTTAATCAGGTCCGCAGCATCCAGGCTTTCAGCATCTATGCCGTTTGAATTAAGAGCGGATACCAGTATACTTTTTGATAAGTACTCCCCTATTGAGAGAATTGAATCGGAAACACGGGGGGAACATTCTCTAAGAAGATAAATACCTTTGAGTTTTTCAAGCAATTGATTTAAAATAGAATCAATTACCTGTCTGGTTTCTTCATAGCTTCCATTTGTAACCAGCTGCTCTAAAAATTCATAATGAATTTTCGCAATACCGTCAAGAATCAATTGGTAATCCCGGCTTCCTTTTTTTGCGAATTCAATAGATGAGATCAGCTTATTTGTAATTCCCCCGATTGCCGAAATAACAACAATAATGTTATCCTTTTCGCGCCGTTCCGAAATTATTTTTAATACATTCCTGAACCGCTCCACCGAACCAACCGAAGTACCGCCGAATTTAATTACTCTCATTTTCTACTCCGTTATATTAACTTTTATTTAATGCCTGATCAAAATCTTCAATTATATCATCTAAATGCTCGAGTCCTACCGATACGCGTATTAGTTCAGAACTCACCCCGGATTTTTCCCGTTCCGATTCACTCAACTGCTGATGCGTAGTGGATGCCGGATGAATGACCAAGGTTTTTGCGTCTCCCACGTTTGCAAGCAGGCTTGCTAGCTTTACGTTGTTAATAAATTTCTTTCCGGCCGTTAATCCTCCTTTAACTCCAAAAGCTAAAATTCCGCCGAACAGATTTTTTCTGAAATATTTTTTTGCCGTTTTATGGTACTGGTGATCTTCAAGACCGGGATACCATACCCATTCGACCTTGGGATGGGTTTTAAGCCATTGTGCCAGCTGTAAAGCGTTTGAGCAGCTTCTCTCAACCCGGAGTGATAATGTCTCCAGTCCCTGCAACAAAAGAAAAGAATTAAATGGACTTATGCATGGCCCCAGATCGCGGAGTTGTTCAACACGCGCGCGGATAATGAATGCAATATTTCCGAAAGGGCTGCCGCTGCCGAATGTCTCCCAGAAATTAAGATCATGATAACCGGGACTTGGAGATGTAAAAGTCGGGAATTTCCCGCTTCCCCAATCGAAATTTCCCGAGTCGATTATTACACCCCCTATTGAAGTCCCGTGCCCTCCAATCCACTTTGTTGCCGAATGGGTAACAATGTCTGCTCCATGCTTAATAGGGTTACATATATATCCCCCGGCTCCAAAGGTGTTATCTACTATCAAGGGTATTTTATAAGAATGTGCAAGCTTAGCAAATGCTTCCAGTTCCGGAATATTCAGTTTAGGATTGCCGATAGTTTCAATATAAATTGCTTTGGTCTTTTCATCAATATGCTGTTCGTAATCTTCCGCATTATTGCTTTCGACAAATTTTACATTAATCCCCAGCCGGGCAAATGTAATTTTAAACTGATTGTACGTTCCGCCGTACAAATAGCTTGTTGATAAAATATTGTCCCCAGCCTCTGCAATTGTGCTTATTGCTATGAACTGCGCTGCCTGTCCCGATGATACAGCAAGCGCCCCGCTTCCCCCCTCAAGTGCGGCAATTCGCTCTTCAAAAACCGATGTAGTTGGATTCTGAATTCTGGTGTAAATATTTCCAAACTCTTTAAGGTCAAATAGCCTGGCTGCATGCTCAGCATTATCAAAGACGTATGATGAAGTTTGGTAAATGGGTACTGCGCGCGATTTTGTTCCAGAATCGGGAGTATGCCCGGCATGAAGCTGAAGTGTTTCAAATTTGTAATTAAGTTTTTCGCTGCTCATAGTGTTTATCCTTTTTATTTCGTTATTAAAATTTCAATCATAAAAAAAGCCCTTTACTTTTCAGTGAAGGGCTTTTCAAGTTTTATATTTATTCTACTTAAAGTTAAATATACCCTCCATGCACAGAGTTGTGCATCATCATACCCATCATCATAAACATCATTGATATACAAGTAAGGGATGATTGTACAAACCGGTATTTATTATTTAATTGTTTCATATTTTCTCATTTCAACTCAAAAAAAAAGCCCTTCAGATTCTTTCCGAAGGGCTTTAACAAACTTTAATTTGATATATATTTACAGTTTAGCGCCCTCCGTATTAAACGGCATCATGCACATCATCATAGCCATCATGCTGATGTTTTCTGTTTTTGTGCTATATAATACGAAATTGCTCATATACTCAATTCTATTTTAGTGGCACAAAGTTATAACTTAATCGGCCTCATGTCAATAGTATTTTAAAATTTCTTCTATTATTTATAAAATTCATCAATTGCCTCAAACATCGCAACAATATTTTGAGGGGGTACGTCGGATAAAATGTTGTGAATTGTGTTGAAAACAAATCCTCCGCCTTTTGAAAATAGTTCCAGGCGTTTTTTAACATCATACTTAACCTCGGCAACCGAACCGCGGTTCAAAATAGCCCGGGTATCGCATCCTCCTCCCCAGAATGTTATATCACTTCCGAATTCTTTTTTTAATCTTCCTGCTTCCATATCACGCGCTGATGTCTGAACCGGATTAATAATTTCAAATCCTGCTTCAATCAAGTCCGGCATTAAGGAGTAGATTGATCCGCATGAATGGAGAAAAGTATGCATATTGCTATTCTTCTTCACATAGTCGCACAGAATTTTATGTCTTGGTTTAAACAAGCGGCGGTAAATTTCAGGATCCATAAAAGGCCCTGAATCCGAGCCGAGATCATCGCCGAATCTTATAATGTCAACAACATCCCCCACTGCGATGCAGACTTTATTTAAAGTATTTAAATGAATTTCCAAAAGAGCATCCAATAGTTTTTCAACTTCATCGGGATCTGCAAGTAAATCCATCAGGAAATTATCAATTCGCCTTAAGAAAGTGCCCCATTCAAATAAATTACATCCGCAGACAATCATCAAAGCCCGGCCACTTTTTTCTCTCAAAGCAATCGCATTTTCACGGAGCTGCTTCCAGAAATCGGATTGGGAAACATTATCCCACGGACTGTGAGCCAGTGCCGCCCAGTGAATGTTATCCATTGCACCTGCTAAATTCTTATAATCTGCCGGATAGCCGTCAATATATGGGAAACATGTCTGATCAAAAAACGGCATACCCGGAAGCATGATTGCAATTTCCTTCCCGGATGAGTTATAAGCTTTATAGTTCCCTCTTTCATCAAGCACAGGCTTGAACCATGCCGGATATTGAGCCTCATTTCCGCTGGAAAGTTTAATATCATACCAGTCGCTGTTTCTTATGTTAAATGTTCTTCCAATATCAAGAACATCAATATTAAACATGTTTAAAATATCTTCTTCCGGCTGGGCAAGCTGCTGCACAACATCGTAAATTCTTGTATTACCCGTATTGATACCAAGATGCTTTTTAAGATTTGAATATGCAATAGCAGAGATTCCGGAACTTGGTGTAGCACCCAGGTCAACAGGCACCCTGTCGGGCTCCTTATGGTTTATGCTAAGCAATATTCTTTCACGCGAAGTCATTTACTACACTATATTCTTATTTTACAATTATTTCATCAATAAAGAGCCATGCCTTGCCCCCCGCCCCCTTATGCCAGGGAGGGCATACTTTTACATTTTCCGCCAGCAGTTTTACATAGCGGGTATTGACCGATTCAAATTTTATTTCGTAGTCTATCGATCTTGCGTCTTCAATCTGTTTCGGTTCTCCCGGACTAACTTTACCGGCAGGCTTAAAATTTACGCCATCATCAGAAACTAATACTTCAATTGTTTTAGGAAAAAATATCCAGGAGTTTTGATCTTCAAGAAAACCGGCAGTTACTTTGCCAACAGGCCTTGAATTTGAAAGATCAATCAGAGCTTCAAAATTTTCCCCTTCATATCCAAGCCAGTTTTTATCCATGTAAGAATCGGATCCTCTTTCTTTATCAATTATGGATGCAGCGCCATCTCCCGGGTATTTGGGATTTGGAAGAGTTTTTAATTTAACACTACCGGTAAACAGTTCTGAAAAACTGTTTTTAGGAAAATCCACCGGTTTGATTTCTTTTGCCGGACCATCAAGCTCTATTGTGATTACGGTACAATTTTCATCAACCGGTTTGGCCGGCAGCGAAACAACTATTTCTTCGCCTTCCGGTTTCCACTTCAGTTTTTCTCCCCCGAGAATTTTAACATTTAATATTTTTTTTTCGGGGATACGGGCAAGGCGGAGTTCTTCTTCGGGCCAGCTGAATAAATGAACAAATATTTTATTTCCTTTATTAGTTGAAGCCCCCCATACAGCAGGTTTTACAGGTCCCCCCGTGGTGCCGTAAATGCTTTCACCATATTTTTTCAGCCAGTTCCCCATATCTTTCAATCGTTCTACCTGTCTTTTCTCAATTCGACCGTCAGGCATAGGCCCCACATTAAAGAGAAGATTGCCTCCACCGCCTGCAGTTCTAATTAAAGTCTGCAGGCACTCTTTAAGTGATTTCATTTTATCGTTCGGCTTCCATGCCCATTGATCTGCTATAGTAATACATGATTCCCATGCAATTCCGGGATTGAATTCGCCGATCTTTTGTTCCGGTGTATCAAAATCCCCGGCATATTTCGAATCTTTATCCCTGTAATAAACATTCCCTTTGTCTACACGGTTATTAATTAGAATTTTATCGTTAAGCTTTCTGACATATGAGTAAAGATCCATTCCATCTTCGTGAGTCCACGATTTTTCCCACTGCCCGTCGAACCATAAAAGATTTGTATGATAATTTTTTACTAATTCTTCAAGCTGCCCTTTAAGATATTTTATGTACTTTTTCATATCAGATGATTCAACCGGGCGGGCATCCCCTCCATATCTAGTCGTATAATCGGGATGGTGCCAATCCAAAATTGAATAATAAGTGCAGAAAAGTATTCCCTGTTTTTTACATTCATCGGATAATTCTTTTAAGACATCTCTCTTAAAAGGGGAGTTGGTAATTTTATGATCAGTAAATTTCGAATCGAAAAGGCAGAACCCGTCATGGTGTTTAGAAGTGATAACAATATATTTCATACCTGCATCTTTGGCCGCTTTAACCCATTCCTTTGCATTAAACAAAACGGGATTAAATTCTTTATAAAGATTATCATATTCCGCAATCGGAACTTCCTTGCCGCGGGACCATCCTATTTCCGTACCGCGCAGCGATACCGGCCCCCAGTGAATGAACATTCCAAAGCGCATATCCTGCCAGGCTTTCAAGGATTTGGTATTTGTCTTTAATTTGGGGCTGGCTTCTCCACCGCCCCCCGTTTGTGCAAAAGTAAAATTTGCAATTACAGAGATTAGAATAAGCAGGCGGGGAATTATATTGATTATTTTCATAACCTTCTCCGGTTCAAAAATGCTTTGCCGGAATAAAACAATAATGCTTTACACCGGCATTGTTTAATAAATTTATCTGAAGATGTAATAGAGCAGAATAAAAGTAACCAGTACAATTGAAGATAAAACGCGGTAATCGGCAAATCCTTTTCCGGTTTTGCTTTTCAATGGTTCTTTCCAGTTTTCCCAAACCAGTAATTTTGCCTCCTCTTTTAACGGTTCAGGATACATTTTGGAAGAACCGTACATTATTAAGGAGCAGATAACAAGAAGATAAAAAGCTGTCATCATAAAGTTGCCGCTGTATATCCCGTTCCAATCCAGCAGAAACATTACCAGGCCTATTACCGCTCCCGATACTAATGTAATGTACGCGGCTTTGCCTGTAGCTTTTTTCCAGAATACACCGAACAGGAATACGCATGTTATAGGAGGAGCAATGTAGGAAATTAATTTGTTAAGCCCTTCTATAATGGTGCTGTAATGGCCGAAGATAGGGGAAAGAATAATTGCTATAACTGTAGCAACGACCGTAGTTATTTTACCGATTACTACCAGTTTATGATCTGTTATTTCGGGTTTCCATCTTTTATATATATCATATGCAAATAATGTAGCAGTTGAATTCAGCGCTGCAGAGCAGGTCTGCATCGCTGCTGCGAGCATAGCCGCAGCTATTAATCCTTTTAATCCAACCGGCAGCATGTGTGTAATCATAAAGGTGTAAGTATCTGCTGCAACCTTCGGAGCTTCGCCGTTAAAATAATTACTCTGAACAAGTGCAACGCATATTACGCCGGGGAGTACAAAGAAAAACACAGGCAGTATTTTTAAGAAAGCGCAGAACAGAGGGCCCAACCTTGCATTTTTTTCATCCTTTGCAGCAAGTACCCTCTGCACAATTGTCTGATCGCAGCACCAGTACCAGATACCAAGCACCGGGTAACCCAGTAAAATAGAATACCAGGGCAGGCCGGATGGATCGCCATCGCTGCGGAGCATATTCAAAAAATTGCCGGTGCCCCAGGTAATTTTCGCTTCAGGTACTCCTGCCATAGGATGAGGATGCGTTGAAAGAATATTTACAAGCATATCCCATCCGCCGATTTTAATAAATCCCACTACTGTAATGCAAATTGCACCTATAAGGAGCAAAACAGTCTGAACGCTTTCTGTCATAACCACTGCCAGCAAACCGCCTATCATTGTATAAATTCCGGTAAGCACTCCCAGTACAATAATGAAAAACATTAACGCATCAATTCCAAGAATAGTAGCTTCCGGGGGAATGCCCATTATACCGCGCAGTACCCATGCGGCTGTGTAAAGAGCAACGCCAATATGAATAACTATTGCAGATACAATTGATATAACAGCCAGCCAGTCGCGGCAGTTGCGGTTAAATCTTCTTTCAAGATAATCGGGTAAAGTAGGAACACGGGAGCGCAAATACAAAGGCGCAAAGAAGAGTGACAATAAGATTAATGTAAATCCAGCCATCCATTCAAAATTTCCGTAGATCAGGCCATATTTATATGCCGACTCTGCAAGGCTTACCAGGTGAACCGTGGAAATATTTGCGGCAAACATTGCAAGCCCTATAACCGGCCAGGTTAATGTATTGCCGGCAAGAAAGTAGTGGCTCCCCTCGCCGCCGCGTCTTCTGCGGAAACCCGCCCATACACCAAGTCCTACAATACCAACAAGGTAGACTATTATTACACCGTAATCTAAATTAGAAATATTCATCCGCTATTCCCTCTATTCAGTTTTAAATGACAGTTTAACAAAAGAATATCAAACAACTTTTCTTCTTATTTTTATTTTAATAGCACCTTCAAGCGGTATTTCGGATACAAGAATAAGATAACCGCCCCCCCCTGCACCCGATAACTTCCAGCCATATGCATTGTTCTTATACTTTGAAATAATTTTATGAATTTCATCAAACATCATATTCGGGAACATTCTAATCTGCGCTTCGAATGATTCCCTGAAATAACGCCCGAAATTTATTAAATCCATGTCCATTATTGCCTGCCAGCAGTTCTCTGAGGCATTTTTAAGTGCTTCTGCATTTTCTTTATTTATAACAGTATTCTCAAGAACATCAAAAACGGCTGTGCGGGGGCCAAGAGTAATCAGATAAAGATAGCGTTCAAGCCACGATAAAATATTTTCATCATTCACCGATTCTATTGATGCCGGCCAATAATCTCCCGTATAGTTAAGTTTATTCAGTCCGGGCATTACAATTCCTATTGCATCCTGAGATCCGGCAATAATTTTTGTGCCGGGAATATTTTCATAGCTGAATAGCATTTTTGAGAGCTGCTCTTTGTCCCCGGCAGGAATATCTGTATGCCATAATTCTATTGCTTTTTTCCGCGTACTGGTTGACATACCGCTTCTATCGTTGAATTCAATAGTCGGCTCAATTGATATAGTTAATACAGGTCCTTGAGAATATTTGCCTACAAAAGGTTGATCAAGCCATCCTCCGGCCAGATCAATACGGTAAGGGATGTTGCATTCTCTTTTTAATGATGTTGTAGAGCGGGCAGGAAGGTTTTCATGCGGAATTCTTTTCAATACCTTATAATCAATTTTCAATTCTTTGCACAGATTATCTTTTGCAGGACTGTTTCCATCTTCATTAACAATAAAAATATCGGGTTTAATTTCTTTTATCTCTTTCAGAAAATCCATAATACCGCTGCCGGAATTGATAAAGCAGTCTTTAACACATCCCAGTGCTTTAATCATGTATTGTCTTTCGTTCTGATTATTTACAGGGTACCTTCCTTTCAGATTTAATACCGTATCATCGGAACCGATCCCCACGTAAAGATCGCCGTATCTGGCAGCCTCCTGAAGAAATGCAACATGGCCGCTGTGGAGCATATCGAAACAACCCGATATAAAAACTTTTTTCGCCATAATTCAGCTCTATCAGTTAGTGTGGAAAACTTCTTTCATTTCCTTCCACATTGTTTTCAGGTATTTATTAAGCTCTGCATTATATTTCTTAAATTCGGGAGAATCGTAATATTGTTTTTGATCTTGTTCAGCATTTTTCCCAACGTATTCATAATACAGATATATTTTCCCTTCTTTCAAATAAACAATGAAATTCTGAATATTTGATTTTTCGATTTGTGCTAAAAGAGCTTTATCAAAATTTTTGAAAATATTTCTCACGTTTTCTTCGGCGTCTTTGTTCAGTTCGGCAACAACTGCATATCTTTGTGCTTCAGTAGAAGGTTTCAGTTTAACCGGAGTGCCGGTAAGCATCTCCATTTCGGCCCACCATTCATCTTTTTTTCTTGTTGAAAGCGGCTCCTGCATCGGGTCGGTCAGCTTCCACCATTCTTTAGTTGTTTCATCCCCTATTGCTTTCATGTCGGCATCAAAATTGACTCCCACATATTCATAATGGGAAAAGAGAATCCCATCGAGGAGGAAGATTGAATAATTTCTGATATTGGATTTTTTTATGCTTTCCAGCACGCCGGGGAAAGTATGTTTGTGAAGTATTATGTAGCGTTCTTCAAATTCGGGGCGGACTTTTATTAAAGAACCGACACGCTTGCTGATTTTTTCATTTTTTTCAGTCATATCTTTGGTTTCCGATTGTTTTATACACCCTGTAAATAAAACTGCCGTAATAATAAGCAGCAGACAGAATTTAAAGACTTTCATTATTCCTCCTACGCAATTATTGATTTATATTTTTCCAACATCTCATCCCACTTTTCGGTTTTAGTGGGATTATAGATTCTGATATCGAACGATCTTCTTACTATTTCCCTTGCATGTTCAATTGATTCAATCTTCTTTGCAGCAATAGCCTGTACAAGAATGCTTCCCAGTGCAGTGGCTTCAATAGGCCCGGCTAAAACCGGAATGCCGGTTGCATCGGCAGTAAGCTGGTTTAAAAATTCATTCTGCGCACCGCCGCTTACTACATGAAGTTTTTCAATTTTTTTGCCGGAGACTTCTTCAATCATTTTAATAATCAGCTTATACTTAAGAGCAAGGCTTTCATAAATTGTGCGCGCATATCCGAATTTATCTTTTGGGCATTCCTGGTTAGTTCTTTTGCAGAATTCATCTATTGCTTCTTCCATATTCGATGGATTCATAAAGATCCGGGCATCGGGGTTTATAAAACATTTAAATTGTTCCGCTTTCGATGCTATATTGGCTATGTCGACATAATCAAAACAGGCACCGTCTCTTTCCCACGCACTCCGTAGCCTTTGAATAAGCCACATACCCATTGTGTTTCTCAGAAAACGGATCTTGTTTCCGATTCCCCCTTCGTTTGTAAAGTCATCCTCGTAGTTTTTATTTATTATCGGTTTATCGCTCTCAATTCCTATCAAGGACCATGTGCCGGAGCTGAGGTAAGCCCAGTTTTCCCCTTCCGCCGGAACAGCAGCCACTGCACTGGCAGTATCGTGGCACCCGACCGCAACAACATCGGCGTCTCCAATTCCTGTTTCTTCCGAATTTTTTTTGAGCAGCTTCCCTATTATTTCTCCCGGCTGAATTATTGGAGCCATTATATCATAGGGTAGCCCCAGTTTTGAAAATATTTTTTTCTCAAACTGCTTTGTATTAACATTCATCAACTGGGATGTGGAGGCAATAGTATATTCGCTTTTCATTTTGCCTGTAAGGAAATAGTTAAACAGGTCTGGCATAAACAGAAGTCTTTTTGCGCTTTTTAATAATTTGTCATTCATTTTTTTCATGGAATAGAGCTGATAGAGAGAATTCAATTCCATAAACTGAATTCCTGTTTTTTCGTAAATTTTATCGCGCGGAATAATTTCGAAAACTTTTTCCATCATTCCTTCGGTACGCGGATCCCGGTATGAATGAGGCAGTTCGAGCAATTGCCCGTCTTCACCTATCAGGCCAAAATCAACACCCCATGTATCAACTCCCATGGATTGAATATCCCCATGCCCCATCCTTACTGCAATTTTCAATCCCGTTTTCAGTTCTTCAAACAGCTCAAATATATTCCAATAGTAATTATGGAATACATTTATCTGTTTGTTTTTAAAGCGGTGTATCTCTTCAATTGAAATTTTCCCGCCGTCAAGTATTCCTACAATTGCGCGCCCGCTTTCGGCGCCGAAATCAAATGCAAGGTATTTTGAAGTTGCCATAGTATCCTGATCTTTATTTAATCAATGGTAATAACAATTAATCTTCTCGGCCCATGTGCCCCGAGCACCAGAACTTTTTCAATATCTGCTGTGCGGCTTGGACCGGTTACAAAAAACATGTTTTTCGAATTTTCAGTATTAAGTTTTTCAAACAGTTCAAACTGGTTTGCGGCTATTTTATCTTTTTTAATAATTGCAATTGTATTATCGCATAGATAATGCGGATATGAAGTAACTGTTTCATCCATCAGAAAGACGAGGGAGCCGATATCCGCAACGGCGAAAGTTGGGCCTACAACAGCACAGTTTATTTCTGCAAGTGTTTTCTTTTTTTCATCGGAGCTCAATGAGGCTACATCCGTAATTTTGATTCCGTTTTTAACCAATTCTTCTTTTATCTCTTTTACCTGTGCGGTATTGTCAATGCTAATTTCGGAAATGTTTAATTCTCCAAGCATTTTTCCTATAAATTCAATTGCATTTCCGATTGAATTGAATGAATAGTATTCACCCGCTATTTTTTCTAATTCTGTTTTGAATTGCAGCCAGAGAGATTCATTTTCTTTCGGTGTAATGGAGTTAAGAGAGATTTTAATCTTTTCATCAGCAGAATTATCAGTTTCCCTTAAATTGGATTTGTTTTTTAAT